>Ga0210044_10002352_pt1 | contig 28231 bp, 30 predicted proteins | sample CryGey13umfilter_2_FD_183959 | JGI IMG/M metagenome (GOLD analysis project Ga0210044, IMG submission 183959) | Groundwater microbial communities from aquifer in Utah, USA - Crystal Geyser 4/9/14 3 um filter (SPAdes) (version 2) | ecosystem: Environmental > Aquatic > Deep subsurface >... | reverse complement strand
GGTGCCTCGAAACGGACCAGCGCTGTGCTCGTTCCGCCATACCGTCTATCGGTTGTGGTACCGGTCGTTGCTCCGTCGGAGTCAGCAGCATCGTGGCCGAAAGAAGCTGAAGCGACGATTCGCGCTCTGGGTGAAGCGCTTCCTGCCGACGGCCAGGATCCACCATCCCTATCCCGAACAGCGGTTGCTCGCCATGACCCGAGGCAGGAGCCGGATGCGGTAGCTCCGCACGTCCGGATCTGTGGAGGGGGTTATGGGCAACCATGATTCCTACTCCGACTGTGGTTGACTCGAACCTTACTAGCAACCGCCGTGCCCATGGCAACACGTCGAGATTGTGAGGGACTGGCACGAGGGACCGTGTGCACAGGTTGCCGGTTAGTGAAATCCAGTTCACAGATTCTGCAGCTCCAGTTGAAGCTGGCTCACCAGGCGATCCAGCTGCTGCACGACTGCATCCATCGGCTCGGCCCGGGACAGATCCACGCCTGCGGCCCGCAGCTGCTCCATGGGGTGGTTGCTCCCTCCGCTGCGCAGCAGGCGCAGGTAGCGCTGCACGGCGATGTCCCCCTCGGCGTGAATGTCACTGAGCAGCTTGGCCGACGAGGCGAAGCAGGTGGCGTACTGATAGACATAATATGGAGTCCGGAACAGGTGCGGGATGCGGGCCCAGGTCAGCCCATACAGCGGATCGGGGTCGATGGCGTCGCCGTGGTACTGCCGCAGCAGGTCGAGGTACAGTGCGTTGAGCCGCTCGGCGGTGAGCGGCTCTCCCTGCTCCACCAGGCGATGCGCCTGTAGCTCCCAGTCGGCGAACAGCACCTGGGTGTAGAACGTGCCGCAGATGTTGTCGATGGCGTGCTGCAGCAGGGCCACGCGCCGGGCGGGATCCGAGGTGCGCTCCAGCATCAGCTCCAGCAGCAGCGCCTCGTTCAGCGTCGACGCCACCTCGGCGACGAAGATCGTGTAGCCGGAGTAGACGAAGGGCTGGCTCCCGTGGGCCAGGATCGTGTGCATCGAGTGGCCCATCTCATGAGCCAGGGTGAACATGTCGTCCAGCGTGTCGTTGTAGTTGAGCAGCATGAAGGGATGCACGCCGTAGACCGGAGCGGAGTAGGCTCCGGACCGCTTGCCCTGGTTCTCGTAGACGTCGATCCAGCGCGAGGCGAAGGCCGTCCGGACCTGCTTCTGGTAGTCCACCCCCAGCCGGGCCACCGATTCCACCACCAGCTCCTGCACCTCCTCGTAGGGGTAGCTGGCGTCGGACTGGACCAGCGGGCAGGTGCCGTCGTAGAGCTGATACTGCTCCAGCGCCAGCACCTCGCGGCGCAGCCGGTGGTAGCGTCGCAGGGGGTCGGTACCGGTGCGGGTGGCGTCGATCAGCGCGTGGACCACCTGCTCCGGGATGTTGTCGCCATCCAGCGCGGCCGCCAGTGTCGACGAGTAGCTGCGCGCCTGGGCCACGAACCAGTCACGTTGAGCCACGCCTTCGTACAGCGCGGCGTAGGTGTTGGGGGCCTCCCCGTACAGGCCGTAGATCGCCTGGAACGCGGCCCGGCGATCGGCCTGTATGCCGCTGGTGGAGAGCAACGCGCGATAGCGTCCGTGGGTCACGGTGATGCTCTCGCCGCTTCCCAGCGTGATGCCGGGGAAGCGCACGTCCGCCGTGGTGAGCGCCGCGTAGGCCTCGGCCGCGGCGCGCCTGAGGTGGGCCGAGAGCGCCATCAGGTGCTCTCCGGCGTCGTCCAGCACGTGCTGCTGCTGGCGAAACACCTCCTCCAGGGCGAAGCGGTACAGGGCCAGCGGCTCCGACCTGGTCATCCACTGCTGCACGCGGTCCAGGGTCAGCGACAGCAGCTGCGGGTTGAACCAGGAACCGGCCTGCTCGGCGCGGGCGAGCAGGTTCTGCGCCTGCTGCCGGCGCGCGCCCATCGCGTTGTCGCGCTGGTCCTCGTCGTGGCGCAGGGCAGGGTAGTAGTAGACCTGGTGGCTCAGCTGGCCCAGCTCGTCGCCCAGCTGCATCACCGCGAGCAGCGCTTCGGCGTCGGTGAGCGAGCCGTTGAGCGCCGCGTAGGCCTCGATCAGCCGCTCCAGCCGGGCGCAGCCCTGCTCCCAGGCCGGCCAGTCGGGGTAGATGTGGGCCGGCTCCCAGCGATAGGTGTCGGAGATCTCTTCGCGGCGGTCGGTGGCGGGTCGAGGGCTCATGGGACTCCTTGGTCTCGATCGCCAAAGCTAACAGAAAACGAGCCGCCTGCCACGCGGCCGGCTCAGGTCTCCAAGAGGTGTCGTGACTGTCGCACCGGTTCGATGTGCGACGGGGCGTCGATACCCCGGGCGTGGGCCTCGGCCAGCAGGTGGTGCACCGGCCAGTCCACGGCGGTCACGCGCTCCTCGGCCAACAGCTCGCTCATCAGGCGCACGCGCCACGGCCCGCACGGCGGGAGGTCCGCGTCTCCGGTGTAGAGCAGATTGTCGGATCGACACCCGCCGCCGCACAGTGTGGCCAGGGCGCAGTCGGCGCACGCCGCCAGGGCCCGGGCCGGATGGGGGCGGGCCCGCACCTGGCGCGCGGTCTCCACGAAGTCCTGCTGCGCCAGGTCGCCCACGTGCTCCTCCATCTTGAAGCAGTTGAACAGCCGCCCGTCGCTTCGCACGTGCAGGTGGTTGCCCATGGCGCACCCGCAGCCCTCTCGACGCCAGGTCAGCGGAGCTGTGCGTGGGGCCTCGATCAGCTCGCCGGCATCGAAGGCGATGGTGGTCAGCGCTTGCTCCAGCTCGGCGCGCGAGGCGAACAGGTGCTGTCCCGTCTCGCGTCCGCTGAGGTACAGGATGCCCAGCGCCACGGGGGTGTCCGGAGGCAGCCGACGCCGCAGGCCGTGGAGCCCGGCGGCCAGCTGCTCGACCTGGCCTGGCATCACCATCAGATCCACCACGACCTTGCCGCCGAAGCGTGCGATGTGCTGGATCCCCTCGATCGCCGCGTCGAACCGCGGTCCGGCGGAGGCGCCGTCGCACAGCGCCGCGGTGGCGCCCGCCAGGCTGACCCGGACCTGCGCGCCGCGTCGGGTCAGATCGGCGGTGTCCCGGGCCAGCGCCTCGCTGCCGTGCAGCGTGCCGTTGGTGAACAGCGTCAGATCGTGCCCGCGGTCCACGATCCGCCGGGCCAGGTCCATGGCCCATGGCACCAGGAACGGCTCACCGCCCAGCATCGCCATGCGCCCCGCTGGACCGAGAACCTCACGGGCCTGATCCACCACGCGGCACATCTGCTCGAACGTCACCTCCGAGCTCCGGGGCTGGCCCGAGTTGGTGCAGCAGTAGGTGCAGGCCAGGTTGCATCGATTGGTCAGCTGCAGCTGGATGCTGGGGCTGTCCTCCTCGGCGGGGCGTGGCTCGCCGAAGAACCCGTGCCGCTCGAGGTCGGCCACCACGGTGGCGTCCAGCGTGGACAGGGGAGCGCCCCCGAGAACGGAACGGACGGTGGTCACGTGCGCCGCGGGCACGCCACAGAACACGGCGTGCTCGCGGGACACCAGCAGCTGTCCGGAGGCGATGGGGAGCAGGGTGGCGTCGGGGGGCAGGTGCATGAGGGGATCCTATCGCCTGCACACCATCCTGCAACGGCCTATTTGTTGCTGGCGGGGCATCCAGGTTGCCCATCGTGCGATGATGTCTCGGTTGGTAACACCCGCGCCGAAGGAGCTCAAGGCCAAAAACGGCGGTAACGTTGAACGTTGGGACCTTCTCGACAGGTCCCCGGGTTACCGCGGTGCTGGCGCAGCAGCAGCTCACGGTGTGCCGGTGAGCCCTTCCACTCATCCATTGACATGCTGATATGATCAGCGCCATCCTGATCCGGCGCTGAGGGACGTCCGAGTTGTTGGCCATGTGCGGGAGGGGGTCCCTGTGTACGGGGACGTTCATCGGGCGCAACATCATCGCCACGGCGGCGCACTGTCTGAACAGCGCGATCATGGTCAGCGCCTGCGATGGGTTCGACGTCGAGACCGGAGTGGAATACCAGGTGGCGCAGTGGTACCTCCCGCAGACCGCCCAGTGGAGCTACTGGCCAGGGGTGCCCCTGCCGGACTTCGCCCTGCTGGTGACGAGTACGCTGTTCGCCGGGACGCCGATACCGGTGGCGTCGATGCTGCCCGATCCGACCAACATCGCGGGCTTCAACGGCGACCTGGTTGCGGTCTCCGGCTTCGCGCCGAACACGGAGGATGGAGACTGGAACACCCACCGGCTGACGGGCACGATGGTCGTCGCCGGCACCGGGACCGTGTCGATCACCGGCCGCTCCGTGTACACACTGGTCTCGGGGGATGGTTCGCTGATGCGCAAGGGCGACTCGGGGGGGCCGGTGGTCAAGGATGGTGCGCTCGTGGGCGTCCTGTCCGCCTGGCACAACAACGAGGATCAGGCGGGCTACGTCATGCCGCAGATGCTCCCGGCCATCGACGCCGACGGCGACGGAGTGGCCGACTCCATCGACAACTGCCCGACCACACCCAACGCGGACCAGGCCGACTGCGACTACGTCCTGAATCCTGGCGGCGACGCCTGCGATCCAAACCCGTGCGTGTACTACAAGGGGGTGGGCCGCATCGACGGAGATCGGATGGTGTGGGTCGACCACGGCGCCGCCCTGGGCAACATGTACAGCCAGGGCAACTCGGACATCTACCTGCACGACCTGGGCAGTGGCAAGACCACGCCGGTCGTGACCAACCCGGCGCGGCAGGACTTCCCCGACGTGGACGGCGACTGGGTGGTGTGGAAGGACTGGCGCAACAACCCGAACCCCACGCCAAAGTACAGCTCGGAGTTCAAGGAGTCCGACATCTACGCCTACAACCTGAAGACGGGCAAGGAGGTGCAGGTGACGAGCCTGCCGGGTCTGGAGCTGAGGCCCAAGGTGGACGGCGGCCGGGTGTTCTACGTCAAGGGCGCGCACATCTTCATGGTGCAGCTGCACTGAACAAGCACCAGCCGTGTGGTGGGGTAATGTCTACCCATCCGCGTGGCAGACGGAGGCAGCACCGTCACCGATGTATGGGCGAGGAGATGGTGGGCCTGGCGAGGCCGAGCAGTTGACCGCCGGGCGGGTCCCTCTCGAGGCCCAGAATGGCGGTAACGTTGGGACCTTCTCGACAGGTCCCCGGGTTACCGCCGATCTCGAGGCCCGCGTCGATCTTGATCTCCGCTTTCGCCAAAGTGAACCGCATGTGCGCCTGCCGAGTTCGTCGGCACGATCCCGCAACCTGATGGCGACGGACCCTGTTTTGAGCTACTTCTTCATTGCGCGCGCAGCAGTCCCATCTGGCGTGCTCCGCTCCGCACCCGAGCCGGGCTCCGCCGCTCCGCGCGCAGCGAGGTTGGCGGCGTCGGTCCAGCCCTCGTGCCCGAACAGATCCCGGACCTGGACGCGCTTCCCCTGGCGCGACAGCTGACGCAGCAGGTAGTCCCGCTCCACGCGGCCCTCGGCCAGCTTCGAGGCGCCGGAGGCCGGGCCGCTCTGCAGCTGGAACGCCCGGACGGCGCGCAGCGGATAGCGCTGCAGCAGCTGCTTGTTCTGCTTCGCCTTGGCCACCAGCATGTTGGTCGTCACCTGCTGCATGGAGTAGGCGCTGTTGATCGCACCCGACTCCACCCGGTCCAGCCCCTTCTGCTTCAGCTGCTTCAGCGCGGCGTCGCCCAGCCCCGCGGCCCTGGCGAAGGTCGTGCCCCTGGCCTTCTCCTTGGCCCCCACCAGCCGGGCCTGCTGCAGGTAGAAGTGGCTCGTCATGTGCAGCACCCGGCCGTCGTCGTGGCGGAAGGCCACGGCCACCGGGGCGTGGCCGTACTTCTTGCGCATCTCCGCGCTGGAGATCAGCGCCTCCACCCTGGCCCGGTTCAGCACCCGGATCGGATAGCTGCCGGTCTCCAGCCACCAGCGAGGGCGTTGCTGGCTGGCCAGCACGTGGTTCAGCAGCGGGTTGTCACCCTGGTGGATCTCGACCTGCACCACGTCGTTCGCCGTGTTGCGGCCGCCGCGGCTGACGTAGCCCGGCAGGATCTGCTCCAGGTCGGACAGCGCCCAGTCCGTGGTGACCAGGAAGCCGCCGGTCTTGACGAACCGCCGCAGGTTGGCGTGGACCTTCTGGCCCAGTCCGCCCGGGCAGTTGATCATCACCGTCTGCAGGCTCATCAGCGGGACCCGCGCCAGCAGGCGGCCCGGGATCACCACGTGCTTGACCTTCACCGCCTGCAGCACCTGCTCCACGTGGTCGTAGGCGCCGCGCACGACGATCACCTCGGCCGCGGCGGCCTGCCGGATCAGCTTGAGGTCGTCCGGTCGTTTTCGGCGCATGCGGTGCTCGAGGATCTCGGCCGCCATGCGGTTGGCCTGCTGCATGCGCCGGGTGCCACGGGCGCTCTGGAACGACCCCTGCGGTGATGCGAGGTCGCCCTGCACCAGATCGTCGCTGAAGTCGTACATCAGCTTCTTCTGGTACTTGAACTCCGCGTCCTGCGCCGCCGCCGGGGCGTGGAGCAGGGTCAGGCAGAGCGCCACGGCGCATGCTCTGAGCATGGTTTCCTCCTGGTTGGGAAGGGAGACGCCCGCCGGCGCTGTTTTTGTCCCTCCAGTTCTTTGACGAACTGCCCGCTCCCACGGGATAGTGTGGTGATGGAGGCTGTGGACCCACGCATCGGGGTTGTGCTGGATGGCCGCTACCGCATCGTCTCGCGCGTGGCCACCGGATCGATGGGGGTGATCTACCGCGGCGAGCGGCTGAAGCTCGGCCGGTCGGTGGCGATCAAGGTGCTCCACACGCCGCTGGCCAATCAGGAGCGGTTCCTGCAGCGATTCGAGGTGGAGGCCCAGGCCCTGAGCCGGCTGGGTCACCCCAACTGCGTCTCGATCATCGACTTCGGCGTGGCGGACGCGCCGTACCTCGTGATGGAGTTCATTCCGGGGCGTACGCTCAAGCAGCTGATCGACCAGGGGCCGCTGTCGGCGGCCCGTGTGCTGCACATCTTCCGCCAGCTGCTGGCGGGGCTGGCCCACGCGCACGGCCACGGTATCGTCCACCGCGACGTCAAGCCCGGCAACGTGATGCTGACCGAGGCCACCGGCACGGGAGACCACATCCGGATCCTGGACTTCGGCCTGGCCAAGCTGCACAACGCGGCGCTGGCCGAGGACGAGACGGGCAGCGCCAAGGTCGTCGGGACGCCGGCCTACATGTCTCCCGAGCAGGCCCGCGGCCGGGAGGGGGACGCACGCTCGGACATCTACTCCGCGGGGGTGATGCTGTTCGAGATGCTCACCGGCCAGAAGCCGTTCGACGCCGAGGAGATGCTCGAGGTGCTCGAGATGCAGGCCGAGCACCCGCCCCCCCTGCTGCGCAGCGCGGCACAGGGACAGAAGTTCTCCGAGGAGCTCGAGGCGCTGGTCCAGCGCACGCTGGCCAAGAAGCCGGAGGCTCGCTACCAGACCGCGCTGGAGCTGGCGGCGGCGCTGGACCAGACCCCCGAGGCGGCCCAGCCGTTGCATCGATTCTACGGCCAGACCAAGAAGCCGACGGAGGGGACGGCGGAGCTCCGCCTGGTCGGGAGGCCGGCTCGCCGTCGACGGTGGTTGATCATGGTCGTGGTGCTGTGCGTGCTCGGTGCGCTGGGCGCGTGGCTCTATCTATGGTGGGAGCGCGGGGCGGATCCGCTGGTCGCGGCGGCCGCGCGGACGCCGGCTCCCGACGCGACCGCGCGCGGAGCGGGGGAGCCTCGCTCGAGTGCGGAGCGGAGCGCGCAAGACATGACCGCGCCCGACACCCGTGCGCCGTCCGACACGCGGCCCGCGGTGGACGCGCAGTCGGCGGTGGACGAGGAGCCGGAGACCGAGGAGCGGCTCCCCGGCTCTGGCCTGGCCCGGGCCCATGCGCTGATCCGGGCCAGCCGCTGGGACGATGCCATCACCGAGCTGCGCAAGCTGCGGCAGCAGACGCGGAGCCCGTACGTCGATTACCTGCTGGGACGGGTGTACTTCCAGCGGCACTGGTGGTCGGAGGGGATGAAGCACTACCAGGCCGCGATCCGCGGCAATCCACGCAACAAGCACCGGACCGCGCTGATCCGGGATGTGACGTCGGCGTTGATCGACAGACGCACGGCCCCGTTGGCGGAGAAGATCCTGGTGGAGATCGGTCGTCCAGCCCGCACCCACCTGTCCCACGTCGCGCGGCATCACCCGGTGGCAGCGATGCGGATCAAGGCCGGACGGCTGATGACCCGGATACGCTGACCCGGGGACGGACCATCGTGATGGGTTGGGCTCCGGCAACGCCCCTGGCGCTCGCCTGGCCTGCGCCCCTGCTGCCCCTGCTGCGCAGGGGCTTGCCTCGGAACCCCACTCGCGCCTGGGGCGTCGCCCTCGCCCAACCCGGATCGATCATGACCCTGGTCCGCGGCTAGTGCACCTGGTCCATCGCCGCGCCGGCGGCGGCGCGCACCCCGGGGTTGTCGTCGTGGACGCCCTTCTTCAGCGCCTCCCACACCCCACCGCCGCGCTTGCCCATACGCCCCAGCGCCACGGCGGCCGCCGTGCGCACCAGCGGCTCCTTGTCCTTCAGCAGCAGGTCGCGCAGGTGCGGGATGACCGAGCTGGCGCGGGGGCCGACGAGCCCCAGCGCCTCGGCTGCCGCCGCCCGGACTCGCCCGTCGCTGTCGCCCAGGGCCAGCCGGAGTGACGCCAGGGCGCTGAAGGGAAACGGACTGAGCCGCCCCAGGGCACGCGCGGCCGTCTCGCGGCAGTCGCTGCTGGTGTGCTTCAGCGCACGGGACAGAACCGGGACCACGCGCCCGCCGAGCTTGATCAGGAAGCGGGCGGTGGCCTCGCGCAGCCGGGGGTCCTTGCGGCACAGCGCCTTCTCGAGGATCGGGAGCGTGGTCTTGATCGATTGGTCTTGCCGCTCGAGGGCGCTCATCGCCGAGGTCTTGACCACACTGGACGGATCGTTCAGCAGGATCTTCTCCAGCGTCGCGATCGTGGGCTGCCCGGTGGCGCCCATGGCGACCAGCGACTCGATGGCGCAGATCCGGACATCCTCGGTGCCATCGCTCAGCGCGGCCTTGCGCATGGCGTCCTGCGCCGGGCGGGCCGCGGGTCCCATCTGCTTCAGCAGGCCGCAGACCGTCAGGCGGATCTGCGGCTCGGAGTCGGCCAGCGCGCCGAGCAGGACCGGCACCGAGGTCCTGGGGTTCGCTCCCACGGCGGCGATGGCGCGGGCCGCCGCGAGACGCACCGCGGCTGTCTGGTCCCGGCGCAGGGTCTGCTCCAGCGCGGGGAGCGCGGGGCGTGCCCCGGGGCCGCGCTGCTCCAGCGTGTGAGCCGCGCCCTCACGAACACCGGCGTCGGTGCTCTCCAGTTGCTGGATCAGACGGACAGTGATCAGGCACTGGACGCGCCTGGGCCCGGTGCAGCGGGGGCATGTGGCGTGCGTCCCGGATCGGGTGCGCGCTTGCCTCGGGGGACGGCCCGGGCCGCACCGCCGAGGAGCATGGTGACGGCAACGAAGACAACGGGGGCATTACGCAGCATGGTCCTCACCCTCCTGGACAGACCTGTCACCTTCCACCGGCGTGGACAGATGGCGTGGATCGTCTGTGGCGCCAGCTCAATCGAGCGCCGCCGACAGATCCTCCAGCTCTTCCGCCGAGAGCGAGACGCTGTTGGCGCGGACCTGCTCCATCAGCCCCTCCCGGTCCTCGACATACTCCAGCGCGCACAGCGTGTGGAGGTAGCCCGCGCCGGTGGTGGTGAACGCCCCGGTGTCGATCTCGCGCTCCACGGCCACGCGGTACTCACCCTTGGCGATGTTCTCGTTGCACTGGATACAGGCCGATCGCCCGGACGGGGCCTTCTCGGCGTAGGGGTACTTCGATGGCTTGGCCTTCTTCTTGCCGGCCGCCATCTTCTGCTCCAGCGCAGCCCGGTCGGGGATCTCCCCCTCGAACGTGGTCAGGGCCTCGCCCAGCTCCAGCGGCAGCTTCTCCGCGGCGCAGGCCAGGTGATACCACTGGTGGGTCATCTCGCCGTCCGACGAGAAGGCGTTGACCACCTCGTGGCCAAAACGCAGATCACCCTTGCCGATGGTTTGCTTGCACTTGCGGCACTTGGCGCGGCCACTCGGGGCCGCTTCGATGAAATGTCCCATGGCAAGGATCAACGCCCGGGAGGGGTCGCCCTGTCAAGTGGGTGTGTCTCCTGGTTGCGGGGGTGATCTGCACCCGACATATTTCGAGGATGCGCGTGGATCTGGTGCACTCCCTGCAAAGGGTCGACCCGGCCGAGTGGGATGGTCTGGTGCACGAGGACGATCCATTCACCACCCATGCCTTCCTGTGGGCGCTGGAGCAGAGCGGGTGTGTGGGGCCCGGGACCGGGTGGCAGCCGTGCCACCTGCTGGCGCGCGACGAGGACGGTGCGCTGCGCGCCGCCATGCCGCTGTACCTCAAGGGTGACAGCTTCGGCGAGTATGTCTTCGACTGGAGCTGGGCCGAGGCGGCGGTGTCGGCGGGCATCCCGTACTACCCGAAGCTCGTGAGCGCCGTTCCCTTCACCCCGGTGACCGGGCGGCGGTTGCTGCTCGCCCCACGGCAGGATCCCGGCCTGCGCGACCTGCTGCTTCAGGCGGCGCAGCAGCTGGCGGTGTCACTCGGTGCGAGCTCAATCCACTGGCTGTTCCCCACCCGCGAGGAGCACGACCTGCTGGTCCGGCAGCCGGGATGCATGTCGCGGCTGGACTACCAGTTCCACTGGACCAACCCGGGGTACACGAGCTTCGAACACTATGTGGCCGCGCTGCGGGCCCCGGCGCGCAAGAATCTACGTCACGAACGCGAGCGCGCCGCCGCCTCGGGACTCGAGCTGGTCACGCTGTGCGGTGAGGCCATCAGCGATGCGCAGTTCCAGGCGCTCTACCGCTTCTACCGCGACACCACGAGCCGCAAGTGGGGGCGAGCGTACCTCAACCGCGAGTTCTTTCAGCTATTGCGGCAGAACCTGGGGCCGCGGCTGGTGGCGACCCTGGCCCTGGACGGCGATCGTCCGGTGGCGGGGGCGCTCAACGTGCAGCGGGGCCAGGTGCTCTACGGCCGCTACTGGGGCAGCCTGGTCCGGCAGGACTCGCTGCACTTCGAGCTGTGCTACCACCGTCCCATCGAGCTGTGCATCGACCGCGGCTTCAGTCGCTTCGAGGCCGGTGCTCAGGGGAGCCACAAGCTGAAGCGTGGACTGGTTCCTGCCGCGACCCACAGCGTGCACTGGGTGCGGCACCCGGCGCTGGCCCGGGCGGTGGAGCAGTTTCTGCAACAGGAGCGGGTGGCGGTGCAGCGGGAGATGGAGGCTGTCGCGCTGCACGGGCCGTTCCGGCGCGACGCGCAGGAGATCAGCACCCGGTGACCGGTCAGCTGTAGCGCAGCACCAGTTGCTCCTGCTCCACCTCCACCGTCACGGTGCCGCCGGTCTTCAGCGCGCCGAACAGCACCTCGTCCGACAGCGGGCGTCGCAGCTCGGTCTGGATCAGGCGGTCCATGGGTCGAGCGCCGAAGTGCGGATCGTGCCCGATTCGCGCCATGTGACGGCGTGCGGTGTCGGTCAGGACGATCTGCACCTTGCGCGGCTGCAGCTGCCGCTGCAGCTCGGCGATGAACTTGTCCACGATGCGTTCCATGATCTCGGGCGTCAACGGTCGGAACTGGATCCGCGCGTCCAGCCGGTTCCGAAACTCGGGACTGAACACGCGCCGATACTCCTGATCGCCCCTGTCGTCGGCGGTGCGCTGACCGAACCCCACCGGCTGCTGCTCCATCTCCCGCGATCCGACGTTGCTCGTCATCAGCAGCACCACATGACGGAAGTCAGCCGGGTTGCCGTTGTTGTCGGTCAGCGTGCCGTGATCCATCACCTGCAGCAGCAGGTTGAACACGTCGGGGTGGGCCTTCTCGATCTCGTCCAGCAGCAGCACCGCGTGGGGTGTCTTGCGAATGGCATCGGTCAGCAGCCCACCCTGGTCGAAGCCCACATAGCCCGGGGGTGCGCCGATCAGCCGCGAGACGGTGTGGCGCTCCATGTACTCGCTCATGTCCAGGCGCACGAACTCCAGCCCCAGCGTCAGGGCCAGCTGGCGGGACAGCTCGGTCTTGCCCACTCCGGTGGGTCCGGTGAGCAGAAAACAGCCCACCGGCCGCGCGGCGGCGCCGAGCCCCGCCCGGGAGACCTTGATCGCCGTGGCGAGCTGCGCAATGGCGTGGTCCTGACCGAAGACCACCTGCTGCAGCCGCCCGGGCAGCTGCGCCAGCTGATCGCGATCGCTGTGTGACACCTGCTGCGGCGGGATCTGGGCCATGCGCGCCAGGATCGCCTCCACCTCGCGTCGTCCCACGCGGCCCCCCGCACGCCCCTGCAGCCGCGCCGCGGCGCCGGCCTCGTCGATCACGTCGATGGCCTTGTCCGGCAGTCGCCGCTCCTGCAGGTAGCGCCCGGCGAGCTCGGCGGCGGTGCGCAGGGCGGTTCGGGTGTAGTGCACGTGGTGGTGCTCCTCGTAGCGTGACCTCAACCCGTCGAGGATCCGGATCGTCTCGTCCACCGAGGGCTCCTTGACCTCGATCTGCTGGAACCTCCGCATCAGCGCCCGGTCGCGCTCCATTTGACCGCGGTAGTCGTGGTAGGTGGTGGATCCGATGCAGCGCAGCTTGCCCCCGGCGAGGGCCGGCTTCAACAGGTTGGAGGCGTCCATCGCGCCCCCACTGGCGGCACCAGCCCCGATCACCGTGTGCAGCTCGTCGATGAACAGGATCGCGTCGGGCTGGCTGTCCAGCGCCTGCAGCACCCCCTTCATCCGGTTCTCGAAGTCGCCGCGGTAGCGTGTGCCGGCGATGAGGGCGCCCATGTCCAGGCTGTAGATCGTGGCCTGGCGGATCAGCGCCGGGACCTCCCCGCGGTGGATCTTCAACGCCAGCCCCTCGACGATGGCGGTCTTCCCCACCCCCGAGTCCCCGACGAACAGAGGATTGTTCTTGCGCCGGCGGGCCAGCACCTGGATCGCCCGCGTGACCTCCGGCTGTCGACCGATGAGCGGATCGATGCCGCCCTCGGCCGCCAGCTTGTTCAGGTTGACGCAGAAGGCCTGGAGCGGATCGTCGATCTCCTCGACCTCCTCTCCATCGGGCGCGGGCAGCTGGCGCGGGCTGCTGGTGATCTTGGACAGACCGTGTGCGATGTGGCTCATCACGTCGAGCCGGGTGATGCCTTCCTCCCGCAGCAGGTGGATCGCCGTGGACTCCGGCTCGGCGAACATCGCCACCAGCACGTTGCGTCCCTGGACCTCGCCCTTTCCCGTGGATTCCACGTGCCGCGCGGCCCGCGACAGCACACGCTGCAGGGCGATGGTGGGCACCGGCGCCCGCCCCGCGGGATCGGGTTCGGCCTGGACGTTCTCCTGGGCCAGGACGCGATCCACCGTGCGCTTCAGCCGCTCCACGTCTCCGCCGCAGTGACGGATGACCACCGCGGTGTCGGTGTCATGCAGCAACGCGAACAGCAGATGCTCGAGGCCGAGGTACTCGTGGCCGCGGGTGGCGGCCTCATTGGCTGCCACGGCCAGCGTGATTTGAAAATCCTGGCTGAGCTTCATCGCGTGCCTCAGTCGTCCGCTTCGATGGTGACCAGTAGCGGGTGCTCCTGGTCGCGGGCCCTGTCGGTGACCTGGACTGCCTTGGTCTCGGCGATCTCGCGGGTATAGACCCCGCAGACCCCGCGCCCGCGGGTGTGGACGTGCAACATGATCTGCGTCGCCTCGGTGCGCGACTTGTCGAAGAACTCCATCAGCACCGCCACCACGAACTCCATCGTGGTGAAGTCGTCGTTGTGCAGCACCACCCGGTATAGCTTGGGACGCCGCGTGCTCTGGCGCTCGCTCACGTCGGTCCCGCCCTCCGTGTGGCGCTGCGTCCCCTTGCTGGATCGTGCCATGACTACAAATGCCATAGCACCCGACGGGGCGGGTGCCAGGGCAATGTTGACGTGGGAGGGGCCACGGTGACAGGCTGATGGAAACAGGAGCGCACAGTGAAGCCCATTATCGTGTCGCTGGTGTTCGCGCTGTTGGTCATCGGGTGCTCCGATGATTCAAATCCAGGCCCGGACGGCACGGCCCTGGACCAACACGTCACGCTGGATCAACCGGGAATGGATCAGGCGCAGGCCTGCACCAACGGCGACAAGCGCTGCCGGGGTCTGGAGTGGATCCAGGAGTGCCAGAGCGGCACGTGGGTCGATACGGTGAAGTGCTCGGACAAGAAGTTCGGGCCCGACACGTGCAACTGCTCCATCACCCTGATGTACGTGTGCGCCCTGGGGGCGAACGTCTGTCAGTGAGCCGTGGCCGACGCCACGTTGCGGGGGGCAGTGTCGGCGCGGTGCATTCCGACCCACACCTTCTCGTTGGAGGCGAGCCGGATCAGCTGCAGCGTGGTCACCGCTGCCTGCTCCTGCGCAAGTGATGCCACCGAGACGGTGAGGATGAAGTCGGGACGGAGCGACTGTCCCGCCACCTGAACCCGCAGACGATGGCGCATCGGGTCGTCGGGCAGGTCGGCCGCGGCGATGACCCGGGCGCGACCGGAGTTGATCAGCGCCAGCTCCACCATCTTCTCCACCAGCAGCGGATCGATGGACCCACCGGTCTGCTCCATGGCGGGCAGCACCTTGATCACGGGCAGCCGGTCCGATGCGACGCCGGGCAGCGCGGCGAGGCGCTCCAGGCACTCGCCCACCAGCTGCCGGGCAATGACGGGAGCCTGATCGCTCCAGCTGAACCGGATCGCGGCGTCCAGGCGCTGGGTCGAGGCGAGCCTGGGATCGGGGGTGTTGGTGGAGGGGGTATGGGAACAGGCGGTGAGGACCAGGATGAATGGAATGACGCGTTGCATGACTCCCCTGTGTGCAGGCATCAGGCCACTTGGCATCCGCCCGGGATCAGGCGAGTTTGACCCTTGACTGTGATTGACCGGTCACGATACCAGGTGAACGCAGGGTTACTACTGTCGGGGGTTTGTGGGGCCCCCGGTTTCCGGGGACAGGCCCCGGTTTCGTCTCTGCTTCGAACACGATAGACTCGCGGGATGGAACCGGACGAAATTGATGAGATCCTGCTCCAGACCTGGGATGACCGCCGCCTGTCCCGGGCCGAGAAGAAGGTGCTGACCGCGTTGCTGGGGGAGCATCGGGAGGACCGGGAGCTGCTGGCCTACTTCCGCCACCGGGCGTTCGAGATCGCGCGCCGGCAGCTGCCGGATGCGCGCGGCGCGGAGGTCGTGAGCTGGCTGGAGGAGGTGATCAAGGCGCTGGCCCAGGCCGAGGCCGAGGAGAAGCTGCCCAGCCTGGCCGAAGCCCACTTCAGCCCTGGCGACCGCTGCCGCCGGCGCATCGTCTCCCTCATCGGGCTGGCCCGCCGCACGGTGGATGCCTGTGTCTTCACCATCACGGCCGATCGCATCGCCAGCGCGCTGCTCGAGGCCCACGTTCGGGGGGTGAAGGTGCAAATTGTCACCGACAACGAGAAGGCGGTGGATCGCGGCTCGGACATCGAGGACCTGGCCCGGGCCGGGATCGAGATCCGCACCGACCGCACCGAGCATCACATGCACCACAAGTTTGCGCTGTTCGACGCGGCGTTTCTGGTCACCGGCAGCTACAACTGGACGCTGTCCGCGGCGAGCTTCAACGAGGAGAACATCATCGTGAGCAACGATCCGCGGCTGATCGCGGCGTTCTCCACCAGCTTCGACCAGCTGTGGCAGGCCTTCGGCCCGGCGTGAGGCCTCAGCCTCGGCGTCGGCTTCTGAAGCGCAGCGCCAGGGCCAGCCCCAGCAGCAGCGCGAAGAGCCCCGTGGGCGCGGGTTCACCAGCCAGCGCGCAGGAGCACCCGGTGGCCACGTCGTCGGGATTGACGGGGTTGATCGGGGCGCTGTCCAGCGTCGGCGCGCCGGCATCCGGCGTCACCACCGCCGCGTCCGGCTCAGGCGGCTGCTCCAGGGTCATGGCCATGGTCACCTGATACCGGGTGTCGTTGGCCCCGACGTTGAGCGGAAGCACATAGTAGGTGCTGCCCGGCTCCAGCTTGTTCTTGGGGTCGGTGGTGGCCAGCATGATGCTGCCGCCCTGGCCGTTGGCCAGCACGACGTCGTAGGTCGGCTTGCCGGAGTAGCTCACCGGGCTGTCCTTGCGCAGGTAGGCCCCAATGGAGGCGGTGGAGGAGCCGCCCCACGACGAGCCGACGTTGACGATGAGCGAGGTGGCGGTGGCGGGCACCTCGATGCGGTACTGGAACGGCGCCGGGACCACCTGCAGCGGCTGCAGCGAGGCGATGCCCATGATGTAGGCCCGTCGCTTGTCGCCTTCCTTGAGCGGGATGATGCGGGTGCAGTCGGTGAGGCCCCGGGCGGTGAGCTCGCTCTGGGCCAGGGCGGCCAGGCTCGCGTCGGCGAGCGTGGCGACCTTGACGAACAGCGCGGCGGCGTCGTCGAGGCCGGCCCCCGGGTCCAGCGCCACCATGGTCTTGTACAGCGCGTCGTCGAACGCCGCCTTGTCCTGGGCCTGCTCGCGCATGGCCCAGCAGGCGCGGCCCCACAGCAGCCCGTCCTGGTGCGACTCACCGCTGAGGTTGTCGGGGCAGGTGGCGCTGCCCAGCAGGTCGCGGATCGGGTTCTTGCCCCCCGCGTACTCGCCGACCTTCGGGTCCCCGGCGCGGATCGAGGAGAACAGGTCGGCGAAGGCCTCGTTGATGCTCAGCGGCGTCATGTTGAACCCAAGGGCGTCGAGGCTGGCGGTGAGGTTCGACGTCTCCTCCACCACGGAGTGGGTGAACTCGTGGTAGATCACGTCCGCGTCGTAGGCGAAGTCCCGCGTGCCCTGGCCGAAAACCAGCTCGCCCTTGCCGTCGTCGTCGACGTCGCCGAAGAAGGCGTTGTACAGCCCCTCGGTGTTGCCGCCGGTGGTCTCGAAGTTGAAGTTCACCATGACCTTGATCTGCTGGTCCCCCAGGCGGGCGAAGCCGAAGGTGTCCTTCATCCAGCGGTGGAAGCTGTCCACGTGGTAGTAGGCCTGAACCTCGGCGAAGGGGTCGGTGAAGCTCGGCTCCTCGGGGTCGTGGAGGTAGTCGCCGGTGGTGGCGTCCGGGAGGGCGTGGCGCTCGCAGGTGACGGTGCCGGTGGACGACGCCCCGCAGCTCTGTGCGTCGGCGAAGTCCCCCGTGAGCTGCCCCGCGGTGGTGACGCCCTTGAGCTCGACCGTGCTCAGCGTGCCGACCTTGGGGTTCATGACGTAGGCCTTGCCCGAGGCCTGTACCATGGCGGGCACGCTGCTCAGCACCTGATGCGTCTGCGCGTGGAGCACCACGCGGACGGCGTGGACGCCCCGGCGGAGCTGGGCCGAGACCGCGGGGACCAGCGCGTCGCCGGTGCGGTAGTAGCCGGCGTGGATCGCGCTCACCACGGTGCCGGGGATCAGCTGGCCGAGGCCCTTCACCGCCGCTCGCGGGTCATTCAGCGCGTCGGTGGATCCGCTGGCGACGCCTCCCAGCGAGCCGGAGGCGGCCACCACGCGGTCGCGCAGGATCAGCAGCGAGAGGTTCGAGTTCAGCACCGGACGGCCGTTCACCGTGCGCTGGATCCGCACCACCGCACCGTCGCGGACGGGGATGACCCGCGCCACCCGGACCGTCGCTCCCGCCGGAGCCTCGAACTGCTGCAGCCGCGCCTGCACCAGGTCCAGCGCGGCGGCGGCCGGCGGCCCACTTACGGGTTGGTCGAGATCGGTCCAGGTCCGGGCGGCGGCGGGCGAGGCAGCGAGCAACGAAAGGCAAACGACGAGGCAGCGGGTGGGCGACATGTACACGTCCTTGTAGGCCAGGGTATGTAATATGACACCAAGCATAGCCGACAGGTCACGCAGGTCCAGAGCGGATTGCGGCGAGATCGGCGGGGGACCTATCTGGATCGCTGATGGAAACCGATGGGTGGCAGCGATGGTCCCCTGCGAGGGCGTGTGCGCCACCCGGACGTTCTGCCAGGTGGAGTGCCATCACGGGAGGATGTGGAGCCGGCGGGTCGAGTCGCAATTCGCAATCAAGGGTACCCACGATTACTGGTGATCACGATTACTGGTGATACCGGAGAATGGTGCCTCGCTCCCCCACGGCCCAGACATCCTTGGCGGAACTACCCCATACGGCATAGAGCGTCCGGATGGTGGGCGAGCTCGCGTCCGACCACTGCGTCCCCGAATAGTGCAAGATGGCGCCCCCCTCTCCCACGACCCAGAGCGCACTGGCCCCGCTGCCCCAGACCCCGTACAGGTCGTCGCTCGTCGATATGCTGGCTGAGGTCCATCCGCTGCCAGCGTAGTGCAGCAGGGTGCCCTGCTCGCCGACGGCCCACACACTGCCGCCCGAGGCGCCCCAGATGTCGGTCAGCGGACCATTGCCCGATGGCTGGTTGGTGGTGACCTGGGTACCCACGTAGTGCAGCGTGTACGGAAAATGTGTGCCTCCCACGGCCCAGATGTCCTGCGCGGAGCTGCCCCAGATCTTGCTCACGAACGGGTAGGGAGTGATGGGTGGTGTCAGGTCGCTCCAGGTCTTGCCATCATAGTGGATGATGATCGCATAATCCTGGGTCCCCCCCACGGCCCAGATGTCCTGCGGTGAGCTGCCCCAGATCCCAGTCAGCCGCTCGGTCCAGATCTTGATGGGAGAGGTCACTTGCATCCATTGCTGGCCAAGGTAGTGGAAGATCAACAGTGCTTTCTTCATGAGGCGGGTCAAAGCATTTGGCGAGCCAGCTCCACGCGGGACGGAGTTTGCCAGTGTTGTCAGGCGGCCGACGCGCCGGCCCGACGGCAGCCTGTTCAATCTGCGTTCGACACTGGACGCGATGTGTTGGGATGTGGACACCGGCCGAGGCGCGGCGATGGAGAATGCCCAAGTCCTGGAGCGGACCGATGGAGGCAAGGTGTCAGGGTCGCCGGAGGAGACCGAGTCCCAGACCCAGCAGCAGCGCGAGGAGCACGCCGGGCAGGGCCGGGGCCGCGGGCCTACCCGCACCGGGCGCTCCCGAGGCCGGGGCCAGGGCGCAGCCCGAGCTGGAGCTGGCGATGCACGCCAGGTCCTGGCACTCGAAGCCGTCGGGGCAGGCCTTCAGCGTGGAGCAGCCCTCGGTGCACATCTCGTCGCGGCACAGGCCGCTGGCACAGTCGGTGTCCGCCGTGCAGGCCTCGCCGAACGGCTTGCCTGTCTGCAGCGCCACGTTGATCGATGCGCTGCCGGTGTTCTCCTCCGCGTCCATTGCCTCGGCGACGATGGTGTGGCTGCCGCGGGTCAGGCCCTGCACCGCGAAGTCGAAGGGCGGCGCGGTGAGCGTGCCCTCGTCGCCGCCGTCCACGGTGAGCGAGACCCGGGTCACGGCGATGTTGTCGCTGGCCTGGACCGTGATCGTGACCGTGGATGCGACCTGCGCGCCGTCGGCCGGTGAGGCGATGGTCACCGTCGGGGGCTCGGTGTCGATGGGCTCCCCGGCGTACAGGTCACCCTGGGCCTGCTGCACGATCCACGGGTGGTACGGGTCCACGCGCACGTCGAAGCCGGTGCCGTAGGGCGCGCCGCACTTGTCCGCGGTGCCCGCCGAGTGCACGCCGATGATCTGCTCTTGCCCGCTACGCTGGGCGTAGGTCGGGCCACCCGAGTCGCCCTGGCAGATGGCCGAGCCGGCGGTGTTGCTGAAGCCGAACTCCTGCGGCTGCACGAACTGGATGGTGTTGGTCCCGATGCGGGTCACGCCGGGGAACTCCGACAGCCCGCCCCAGCCCCGGCCCACGAGGGTGATCGTCTCGCCGGTGGTCGGCGCCTGGGTCGTGACGGTGGCGGGCACGATCCCCGGCACCTTCTTCTTCAGCCGCACCATGGCGAGGTCTCGGTCCACGAAGTTGCCGCTGGTCGGGGGCGTGACCCCCGCCGTCTCCACCTCGAAGTTGGTGCCCCGGGAGTCGGTGAAGGTCAACGGCAGCTCGGGCTTGGTGAAGGGGTAGTCCTTGCACACGCAGTGCGCGGCGGTGAGCACCGTCCGGCGACCGATGAGCGTGGCGGTGCAGCTGCCGTAGCTCGAGGCCAGCCCGCCCACCGCCATGTGCGCCGCGTCCACGGTTCCGCCGTAGACCGGCCGCGTGGTGTAGCTCTGCGCCGGGGCTAGCGGCCCCTCCTCGTAGGTGCAGGCGCAGAGCAGGGCCGGGATCAGAAGTGTGGACCACCGTCGGATGGAGGTTGGCAGCATGCACCTAGTATACCCGGCGCGACAGCTCCATGCCCCTGCCAAACGGTGTACACTCGGCGGCATGTTGCGTCCTGACGAAGCCGAGCGTGTGATGGCATCCTCTTCCTCTGCGTCGCCAACTCGGCGCGGAGCCAGATCGCTGAGGGCCTCGCTCGCTTGATGGTCCCCGCCGGGATGAAGGTGTGGTCCGCGGGTTCGCGCCCGACGAGCGTGCGGCCCGAGGCCATCGCCGTCCTCAAGGAGATCGGCATCGACATCTCCCATCACCGCTCCAAGGCCGTCGCCGAGATCCCCGCGGCCGAGATCGACACGGTCATCACCCTATGCGGCGAGGAGGAGTGCCCGCTCTTCCTCGGCCAGGCGACCCGGCTGCACTGGGGCCTGCCGGACCCCGCGGCCGTTCAGGGCACCGAACAAGACAGACTGAACGCCTTCCGCGGCACTCGCGACGAGCTGCGCCGCCGGCTCGAGGCGTTTCTCGCGAGCAAAGACGAAGGAGACCACTCATGAAGATCCAGATATTCGACCCGCCCATGTGCTGTTCTACGGGAGTTTGCGGACCCGCGGTCGATCCCGAGCTGGTGCGCTTCGCGGCCGACCTCGACTGGCTGAAGCGCCAGGGCGTCGAGGTCGAGCGCTACAACCTCTCGCAGCAGCCCGCTGGAGGCGTGGGCAAAACCTCTGTCGCCGCCGCCATTGCGGTCGAGCTGGCGCGCCGCGGTCATCCGGTCAGCCTGAGCACGACGGATCCCGCGGCTCATGTCTCGTGGTTCGTCGACGACGCGCCGGCCGGACTGACAGTCGGACGCATCGACCCCGAGGCCGAGACGAGCGCCTACCGCGCCGAGGTCATGGGGAAAGCGGGCGCGACGCTCGACGAGCAGGGGCGCGCGATCCTCACCGAGGATCTGCGTTCGCCCTGCACGGAGGAGGTCGCGGTGTTCCGCACCTTCGCGCGCACGGTGGCCGAGGGGAAGAACGGCTTCGTCGTGCTCGACACCGCGCCGACCGGACACACCATCCTGCTGCTCGACGCGGCCGAGGCCTACCTGCGCGAGGTGCTGCGCCAGTCGAGCAACATGCCCGAGACCGTGAGGGAGCTGCTGCCGCGCCTGCGGGATCCCAACTTCACCGCATCCTGCTCGTGACCTTGCCCGAGGCCACGCCGGTCCACGAGGCCGCGCGGCTCCAGAGCGATCTGGCGCGCGCCGAGATCCGTCCCTTCGGCTGGGTCGTCAACCAGTCGCTGACGCCCGTCAAAACCGCTGACTCGGTCCTCCGGAGCCGGCAGGCGAACGAGCACGGCTATATCGCGGAGGTTTGCGACAAGCTCGCACAGCGCGTGGCGCAGGTACCCTGGATGAGCGAGCCCCCGACCGGAGCGACCGGCCTCCGCGCTCTTGTGGAGGGACGCTGATGAAACGAAACGGAAGAACGGTGACGTTGTTCGCATTCGACAAGGGCCAGGTCCTCTCGGAGCACACCGCGCCCTTCGACGCACGTGTCCAGGTGCTGGATGGCGAGGTTGAGCTCGTCATCGGCGGCAAGGCGCTGTCAGCCAGAGCCGGTCAGACCGTCCTGATGCCTGCCCAAATAGCACACGCCGTGAATGCGACGAGCCGGTTCAAGATGCTGCTGACCATGATCCGCGAGGTCGAGCCGCCGAAGTGACGGTGGATCCACGGCGCTTTCTGCGCTTGATAACCTGGCCAAGTCGCCACATATTCGTCTGAGTCTTTCGGAGGCATACATGGTTGCCAAGGATGAGAACGTTTTTCGACGGCAGGCGCGGGTGCTCAAGGCGCTGGCGAACGAGTCACGACTGCAGATCGTCGACCGGCTCTTGCGGGGCGAGTGCTCTGTCGGAGAGCTAACCGAGCTCGTGGGCTCCGATCGCTCGACCGTGTCCAAGCACCTGGCCGTGCTCCGCTCGCACGGAATCGTCAACGACCGCCGAGACGGGAACGTCGTGTACTACACGCTGCTCACCCCCTGCGTGATGAGCTTCTTCTCCTGCGCGACGCAGGTGTTGAAGGAGCGCGCATGACCGGCGGGCCGGTTTTTTTTGACCCAATGTTGCCCATGTGGCCAAGCCACCACGCTGGGTTTGGAGATTTGGGATGAAAGAACGAACGAAGCTCCTCCTGATCCTGACCGTGTTCGTGGCCTGCTGGTTCCTGCCGACCGGAAGCGAGCGGTTCTGGGGCGCCATCCAGGAGAGCCTCTCGCTGGTGAAGTGGTACGCGCAGGAGCACGTCCTGCTCTGTCTGGTGCCGGCGTTCTTCATCGCCGGGGCGATCAGCGTCTTCGTGAGCCAGGGCGCGGTGATGAAGTACCTCGGGCCCAAGGCGAAGAAGGTTGTCGCCTACCCCGTGGCCGCGGTGTCCGGAACCATCCTGGCCGTCTGCTCCTGCACGGTCCTGCCCCTCTTCGCGAGCATTCACAAGCGCGGCGCCGGGCTTGGACCAGCCACCGCGTTCCTCTACTCGGGGCCCGCGATCAACGTCCTCGCCATCATCCTGAGCGCCCGCATCCTCGGTCCCGAGTTGGGCATCGCCCGGGCAGTGGGCGCCATCTCCTTCGCGGTGATCATCGGCCTGCTCATGCACCTCATCTTCCGTAAGGAGGAGGCGGCACGGCAGGCCGAGGGTACGGTGGTCATGCCGGATGAGGTGAAGGGGCGCGCCCTGTGGCAGGACGGGCTCTACTTCGCCGCCATGGTCGGCATCCTCGTCTTCGCCAACTGGGGCAAACCCGCGGACGGGGAAGGCGGCGTTTGGGCGGCCATCCATTCGGCGAAGTGGATCGTGACGGGCGTGCTCGGAGTGGGCCTCGTCGCCAGCCTCGTCGCCTGGTTCAAGAAGGACGAGCTGACCACCTGGGTCGATTCGAGCTGGACCTTTGCCAAGCAGATCCTGCCGCTCTTGCTCGGTGGCGTCCTGGTGGCGGGCTTCCTGCTTGGCGGGCCCGGTGGCACCGAGCGCGGCATCATCCCGAACTCGTGGATCGCCGGGGCCGTCGGCGGGAACTCCCTGCTCGCCAACTTCTTCGCGTCGTTCGTCGGCGCGTTGATGTACTTCGCCACGCTCACCGAGGTGCCGATCCTCGAGGGGCTCATCAAGTCGGGCATGGGCAAGGGGCCGGCGCTCGCGCTGCTGCTCGCCGGCCCGGCCTTGTCGCTACCCAACATGCTCGTCATCCGCAGCGTGATGGGCACCAAGAAGACCGTCGTCTTCGTTGGCCTGGTGATCGTTCTCTCGACCATCGCCGGCATGGCCTACGGCACGTTCTTCTAAGGAGTTGTTCGATGTCATCCACCGTGGCAAACAGGTTGAAGGAGATCCTCGGACTCGAGACCGAGCCGCTCGCGGTCTTCCTGCTGCCGGCCGGCACGGCAAGCACCGCGTTCGACGGCTTCGCCGAGGTTACGGGCCACCGCTACTGCCAGCTCCTGATGCGAGCGCGGCACGGCGAGTCGTTGCGCCTCGCGCCCGATGGACTGGCCTGCCCCGCCGCCGCGTCGGCCTTCGGCTTCAAGCCGCTGCCCGCGGGCCTCGCCACGGGCAAAGGGCTGGTCGGCTTCGGCATCGTCGCCGAGCCGCCGACTGGCAAAGCGATGTTCGAGGGGATGACGCGGCTGCCCCCGGACAGTCTTGGGGGCATCGCCGTCTGCCCGCTCGACGCGGCACCGTTGCCACCCGATGTCGTCGTGGTGGAGGGACCGCCCGAGCCTCTCATGTGGCTTGCGCTCGCGGACCTCAATCTGGCTGGTGGGCGGCGACGGCGGGGCGACACGGCCGTGCTTCAGGCCACCTGCGTGGATGCGACCGTCATCCCTCACGTCGAGCAGCGGCTGAATTTCTCGCTCGGCTGTTACGGCTGCCGTGAGGCGACGGACATGGGTGCCAACGAGACCGTTCTCGGGTTTCCGGGGTCGGCGCTCGCCGCTCTAGTCGGTGCGCTCGAGAAGCTGAACGACAAGGCCGTCAACCGCTCTCGGGCCAAGGCCGTGTTCAACCACCTCAAAGAGAAACAGGAGAAATCATGAGCTGCACAACGGTTGGAACTCCGATGGACATCCTTCGCGCCGTCTCGCCCGAGGGCGCCAAGATCTACATGGACCACAGGGCGGCGACGATGGACAACCCGGCGCTGCAAGCAGTGCCGGCCAAATATAGGCTGCTCATCGGTATTGGAGTCGCGGCGTCTCTACAGTCGTCAACCTGCACGCTGATGTGGACCAAGCAGGCGAAGCAGGCTGGCGCGACCGACGCCGAGATCGCCGAGGCCATCCTGGTCGCGAGGCTGATGAAGATGGCCACGGTCAACGACACAGCGGCCGATGCTCTTGCTTGGCTCGGCTCGGAGAAGAAGTAGCCGATGGAGGGCACGAGCCAACAGCATTCGCCCCCACCGTGCCAGTGTCAGCAGCAGCTCGGTGACGCCCTGCCTTGGCTCGGCGGTCGCGCTCGCGATCATCGTTGCGCTCGACCGTTTGGGCCAGCGCAGAAGGAAGAAGAAGGACGAGAATCCAAACGGTACCGCCGGTGGCGGGGCCAACGACGGAGGAAAGACATGAAGATCAAGATCCTGGGCACCGGGTGCCCGAAGTGCAAGAAGCTCTACGCCGAGGCCGAGAAGGCAGTTGCCTCCTCGGGCGTCGCCGCCGAGATCGAGAAGGTCGAGAAGATCGACGACATCATGAAGTACAGCGTCATGATGACGCCCGCTCTGGTGATCGACGAGGAGGTCAAGGCGAGCGGCCGCATCGCGTTGGCCTCGGAGATCGTCACCTGGATCACGACCGCCGCCGCGAAGGCCAGGCCATGAGCGGCGTGCAGGACTGCTGCTGTGCGCGACCGGCGTCCCGACGCTCATCTTCGCCTGCTCGGGCTCGTCGAATCTCGGCCAGCTCACGAACAGCCTGGTGCTGCGCCTCGCCCGTGAGGGCGTCGGGACCATGACCTACCTCGCCGGCTCGGGCTCCTCGGTCGCGTGGGGCGGCATATGGCTCCTCGTCTACGCACTCGGGAACAGCGTCCTGATCCTGATCGCCGGGACGTCGATGGGAGCCGCGAGACAGCTCATCGAAAACAAGCATCTGACAGCTCTACTTCTTGGCTTCGCCTTGTTGCTCTCGGCGACGGCCTGCAACAACCCGTCGAGCGCTGCCGTGCAGACGAACTCGACCCAGACGGCACAGGCGGCCGAGAGCGCCGCCGCGACGAAGGTCACGAAGATCGTCTCAGCATGCTGCTGCTCTCCGTCCGCGTCCGCCTGGCCACGAAGCTCAGCTTCTCCCAGGCACGCTCGACCGCCCTGTGGTTCTTGCCGATGGTGCCCTCGACGGAGGTGATCGAGCAGACGACGCTGGGCTTCGGCCGTTTCACCGCCGAGTGGTTCGAGCGTCGGCCCGCACCCGACGGCGATGGCGAGGTGCTGGTTGTGCTGATTGATGGCAAGTGCGTTCCGACGGCAACCGACCGGGAGCTCAAGAAGCGGCGGGGCAAACGGCGCAAGCCCCGAGCGCCGAAATGGAGCAAGGTCATCCGGTCCGCATCCAGCAACAGGACCCCGACGAGTTGCCCGAGGTCGCAGAGGAGGCCGCCTGATGTTGACCTCGTTTTCAGGCCACCCGACCATTGGGTTTGCGGGAGAATCTACTTCGCCAGACGAAAAGGTCACAGATCGCAAGCAAGCTCCTCGAAGCGCAGGCAGAGCAGCAGGAGACCATCCGTGTGCTGGCGCCGTAGCTGCGGGCGCGTCACTATCGGGCAGCCAGGTCCTGTGGACCGAGGGGGAGGTGTCCGGTCGGCGGGTGCTCCTGGAGCGCTGCCGCGTTAATGCTGTTCGAGTCCTGGGGGACGGCTCTTCTGTGCTGTTCTATGTCTTCGCCGCGGGCGACCTGTTTGGCTTTTTGCCGTTCGTCAACGGGGGATTCTATCCCGCGACAGCCATCGCGGTGGACGATGTTGGGGCCCGCGTGATGTCGCGTTCGACCTTGCGCCAGGCCATACAGCCAGATCCAAGAGTAGCGATGGCGCTACTCGGCGCACTTGGCAGACGGTTGCGGCAGGCGCTTCGCCGACGTGTTCGATAGCGAGCGGGCGTCCGAGGCCTTCCTCGACCTCATCCTCCAGGACCTCGGCAACCCGTTCCCCTTCGATCTCGACGTGCTCGCCAAACGCCGGCTGGCCTCGGTGCTCGTCGAGATGTATCGCCAGAAGGGGACCAAGGCCGGCATCGAGAACGCCCTCCGCTTCTTCCTCGGTGTCGTCACGGCGATCACCCCGTTCACGGCGACCACCCTGGTGCTCGGGGAGTCGGAGCTGGGCATCAGCGAGTTGGGGCAGACGACGGAGCTGCACTGATGCAGCAGTTTTCCACCCATGGAATGGAACATCTCGCTCCTGGAACCTCGGGAGGTCACGGCCAGCGGTCACGGCAAGCGAAACGTTGACTTGCCACCCGCGGATGGGTAAAACTCCTGGTGTTTCGATGGCGGTGGAGTCCGCCGACAACCGCCACGTTCCTGCCGTGGCCGATGACTCCTACGGGGCTGATTCTCCGTAGGGGTCGTTTGGGTCAAGTTCCATGGGTCAGCCCGCGCGCAACACGCTCTGCGCCAGATGGCGCAAGGAGACTGACCGGTGGAACAAGCATTTTCAATTGCGGCTCTGTGGTTCGGGCTGGCGCTCCTCGCCACATTCCTCGCGTCCCAGCTCAAGATCGCCATGGCGCTCATGGAGATCCTCGTGGGTATCACGGCCGCTGCCGCCATCGGCCACTTCGTCGGCAAGGAAGCCATGGGCGCGGACCTGCCGTGGCTCAAGTTCCTGGCGAGCACGGGAGCGGTGCTGCTCACCTTTCTCGCGGGCGCCGAACTCGAGCCGTCCGTGATGCGCCGCAAATGGAAAGAGGTGTCGGTCGTCGGCGCGATCGGGTTCCTGGGGCCGTTCCTCGGCTGCACGGCCATCGCTCGCTTCCTGCTCGGCTGGTCCGTGCAGGCGAGCTGGCTCGGCGGCATCGCGCTCTCCACGACATCGATGGCCGTGGTCTACGCGGTGATGCTGGAAACCGGCTTCAACAGGACAGACTTCGGCAAGGGTATCCTCGGCGCCTGCTTCGTCAACGACCTCGGCACCGTGCTCGCGCTTGGGCTGATGTTTGCCCCCTTCACCTGGCGGACGGCCGTCTTCGGAGCCGCCTGCGTTGCCGCCTTCGTGTTGCTGCCGCTGGTGACACTGCACCTGGTGAACCACTACGCGAATCGCACCGCGGCGTTCCGCACAAAATGGATCTTGTTCATTCTCTTCGGCCTCGGTGCGCTCGCTTTGTGGTCCGGGAGCGAGGCGGTTCTGCCCGCCTACATCATCGGGATGGTACTGGCCTCCACGATCGGCGCTGACCACATCTTCGTGCGACGGCTCAGGACACTGACGATCGGCTTCCTGACGCCGATCTACTTCCTGCGAGCGGGCTCGTTCGTCTCGATGCCGGCCCTCGCTGCCGCTCCGCTGGTATTCCTCGCGCTGTTCGCGGGGAAGATCGCGACCAAGGTTTTCGGGCTGTTTCCCGTCGTCGGCGTGTTTCGGCGCGAGCCGAAGGAGCGCTGGTACTACACCCTGATGATGTCCACCGGTCTCACCTTCGGGACCATCTCCGCGCTCTACGGGCTCAGTCATGGGATCGTGTCACAGGAGCAGTACTCCCATCTCGTAGCGGTGGTCATCGGAAGCGCGGTGATCCCGACGCTCATCGCGCAGGCTGCCTTCCTGCCACGTCAGCTTCTCCCGGCGCCGGACTTGGCAGAGGCGAACGCCGAGGTTGCGGCGGCGGGTGTCCGCAGGCAGGCAGAGTC
>Ga0210044_10002351_pt1 | contig 28243 bp, 27 predicted proteins | sample CryGey13umfilter_2_FD_183959 | JGI IMG/M metagenome (GOLD analysis project Ga0210044, IMG submission 183959) | Groundwater microbial communities from aquifer in Utah, USA - Crystal Geyser 4/9/14 3 um filter (SPAdes) (version 2) | ecosystem: Environmental > Aquatic > Deep subsurface >... | reverse complement strand
TGAACGGCATCGCCACGTTGCGCGCGTGCGCCAGATCCAGTAGCTTGCCCAGCAGGTAGCGCGCCCGCTCCGGACCGTCCTTGTCGAGGACCCCCTCCAGGGAATCGAGCCACTCTCTGGTTTCGTCGACATCGAGGTCGCCAGCCTCGAGGGGGTTGGGCATGGATTCGTCCGCCATCGGGTCAGCCTCACCTGATTACCGGGATCATCCGGCACTTGGGCGCCGCAGAAGCCACTGAAGCGCGTCGCCCCAACGTCCGTTCCCAGTATGACATAGCGGTCGGGGCACCCGCAACCGAGCTGCCTCCGAGCAACTGGGCGCGCCGTGATCATTGGCCCCTGGCACCGCACGCGGTAGAATTCGACGTGGAGAACAGGCACCCACGGCCTGGTGGTGCAACCGGATGCGGATCTACCTCGATACGAGCGTCTTCAACCGTCCCTACGATGACCAGTCACAGGCTCGGGTCTGGTTGGAGACGCTTGCGCTGGGATTGATCCTTCAGATGGTTGAGGAGAAGAGTGTCGTGCTTGTCGTCTCCTCAGCACTCCGGTACGAGAACCGTCGCAACCCGTTCCCCCAACGCCAAGCGTGGGTGAACCGGTGCTGCGCGTTGGCTGCGAGCACCCAACTGGCAACAGAACCCGTGCGAGACCGAGCACAATACTTGGCCGCAGCCGGAGTCGACCCACTCGATGCCCTGCACGTTGCCTGCGCGGAGGTTGCTGGGTGCGCCTGTCTCGTTACCTGTGACGACCGTCTGGTGGCGAGAATGGGTGCTGTCCCAGACACAAACCTCAAGGTCCTGAACCCGCTCGACTTTCTGTTGTTGATGTCAGGAGACGGCAATGACGACCACGATTGTGCCCAACCGAGCAGTGTTTGAGGAAGCGAACAGCGTGCTTCTCGAGCATCTCAGCCCCTCCAAGGTGGCGCGCTTCTGGGCCGAAGTGTCCGCCGGAAGTGGCGACTATGTGGCCCTCAAGAGAAAGCTGTTCGCGGGGGAAACTGTCGATTCGTTGGTTGAGGCGGTCCGCGACTTCGAGAATGAGTCGGCCGCGTAGCACTGCTCACCCGAGCGGTCGAAAGCTGGGCAGACCGTCGTCTTCAACCCGGTGGGTCGCGCCGGGCCGTCTCCGGGCGTGGGCCGCAAGGGGCCCGTGGTTCCGCGTTCACGCGGACCGGAAGGGCCGTTCGGTCGCCGTCACGAACTACCCTCCTGCGCCCCGGCCTGGGACCACGCAACCGGCGCGAGGAGAATTCGCAATGACCACACAGACACCCATGATCGACTGCCACGTCCATCTGTCCGGCCTGGAGGGCATCCCGAGGCTGGAAGGACTCCGCACCCACGTCGGTCTCGACCGCATGAACCTCGTCTGCACTATGGGCCGCAACCACGTGAATGCAAACCCGGCGGCGTTCGTTGCGAAGGCGGAGCGCCCCGACCGGTTCTACGTCTTCGCCGGGCTGGACCATACGGCGTTCTTCTCCGCGAACGGACGCCGTTCGTCCGCGAACGGACGCCGTTCGTCCGCCGGCGAAGTCGCAGCGCCCTCGCTCGCCGAGCAGGTGGACCGACTGCGGGCGTTGGGGGCGGACGGGATCAAGATGATCGAGAACAAGCCCACCGCCCGCAAGCTGCTCGACGTCCCCGTCGACAGCGACTACTTCGCGGACTACTTCGCGCGCGTCGAAGAGACCGGGTTCCCCGTGCTCTGGCACGTCAACGACCCCGAGGAGTTCTGGATCCCCGAGTTGACGCCCTCCTGGGCGCGGGAGCGCGGGTGGGGCTACGACGAGACCTTCGTGGCGAAGGAGCAGCTCTACGCCGAAGTCGAGAACGTCTTGGCGCGCCACCCGAAGCTGAAGCTCCTCTTCGCCCACTTCTACTTCCTGTCGGCCGACCTGCCGCGGGCGGCGCGGCTGTTCGACCGGTTCGAGAACGTCCACCTCGACCTCGCTCCCGGCGTCGAGCTGCTCTACAACCTGTCGCAGGACGTGGAAGCGACGCGGGAGTTCTTCACCAAGTACGCCGACCGGATCGTCTTCGGCACCGACATCGCCTCCGGCAACTCGCCCCTGGAAGCGCAGATCCGCGCGGGGATCGTCACGCGCTGGCTGGAGACCGACGACGAGTACCGCGTGCCCGACGAAGCGGACTTCCTGCTCGGCCCGCCCGAGGACGGCCTGATGCGGGGGCTGTCACTGCCTGCTGACGTGCTGGCGCGAATCTACCGGGGCAACTTTGAGCGAGTCGCCGGCTCGGAGCCGCGGCCGCTGGACCGCAGTCTTGCCGCCGAGGAGTGCGACCGCCTCGCGGCCGAGATCGACGCGTTGGCGGGGCGACGCCTCGAGGACAACCACGCCCGCGCGGCGGCTCTGAGGCTGCGCGGGTAGGCGGGAACAGATCACGTCGCAGCCTCCGTCCGCGCCGTGCCCGTAGCAGCCTGCCAAATCTCGGAGGCACCCGTGTCTATTGGGTAGCGAGAAGGAATCCCGAGCGCGTGCGCCAAATACTACGGGCACAGAACACCCACAGCCGAGCCTGGCGTGGGCAAAGCTACTGTCGAGGAGGAGTTCACGTGAAGCGTCTGATCGGATTGGTGCTCGTGGGGCTGCTGAGTCTGGCGGTACTGCCCGGCTGCCCCAAGAAGGAGAAGCCCGCCCCGTCGGCGGCGGATGTGCAGAAGACGCAGGACTACATGAAGAAGATGCAGGACAAGCAGCAGGGCATGTACAAGATGAAGGGTCAGAAGGCGATGCCCGGCAGGTGATCGCAGTCGCTTTCCAGCAGACTGCCAGAGTCAAACGCAAGAGCGCCCCGCCAGCGCAGGCTGACGGGGCGCTCCGCGTTCGTGGTTCGATCAGGCGAACGGACCGGGGCCGCGCTTAATCCGGGACCTTCTGCCGGTACACCGCCAGCGCAGCGGTTGCATTTCGGCGCTGGCACTGCGACCAGCCGCCGGTGCCGCCGCCGCAAGCGTCGCCGGGGTTGTACTGAATCCAAAGCCAGTTGGGGTTAACGGTCTGCTCCGGCAGGTTCCACTTCACGTGCCCGTCCAGATAGCCGTAGTTGGCGCCTCGGTTGTGAGGCGTCCAAAAGCAGTTATTCCCGCCGTTGGGGTGGCACCAGATGTTGGTGTCCGCCCAGGTGCTCGGGCCGATGAGAATCTGCTCGGAGTGATTGCGGACCATCTTGATCTTGTTCCACCGAAATGCGCCCCAGTTGTTGCACCAGCGCGCGTTCATGCCGTAGCTTTTCGGGAGGTCCTTGCACTGGGCGCTGCTTTCGTCCCGCAGTCCCTCCAGACTGGGGCACTGGACGATCTGCGCGTTCCTCACGTACGGCTGGATCGCCACGCACCAAGTCACCCACTGGGGGTTCGGGCCGCAGTTTCCGCCGGGGGCTTCTATCGCCTTGCCCGGGCGCACATTGCAGATGCCCTCGTCGTAGTCGTCCGCGTACATCAGGAACGCCAGCATAATCTGCTTCTCGTTGCTGGAACAACTCGCCTGCCGTGCCTTCTCGCGCGCCTTCGCGAACACCGGGAACAGGATCGCCGCCAAGATGGCGATGATCGCGATCACCACCAGCAGCTCTATGAGGGTGAAGCCTTGCTTACCGCGTTTCACCTTAGAGTCCTCCTTGGGTCAGATCGACCGATCGGCGTACTTGCCGGATGACTGCCCCGACTGCGTGTGCATCACCTCCGTGGGACTTCCTTGGCATCTTCGAGATGTGGGGCCCTGCTGGCCCGGCGGGTGCATCCCACGATTACGGGGCCCCAGTAGCGTAGCCCCTGGTGGGCGTCACCCCGCGCACCGGTGACGCCCACCAGGGGCTACGCTACGAGGTGAACCGAGGGGAGCATTCCGCCCCCCGTAATCGCGGGATGCACCCGGCCCGCCTTCCGTTTCGCGCGCCATTCTACTCCAGAGCAGGTGGTTGTGTCAACGATGGCGGGAAGAAGGCACCGGGCGTAGCGGTCTGCGGGCACGCGCCTGCGTCGCCACCATAGAGCAAGTCCCGGTCCGCTCGCCCAATGAGGGCGAGCGGACAGGGACCAGTGGGTCTGCAGGATGGAGCAGAGCGCTGACCGGCAGCGGGGCGCGTCGTGCCTACCGGCCACCCGGCATCTGGCCTGCTTTGCCGCCTCCAAACTGCCCCTTCATCTGCCCCTTGCCTGGGGGAATCGCTTGGTCGCCGCCGCCCTTCTTCATCATCTCCTTCATCTGCTCGGGCGTGTTTGGCTGTTCTCCAGCGCCCTGGGTTCCCTTCTTCGGTCCACACGCCAACTGCAGCGGGCCAACCAGCAGAAGGGCAATCCCTGTGGTCACCACCGAAGCGACGAACGCTCTAACGCGCTTTCTCGTTCTCACCATCATGCTCCTTTCAGCCTATCCGAACACACACTGAACGGCCAACTGCGTAGCCTCCGGTGAACTGAGGCCCGCAGCGGCCGCCAGCACCTCAGGCCTTGCCGTTGCCCCAGCAGCCACAGCCGGCGCGCCAGGTACCGGTGTCCCAGTTCGATTTGCACTGCCCGGCAGCGTGGAACTTCGCGTGTCCATCCATGAACGTCACGTTGGAACCGCCGCTATGCCGGGTGTTGTCGTCGATCTGGCGATCGGGATTGCAGTTCGCCGCGCACACATTCGCCCAGCCGACGCGGCCGCCAGAGTTCATCAGCCCCTTGGAGTCGGCGATGACTGGGGTCGCGGACGGCTGCGTCCGGGCGGCCACCTTGTTCATCTTCGTCAGGGTGGTCTCGCAGCAACCGGGGTTCCTGTTATACGGATTCTGGAGGTTCTCAGAATACCCGTAGCTGACCTGAAGGTCGCGCGGCATGCCCGGAAGGTTGGCGTTGAGGATGTCGTTGACGCCGAAGTGCGGAATGCTGCCATTGCGGCACTGGTCACTTGAGCTTGGGCAGGCGAACAATCCGTAGTTCTTGACGTAGGGCTGCAGCTTCTGCCAGTACTGCGCATTGGCCGCGGGGTCCCTGCGGTGGCACCATGTCTGCGCCATGACGTACCGCTCATCAAAGTCCTGGCAGTACATCTCCAGCCCCAGCCCAATCTGCTTCAGGTTGCTCAGACAGGAAGTGGCGCGCGCCTTCTCGCGCGCCTTCGCGAACACCGGGAACAGGATCGCCGCCAAGATGGCGATGATGGCGATCACCACCAGCAACTCAATGAGGGTAAAGCCTCGCTTACTGTGTTTCACGCTAACGTCCTCCTTGGTCGATTCAGGCCGCTCAACGTGCCTGTGACTTGGCTGCCCCGCCGGTGTGGCAATCACCTCCTTGGCATTCCAGCGGTCTTGAGCAGTTGCGACGCTCCGTTGACCCAGTCCGTCTTTCGCGCGGGCTATTTGACCCGCGCCAAATGGTTGTGTCAACTGGTGGACGAACGAAGTCTGGGCGTGCCGGTTTGCGGGGCGGGGCGTGCGGTCCCGGCGCCGGAACAGCCGGCAACTGCCGCCGGAACCCGGCCGTTGTCCCTCCATTCGCCTCGAACACCCCGTGAAGCTGACCCAAACGAAAACGCCCGCCGAGCCGGAACGGACCGGACTCGGCGGGCGCTCTCGTTGGCTGGTTCGACTGCCGCGCCTGCAACTAACTGCGAGCGCGGGAGCCTTACCGGGTTGGGAAGCAAGCCGGGGCGAACCCCGACTACCGCCTTACTTCTGCGCCTTGGGCATGCCTTTCATGCTGGACTTCATCTTCTCCTGGACTTGGTCAGGGGTGGGCGCGCCAGCGGAGGGGCCGCCCGACTTCTTCGGCCCGCACGCAAGCTGGAACGGTCCGAGGAAGAGGACAACACAGACCATGACCAGTGCCACGCGCAGGGATCTCAAGCCAATTCTGGATTGCACAACAGCACTCCTTTCTACGAGGGTGGGCAGACGAATTCCGGTTCATCCGGCTCTTGCGTACTTCCGCAGTGGTCGCAGCGCTGGCGTTTGCCGAAGGCAGACCGCATTGAAGGCGCGGAGACGCAGCCGGAGGCACGCCTTGCACGGCTACGCTATCCATCGCGAAGTACGCAAACACCGGATGAACCCGAATCCCGGCGTGGCGGCTTGCGGGGCGGGCGCGATCGCGGGGCGCGGGGTTTTCCGCCAGAGGAAGGAACGCGCCTCAAACGGACGAACCTACGAGAACGCTCACGAAAACGGGCCTCCGGCGCATGAACCGGAGCCCCGAACCCTCCGGACACCGAAAGGAGACCGACATGAAACGACTCGTTGTCCTCGCACTCGCGGGAGCGCTCGCAGTGCCAATGCTCTGCGGTTGCCCCAAGAAGAAAGCAAAGCAGACGGAAGTCAACAAGGCGGACCAGGAAATGATGAAGGAGATGATGCAGAAGAACATGCAGAAGGGCGGGCAGTAGCCTCACGCCCCTCGTCTCCGAACCCAGACAGCAAACTGCGGGCGACGCCGTTGGCGTCGCCCGCAGTGCGTTTCCAGCATGGAGCGGCTTCCGCCGCCGGTCAGCGAGTACGCTCTCGCCTACGGCGAGTACGCTCTCGCCTACGGCGAGTACGCTCTGCCTTAGTAGGGCGTGGTCGTGTCGGCATCCCACCGGTTGCGGCTCTGGGTGCCGTTGAGGGCCTTCATGCCCTGCTCCCACTTGGCGTGGCCATCGCAGAAGACGAGGTTGACGCCGCCATTGTGGCCGTCCGCCACAGCCGCGGCGCCGCGGCCGGTGTCGCCGGCTCCGCCGTTGCAGCCGTTGCCGGAGTTGGTCGGGTTGGCGCGCCAGTCGCCCCAGCTCTCGCAACTGATGGCGATCTGGGCGGGCAACTTGATCTGAGAGTCCTTGCGGGCGTTGAGCCACGCGCAGTTGTAGCCGTAGCTCCAGCTTCGCCCTGTCTGCGTCATGCTCCCTGTGGGTCCGCCTCCGTTGATGGTGAACTCCATGGACGGGCACAGGTAGATCTGCTCATTCTTCAGGTTCATCCGGATAATGCGTACTTCTCGTGAGAGAGCTTGGCTTGCAGGGGTGTCGCCGAGGCTTCGAAGCCTGAGTTTGCCGCCTTGGGCTGCCGGCAGGCTCTCGTCGGGCACAGGAGAAGAACAGGACCGGGTCACGGACTCGGTCCTGCCTGCCGTGTAGCACCGAACGGCGCTCAGGTCGCTCTCCAGCGTTGCCCTATCCTCCGTCCCGCACCCGAGAGAGTAGCCGAAACGTCTGGAGCAGTCAACGGTCTGAACCTGCCGGTAGCCAGAAGCGGTAAACTCACGAAGTACGCATTATCCGGATGAACCAAGAAAGGTCAGAAACGGGCCGGTGGGCCTGGCCCGGAGTATATCCTCGCGGCACCCGGGTGTTAACGCGGGGCGCTGCGAGACGGGAGGCTGATCCCCTAAGTCGTCTTGGCCAGCAAGTGCTCGCTGAGGTTCCGCAGGAGACGTGCGTGCCGTGTCGGGTGGACGGCGCCGATAGACCCGAGGATCTGGGTTCTGGGCACCGAGGCCAGAAAGCCCAACCGGATCACTGACCCGGCGCGAAGGCCGGAGCCGGCATAGTCCGGGTCGGCGGGCGAGACAACCTCATCGAATCCGGGCCCGGCGTGCTGTACCTGAGTACTCACGCCACAGACGAGGAGGTCGCGGAAGGGCGGCAGTTCACGAACGATGACTGCCGGCCGGTTCTTCCGTTGCCCGTCCGCCTGCGGCAGGGACGCCAGTACCAGGTCGCCTTCATCCACCTGCGAACTCCGGGTTTGGTGTCCTCACCGAGCTGGCGGGGTAGTCCGGTTCGTCAGCGCCGTACGCAGCCTCCAAGCCCTGAGCCGAAAGCCGGAGCCACTCGGCTCGCTCGTCGTCCGCCGTGGGCCTCTGGACCACCGAGACAAACAGCCTCCGCCCCGGGTGAACGGCAATTGGGGACAGCAGTTCGAGGTGAGTCGAGTCGACCACCCTCGCTTCCGCCAACAACATGCCTGAACTCCTTTCGCAAAGCGTCGGGTCAGTCCCGAGCAGTCCAGCTCCAGCCTATCCCACCGTGCCCGGCAGATCAAAAGAGCGGCGGCACCTCAACACACCTCATGCATCCGGTCGCAGTAGTAGCGCACGTTGTCCCACTCGGCGTCGTTGGGGATGCGGTGGTCGGGGCAGGGCAGGTAGCCGCCCAGATCCACCAGGCGCTTGAGCCGCTGAATCTCCGCCTCGACGGCGTCCCGGTCGCGGGCGAAGACCTTCTTGTCGGTCCCGCCGACGCCCAGCAGCCCGTTGCCGTACTGCTCGCGCCACGGCGCCAGGTTGGCGCCCCAGGTGCCGACTTCGATGGGGAACATGGTGTTGACGCCGTTGTTGAACCAGGTCGGGATCAACGTGTCGATCAGCCCGTCGCAGTCCAGCGAGACGATGTTGAGACCGTAGCTGTTGACCAGTTCGGTGATCCGCCGATAGTGCGGGCCGACCTTCTCGTCGAACACCTTGGGCGAGATGAGCGGGCCGTTCTTGAAGGCGATGTCTTCCCAGAAGTGGGCGAAGTCGAACTTGGCGCCGGTCTCCAGGGCGGCCTTGGTGCACTGGTACTGCAGCTCGGCGTTGACCTCGATGATCTCGTCGAACAGCGGCTCGTCGTCCATCAGCAAGTACGCCGAGCCTTCCAGGGTCAGCCAGGTGCGGATGTTGCCGAACAGGGCGCCGCACCGCAGGCCGATCGGGTAGTCGCGCTCGCCGCTCCGCAGGAAGTCGCCCGCGCCGTCCTCGTACGACAGCATCTGGTCGTTGACGCGGACCACGGCTTGGGTCACCCGGTCTGCGGAGAACTGCAGCTTGGGCTTGTACAGCGCTTCCCACGCCTCGCGGCCTTTGAGCAGATGGTCCACATCCGGCTGAATGGACCCCGCCCCCGGAACGTGCAGGAGGACCAGTCCTTCGCCGCTGAGGATGTGCTTCGAGCCATCGGGGAACTTCGCCACCACCTTCGACTCAAACGCCGGTCGCAGCCCGGCATCGGGCCCGAAGAGCGTGTGGTAGTTGAAGTCGAACCCAAGCTTCGCACAAATGGCGACATCGGTGAGGTTGCCGTCGCCGTAGGTGCCAGCCTCTTCGTGGGTCAGGTGCCCTTCCGCTTCCCACTTGTCCAGCGTCTCCTGCAGGAAGCCGAAGTGGACGACAGGCAAGTGGTCGTAGGGCTGGTAGTTGAGGACGGCGAGTAGTCGTTCGCGATGGGTCATGGTCTGTACCTCGGTGTCAAGTGTCATGTGTCGCGTGCTGGGTGTCACGTGATACGCCCTACTCTTCCAGCCACAGTATAGCCGTCACGCCGCGCGGGTAGTACTTGCTGCCCTTCATGATTCCGTCGTGGCACTGGTCGCTCCAGGCCCAGTAAGCGTTCTCGGGGTCGGTCAGCCAGGCGACGTGGGCGGCGTCGGCCTGGTTGCCTTGCTCGTCCCGCGCGAGTCCGAGGAGCTTCCGGGCGACGAACTGGCACAGGTAGATCTTGCTGAGCCAGGAGTTGACGCTGGTGGACGACAGCTTCCAGCCGCCGTCGTCGAACAGACAGACGCCGGGCTGCAGGACCGCGCGCAAGTGCCGGTCCAGGGCGTCGATCAGGTCGCCGTACCGGCCGGCGCGATCGAGCGCCTCCCGGCAGCCGTTGAAGTAGGGAAAGACCAGCCCCTCGATGGCGGGGATGATCCGCGAGTCGTTGCCGGCCTCCAGGACTGCTGGAAGGTGACCGTCTTCGGTCACGTGCGCCAGCAGCGTGTCGGCACAGCGGCGGGCCTGCCTCCCGGCCTCGCCCGCCAACTCGGCGTCGTCGTCCCCCCGGAGCAGCTTCTCCAACGCCACGTAGGCCGCCCAGCACTTGACCGCCAGGTAGAGGTTGTTGCGCGCCTGCCCCAGTGAGGTGTCGAGGCTGTCGTAGGTGGTGATCTCCGCGCCCCAGGCCGTCCGGCTGCTGTCCAGGCCCATGACCCCGTTGCGCTGGGCGGGATCGGGGTGGTCGCGATTGAGCATGCTCCGGAAGCACTCCTCCAGAACGGGGAGCTTGTCCTCCAGCCACTTGTCGTCTTGAGTAGCCTCGACGTAGACGCTGGCGCAGCAGACCCAGTTGACCAGTTGCTCGTGGGTCATGTGCGAGAAGCAGCCCGTCAGCCCCGGGCGTTCGTACGCCGAATGGCCCGGCCGGGACAGCGTGTTGGCCACGCCCATGTCGTGGGTGAAGCTCCACCCGCCCGGATGCAGTTCACCCTCGCCGGGGAAGAAGACCTGGTCGGCGTAGCTGTAGCGCTCCACATACATGTCCAGCACATTGCGGACCGTCCACGGGTTCATCCGGCTCTCGTAGAACAGCATGTCGACGGTGAGGTCGAAGGTGTTCATCATCCGGTATTCGCCCTCGTTCACCACCCAGAAGGGCTTCCCCCCCAAGTCCAGCAACTGGGTGCTGCCGTAGTAGCTGCGGACCGCGTGCGCCAACTGGAACTTCTGGTCGGCCGACAACGGGTGGCGGGCGAAGATCGCGTCCAACTGGCGCGCAGCCGTCTTGAACATGTCGAACCGCAGCAGCGCGTATGCCGCAACGTGCTCAATGCTCTTGAAGTAGCGGGTGTAGAAGTACGTGGAGGCAAGCCCCGCCGTGGCCACCCCGCCGCGGTAGAAGCAGATCACGAAGCGGTAGGTCCGGCACTCCCCCGCCGGCGCCGCTGTCACCAGCGCGCCGCAGCACCCCAGCCCGAAGCGGGTCATGTCGCGGTCGCCGGTGGCGAGGATTTGCTCGATGCCGAACATCTGCGCCGGCACCACCTCCGGGTCGCTGCACGCGATCCCCGTCTCCGGTCCCACGCCCACACCGACGAAGTCCTCCCCGGCGAGCCCTTCCCATTCGCGCATGCCGAACACGTCGCGCTCGGCCGTGTAGCCGAAAAACGCCTGGCGCGGCCGGCGCCCGGCCGTGTTGTCCACCGTCAGTTCAGCAAACACCGCCGGTACAAGGACGCGCCGGAGCACTTCGGCGGGCGTCGTCGCCGGGTCTGGGACGCTCCATATCGGGGAGTAAATCGTGAACGTCAGATCGCCGGCATGCCACGTGTCGCAGCATTGGCCGAACTCGCGAGAGATACTCTCACGGGCGAAGGCCACCACCGTCGCCGCCCCCTCGAAATCGCCCTGATTCTGCACTACGCAGCGCCGCGACTCGTCCGCGCTCCCCGCGAAGAACGGCAATGCCTCGAAGCAGGACCCCTCGCGCGACTCCACGCCAATGTACACGTCCTGGTCCGCCGGCTTGCCCAGCTCCAGCCCCAACCCTCCCTTGGCGCCCGGGAAGCCCAGCGTGAAGCTTGCGTGCGCGCCGACGGGTGAGTGATGGGCGTTGAAGAAGAGGTTCACGAGGGTCCTCCGGAGCGGGTGACGCGTGACGGGTTCACCGAAGGATACCCGGTGTGGGCGGAGGCGGGAAGGCGCAGGCGGCGGCAGTGACGAAACGGCAGCCGTGGCGAAGGCTCACGAACCGGGGAGGATCCGCAGGTGCGGCGCCATGTCCAGGTACACGAAGAAGGCCAGGAGGCTGCCCAGGATGAACAGCAGGATGAGCAGGTGGTAGAACTGCGGCTGCCGGCGGTCCAGGTACTTGCTGGCGTCCGGGACAGCGAAGTTGAGGGTCGCCACCACGGCCCAACCGAGGAAGGTGGCAACAAAGTCCAGCGGGTCGGGGAGTTTGGCGGTGTCCATGTCGAGTTTCTCTTTCAGCACGGCCGCGATCACTACCACCGGAATCGCCAGCAGCAGCCCCCACTGGCCGCCGAACCAGCGGGCGAGGATCGTGAGAATCGCGCCGAAGAGCAAGTGGATGAGCTTATCCATATGGGCCTCCATTCCGCCCGGGAAAGGCCGGGGCTGTACTGCTAACCGCAGAGAGTTGGTCGCATGCGACAGTTCTCGTCGGGTGGTGCTGGAAGTCTGGAAGAGTGGAGGTGTCCGAGCCAGCGTGCGCCCAAGTCTTCCAGACTTCCCTTCTGCCAGGCTTCCGCCAAGACGCGAGGAGGTCGCCCGGGCTGTCGAAACGAAAGGTGATTCGGGAGCGGCAACGAAGACTTCTTCTGCACAGACTCAGTATGAATGGTCGTTCCCGCAAGGAGACGCTGCATGCCAGGAGCTACGTACCCTCTCGAACCTCAGGTCGTGCCGCCGGTGGACACGCCGTACCGACGCATCCAGACCAAGATCCCGGTGCCGGAATCGCTATCCACTCTCGAAGACCTGCGGCGGTACGAGCCGCTGTCGATGACCGGACAGCCGCTGGTCGTGTGGGACCGCGCCGAGGGCTGCCAAGTCCACGACAAGTGGGGGAACATGTGGCTGGACTGGAGCTCCGGCGTGCTGGTGACCAACGCCGGCCACGGCCGCAAGGAGCTCATCGCCGCCATCTGTGAGCAAGCCCGGCACGGGCTCCTGCACAACTACTGCTTCCCCAGCGAGCACCGGGCGAAGCTGGCGAAGCGGCTGGTGGAGTTGGCGCCGGAGGGCATTGAGAAGTGCTTCCTGCTGACCACCGGTTCGGAGGCGACCGAGTGCGCCGTCAAGCTCGCCCGCACGCACGGGCTTACCGTCGGCGGCAGAGAGAAGATCGGCCTCGTCAGCTTCCAGCACGCCTTCCACGGCCGCACGCTGGGCGCGCAGATGATCGGCGGCATCCCGTCGCTCAAGGAATGGATCGTCAATCTCGACCCGGCAATGGTGCAGGTCGCCTTCCCCGACGGGTTCCGCTGCCCCGACACGAGCTTCGACTTCTTCCTGAAGCAGCTCGACCAACAGGGCGTCGCTCCGAGCCAGACCGCCGGCGTCATCACCGAGACCTACCAGGGCGGCGGCGCCAGCTTCGCCCCACCGGAGTACATTCAGGCGCTCCGGGCGTGGTGCGACGAGCACGACATCGTGCTGATCATGGACGAGGTACAGGCAGCGTTCGGGAGGACCGGCACCCACTTCTGGGGCTTCCAGCACTACGGCATCCTGCCCGACCTGATCTGCTGCGGAAAGGGCATCTCCAGCAGCCTGCCGCTCTCCTGTGTCCTCGGGAAGACCGACCTGATGGACCAGTACCCCGCCGGCTCGATGACCAGCACCCACACCGGCAACCCCGTCTGCTGCGCGGCGGCGCTGGCGAGTCTCGACCTGATCGTCAATGAGAAGCTTGTCGACAATGCCACGCGAATGGGGGCGTTGCTGCACAGACTGCTGGGCGAACTCAAAGACCGCCATCCAGAGGTCTGCGCCTCGCTGCAAGGAAAAGGACTCGTGGCTGGCCTGCACCTGGTCAAGCCCGGCGGCGTCGAACCCGACCCGGACCTGGCATTCCAGGTGGTGAAGCGCTCCGTCGAGAAGGGGCTGCTGTTCTTCAGCCCGGTAGGATTCCAGGGCGCCACCGTCAAGATCTCGCCGCCGCTGACCATCAACGAAGCCCAGGTGCGCGAAGGGGCGGAGACGTTGGAGGAGGCGTTGGGGGAAGCGTTGGGCCAGACGTAGCCCGAGGCGCCAAGCCGAGGGACGCTGACGCAGCGGTCCACTCGCTTGGCGCTCGTGGCTACAATCCAGAGTTGAAATGGCCCCCGGATAGGCTATCCTCAGGGTCTGGAGTTCCGCCATGGAGATCACTGGTTTCATCTGGCTGCCTGAGGTCGAAGAGAAGCTATACATTAAGCATTCGGTAGCCCGCGGGGAAGTTGAGGAGGTCTTCCACGAAGTGCCCTTTGTCCGGCGGTGGGAAGCGGGGCGGCTCCGAGGCGAGGATGTCTACCGCGCCTTGGGAACCTCGGCAGCCGGACGCTACCTGACGGTCTTCTTCATCTACAAACTGAGTGGCGAGGCGCTGGTCCTGAGTGCACGCGACATGGACCGAAGGGAAAGGAGAACCTATGCCAAAGCGCGAGGCGGCTAAGAAGCAGCCGGATCCGCTGCCAGGAAACTTCGAATCGCTGGGGTCCTTCTGGACCTTCTGGGACGCGCACAGCACGGCTGACTACGAGCACCTGATGCAGGACGTCGAGGTGACGGTGAACGTTCGGACAAGCAAGACGTACTGCCCTTTGGCGAGGGACGTGGCGGAACGCGTCCGAGACGAGGCACAACGCCAAGGCGTGTCGACGGAGACTTTGGTGAATCTCTGGTTGCGGGATCGAGTTGCCTCCTTGGCCGCGTGAGGTGCTCTCTGCGGCCAGGACGCGACGAAACCGTAGCCCGCTCAAACACCGGGCGTTTGCGCGCGGGCGCCCCAGAGGCGCCAGACCGAGAACTCTGACGTCAGTGGTCCACTCGCTTGGCGCTCGTGGCTACATTCGAAAGGAGAGAACTGATGAGAAACACACGGTGGACCGTCGCGGCAGCACTCTTGCTCAGCTTGGCGACAGGGCTTCGACCGGCCGCCGCGCAGCCGCAAGGCCCACCCAGCGCCGAGGACTGCCAGCGCATCGAGGCGGCGCTCCCGCCGACGGCTCCCGCCAAACCGTTGAAGCCCCGCAAGCTGCTCATCTTCGAGCTGAACGTCGGCTACGGCGGGCACGCCTCCATCCCCACGGCGAGTTACGCCTTCACGCTCATGGGCAAGCGGACCGGTGCTTTCGAGACGGTGATCAGTCGCGATCCGGCAGTGTTCGCGCCGGAGAGCCTGAAGCAGTTTGACGCGGTGTTCTTCAACAACACCGTCGGCAACTGCTTCGAGGACCCGGGGTTGCGGCAGAGCTTGATCGAGTTCGTGTACGGCGGGGGCGGGCTGATGGGCGTGCACGGGACTTCGGTCGGGTTCACTCGCTGGACTGAAGGGGCGAAGGACGACTGGCCGGAGTTTGGCTGCATGTTGGGCGCGCGCGGCGCCAACCACACCGACGCCAATGAGCCTGTCCTCCTCAAGCTCGAAGACCCGACCAACCCCATGACCGCGGCCTTCGGCGGTCAGGACTTCGAGTACCGCGACGAGTTCTTCCGCTTCGGTGAGCCGTATTCGCGGAACCGCGTGCGCGTGCTGCTGAGCATGGACAACGAGCGCACGGCGAAGCTCCAGGAGCAGGAGGCGGTGCCGAAGCTCCGCGAGGACGACGACTACGCGCTGGCATGGGTGCGGAACTACGGTCGGGGGCGGGTGTTCTACTCCACCATCGCCCACAACCCGCGCGTGTTCTGGGACGCCAAGATGCTGCAGTTCTACCTGGCAGCCGCCCAGTTCGCGCTGGGCGACCTGCCGGCGCCGACCGTCCCCAGCGCCAAGCTGACGTCGGCCATTCGGGCCCAGGAGAAGCTGGGGTGGCGGCTGGGCATCGAGGCGTACACCTTCCACAAGTACACCTTCTTCGAGGCCGTCGACAAGACGGCGGAGCTTGGGCTGCCGTACATGGGCGGACTGAGCTTCCAGAAGGTGAGCGCGGAGATCCCGAAGAACCTCGACCCGCAGCTCACCGACGACGAGCTGAAGGCGATTCGGCTGAAGCTGGACTCGGCGGGCGTCCGGCTGCTGACCTACTACATTCAAGACATCCCCGGCGATGGACCGGGCTGCAAGCAGGTGTTCGAGTTCGGGCGCAAGCTCGGGATCGAGACATTCATGTCGGAACCGGCGCCGGCGGCCCTGGATACCGTCGAGTGGTTCTGCGACCAGTACGACATCAAGGTAGCCCTCCACAACCACGACCAGAAAGGCTCGCCCGTGTACTGGCGCCCCGAGAACATCCTGGAGGTCTGCAAGGGCCGCAGCAAGCGACTGGGCTCCTGCGGCGACATGGGCTACTGGATGCGGTCCGGCATCGACCCAGTTGAGGCGGTCAGAACGCTGAAGGACCGCCTGCTTACAATCCAGATGCACGACCTCAACGAGCTGACGCCGGACAGCCACGATGTTCCGTGGGGCACCGGTGTCGGCAAGACCGAGGCGTTCCTCAAAGAGATACACGCCCTGGGCATCCACCCGGTGATGTTCGGGCTGGAGTACTCCTACGACTGGCTCGATTCAATGCCGGAGTGCGCAGAGAGCGCCCGGTTCTTCGACAAAGTGAGCTTGGAGCTCGCGGGGGAGAATGCACGATGAAGCCACCTGAGCGTAGCCGCCTCGCGCCTCGCGCCATCAGTCCCATCGGTCCTATCAGTCCCATTGGTCCCATGCCGGTCACCCGGCGGCGCTTCCTCCAAAGCGCCGCCGCCAGCGCCGTGGCGGCGCCCTTGGCGCTCCGCGCCGCCCACGCCGCCACGCCCCCCAGCGAACGCCTGACCGTCGGCGTCATCGGCATCGGTCTCATGGGATCGGGCCACCTGAGTCGCTGCTTGGGCGACGCGGGCGTCCAGGTGATTGGCGTCTGCGAGGTCGACAAGACGCGGCGCGAGAACGCCCAGGCCCGCGCAGACGCGCAGTATGCGGCCGAGCGCGAGAAGGGCACCTACCGCGGCTGCGCCGCCTACAACGACTACCGGGAGCTGATCGCCCGCCCCGACCTCGACGCGGTGCTCATCGCCACGCCCGATCACTGGCACTCGCTGATCTCGGCGGACGCCGCCCGGGCGGGTAAGGACGTGTACTGCGAAAAGCCCATCACGCTGTCGGTTCAGCAAGGACAACGGCTCACGGAGGTGGTCCGCGAGCACGCCTGCGTCTTCCAGACCGGCACTCAGTACCGCTCCATGTACACCACCCGGCGCGTCCTGGAGTTCGTCCGCGGCGGCGGACTGGGCAAGAGCAAGCAGGTCTTCACGCTCTGGTCGCGAGCGGAAGGCTCCTACGCGCCGGTGAACCCGCCGTTGCCGGAGGAGCCGGTTCCGGCCGGCCTCGACTGGAACTTTTGGGTCGGCCCCGCGCCGTGGCATCCCTACAACAGCCGCTACCACCGGAACCCACCTCCCGGCGTCGTGCCGTGGGCCTTCTGCGAGGACTTCGGGGCGGCGGCGGTAACGTGGCACTTCTCGCATAGCGCCGACGTCATCCAGTGGGCGTTGGGCGTCGAGCGAAGCGGCCCGGTGGAGATCATCCACCCGAACGGCGGGGAGTTCCCTACGCTGACCTACCGGTACGCCGATGGCACGCTGCTCCACTTGCTCGACCACTGGGGCCAGGTGAAAGACCCCTACGAGGCCGTTCCCTCAGACGCACGGTTGGCAGGCAACTTCGGCGGTCTGTTCGTAGGCGAGCGCGGCTGGATCACCTCCATGTACGGCGGCGGCCCCCTGGAGGGTGCTCCGGAGGAGATCTTCCGGGAGCTGGGTCTGAAGAGCCGCGAGGTGACCGGCGCCAACAACCACCACGCCAACTGGTTCGAGTGCATCCGGACGCGCGGCCGAACCAGCACCGACGAAGAGATCGGCCACCGCTCGGCGTCGCTCGGCCACCTGGCCATTCTCGCGTTCAAGCTGGAACGGTCGCTGAAGTGGGACCCGGAGAAGGAGGAGTTCCTCGGCGATGAAGAAGCCAACCGACTACGTTCTCGCGCCATGCGAGAGCCGTGGAGGCTGTAGCATGGCGGCAATAGGTTCGATGCGTCCCATACGTCCTGTACCCGCCGCCGCCGTGCTGACCCTGCTCGCCGTGGCCGCTTCGGCCGACCGCGGACCGGTGCCCCTCAACGACTACCAGCGCCTCGGCCAGCGGTTCACGATGGCCCAGGCGTTCACCATGGTATCCGTCACTGTTCCCAGTTGGAGCGACAACGAGGGCGGCCTGACGCTGACTCTATGGGACTCGCCCGAGCGGAAGACGAAGCTGGCGCAGCAGGCGTTCACCGGCATCGTCGACAACGCGCAGGTCACGCTCCGCCTGCCGAAGGCGCTACCCGCTGGCGCGTACTACTGGGAAATCAGCGACCGGACGGGCGAGACGCGCATAGGGCTCTACGCCGACGCGCTGGCGGCGGAGAGCGACGACTGCGTCTACCTCGACGGCACGCCGGACCGGACGCGCAGGTTCGTGTGCGGGATGACTCCCACGGCGTTCCCGTACACCGACACCCAGCAGATGGTTGCTGCGCTCGGGTCGGACGCGCCGGAGGCGGTTCGCATCGAAGCCGCCCGGCAGTTGGCTGCCATGGGAGGTCCGGAGGCCATTCCCGCGCTGGCAACGCTGCTCGCGGATGAGCAGCGTTCGCACCTGGCGCGCTTCGCCTTGGAGGCGATGCCCGACCCGGCCGCCTCCGCTACGCTTCGGGACGCCTTGCCGAAGCTCGGGGGTGAGCTGCTGGTCGGTGTCGTCAACTCGCTTGGAGAGCGCCGCGACCCCGAAGCCGTAGGTGCGCTTGGCATTCTGGCGCAAGGGGCCGAGCAGCAGGTGGCTGCAGCCGCGGCCGTTGCTCTGGGCAAGATCGGCACCCTCGCGGCGGCAGACGCACTCGACAAGGCGTTGGCGAAGACGCCTGCCGACGCGCGATCACCCGTGTACGAGGGCGCCCTGGACTGCGCGCAGCGCCTGCTGGCGCAGGGGGAGCGCGAGTGGGCGGCGGCGCTCTACGACAGGCTGCGCGGGCCGGAGCTACCGGCGGCAGTTCGCGCAGCCGCCCTGCGGGGAGCGATTGTCGCTCGCCAGGCGGGTGGTCTGCCGCTGCTTCTGGAACAACTGCGCGGTGAGGACCCGGAGGCGCTCAGCGTCGCGCTCTGGGTCGCCCAGCACCAACTGCCCGGCGCCGACGCCACTCAGGCACTCGCCGGAGAACTGCCCAAGCTGCCCGCCGAACGACAACTCCTGGTCACCCGAGCACTGTGTAACCGCGGCGATGCGGCCGCTTTGCCGGCAGTGTTGGCGCTGGCCGGGAAGGGCGAGAAGAGCGTGCGCCTGGCCGCGCTTTCGGGGCTGGCGCAGTTCCCCGCCGACTCGGTGACGGCCACGCTCGTGGAGACTCTGGCGGATCCCGATGGCGAAGCCGCAAACGCAGCGCAGACCGTCCTGGAGAATCTGCCCGGCAAGAATGTGGACGCCGCGGTGACTGCCCTACTCGGGAATGCCGACGGGCAACGCTCCGAGGTCCAGAAGGCCGCTCGCCTCCGCGCTCTCGAGCTGGTCGGCGCGCGGCTCATGACCGGCGCGGTTCCGCTGGTGCTGGAAGCGGCCCGGAACGGCGATCCTGAGATCAGCCTCGGCGCGCTGAAAGTGCTTGAGAACCTGGCCGGCCCCGCCGAGGTCCCGGCGCTGCTCGAACTCCTGGCCGGTGCCGCGACTCCGGAAGCCGCGGACGATTGCAGCTACTTCGATGGGGTGCAGGACCGGAGGCGCCGCTTTTCCTTCAACACGTCCCCCCCAAGCGCCTTGCCGCCCTTCTCACACACCGGGAAGACTGAGGCCACGCCCCTGAATGACTACACCCGCCTCGGTCAGCGGTTCACTGTCACCCAGGCGTTCGACGCGCTCTCTGTCACCCTCCCCAGTTGGAGTGATGCCGAGGGCGGGCTCACACTGACCCTCTGGGACTCGCCGCAACGCACCAAGCAGTTGGCGCGGCAGAGCTTTGCGGACGTTCCGGACAACGAATGGGTCAAGCTCCAGCTTCCCGAGGCGCAGCCGGCCGGCGCATACTACTGGGAGATCAGCGACCGGACTGGGCAGACGCGCATCGGGCTGTGGACCAACACGCTGGGGGTGGAGCGCGAGGCGGCCGAAGCGGCAGTAAGCGCGACCTGCGCGCGAGCCGCCGATCCCGAGGGCTGCGCCGAGAAGCTGCTCGGGCTCCTGCCACAGGCTGCACCCGCCCTCAAACAGGCCGTGCTGCGCCTGCTGCACGGTCTCGGCGGGACGCGCGCTTTCGACACCCTCCTCGCCGCGACCCGCGACGACAACGGAGACGTGAGAGCCACCGCCGTCCGCCTCCTAGGCGAATGGAAGACAGCGGACGCGGCCCCGGACCTCCTGCAACTCGCCAAGACCTCCGCCGACCCGGCCGACAGGCTGCTCTGCTTGCGCAGCTACCTCCGGCTGGCTGGCAACAAAGACGTGCCGGCTGACCAAAGGCTGTTCATCTGCAGAAAAGCAGCAGCCCTCGTCCAGCGCGACGAAGAGAAGAAGCTCCTGCTCGGCATGTTGGGCGGTCTCGAATCGCCGGCCGCCCTGCCCGTCGCGACACAGTTCCTGGACGACGCGGCGACCAAGGAGGAGGCAGCAATTGCCATCCTGTCCGTGGCCGAAAAGCTGGCGCCAGGCCCCGACGCCGCCCAAGCGCTGGCCCCCCTGCAGAAAGCGGCGACGAGCACAGCCAACCCCGACCTCGCCAAACGCGCCGAAGCCCTCCTCGCGAAGCTGAAAGCCCCCGCGCAGTGATCCGGTCGGCCTTTGTCCCATTCGTCCCCTCTATCCCATAGGTCCCGTTCGCCCCCCTCAAGGAGCCCCACAATGTCATTCAACGGCAAGCTCAACGTCCTCTGCATCGGCGGCGGCATGATCAGCGAAGAAGTTGTCCTGCCCACGCTGTTCCAGCAGCGCCGGAATGGCAAGATCGACAAGATCGCCATTTCGTCGCTCAACTCCGGCATCCTCAAACGCCTGCAAGAGGTGTTCCCGAACGAGGACTTCGTCCCGTATCCCGACCCGGCGACAACCGACCCGGACGCACCGTTCCCCGACCTATATCGGCAGGCTCTCGGAGACCTCGGTGAGCACGGCCTCGTCTACGTCTGCACGCCCGACCATTTCCACACGCGGATGGTGCTGGAGTCGATCAACGCCGGCTACGACGTGTGCTGCATGAAGCCGCTCTGCCTGAAGGTCGACGAGGCGTGGGAGATCATCGAGCTGGCGAAGGCAAAGGGCGCCTACGTCTTCACCGAGTACCACAAGCGCAAGGACCGCGCCGTGCGCGCGTTGCGCTACAAGTTCCGCCGCGGCGAACTCGGCGAGCCGTTGTACGGCCACGCTTGGATCGAAGAACCCAAGTACATGCCGCTCAAAGTCTTCGGCGCGTGGGCGGAGAAGTCCAGTCCGTTCGAGTACATCGGCACGCACTATGCCGACGTGTACTACTACGTCACCAATCTCCTGCCCAAGCGAGTGGTGGCGTGGGGGCAGAAGAAGTTCCTGCCCAAGCACGGCAGCGACGCCTACGACGCCAATCAAGCAGTCGTTGAGTGGGAGGATGGCTCCGCGTTCTGGATTCAGACTTCCTGGATTCGCTCCGATAACAACGCCGCGATGACCAGCCAGGGCATGATGTTCCAGGGCACCAAGGGTGAGTACAAGGCGGACCACAAGGACCGCCACCTGAACTTCGAGACCGACGACAAGGGCTTCGAGCAGTTCAACCCCAACTTCTTCAAGGCGTACGACAGTTGGGACAGCGAAGACGGCGTCGAACACGTCGGCTACGGCTACGAAAGCAACTCGCAGCCGCTCGAGGACGTCCTCAAGCTGAAGACCGCTACTGACGGCATGTCCCCCGAGGAGGCCGTCGCCAAGCGCCAGGAGATGATCGCTGCGTGGACGGAACTCAACACCCGAGCCCTGCCCGAGAACGCCCTCATCGGCGTGGCCATCAACGAAGCCGTCCGAATCAGCGTAGACAACGGCAGCCGGTTCGTGGAGTTCGGCGAGGGGATGCAGCCGAGGCTGGCATGACGGGGCGGGTGGTTGTTCGTTGCGCGCTTGTCTGCGTCGGCGAGGCGTCGCTATCTACGCAGAAACTCCCCTGCCGCCCGAAACACCTCGCCCTCCGTCAGCACCCGGTCGTAGATCCGCACCTCGCCGACCAGCCCCACGAACGGGTACGCGTCGTTCCAGAAGTACTTGCCAATGGTGAACGGCCGGCGGTTGGGGGAGAGCTTGCGCGGATCGGGCAGCGCCTTCCGGGCGGCTTCGGCGGCGTTCAGGTACAGGACCATGTGCTGCCCGTCGAACGTCATCGCCACGTGGGTCCAGTAGCCGGCGTTGACGCTCCACTCGGGCGTGGTGAGTTGCTCTGCGTTCTCGTCGTCGAAGCCGAGGTCCATCATCGCGCGGTTCCAGAAGACGCTCAACCGGTAGCCGTGCACAGCTTGGCCGGGCACTCGGTCTCCCTTGTTCGCCACGATCGCCAGGTGGCTGCGGGCATTCTCCGGCTTGACCCACGCCATCACCGTCAGCCCCTCGGCGCAAACCAAGTCTTCGGCGAACGGCACACGCACCCCCTGCCCCTTGTCCTTCTCCAGTCTGAGGGCCTTGCCGTAGGGCGTGTCGACGAGCTGGGGGAGCTGGTCGTCTTTGCCTTCGAGGGTGCCGGCGTGGCTGTTGCCCGAGGCATCCGCAAGGGTGACCCCTGCGACAGAGGCGAAGTCGTAGCGCAGGCGCAGAGCACCCGCGGGCGCTTCGCCGGCAGCCGCCAATGCAGCGGCGAGAAACAGCAACCCCAGTGCGTAGCCATGTCGCGCGATCATCGTCAGCACACCCCTCGAGTCAGCAGGCCAGTTGATGGTACCCGATGCCGAACCGCGTGGAGCGGGCAGCTTGCCGGCTCCCAGCCCCGACGGAAGGGGAGCGCGAGCAGAGGAGCGCGAGCAGGCAAGCCGCCCGCTCTACGGTGCCAGGGCGGTCCTCGCTGCCATTCGGGTAGCGATCACGAGTTGCCCCACCAGGGCCAGGGCGCAGACCAGGGCGCCGACCCCGAAGGGGGCTTTCAAGTCGAGGACCTGTGCCGCCCACCCACCCGAGAGCGGCCCGATCACCAGGCCGGCGCCGATGACTGCTTCGTGGATGCCGGCGCGCCTGCCGCGCCCTTCGGCGCTCAGGTGGAGCGCGTAGGTGATGCCGCTCACGAATGTGAGGCTGGTGGCCCCGCCGATGGCGGCGAAGCTGAGGACGAACAGCCACGGCGAGGAAGTCAGTTGAGCGAGGAGCAGCCCCAGTAGCGTCACTGCTACCGTCGCCACGAGCGGCCCTCTCTGGTACTGCCAGCGCGACGAAATGCGCGTCATGGCGAAGGTGGCGATCTGGGCCGCGCCCAGGACGAACATGATCCTTCCCACCAGGGCCGGCGAATACCCCAGGGACTCTCCCAGGCGCGGGAACATCGCGCCAATCATGCCACGAGCGAATGTCGAGGCGAACGCCGCACACCAGGCCATCAACATGAATGCCTTGACCACTGCGGGCGGCACTCTGGGCGGGGGCGCTTCGCTTGCCTCGTGGTGACGACCGCGCGGCGTCAGGAGGGGGGCCAGCAAGCTGAGCGAAGCCGTGCCCACCGGGATCAAGAACGCGTTTGTGCGCCAATACTCCCAGGCAAGCCCGGCGGCTAACGGCCCGACCATCAACCCGAAGGTCCAGGCGATGTTGAACAGTGCGAGATTGCGGTTGAGCAGGGGGCCATCGTCGCCACTGAGGTCGGCCAGCCAAGCCTGCAGCGGGGGCCAGAACAGCCCGAGTGCCGCTCCGGAGACGGTGGCAAACGTCAGCAACTGGTTGGCATTGTCGGCCCGCCACATCGCCAGCCAGCTCAACAGGCAGAGCAGGCACGACAGTAGCGCCATCGGCCGCCGGCCCAGTCGGTCCGAGAAGTGCCCCGCCATCAGGGAGACCGGCACATACAGCACAAACCCAGCGGTGCCCAGCAGACCCGACACCAGGGGGGAGACCCCCAAGTCCAGCGCGCGGAACTGGGCGACCAGCATCAGGCACGCGACCCCGAAATCAACCAGGAAAGACATGAAGATGAGCCCCAGCGCCGGAGCGCAGAGGACCGACAGTCGACCGACAGAGGCTTGCTTCACGCACACACCATGGTTTGTTCAGGCGTCAGCTCACGCTGCCTCGGAGCGACCGGCTCGACCGGCATCCGCAAGCTGGAAGGACCGCCGATACGCACGCAACTTGCCTGCTCCCCGACCGCCTGCATGGTGAGGGCTCACCAGCGCTGGAAGCGAGGAGGAAGACGGCGCGGTGGGTAGCCAATCCCCCGCCATGTCCGGCATGCCGTGCGCTAAGTAGCACCAGAAGTGCCCCCGTCTACGAGTTCCTTCACCGCTTGGTTCCACTCGACGAGCTTCCGCTCGCCGTCACCGCCAAGCGTGCCGCCGATGTTCAGCACAATCTCCACCGGTAGGCCCCGGGTCGCCTCGAGCACGGCAACAACCTCGCGACGGACGGCCTCCACGTTCCACGGCTCCTGGAGGGTACCCGGTTCGTCGACGGCTTGCCCGCGCCCGAAGCCGAGTCCCAAGAACAGTCCCGAGGGATCGCCGCCTGACTCCCTGATCCACAACTCTTGACAATATCCCTGTTCGCCTCGACCATGAAGTCAGCGTCACGGCCAACGAAGTCGCGGATCGCCCGGGCGCGGGCGAGGTCGTCCTCCAGGCACTCGCGGCCGAGCTTGATCTTGAGACCTGTGTGTCCGCGCGCCAACTCGCGCGCCACAGCTTGCAGGTGCCGTTCGAGCGGGTAGTGCAGATCGATCAGACCGGCATATGTCATGACCGACTTCCCCGCGCCGCCCAACAATCGCCACAGCGGCTCGTCTCGCACCTTCGCCCGCAAGTCCCAAAGCGCGAGGTCGAGCGCCGACACCGCGAACCCGGCAAGACCGCCGCGGCCGACGTAATGGACGTGCCAGTTCATGAAGTCCCACAGGCCCTGAATGTCGTCGCCGGCCTTGCCGATGAGCGCCGGCGCGAGGTCGTGCACGAGGACTTGGTGGAGGGCCCGGCCGCCCTTGCCCCCGGGGTACGTATAGCCGACGCCGAGCCGGCCGTGTCCAGTGTGCACCTTGACGACGACCAGCTCGAAGTGCGTGTGCACGCCGTGGCGGGAGTCTGCCAGCGGCTCGGCGAGGGGAACTCGGTAGCACGTGGACTCGATGAAAGCGAGGGTGTCCGTGCTACTTCATCGGAACCCGCCTGCCAACAGCTTGTGCACCGCGTTCGTAAGCAGCACGTCAATCCCCCTGGCCACAAACCCGCGCGCGTCCTCCGGCTCGTCCGACCAGAACAGGTTGCAGATCATCCCCAGGTTGCGGGCCCGGCAGAGAGCGTCGTCGGTGACATTGCGGCCGAACTGGACGCGCTCGCATGCGTACTCGTGGGCGACGGCAACCATGCGGTCTGGGCTCTCTGGGGCCGCAAGGCACGCCCGAGGGATCTCCGGCGCGTAGTCGAGGGCAACAGCGAGGACGGACTCGTCGCCAGCGAGATAGTGTAATTGCGGCAAGCCCCGATCCCGAAGCAAGTCGCACACCAGCTTCACCAACCGGCCGTCGGGTCCCGGTTCCTTGAGATGGATGTTGATCCCGGCCCGGCCGTCAACGGCGTCGAGCACCTCCTCGAAGCGGGGCAGCCTTACACTCGCCCATTCCTCGCCGAGCTGGATCCCGGCATCGAGGCGCTGAATGTCTGCCCAGTCCCTCTCGGTGAGGGTGCCGGTGCCGTCCGTGGTCCGGTCAACGCTTGCGTCGTGACACACGACGGGCACGCCGTCACGGCTCAGCCACAGATCGAGCTCGAGCTCGTGCGCGCCCAGCGCAATCGCGGCGCCGAAGGCCGGAAGCGTGTTCTCCGGGCACGCATGGCTGACGCCTCGATGCGCGCAGAGCCGCGGGAACGGCGAGTCGAGGACCGCGCGCGCCCAGTCCCTGTGCGGTCGGTACAGGCCCGGTCTGCGGTTGCGGTCGATCAGCGTTCGGTGCTCGACCTCGGGCTGCCCGTGCGAGGCGGGCTTGACGAACTTGGCCTGGGGATCGATCTCAACGGTCAGCACCCCCGGCTCCGTACCCGCGTCGGCCACGAGCGCCCCGTCCGGCCCGGCTACCAGTGAGCGCCCTCCCCGGTCCGGCGTGCCCATGGCGTAGCTGCTGCGCACCAGGTAGGCGCCGCTGTCCAGCGCGCGGCATTGGCACAGTGCCCGGATCCGCTCCGGCGACTCCGAGCGCTGGTAGCTCGGGCACAGGATCACGTCCACGCTTTGCGCGGCCAATGCTTCGAAGTACTCGGGGAAGTAGAGATCGAAGCAGACGGCGAAGCCGAAGCGCACGCCCTCGTGCTCGAAGACGACGGGCTCCGAGCCGGCTGCCAAACCCAGTTCCCGCTCAACCGGCGTGAGGTGCGTCTTGTCGTACCAAGTCAGCGACTCTCCGTCTGGGCCGAACAGCAAGGTGCGGTTGACCCCCTGCCCGCCTGTCCGCCGGCACACCGTGCCAACTGCGACCAGCGCCTCCAAGCGCGCGGCATGAGCGGCAACCGCGCGGACGAACGTTAGCCCGTCGCCTTCGGCGAACCGAAGCACAGCGTCGCGTTCCGACAGGCCGGGAGCATTCGCGTACTCAGGCAGCACGACCAAGTCGTGCGTGCCCGGTTGCAGTGCCCCCAAGCGGTCGCTCATCCACGTTCGGCAAGCCGCCGCCGACTCCAAAGTTGCCTCCGCCGGGTAGGGTGGCTGGAGGATAGTCAGGTTCATCTCCGCGACTCCTTGGGGTGCCGTATCTGCGCGACGCCGCTGCCGTTTCAGAGCAGGTCCTTCCACTCCTCGTAGTTCCGCCAACTGTGCTCCGGCTTCCACCCCAGCAGCCTCTCCGCCTTGCGGATGTCGAAGACGGAACCAAAGGGGTTCTGCTCAAAGTACGCCGGGTCCTTGATCGGCGGCACTTCGCCGGATGTACGCCTCAGCACCTCCAGCGTCGGCAGCGGGCAGTACGTATCGCTTGCCGTGAGCAAGAACGCTTCGTGTGGCTTGCCGCTGCCGGTAGGGAATACGTACTCCGCAGCCAGGACGCACGCTCGGGCAACGTCGCCGACCGTGACGTAGGCGCTGAACCACGGGTGCTCCTCGACCTCGCCGGCGCGGGCGCGCGCCACCACGTGCTCGACCCGGTCCCGGCACTGCTCCATCATCACCCACGCGTAGCGGAGCGAGACTGCCTCGATGCCGAAGGCCAGCGCGTAGTTGTCGGCAATGCGTTCGCCGAAGTGCTTCGAGAGGCTGTAGGTCTCGTGGGGCCAGCAGGGGTGCTCTTCGTCGACCGGCACATAGAGCGGCGTGAACGGCACCGAGTGGATGCCGAACCCGGTGCTCGACTCGCTGCAGCCGTAGACGACCCGCGGAGTCTCGTTGGCCTTTGCGGCCTCAAAGACGTTGAGCGCCGTCATCATGTTGACGCCCATGACCGTCTCCGGCGGATCGCTGAACGGATTGGGGATGGCGGCCAGATGGACGATGGTGTCGAAGCCCCGCAGGGCTTCCCGCGTGTCGGCCGACTTGCACAGGTCCACTGCAACAAACTCCGTGTCGGCGCCCGGCGCCACCTTATCAATCGAGGCGACCTCGTGGCCGCCTTGCCGGAATGCCGCGCAGACGTGTCTGCCGATGTTTCCACTGCCGCCTGTTACTGCAACTCTCATGTGAAATCTCCTTCGAGGGCGCTAGGTGGGCGCCCGCACTTGTTCGGGCGTCCAGCAGAGATTGTCAACGCCTCCACTCGCGAACGCGCTGACCGCAGTCGGCGTTGACCTCGCGCATCGCGCCTGCCAGCGGGCGGTAGGGTCGGTCGTTGGCATCCACGATACCCCAGTTCGTCGCTTCGGCGTCGGTTGAGTCCACCCACGAGAACCAGTGCGACCCGACAATGTACTTCTCGCTCCAGAACTGCCGGAGCACGTTGCGGTACGCCTGGGCGCGCTCCGCCTGCGTGTCGAGGCGGCCCCAGTAGTTGGGCAGACCGGTGTCGGTGGCCGACACGCCCCACTCGGTGACGATGACCGGCCGGCCGGTCTTCTCGTGCATCGCCCGCAGCCACTGAAGCTGCCCTTCGTCGAACTCGGTCTGGCCCCAGCGGGATCGGGGGTAGCTGTTGCAGGCGATCAGGTCGTAGGGCCGTAGCAGGTCGGCAAAGCCGACATCGAACTGGCCCGCGAACCGGTTGGAGCACACCAAGTGGTTGGGGTCGTGCTTGCGGTAGAGCCCGACGATGGTGTCGGCATACGTCTTGACCATGTGTCGAACGAAGTCGCGCAGATCCTCGCCGACCGGATCGTCGTCGCCACGGCGGGTGGGCTTGTCCGCCGGGAGGTCGTCGAAGCGCTTGTACTGGTACCGGTGGTGTGCCGACGACCAGCGACGGTTGAGTGCCTCCACCTCGCCCTTGTATCGCTCGTGGAGCCAGCGAACCAGTTCCTGCGCCGTTGACGGTGACCAGAAGTAATCCATGATCCCGATCGACCGACTCAGCGGCTGGTGCATCTGGATCTCGTAACTACTCACCTTATCCGCCTTGCCGCTAGCGCGGCGATGGGGGCGGGGCGAGTTTCGCGAGAAGTATACTCCCCCTCCGGCCGCATGTCAATACCCGCGGCAAAATGTTTGCTGCAAGCG
>Ga0210044_10002348_pt1 | contig 28245 bp, 26 predicted proteins | sample CryGey13umfilter_2_FD_183959 | JGI IMG/M metagenome (GOLD analysis project Ga0210044, IMG submission 183959) | Groundwater microbial communities from aquifer in Utah, USA - Crystal Geyser 4/9/14 3 um filter (SPAdes) (version 2) | ecosystem: Environmental > Aquatic > Deep subsurface >... | reverse complement strand
GTGTTGGCAAATTAACTAAAACATATAACGCCATGGCGAAAATTGAAAAAGTGATGCGTTACAGCGTGGCCACAATTTTTCTTTTAGCCGGAATCTACTATCTGCAATTTTTGGTCAAGTATTTAATGAATTTATAATATGAACAACGCATTAATAATTAACAGTATCGGTTGTGGAATGTGTGTTACTTCTTGTGCTAGAGGAGTGTATAAATTTGACTATGAAAACAAAAAATCCAAAGTAGTCAATCCAACCAATTGTATGGTGGCTTGTCAGACTTGTTCCAATCTATGTCCGGCAGGCGCAATTGCTTTTGCCGAAGAAAATAATACTCCTCAAGCTAAGGCGCAAAGAATTGTCAGGGATTTCAAGTTGATTCCCAAAGCTAAAGAGGATTTGGAAAAAAGAAAAGAAGATTTAAAATTGTAATTATGAAAAATATGTCTGAACATAATCACAACCATAACCATAGTCACGAGCATATTCATGTCCAAACTTCAAAAAATCTCATTTGGTCAATTGGGATTAATGTGATAATTGTAATCTTTGAAATTATTTTTGGCCTGCTTTCTCGCAGTTTTGCATTGATAACCGACGCCTTGCACAACTTGACGGATGTCGGCTCAATGATTCTCAGTTTATGGGGAGAAAAGTTGGCTGATAAACCGCAAACTGAGAAAAAAACTTATGGCTATAAACGCGCGGAAATTTTAATTGCCTTTGTCAACGGGGGTGTTCTTTTGGGAGTAGTGGGAATTGTCTTGGTAGAAGCGGGCATTCGTCTATTTAAGCCGGAACCGGTATCAGGAATGATGATGATGATTGTGGCTGGTGTAGCACTTTTAGGCAACGGATTGGCGACTTATCTTTTGCAAAAAGGAGCGGATAAAAATTTGAATCTGAAAAGTGCATGGCTTCACTCTTTGCAAGATGCGTTGTTTTCATTAGCGGTGATTATCGGCGCCGGCGTTATTTATTTCACCAGTTGGAATTGGGTTGATCCGGTGGCATCAATTGTGATTTCAATTTTTATCCTAAAAGAAATTTTCTCTATTCTTTTGGAAGCAATTAATATGCTAATGGATTCAGTGCCGGCAGATATTGATTTTGCCAAAGTGAAAACTGCGTTGTTAGAAATGTCGGGAATAAAAGTTGTCAATGATTTGCATATCTGGCAAACGGGCAGTGAAAATAGATTTTTAAGCGTTCACGTGGAAATTGAAAATATGGAAAATGAAAAAAGAACTGATCTTATTGCAAAAATTCAACAAAATATGCTCGCTAATTTCAAAATCGGTCATACAACAGTTCAAATGATTTCTGTGACAGAAGATGAAAAAGCAAAATTAAATTGTGAACATTGCAATTGAAGCAAAATGAAGATTTGCAAACAAATTTTTATTGTTGCGTATAAATTCAAGAGAGGAATTTAGATACGAGCACCTTTTTTGTTAGGTTTTAATTAAGGAAAAATATAATTTTGAGCTGTTTTATAAATAACAAAATCTAAAATGAGTATGTTATATTATTTTGTTTTAAAAATATGAAAAAAATTGAAAGTATGGCGAAGCGACATAAAATTTTTACGGGGTTTATTTTTTTGGCGATAGCCGGAATGGTATATTTTGGATATGCCAAAATTGTTCAAAATAAAACTCAAGAAAATGAAATTCAGGAAACAGCGATCATAAAAAAAGGAGATATAAAAATCGTGGTTACTGGAACGGGACAAGTTTTTGCCAAAAGTCAAGTTGATTTGCAGGGAGTGGTGGCGGGAGATGGCATAAAGGTTGAAAAAGTTTTAGTTAAAAATGACCAAACTGTTTAAAGAGGAGATTTAATTGTTGTTTTAGATACGACGGAGCCAAAAAAGGAAATGCAAAATGCTCAACTTAACTTAAAATCCGCATTTATAACTCAAAAAGAAACGAATCGTGATTTTGATAAACAAACAATTGAAGAAAGATGGAAAAGACAAGCACAAGAAATTATTGTTCAGCAAAAAAAATTATTATTGGATGATGCCAAAAGAAGATTGGAAGATTATTATATTCGCGCTCCATTTGACGGTATTGTTACGGGATTGGATGTTGAAGCGGGTGATTCAATTTCTCGCGACGACATTGTGGCTTCCGTTATTACTGAAGAAATGTATGCGGAAATTTCGCTAAATGAATTGGATGCGGCTAGAGTAAAAACTGGGAACAATGCAACAATCGCTTTTGACGCTCTCCCAGGAGTTGTTGCCAAAGGAAAAGTTGAAAAAATTGACACAATCGGAAAAATAACTCAAAATGTTGTTTCTTATGAGGCGAAAATTGTTTTTGAAAATAATGTAGAATTGCTTAAACCTGGGATGAGCGCTAACGCTGAAATTATTATAGACTCTCAAGAAAATGTTTTACAAATTCCCAACACGGCAATAAGAAAAAACAAAGATGGAACTTTCTACACGCAAACGGTTTCCTCTTTGGAAAGCGGAGCTGAGGGAAAAACAAAAACAATTTCAAAACCTATCAAAATAGGAATATCGGATGAAATGGTTACACAAGTTATGGAGGGACTTCAAGAGGGCGAAGAAGTAACGCTTAAAACAAGTTCTAGCGGAAAAAATGGAATAAATAATAAAGAAAAAACTTCTGGCGGATTGTTTGGCGGTTCATTTAAAATTGGAGGAGAAAAACGTTAACGAAAATCTTTTTATGAAATTTTAACATCTATGGAAAATATTATTAAGTGCGACAAAATCACCAAAATATATAATCAAGGATCTCTTAATGAAACGATTGCGTTAAAAAGTGTTTCATTTGAAATAAAAAAAGGAGAATATGTCGCTATTATGGGTCCGAGCGGGTCGGGGAAATCAACTTTGATGCATATTTTAGGAGCGCTTGATTCTCCAACGGGAGGGATTTTTCTTTTAGACGGAAAAGATGTTTCAAAAATGTCGGATGATGAATTGGCGGAAATTAGAAAAGAAAAAATAGGTTTTGTTTTTCAGTCGTTTAATCTTTTGCCGAGGACAACCGTCACTAGAAATGTGATGCTTCCTTTGATATATAATGAAATTGCCAAGAAAGAAAGAAAGCAAATAGTTGAGTCTGCTTTGAATTCTGTGGGAATAGCCCAAGAGAGATGGAATCATTTTTCCAATGAACTCTCCGGCGGACAAATGCAAAGAGTGGCGATTGCCAGAGCCTTAGTAAATAACCCTTCATTGGTTTTAGCGGATGAACCAACGGGAAATTTGGATACTAAAACCGGAGAACTTGTTTTAGAAACTTTTAACAGATTGAATAAAAAATTTGGTCATACAATTTTATTGATTACTCATGAAAAAGATGTAGCCACGCATGCCGATAGAATAATTTATATTCAAGATGGAATTTTAGTTAAAGACGAAAAAATTTCAAAAAAACAATAATTTCAAATAATTTTTTATTTCAATCGTTTAAAAAAAATCACTAAAATAAGATTATTAAAATATCTTTTATAGATTTAACAAAAATTTAGCGTATTTTTTCAAAATTTTGTTCTTATTAATTTTTTAAAAAAAGCGTAAGTCAAAAAAATATAATGTTGATTTCAGATTTATATCAAGAGATTTATAGCGGAATAACTTCCAATAAAGTCAGAAGCGGTTTAACGATGTTGGGAATTATAATTGGAATTGGCTCGGTAATTGCAATGTTGGCGATTGGGACAGGAGCACAAAACTCTATTGAGGAAAGCATTCAATCTATCGTTCAAATTTATTGATTGTGCGTCCAGGAAGAGGTCATGGACCGGGAAGTCAAATCGTCAGTAGTCGCGGAAGTTCTCAAGCTCTCAACTTTTCAGATGCGGAAGCGATTTCCAAATTGGATTTGCTTAAAAATGTTGCGCCGGAAAGTTCAAAAAATTATCAGGTTGTTTCCGGAGGAAACAATACCAACACAACTGTAACCGGAACAATTTCTTCTTATACCGAGATAAAAAATTTGGAAATTAAAAAAGGAATTTTTTTTTCCGATCAACATAATCTTAGAATATCCAAAGTAACCGTTTTGGGTCCGAATGTTGTTGCTGATTTGTTTCCGGGAGAGGAAAATGTTATTGGAAAAAAAGTTAGAATTAACGGGGTGGAATTTTCAGTTGTAGGGACGACTGTTGCCAAAGGAGGAGGAGGTTTTGGAAGTAGCGATGATATAATATATATTCCGCTTTTTTCTTTTCAACAATATCTTTCTGGAGATGAATATTTGTCTATGATAAACATTCAAGCACAAGATTCACAATCAATGGATGAAGCACAAGCGCAAATTGAAAAAATTATTCTGGCTCGTCATAAAATAAAAGATATAGAAGATGCAGATTTTAGCGTGATGAATCAGGCGGATATCATTGAAGCGGCTTCAACAGTGACAGAAACTTTAACATTGCTTTTGGGTGCGATAGCCGGAATATCCTTGGTGGTTGGAGGAATTGGTATTATGAATATGATGCTTACCACTGTTACTGAAAGAACTAGAGAAATCGGTTTAAGAAAAGCGATAGGAGCCAAAAAAAATGAAATTAATAATCAATTTTTGATTGAATCAATTGCGGTAACATTAATTGGAGGAATCTTAGGGGTTATTTTAGGCTGGGGAATTTCTTATTTTGTTTCTGCGATGGGAATTTTGCAAGCTGTTGTCAGTTGGAACTCAATTCTTTTGGCTTTTGGAGTGTCCGCTTTTATCGGAATTGTTTTTGGATATTACCCGGCTAGAAAAGCTTCCAAACTAAACCCTATTGAAGCTCTTAGGTATGAATAGTTGGAGAAATTATTTACCAAAGAATGGATTTAAATTTTAAATCAATTTTTTTTTGAGTTCTTCAAAGAGTGATGGGTAGAGTGGTGAATACATAGCTATCATAGAAAAAGAAAAAAGAAGAGAATAAAAAAATATAAAATTATAAAAAAAAAGATATAAAAAATATTTTCAATAAATAAGTTTAAAAAACTGACAAACGCTTGAAAAAAACAAAAAAATGAGTTAAAGTGGAAAATATGAAGCAAGATAAAAAGAAATACAATCCTCAAGCGATTGAAAAAAAATGGGCGAAAAGATGGGTGGAAGAAAAAACTTTTTCTCCCGATTTGGAAAAGGCAAAAAATCCTTATTACGCTCTTTTTATGTTTCCCTATCCCAGCGCGGAAGGATTGCATATTGGAAATTTTTACGCATTCACTTGTGTGGATGTGATGGCGAAATACAAAAAACTGCGTGGTTTTGATGTTTTTGAGCCGGTTGGCTGGGACGCCTTTGGAATTCATAGTGAAAATTACGCGTTAAAAATAGGCGAAACTCCGGGAAAAATGCTTGAACGAACAATAGCCAATTTTTCTGAGCAAATTAAATCAGCCGGATTAAGTTGCGATTGGGAAAAAGAAATCAACACGACTTCGCCGGAATATTATAAGTGGACTCAATGGATTTTCATTCAACTTTTTGCACGCGGTTTGGCGTATCAAAAAGAATCTTATTTGAATTGGTGTCCCTCTTGCAAAACGGTTTTAGCCGATGAGCAAATTGAGGGTGGAACTTGCGAAAGATGCAAAAGCGCGCCGGAAAAAAGAAAAATGAAACAATGGTTTTTCAAAATTACCGCTTATGCCGAAAGATTATTGGAAGGTTTGGAAAAAATGGATTGGTCGGAAATTACCAAGAGCGCGCAAAGAAATTGGATTGGAAAATCCGAAGGAGCGAACATTAAATTTAAAGTGGTGGATAGCGTGGAGGAATTTGAAATTTTTACCACCCGACCGGACACGCTTTTTGGTTGCACTTATTGCGTTTTATCTCCCGAGCATGATTTAACACAAAAAATTGTTTCAAAAGAGCAGCGATTAAAAGTGGAAGAATATATCAAGAAAGCGGGAGCTAAATCGGATTTGGAAAGGAAAGAAAATAAAGAAAAAACAGGAGTATTTTCCGGCGCTTATGCTATTAATCCGGTTAATCAGGAGAAAGTGCCGATTTGGATTGCGGATTATGTTTTGGCAGGATACGGATTTGGAGCGATTATGGCGGTGCCGGTGCACGATGAACGAGATTGGGAATTTGCTCAAAAATTCAACTTGCCGATAAAATATGTAATTTTGTTAGACGACAAAAAAAAGCGAATGTTGGATGATCGCAACAAAGAAAATGCGGATTCGTGGATTTTGCAGTTAGATAAAAATGAGAAAAAATGGTGGTGGAAAGAAAATTATTGTTATACCGAAGATGGCGCGCTTTTTAATTCCGGTGGATATAATGGATTGTCTTCTCAAGAAGCGCGCAAAAAGATTGTTCAATGGTTAGAAAAAAATAATTTAGGAAAAAAAGAAACGAACTATAAATTGCGAGACTGGTGTATTTCTCGACAACGTTATTGGGGACCGCCCATTCCGATAATCTATTGCGAAAAATGCGGAACAGTGGCTGTGCCGGAAAAAGATTTGCCAGTAAAATTGCCGGAGTTGGAAATTGGTTGGGAACCTTCCGGAGACGGACGCGGACCATTAGCCAAAGTGGAAAATTTTATGGCAACCAATTGTCCCAAATGCGGAGGAAAAGCGCAAAGAGAAGCGGATGTGACGGATAATTTTTTGGATTCAGCTTGGTATTTTTTTCGCTATATTTCTTCCATGAACAAAGAGAAAATTTTTGATGAAAAATTGGCGAAAAAATGGTTTCCGATTGATTTGTATGTTGGAGGAAATGAACACGCGGTTCTTCATCTTATGTATACTCGTTTTATCACGATGGCGTTCCACGACTTGGGGCTCATTGATTTTGATGATCCATTCAAAAAATTTAGAGCCAATGGAATGATTTTAAAAGATGGCAAAAAAATGTCCAAGTCCAAAGGCAATGTTATCAATCCGGAAGAATACAGAGAAAAAGTGGGATACGACGCTTTGAAATCTTATATTTTATTTCTGGGTCCCTTGGGGGAAGATCGCAGTTTTTCCGACAGAGGAATTTTAGGCACGAAAAATTGGGCGGAAAAAGTTTATAATTTGCTTGAGAAAGTGAAAGATACTGAAGAGAAAAAAGCGGTTTTGCAAAAATTGCATAAAACTATTCAAGGAGTTGAAATGGATATGAAAAATCAAAAATATAATACCGCCATTGCCAAATTGATGGAGATGACTAATCTGTTAACAAAAGAAGAAAAAATTTCCAAAAGTGTTTTTGAAAAATTTGTTATAATCTCAGCTGTTTTTTTGCCGGCTTTAGCGGAAGAAATTTGGGAAAGATTGGGTCATAATGAATCTATTTTTGATCAAAAATGGCCGGAATACGATTCTTCTCTCGCTAGTGAAGAAAAAATTGAATTAGTGGTTCAAATTAATGGAAAAGTTCGCGATAAAATTATAGCTGATGCCGATGTTAATGAAGAAATTGCTAAAAAATTGGCGATTACAAGCGCGAAAATTGAGAAATATATTATTGGCAAAGATATTAAAAAAATTATTTTTGTTAAAGGAAAACTGATTAATTTGGTTGTGAAATAAGGTAAATTTTATGAATTAGTGGTATTTTTTGAAAATATTTTATTGATTGTTTTCTGAAATGGTTTAGCTTATGGCTTGTGCTTTTCTCTTCAAATCTGTTGTTTGCTTGAAAAATGGGTAAAAAAATGAACTAAAATTATGAGAGTGAGTTATTTAATTGTGAAGGTTGTCGTTGTACTGGCTATATAAAATGGATTTTTAAGATGAAGTGCGTAAGGCCTACAACTATAAAAACTATCGCTTAATTCTAAAATAAATCTGAAAATTTATTTTTAAGTCTATATTTTATTTCAGAATTAATGTTGATAAAAAAAATATGATTGTTTCAGTCAAAGAAATTTTATTGAAAGCCAAAGAAAACAACTATGCGGTCGGAGCTTTCAACACGGTTAATTTGGAAACCACGCGAGCGATTGTTGATGCCGCCAAAGAAACTCAATCTCCGGTGATTATACAAGTTACGGAAAAAACTATGGAATATTCCGGTGGACGATTGATTTTTAATTTGATGAAAAATGATGCCGAATTTTATGCTCCGGAAATTCCAATAGGCATTCATTTGGATCATGGGAAAAGTGTTGAAATTATCCAACGGGCGATAAAAATGGGTTTCAGTTCGGTGATGTATGATGGATCGCGGAAAAAATACGAAGACAATTTGGATATAACCAAAAAAGTGGTGGATTTTTGTCATGAAGCGGGAGTGGATGTGCAAGGGGAATTGGGCAGTGTCCCTTATTTGGGAGAAACACAAGGATATGAAGTGGATTGGGAAAAATATATGACGAATCCCGATCAAGCCGCTTCTTTTGTTGAACAAACTGGAATTGATGCTTTGGCTGTGGCGATTGGAAACGCGCATGGATTTTTTAAAGAAAGATCCAAACCGGATTTTGAAAGACTGGAAGAAATCAATAAAAAATGCGATATTCCGTTGATTCTTCATGGAGCGTCTGATTGGGAAAATGGAAAAGTGGCGGAAGTGATTCAAAGAGGTATCAATTGTTTCAATGTGGACACGGCAATCCGGGTTGCTTTTATGGGGAGTTTGGCTAACTTTTTCAAAGAAAACGAACAATCTTTTGATTTAAGAAAAATTTTAGGCGAAGCGCGAGATTCAGCCAAAGAAACAATCAAACAAAAAATGATTTTTTTTGGGAGTGCCGGAAAAGTTTAATATTTTTGAAAATTTTTGTCTAAAATTATTATTTTGTTAAAGGCGTTTTAGGTCTATTTTACAATCAAAATGGTTATGAAAACAACGGAAAAAATACTTTTAAATTATGATCCTGAGAAAGAAAATTTATTACCGGTTTTAAAAGAAATCAGCTCTTTTTTTGGTTTTATTTCAGAAAAAAACGCCCAAAAAATTGCCGATTATTTTTCTTTGTCTCTTTCGCAGATTTTTGAAACGGCCAGTTTCTATGATTTTTTGAAGGTGAAAAATTCACCTCAAATATTTATAAAAATATGTTCTGGAACAGTTTGTGCGACGATAGGGACAAGAAAAATAATAAAAGAAATTGAAAATAAGTTGAAAATAAAAATAGGCGATGATTTTAATCCAAGAATAAAATTGGAAACTGCCAGCTGTTTGGGACATTGCGGAGAAGGACCAATAGTGATAGTGAATGGTCAAGTTTATAAAAAAGTGACTGTCAGCAGTATTCACGAAATTTTGGAAAAATATGTGTAATATTTTTAGGCATTTTATTAAAATAAAGCCGACAAAATTATGATTTTTATATTTAAAGGTTAAATGAAAAAAAATATCAAAATAATAACTAAACATTGGGGAAAAATAAATCCTTTAAGAATAGAGGAATATTTGAAAGAAGGCGGATATAAGGCTTTGGAAAAATTTATTTTTCAGATGCGACCGGAAGAAGCTATTCAAGAGATAGAGGCATCCAATCTTTGCGGGCGAGGAGGTGCCGGTTTTCCCACCGGAAAAAAATTGAAAATGGTAGCGGAAAGAAAAGAGAAAGAAAAATATTTTATTTGCAATTTAGACGAATCAGAGCCAGGAACTTATAAAGATAGAATGATTGTCAAGAACAATCCGCAACTTTTATTGGAAGGATTGATAATTTCAGCTTTGACAGTGGGAGCTTCCAAAGCTTTCATATATCTTAATGGAAATTATGAAGAAGAAAAATATATTTTGGAAAAAGCTTTAGCGCAAGCTGAAAAAGAGAAATTTTTAGGAGAAAAGATTTTGTCTTCTGGTTATAATTTGGAACTAAAACTGTTTTTTGGAGCGGGAGCTTATATTTGCGGAGAAGAAACCGCGCTTATAAACTCTATTGAAGGAAAACGCGGAGAACCAAGAATGCGTCCTCCTTATCCGACAGAAAAAGGTCTTTGGGAAAAACCGACAGCGGTGAATAATGCCGAAACAATTGCCAATATTCCTTGGATAATTTTGGAAGGAGGAAAAAAATTTGCGACTATCGGAGCGGAATGTTCTCCCGGGACAAAACTTTATATTTTAAGCGGAGCGATTAATAATCCGGGAGTTTTTGAAGCGCCGACAGGAATAACGGTGAGACAACTAATCAAAGAAATCGGGGGAGGAATTCCGAAAGGAAAAAAATTTTGGTTTGCACAAATTGGCGGAGCTTCGGGCGTTTTGGCGATTGGAAAAGATTTGGATGCCGAGTTGACTTTCTCTAAAAATTGTCTTATTCCTTTAGGTTCCGGTTCGGTTTTGGTGATTGATAAAAGTGTGGAAATTTACGATTTGTTATTTTCGTGGAGCGATTTTTTTCGTCGCGAGTCTTGCGGAAAATGTTTGCCTTGTCGTGAAGGCACTTTTCGCTTAAATGAAATTATCCAAAGGTTTGAAGACGGAAAAATTTCTCAAAGAGACAAAAAAGCTTTGGGACAAATTCTATGGTCTTTGGAAAATACCGCTTTTTGTCCTTTTGGCAAGTTTGTCGCCAAACCTTTTCAAGACGCTTTGGAAAAGTTAGATATATTTAAAAATGTTTAAGCTAAAAAAATAATGGATTACGTAAAAATAAAAATCAACGGTAAAAATTATAAGGCTAAAAAAGATGAAACAGTTTTGGATGTTTGTCGCAGAGAAAAAATAAGAATTCCGACTTTATGTTTTTGCAAAGATTTGCTTCGCGAAGCGGTCTGTCGTTTGTGTCTGGTGAAAATTGAAAATCGCTTAGTCCCTTCTTGCGCGACAAAAATTTTTTCGGGGATGGAAATTATCACTGAGGATGAAGACATAAAAAAATCCCGGGAGATTAATTTGGAATTGCTTTGGTCGGATCACGCCGGAAAATGCGTTAAGTGTCCGAAAAATAGAAGATGCGAATTGCAAGACTTAGCGGAAGAATATAAAATAGAAAATTTTAACTTTGTTCCCAGGAGAGAAGAATTGAGCGATAAAGAGGAAATAAAATTGCTTAAAGAAAACAAATTGCGAGTAGTGGTGGATGAAAAAAATCCGGCAATAAAAAGAACTACCGAATATTGCGTAGAGTGTCGGCGGTGTATCAATATTTGTCCGGTGAGATCGTATGGATTCAATCATCGCGCCGGAGATGTGATTGTGGGAACGCCTTATGAAAAAACTTTGGATTGTTTGTTTTGCGGTCAATGTGTGGCGCATTGTCCCACCGGAGCGTTGACTGATCAAAATGACTTGGAAAAAATTGAAAAAAAATTGGATGATCTTAAAATTTTGGCGGTTGCCATAGTAGATCTGGCTATTTTTGAAAGTTTGCGAAACGAATTTCCGGAAATAAAAAATTCTTTTGATTTGGTGAAAATTTTGAGAGGAATTGGTTTTGAGAAAGTTTTTAATCTTAAATATGGAAATAAATTTTACGTTGAAAAATTAATTGGAGAATTGAAAAGAAAAAGACAAAAGAAAATTCTTTTCAATGGTAATTGTATCGCTTTTGAAAGATTGATAAAGAAATATTATCCTCAATTTGAAAAAAATTTATCTCAGACGGAAATTCCGGATGAGCTTTTGGCTTCAATCATAAAAAAAGATTATGCCAATCGCAAAAAAATAAACCGACAAGATATTTTTGCGGTTTCTCTCTCTCCTTGTGTGGCTAAAAAATCCAAAAAATATGAAAATTTGGACGCTATTTTAACAGTCAGGGAGATAGGAAGAATTTTTAGAAACAAAAAAAATGAAATGGACAAAACGGAAAGAAATATTAAAGCGGGTTTTGACCAATTAATTGAAGCGGAAGAAATTTGCGAAGATATAAAATTAGAAAAATCGGGAGGAACAAAAGAGGCGGTTTTTTCCAAGATTGAAATTAAAAAATATAAGGGGGTTTCTTTTTGCGGAATAAAAGATATTAAAAAAAAATTAAATGAAATTTCAAAAGGGGACGCGCGGTATGATTTTTTTGAAGGTTTGATTTGTCCCGGAGGTTGTTTGAATGGTGGAGGACAGTCAAGAAATTTGAAAGATTGAAAATTTTTTCAAGAAAAAATCAGTAAAAGAATTTTTTATGTTGGATAAAAAATTATTGAGATAGTTTCTAATAAAACTCGGATGATTTTTTAGAACTAATAAAATTTTTTGGGCGTTTTTGCATGGTTTTCTTTTTTATTTTTTAAGAAAAAAGGCAAATTTTTAAATTATTAACTTTTTCAAAAATAATATGTGTTTAGCCATTCCCGGTAAAGTGATTAAAATTAACGGTTCAATAGCGCTGGTTGATTTTAGTGGTATTGTCAAAGAGATTAATATTTCTTTGGTAAAAGGTGTTAAAGTTGGCGAGTATGTGATGGTGCATGCCGGGTTTGCAATTGAAAAAATGGACAATGAATATGTGAAAGAAATGCAGAGGTATCTGAATAAAAAATCCAAAAATTAAGCAACAGGTCTAATGACTAATTTGGATCAAATTCTAAAAAATATTTCCGAAAAAGCCGAAAAAATCGGACGCCCTATTCGATTGATGGAGCTTTGCGGGACACATTCGGAAACTATCGCGCGGTATGATTTGAAAAATTTTTTGCCTTCCAATATCTTTTTAGTTACGGGTCCCGGTTGTCCTATTTGTGTAACGGATCAAACTGAAGCGGATGTAATTGTGGGATTGGCGTTAGCGGGAGTTTCAATTGCGGTTTATGGCGATGCGTTGAATTTGCCGGGAAATTTAGGCAGTCTGGAAGAAGTGCGTCAAAAAGGAGCTGATGTGAATGTAGTTTATGATGTTACAGATGCTTTGAGACTCAGTCAAAAAAAAGGTGGATTGGTTTTTTGGGGAATTGGTTTTGAAACAACAACTCCGGCAACGGCGTGGGGAATTAAACAAGGTTTGACGGTTTTTTCTTCTCACAAAGTTTTTGTTCCGGCAATGAAAGCTTTATTAAAAAACAAAAAAATAAGAATAGACGGTTTTATCAATCCGGGTCATGTTAGCGCTATTATCGGAACAGAAATTTATGAAAAGTTTTTGTTTCCGCAAGTAGTGGCGGGTTTTGAAATTGATGATGTTCTTTTGGCGATAGATATGTTGCTTAATCAAATAATTTCCCAAAAACCTTGCGTGAAAAATGAATATACGCGATTGGTGAAAAAAAAAGGAAATAAAAGAGCCTTAAAAATAATGGAAGATGTTTTTGAAGTCAGAAACGGTTTTTGGCGTGGCTTGGGAGAAATCAAAAATTCTGGATTAAAAATTAGAAAAAAATATCAATTGCAAGATGCTGAATTTATTTATAAAGATTTAATTTTAAAAATTAAAAAAAATATAACAATAAAACCGAGCACTTGCCGTTGCGGAGAAGTTTTGCAAGGGATGATTGAACCAAAAGAATGTCCATTGTTTGGAAAAATTTGTTTCCCGGACAATCCCCAAGGGGCTTGTATGGTTTCGCGGGAGGGGAGTTGCAATATTGAATATAGAGCTGACAGATGATATTATGTTATGGGAAGTTCTATTTTAAAAAAAAGAATATCTATAGTAGATTAAAAATATAAAAAAGAGAAACAATTTTTGAAAGAAAAAAATGTTTTCTTTGTATAATTTATCAGATGAGTGAAAAATAAATAATCTAATAATTAACAACAAAAAAATGAAAGGATTTAGCACTAACATTGAAAAAGAGACGCTGGAAAATGAAAATTTTCGTCGTGTTCTCTATACCGGCAAAAACAGCCAATTGGTTTTGATGAGCCTTAAACCCAAAGAAGAAATTGGAATGGAGGTTCATCCTGAGAACGATCAATTTTTTAGATTTGAAAAAGGTCAGGGAGAAGTTGTTATTGATGACAACAGATATGAAGTTGAAGATGGTTCGGCAATCGTAGTTCCGGCGGGGGCTCAGCATAATGTGATAAATGTTTCTAAAACGGAAGATTTGAAACTTTATACTATTTATTCTCCGGCTCATCATCAAGATAGGATTGTGAGAAAGACTAAAGAAGAGGCGGAGAAAAATGAAGCGGAGTTTGACGGAAAAACAACAGAATAGTTATTTTTGTTTTTTTGAGTCAATTTTGAAGGGGTGAAATCTTTGGCGGATTCCCCCCTTTTAATTTTTTTTAGGCTTTTTAGCTGATTAGATATAATTCAATGGAATGTATCTCAATTTCTAACAGAAAAATCCAGGAGAAATCTTTTGAGAGAGTGAAATTGCAATTTATAAACGTAGGTCTAGAGTTCTGGTTGCGTAAAACAATTTTTTATATTAAAATTGTGTTATAATTTATAACGATTGCAATTTATAAAAAATGAAGGAATTTATCAAAAAAAATATTACACTGGTTTTAGCTTTTGCCTTGCCAATCATACTCATAGCCGTTGTGGCTTTGGTGGCATACGTGCCTTCCATGTTTTTTAATTCTAATTACAATTTTATTTATGCCACTTGCGGGAATGAAACTTATTATTCTTATAAATGCAATAGCTATCTCCAAAAATTATATTCTGTTGTCAATGGAAAATTAACTGTCAATCAGGTAGCTCTGAACATTGATTTGGATCATGATGGAGAAATTGATTTTGATAAAAATTATTCAACTCATATTTTTTTTCATGATGTAAAAAAGAATGTAAGCCGAGAAATTACACTACAAGAGGCCCAAAAATTTTCTCTCAGCGGTTTAATAACTGATCCTGATGGAGTCAATGTTTCAGGTCAATACGACGGAGGTACGGATGTCTTTCCTTTTTACAACGGACATTCTTCCTATAATTATTATCTTGAGAAAAATAAAAGCAAAAAAAGACTTAATTTGATAAATAGCAATGAGAGATATTCTTATTATGAAAGAAATTTTTATTTTATAGGTTGGGTCGTTAATTAATTTTTTTGCAAAAACAAAATATGAACAAAGAAGAGTTGCTTCAGGATCTTTGGGGAAAAATAAACAGCGGAGAAATAAGCAAAGAAGAGATAGCCAGTTTGCTAAAAAACACAGAACCGACAACAAAAGAAATTTCAGCCACAAAAAGGGTGTCTCATTTACCTGTGGCAAGAATGCTCTATGCCATCGGAGCAGTGATTGTTTTGGTGGGTATTATCTTTTTTATTGCTCAAATATGGGATGACATCGGATCATTTGGCAGGATATTGCTTACGCTTGGACTTGGAATCGTTTTTGTTTTTCTTGGAGCAGATTTAGTTAGAAAGCAAGCAGATAACCTTATAGGTCAAATTTTTCATGTTATAGGAGGGTTATTGATTCCAGGAGGATATTTTGTGCTTATTGAAGAGTTAAATATTAGTACGAGAACACCTTGGCCATTTACCTTTGTATTTGGAAAAATTTTTCTAGTCTATCTTGTCTTAACCATCATTCAGAAGGTGCCGATTTTGACTTTTTTTACGATAGCCAATGGAACGGCTTTTGTCTATTTTTTGGTGTTTTCAATTATTGATGGTATCCCTTATATTGATGATGAGATAATATCAGTTTATTTAACAATGATTGTTGGAGCAAGCTATTTTTTTCTTTCTCGTGCATTTCAAAACACTTGGAATAGCAAACTTAACGGAGCACTTTATCTTTTTGGCAGTATTTTTGTTTTCGGCGCCACTTTTTCAAGAGTATTTGATTCTGAATTATGGCAATTTCTTTATTTTTTAGTTGTTTTTGGAGGATTATATCTTTCAATATATCTAAAAAGTCAGATTATTTTAGTTATGAGCACTATTTTTCTAATTGCTCATATATCCTACATAACAAGTGAGTATTTTGCGGATTCTTTAGGTTGGCCGATTTCCTTAGTAATTCTTGGATTTATTTTTATCGGACTTGGATATGCTTCAGTTAACATAAACAAAAAATATATCAATAGCACGGAACAACCACTTCAATAATCTAAAAATTTTTAGTGAATATTTTTTTAGCAAATAATTTGCCGTTTTTATAGGCACGACTATAAAAGATTTTACCGTAAAAACCAGTTGTTACAGTTGTTATAAACTGGTTTTTGTCGTATAATTTAGTCAATTTAAAATATTTTGTTATGAACAATAAATTTATTGAGTTGGAAATGGGCGGGGGTGGAAAAAAATCCGAAGAACTTATTGGAAATATGAGAAAGATTTTGAACGTTAAGGGGAATTGGAAAAATATAAAAGATGATGGAGCAGTTTTTGATTTAGGAAAAAATAAATTGGTTTTTACAACGGACGCTTTTATTGTCAGTCCGCTTTTTTTTTCAGGCGGGGATATTGGCAAGATTGCGATTGGCGGAACAATTAATGATTTAGCGGTTATGGGTGCCAGACCGATAGGAATTTCGCTAAGCATTGTAATTGAGGAAGGTTTTTCGCAAATTGATTTGGAAAGAATAATAAAATCTATTCAAGTTGTTTCAAAAAAAACCGGAGTGCCCATTGTAACAGGCGATACGAAGGTAACAGAAAAAGGCAAGTTGGATAAAATTGAAATTACGACTGCCGGAGTGGGGTTGGCAGAAAAAATAATTTCCAATGCCGGCGCCAATGTCGGAGAGGCTATAGTTGTTTCCGGAGATTTAGGTGAGCATGCCGTAGCTCTTTTAGCGCAAAGATTTAATTATCAAACAAAAATAAAAAGCGATTGTCAGCCTTTAATCAATGAAATTCAAAGCGTAGTAAAATATTTGACTTCTTGCAAAGATCCGACGCGGGGCGGAATGGCGGCGGTGCTCAATGAGATGGCGGAAAAATCTAAAACTAAATTTGTGTTAGATGAAAAATTTTTGCCTTTCAAAAAAGAAACAAGAGCAATTTCCGAATTATTGGGAATAGATGTTTTTTCTTTTCCTTCCGAAGGGAGATTTGTGGCGACAGTGCCGGAAAAATATGCGAAAAAAACGATTAAAATTCTCAGAAAATATAATTCGGAAGCTAAAATTATTGGAAAAGTTGTAAAAGGCGAGGGAGTTTACTTAAAAACAAAACTGGGGAGTGAGAAAAAAATTGAAGTGCCAAGAGGAAAATTAATTCCGCGAATTTGCTGATAAATAATAAATAATTTGTCCGAAACTTAGTCCCGCGTCTCCTCGCGGAACATTGTTGAATGTCTGACCGGATTTAACGGGGTGAATATTTTTTTTGACATAGGCGCCTTTTGAAATAAGATATTCGGAAATTATTTTATTATTAGCAATTCCGCCAGATATAAAAATATTATTTCGTTTTTTGTTTTTTGTTTTTTGACTCTTGCTAATTATTTCATACAAACCTTCTGCGATATAAAGTTGCGCCGTAGCGGCCAGTCTTTTCTTGTCTCTTCCAATGTTTTGCAACAAATATTCAAAAAGAGGAGTAGTCCGCAAGATATGCATTTTTTCCTGAGCATCAAAAATAATTTCTGTTTTTAAATCTAAATATGGAACAGTTGATTTTTTTTCCAGTTTTTCAATCGGCGCGTGTTTGTATTTTCGTTTATTGCCACAAAAACTTAATAGAATGGAAACGGCGTCCAAAACTCTTCCCGCACTGGAAGTTTCCAAACAATTGAAATTTTGAGTTAGCTGATTATAAATAAGCTCAAATTGATTTTGACGGTAATATTTTTTAACTAGGAAATAAATTTTATTTTTATCCAAGAATTTATATAAAATACCAATTAACATTCTGGCCGGTTCTCGCACGGATAAATCGCCACTAGTCATAAGCTGATTTTCCAAATGTCCTATTCTTAGAATTTTTTGATTTTTGCTTTTTGTTTTCTGACTTCGGATTGCAAAAACTTCACCGCCCCAAATTTTTCCATCTTCGCCGTAACCGGTGCCATCGCAAGCAATGCCGTAGAAAATATTTGGCAAGATATAAGAACTATCATCTGTGAAGCAATCGCCTACGGCGGAAAAAATATGAGCGTGATGATGCTGGATTTGAATGAAACGTGCTTTATATTTTTGAGCCAATTCTTTTCCCCATAGCGTAGTTTGAAACAAAGGATGGAGATCAGCGAGAATTATATCGGGCTTGAGTTTATTTTTTTTCAAAAATTCCAAAACAACCATTTGATATCTGCGCCAGTTTTTTTCTTTCAAAAGATCTCCAAAATCTCTGGAAAGATAAATTTTTTTTTCGCGAAACACGGAAAAATTTCCGGCAGATTCAGCGCCGAGAGCCAAGACAATTATTTTTTTTGAAGAAGGAAAATAAATTTGCATAGCTTGATTATAACAGAAAAGTTTTGCTTAGCGCCAAATATTCAAAAAATTTTAAAGTATGGTATAATTAAGTCGTTAGAAAATTAAGTTACTGAAAGATTTTATTTTTGAGGTTTTTTTGAGTTCTTTGCAAATACTCAAAACTTTGATTTATCCGTTCGTTGATTGGAGAAATTTTTTTTGGTTATACTCGCGTGATGCGAGTTATAAACCGAAAAAAATTTTCAGTGGTTTTGAAAGTCAATTATTAGGTAACTTGGGAAAAAAAGAAATAAAAATATGACATTAAAAAAAGTGATTAAAGAAGAAAAAACAAAGAAAAAAAGTGAAACTTTTAAAAATTTTCAGAACAAAAAGCCAAAAGTGGCTATTGTAAGTCTTACTTCTTGCGAAGGATGTCAATTTGCTCTTTTGGATTTGGGACAAAAATTTTTGGATTTTTCCGAAAGCGTGGAAATGGTGGATTTTCGTTTGATTGAGGATGAAGAAGACACGGGAGAAAAATTGGATTTGGTTTTAGTTGAGGGAAATCCGGTTACCAAAGAAAACGAAACCTTGCTAAAAAAAGTGAGAAAAAGAAGTAAAATTTTAGCAGCTTTGGGTAATTGCGCGGCAATGGGCGGAGTGCCGGAAATAAAAAATTATCAAGAAGGAAGAAATACTATCAAACATGTTTATAAATATATTCAAGGAATAAATAATCTGGAAATCAAAGAAATTGATAATTTTGTCAAAGTGGATTTTGTTTTTCCGGGTTGCCCGATAAATGCGGAAGAGTTTTTGTTTTATATTCCGCGTCTTCTCAGAGGAGAGACACCGGTTATTCCCGATTCTCCAGTTTGCGTGGAATGTCGCAAAAAAGGCAATCGTTGTTTGCTTTTAGACAAAATTCCTTGTTTTGGACCGATGATTTTGGGTGGTTGCGATGCGGTTTGCCCAACCGCTAAAATGCCTTGCCAAGGCTGTAGAGGTTTGCGACCTGCCGGAAACATAAAAGCGATGCGAACAACTTTGCAAAAGATGATGACAGATGAAGAATTTGAAAATATGAGCGAGATATATGGACTTCGCGACGATCTAGAAGATAAATTAGGAGAAACAATATGAAAGTTTTAGGAAAAATAATCCGATATTTTTTTATTGTTTTTTTGGTTGTTGGCGGAAGTTTTTTGTTGGTGAGACAAACGGATATTTCCACTAAAAAATATCAGCAGAAAATTTTTTCTTGTCAGACTCCTATAACATATTCTATCGGAAGAATCGATCCGCAATTTGGAATTTCTCAGGAAAATTTTATCAGAGTGGTTTCTTTGGCGGAAATTTTTTGGGAAGAACCGACAGGGAGAAATTTGTTTAAATATGATTTTGAATCTCAATTTAAAATCAATCTTATCTATGACGAGAGACAAGCGCAAACTGTGGAATCAGGCAAATTAGAAGAAGAGTTGGCTCAATTGGAAACTGCCCAAAAAAAAATTACCGCTCAATATAATTCTTTGCAATCGGATTATCAGAAAAAAAAATTGCAATATGAAAAAGATTTGAAAGAATATCAAAAAGAGATTAAAAAATTCAATGAAGAAGTGGCTTATTGGAATAAAAAAGGCGGAGCGCCAGAAGATGAATATGAAGATTTGAAAAAGAAGGAAGAAAAATTGGAAAAAATGGGAAAGAATTTGGAAAAAGAAAGACAGGAAGTGAACGCGCTTGCTCAAAAAACAAATAAATTGGTGAGCCAAGAGGAGAAAATTGTTGCTTCTTACAATTCCAATTTAAAAACATATAACAATAAATTTGGCGGAACGCAAGAATTTGAAAAAGGAGTTTTTGACGGAAAAGAAATAAATATTTATCAATTCAAGGAATTGTCCGATTTGCGTTTGACATTGGCTCATGAGTTGGGACATTATTTGGGAATGGATCATGTTCAAAATTCTCTTTCTATAATGTATTATTTGATGGGGGATCAAGATTTGGAAAATCCAATTCCGACGAAAGAAGATATGAACGAATTGAATAAAGTTTGCAAGATTCAATCTGACTGAAATAATTTTTTTCAAAAGTATGCAAATTTAGATTGGGACTTATGTGTTTCAAAATTAATAAAGCATAAGGTGTGAAATTAAGTTAATCCCTGCTAGATTAAGATTAAAGCACTTAAGAGAGATTATCATTATTAATTTTTCGTCAAACGCGTAAGTCTTATTTAAAAATAAATTTTAATTTTTTTGAAGTTATGAAAATAAAAATCAATCATATTGCCAAAATGGAAGGACACGCCGGTTTTATGGCAAGCGTTTTGTCCGGAAATGTGAAATCGGCTAAAATAGAAGTTAAAGAAGGAGTTCGTTTAATTGAGGGAGTGTTGATTGGGCGACACTTTAAAGATATGCCGGTGATTGCACAACGGATTTGCGGAATTTGTCCGGTAGTTCATAACTTGACTTCCATAAAAGCGATTGAAAACGCGATGGGCATAGTCCCAACTCAAGAAACGGAAAAATTGCGAGAACTTTTGGAATGGGGACAAATTATCCATTCGCATGCTTTGCACCTGTTTTTTTTGTCATTGGCTGATTTTTTGAATATTGAAAATGATTTGAAATTGGTGGAAAAATATCCTAAAGAAACGAAAAAGGCGATTAAAATTCGGGAATACGGAATGGAAATTGTCAGAATTATTGGCGGACGAGTGATTCATCCGCTGACTAATGAACCGGGAGGATTTAAAAAAGCTCCCAACACGGAAGATTTGAAAAAAATTGTTCAAAAATCAGGAGAGATTTTGACGGAGGCGTTGGATTTGGGAAGTTTTTTTCAAAAAATTTCTTTACCTGATTTTTGGCGGGAAACGGAATATATCAGTCTTTCTCAGTCGGGAAAATATGCGGTATATGACGGAGATATCGTTTCTAATCGGGGTTTGCATATTGCAGTTGATAAATTTGAAAAAAATTTTTTGGAATTACAAAAGCAAAAAGAAGTGGTTAAAAAAGTGGAACATAACGGAAAAAGCTATATGGTTGGAGCGATTGCTAGAGTTAACTTAAACAGGAGCAGGTTGCGTCAAGAAGCGTATAATTTTGTCAATAATTTGGGCTGGAAATTTCCCAATTACAATCCTTTCAATAATATTTTGGCTCAGATGACGGAAGTGATTCAAGCCATTTGTGAATCTGCCACGATTGCCAAACAATTGTTACAATCTGACTTGGAAAGAGTTATAACTGAAAAATATGAAGTTAAGGAAGGACAAGGTTCAGCGGCGGTAGAAGCACCCCGCGGGACTTTGTATTATTTTGTGGATATTGACGCCAGGGGTTACATTAAAAATGTCAATATCATCACGCCGACAGCGCAAGTTCTTTCCAATTTGGAAGATGATATCGCTGTTTATATTCCCGGGATAATGGAGTTAAACGAAAAGGAAAAAGAAAAAAAATTAAGAGCGTTTATTCGCGCTTATGATCCGTGCATTTCTTGCGCAGTTCACTGAAAAAAATAATTATTAAATCATAAAAAATATGACAAAAATCAACGCGATTTATAAATGTAAAATTTGCGGAAATATTGTTGAAATGGTTCATACTGGAGCGGGAGAATTGGTGTGTTGCGGGCAACCAATGGAAATTCAAGAAGAAAAAAATCAAAATGAAGGAATGGAGAAACATATTCCTGTTGTGTCAAAAACGGGAAAAGGCTATTTGGTAAAAGTGGGAAGTGTTATCCACCCTATGGAGGAAAATCATTATATTGAATGGATTGAGATTATTTTAGGGGAAAAAATATACAGGAAATTTTTGACTTCAGATCAAGAACCGATAGCGGAATTTATTTTGGATACGAAAGAAGAAAATGTTATTGCGCGCGCGTATTGCAATGTTCATGGTCTTTGGAATCGGATTAAAAAATAACAGAATAATTTTTTAAAATATGCATGATTTTTTATTAGCCAAAGAAATTGTTGATCAAATTGAGGAAATTGTTAAAAAAAAAGATATCAATCAAAAAATCAAAAAAGTCAAAATAGAACTTGGTCAGGTGGCATTGTCTCATGATGGATTTCCCGAGCATACGGAAGATATCAGTATTGAAAATTTGCAGTTTGGTTTGAAAAGTTTGGCGAAGAATTTTTTGAAAGAAACCGAATTTAAAATAGAAAAAGTTTCCGGAGAAAATTGGAAAATAATTGATATTGAAGTATAATTAAAAGCGAACATTTTTTTGCGAATGAAATTTTCAAGCATAATATATTTTGAATAATTGAGGCGAAGATAAAAAGATTTTTATTTGATTTATAACGCAAAACACGCATTATGCAACAAATTTTAAATAGAGAGTTACATTTGGCGTGTTTTTATAAACTATGACAAAAATTGCTATCAATGGATTTGGAAGAATCGGTCGCAATAGCTTTAAAATTGCTTTTTCCAAAGATTCTTTGGAAGTATTGGCGATCAATGATTTGGCGAACATAGAAGAAATGGCGAATTTGCTAAAATACGATTCTTCTTATGGTATTTATGAAAAAGAAATTTCTGTTGATAAAGAAAATTCAGAATTGATTATTGACGGAACGCGAATAAAATATTTTAGCGAACCGGATCCGGAAAAATTATTATGGCGAGAAATGAAAGTGGATACGGTCTTGGAATGCACGGGAATTTTTAACGACAAAGAAAAAGCCAAAAAACATATTGAAGCGGGAGCGCGAAAAGTGATTTTGTCCGCTCCTCCCAAAGATGATACGCCGGTTTTTCTTTTAGGAATCAATGAAACCGAATATGCCGGAGAAGAAATAATTTCCAACGGTTCTTGCACGACCAATTGTTTGGCGCCTGTAATCAAAGTGTTAAAGGAAAATTTTGGAATTGAAAAAGGTTTTATGACAACTACTCATTCTTATACCAATGATCAAAGATTACAGGATCTTCCTCATAAAGATATGCGTCGCGCGCGAGCGGCGGCGCTTAATATTATCCCGACGACTACGGGTGCGGCTAAAACAGTGGGAAAAGTGATAAAAGAATTGGAAGGAAATTTAGATGGAATTTCTCTTCGCGTTCCCACGCCGGTTGTTTCCATTGTTGATTTTATTTGTATTTTAAAAACAAAAACAACGGTGGCGGAGGTTAATCAAGCACTGAAAAAATCTTCTGAAGAAGAATTGAAAAATATCTTGGCGGTTACCGAAGAGCAGTTAGTTTCTTCTGATTTTAAAGGTAATTCCGCCAGTGGAATTGTGGATTTGTCTCTGACCATGGTAAATGAAAATTTGGCAAAAGTGGTAGCGTGGTATGATAATGAATGGGGATACTCCAGCCGTTTAGTGGAAATGGCTGAATTTATTTCTTCAAAATAATTTTTATGTTTGATATAATAATTAGAAAAGGAACTATAATTGATGGGACAGGAGAAGAAATGTTCAAGGGGGATGTTGGAATTGAAGGAGATAAAATAATTGAAATTGGCGATCTTTCTGATGAAAAAGGAGAAAAGGAAATTGATGCCAACGGTCTGTTGGTTTGTCCGGGATTTGTGGATGTGGACAATCATAGTGACACTTTTTGGAAAATGTTTTCCAATCCCAAATTGGAAAGCTTGGTTTATCAAGGAATTACGACCATAGTTGGGGGCAATTGTGGTTCATCTTTGGCGCCTTTGGTATCTTTGGAAAGTTTGGAATCCATTCAAAAATGGACTGATTATAAAAAAATCAATATTGATTGGATAACACAAAAAGAATTCTTTGATTTTTTGGAGAAAAAAAATTTGGCGCTTAATTTTGCCACTTTGGTGGGGCATGGAACTCTTAGAAGAGGAATTTTGAAAGATGATGTCAGAAATCTAAAACCCAAAGAATTTAATTTTATTCAAAAAATTCTTGCGAACTCTTTGCGTTCCGGAGCTTTGGGGCTTTCTACTGGATTAGTTTATACGCATGCCAGAACAACAATGCCGGAAGAGCTTTTAGCTTTGGCAAAAACAGTTAAGAAATTTGACGGAGTGTATACGACTCATATGAAAAATGAGATGTCTGGTTTGATTGATTCTCTGGAAAGCGTTATTGATTTAACGCAAAAAACAAAAGTCAAAACGCATATTTCTCATTTGAAAGCGGTAGGAAAGAATAATTGGTCAAAAATGGAAGAAGCTTTTCTTATTTTGGAAAACGCTTTTCAAAATAAATTGGATATTTCTTTTGATGTCTATCCTTATACCAATACCGGTTCGGTTCTTTATTCTTTTTTGCCAGGGTGGGTGTCTGAAGGTGGAAAAAGAATGATGTTGCATCGCTTGAAAAATATGTCCATCAGAAAAAAAGTTGTTGCGGAAATGAAAAAAAGCGAAGTTGAATACGGAGAAATGGAAATTGCCAGTAGTCCAATAGACAAAAACTTAACCAAAAGAAAAATAAGTGAAATTGCCAGTTCGCTGGGGAAAAAAGAGGAAGAAATTATTTTGGATATCCTTTTGGCTTCAGAGGGAAGAGTAACGATTTCCTGGGAATCGTTGAAAGCGGAAAATGTTAGAAAGGCGATTCTTCATCCTTTGTCATTCATTTCCACAAATGGAGCCGGATATGACAATCTTCATTTTAAAACGGGAGAAATGATTCATCCGCGTTCTTTTGGAACATTTATCAAAGTGTTGGAAGAATATGTTTTAAAAAATGGAGATTTGAATTGGGAAGAGGCGATTGCAAAAATGTCTTATCGTCCGGCTAAAAAATTTGGTTTGAAAAAAAGAGGTTGTCTAAAAAAAGATTTCTTTGCGGATATTTTAGTTTTGGATGAAAATAAAATTTCCAGCTTGGCTTCTCGCGAAAATCCTTATCAATATGCCGGAGGAGTGGAATATTCCATCATAAACGGCAAGATTATTTTAGAAGAAGGGGAATACAAAAATTTTGAAGCGGGGAGAGTGATAAAAAAATAATATTTTGAAAAAATGTAAAAAAATAATTTTTTACAAGTTTTTTTATGGATAAATCATATTTAAAAGGGAAAAAAATAACAGTTATGGGCTTAGGTATTTTGGGAGGTGGAGAAGGAGCGGTTCGTTTTTTGGCGGAAGTGGGAGCGATAGTTACTGTTACAGATATAAAATCTTCGGAAAAATTGAAAAAATCGGTTGAAAAATTAAAAGATCTTAAAAATGTTAAATTTATTTTAGGGCAACACAGGACGGAAGATTTTGTTAAAACGGATATGGTTGTAAAAAATCCGGCAGTTCCATGGAATAACAAGCATATTAAATTAGCTTTGGAAAAGGGAGTTCCGGTGGAAATGGATTCCAGTCTTTTTTTTAAATTATGTCAAAATTCGATTGTGGGAGTAACGGGAACGAAAGGAAAAACCACTGTGTCCAGTTTGATTTATGAAATTTTAAAAGCGGACGGAAAAAATGTGATAAAAGTCGGGATTGGAGATGTTTCCGTTTTGGATAAGTTGAAAATGCTTAAAAAAAATTCGGTGGTGGTTTTTGAACTTTCCAGTTGGCGATTGTCAGCTTTAAAAATGCACAAAATCAGTCCATCCATAGCGGTTATAACCAATATTTTTCCGGATCATTTGAATTATTATAATTCAATGGAGGCGTATATTGCGGATAAAAAAGGAATTTTTCTTTATCAAAAAAAACAAAATATCTGTGTTTTGAACGCGGATAATGAAAGAGAAAAAAAATTAGAAGAAGAAATAAAATCTCAAATTATAAAGTTTTCTCGCAATAGAATAATTTCTAAAAGGGGAGTTTACGCGGAAGATGGCATTATTTATGTCAATGACCGAATTGACGAAAAAAAATTGATGGAAATTTCTGAGATAAAATTGCGAGGAGAACACAATAGGGAAAATGTTTTGGCGGCGATTGCTGTAGCGTGGAGCATGGGAGTGAATTTATTGACGATTAAAAAAGCGGTAGCAAATTTTGGCGGAGTGAAACATCGCTTGGAATTTGTCAGAGAAATAAATAAAGTCAAATATTATAATGATACCGCCGCCACTATGCCAGAGGCGGCGACGGTCGGAATAAAATCTTTTTCAGAGTCGGTTGTTTTGATTGGCGGTGGATCGGACAAAAAATTGGATATGTCAATTTTGGCTGAAGCCATCAAGGAAAAAGTTTCGGAGGCGATTCTTTTGAATGGCGAGGCGACGGATAAATTGATTTTGGCTTTAAAAAAAATAAATTACGCAAATTTTAAAATAGTGCAAGATATGCGAGAAGCGGTTGAATTAGCCCGTCAAAAAGCGTTGCCCGGTCAAATAGTTTTGCTTTCTCCGGGAGCGGCGAGTTTTGGTCTTTTTTCCAATGAGTTTGAAAGAGGGGATATTTTTAAACAGGTTGTCAATGAGATTGATAATATTTTAGAATGAATTTATTGGACAAAATTTAATTTTTTGTTACAATAACGTTTATTACAAAAATCACGGAAAGATTTTTTTAGTTTTATGCCTCGTCGGCGCGTAAATATATTTTGAAACTTTTATTTTTAATCAATAGAAAAAAGCCAGATTTTGGATATTTGTGGATCATTTGAAAGGATAAAATTTGGAGATAATATTTGGGTGATTTATTTAAGCTAAAAATAATTTTTTAAATTAAAATAAAAACAGTCTCAAAAAAGGGCCCTTAGCTCATTTGGCAGAGCGCCTGCTTTGCAAGCAGGAGGTGATCGGTTCGAGCCCGATAGGGTCCACCAGATTGAATTAGCCGCCTCGCTCGGGGCTTCGCCCCTCGCTTCGGCGGGCAATTTTGCGAGCAAATCAAAGGGCTTTTTGAAATCAATTTCCAGCCGTCCCGCCACAAGGCGGCGGTTCGAGCCGATTTTTTTGAGATAATTTTTCATCTCCGAAAAATTATCTTGCAAAGCGAGATTTTTGGCTTGGTTGGCCTCTAAAATCCAATTTCGGGTGAGTTCGAGCCAACGATTACCTTTTCGCTCAAAATCTGATAATTTTTCCTCCTTCGTTTTCTTTTCCGCCATTAAGGCGTTTTTTGTTTGCTGATATTCCGCCAGTTCCAACGCTTCCGCCAGATAAGCGTCTGTTAATCTTTCTAGTTTTATTTTAATGACGGAAATATTTTTTTTGAGATTTTGAGCGAAAAGGTCGGATGTTTGGCGGTTTTCATTTTCCCATATTTTTAGCTTGTTCAAATATCTTTCCCGCCAAACATCGGGCAAAGAAACTTTTTGACAATTTTCTTTTACCTGTTCGGCGAAATTTTCCTCTCGCAAAAAGTGGCGTTGAGAACATTTTTGAATTTTGCTTTTTCTGGTGCAAAAGTAATAAACATATTCTCTGCCGCTTTTTTTGATTTTTCTATCCGCCGTTACACAATATCCACACTCGCCGCACCTCGCAAAATTCAAAAATAAAAATTCCTTTTTCTCTTTCCGCTTTTTGCGGGGCTTGCCGTTGTCTTTTAACGCCTGCTGTATTTGGTCAAAAAGTTTCTTTGCAATCATTGGCTTATGGCTTCCTTGATGCAGTTCGCCGCGGTAAAGAAAATGCCCGTAATAAAATGGATTTTTCAAAATATGTTCAACCGACGACAAGGGCATTTTCTTTCCGCTTCTTGAGCCAACCAAGCCAAGAGAAAACATTTTGCTTTGAATTTGCGTCAAGGTGTAGTTTCCGGTGGCAAAAGCCCGCAAAATCTCTTTCACTTTGTTAAATGTCTTTTTGTCGGGTTCAATCGTGCGAAGTCGTGGCTCATTGAAATATCCGAGCGGGGCTTTTGCCGAAAGTTCGCCTCGCCTGATTTTTTGCCTAATTCCTCGCAAAATGTTTTCTCTTAAATTGTCGGTGTAATATTTCGCTTGCCCGAAAGCGACGCTCAACATAAATTTTCCCTGCGGTGTCGCTTCAAACCAAAACGTCGGGAATTTTAGCGATCTGATTTTCAAGGTGTCTACCAAGTAAATCACTCGTCCGCCGTCAACAGAATTGCGGGCTAATCTGTCTGGATTCCACGCTAAAATTCCCTCGGCGTTTCCTTTTTCAATTTCCGAAAGCATTTGATTAAATATTTCTCGGCCCGGCTCTTTAGCGGTTTTGCTCTCGGTAAATTCGCGGACGATAAAAAGATTGTTTT
>Ga0210044_10002346_pt1 | contig 28247 bp, 26 predicted proteins | sample CryGey13umfilter_2_FD_183959 | JGI IMG/M metagenome (GOLD analysis project Ga0210044, IMG submission 183959) | Groundwater microbial communities from aquifer in Utah, USA - Crystal Geyser 4/9/14 3 um filter (SPAdes) (version 2) | ecosystem: Environmental > Aquatic > Deep subsurface >... | reverse complement strand
CCCCGGGCCCAGTTCATGGACCTGGTGGAACAGATCGTCGCGGCCTACCGCGACCGCCGCGAAGACATCGACCAGCAAGCCGCTCAGTTGGCCGCCCACATCGCGGCCCAGCCGGTGGCCATGCTGAACGGTGACGAATCCCTCGACGAAGCCCTGATCACTGCCGCGGTGGACGGTGCCAAGGAGCGGTTCGACACCCGGCGGGGCGGATTCCTCCAGAACCAGAAATTTCCCACGCCGGTCAAGTGGCGCTTCCTGCTGCACCGCTGGCGCCGCGCCGGCGACGACGAGCTGCGCGACATGATCGCCCGCACCCTGGAGGCCATGCAGGGCGGCGGCATCCACGACCTGGTCGGCGGCGGTTTCCATCGCTATACCGTGGACCCTGACTGGACCGTGCCCCACTTCGAGAAGATGCTCTACGACAACGGCCAGCTGGCCGGGTTGTTCCTGGAGGCCGGCGTGGCCCTGTCCCGGCCCGACTTCATCGCCACCGGCAGCGACGTGCTGGACTTTCTGCTCAGGGAAATGCGCACCGCCGGCGGCGCCTTCTGCGCCAGCTTCGACGCCGACAGCGGTGGTGAAGAGGGCTCGTACTACGTGTGGTCCCGAGACGACATCCTCGAGGTGGCAGGTCAGGACGACGGCCCCGCCCTGGCCGAACTCATGGGAGTCGCCGAACACGGGAACTTCGAGAACAGCGGCAAGAGCGTGCCGACCTGGCGGGCCGACCCCGTCCTCATGGCCGACCGCTACGGTCTGACCCCGGCCACCGCCGGCGCCCTTTTGACCAAGTACCGCGTCGTCCTGCGCCGGGAGCGCGACCGTCGCACAGCCCCGGGCCTGGACACCAAGGTCGTTTCCGCCTGGAACGCCCTGACCATCAGCGCCCTGGCCCAGGGCTACGCCGTCACCGGCCACACCCGCTATCTGGAAGGCGCGGTGAAGGCCGCGGATTTCTTGCTTTCCCGACACCTGCGCCCCGACGGATCCCTTCGGCGGACTTCCGACGGCGACCGCACCGCCGGTGAAGGCATCCTCGACGACTACGCCCTGCTGGTGTCGGCCCTGCTCGACGTCTACCAGGTGAGCGAGGACCCCGACCTCCAGGTCCGGTACCTCGGTGCCGCGCGCGCGCTGCTGGACTTCGCCCGCCACGAGTTTCAGCGCGCCGAAGGCGGTTACTTCATGTCCCGCGACCAGGTCCGCGCCCCCCTGGGCCGCCCGGTGGACACCTTCGACAACGTGACCCCCTCGGGACTGTCCGCCATGCACCACGCCCTGCTCGCCATGTCCGCGCTCACCGGCGAGACGGGTTACCGCGAAGAATCGCGCGAGGACCTGGGCCGCTGGGCCGAGCTGATGCGCCGGGCCGGCATCGAAACCGCCTGGATGCTGGACGCCGTCGGCAAGACCCTCTCACCGTTGTACGAGGTGGTCATCGCCGGAGAACCCGGCCACGGCGACGCCGTGACGCTGCGGCAGGCCTACCTCGACCGCCTGCCCGACAGCGCCGTGCTGACCATGATCCCCGCCGATGGGCCGACGGCGCCGTGGTTGAAGCTGGCTCCGGCACTGGCCGGAAAGACCGTCGCGGACGGCCATGCCACGGCCTACGTGTGTGAATTCGGCGCGTGCCAGAGGCCCGTCCACACCGCGCCGGAGATGCTGCAGCAGTTGGGGCTCGTACCCTAGTCCGCGGGAAGAATATCCTCTGTCAAAATGTCGGCATATGGTATGCTGTTTGTTCCTGACCTATTGATGGACCATATCCTAGATTGAGGATAGCCCATGAAATCCCCGATCAAACCTTACCTGATCCTGCTGGCCCTGGCGACCCTGCTCCCCGGGACCGGCTGCAGCGACGGCACCACACCCCGTGTCAATGACGGCCTCGTCGGGTGGGTTACCGACAGCACCGGCGCTCCCGTCGCCGGAGCGGCCATCGGTCTGGAGTACGAGGTCCAGGTTCCCGACCCCTACGCCAAGCCCTCCACAGCCCTGAAATTCCAGCTCCCGGAAGCCACACGGGTGACCCTGGTGGTGCTGGACGGCATGGACCAGCTGGTCCGCACCCTGATGGACGGCCAACTCCCCGCAGGATCACATACGGTTATCTGGAATGCCCTGGACGACGTCGGGAATCCGGCGCCCAACGGATTGTACGTGGCGGTAGTGGAGACGGACCAGCAAGAGATCGCGCGGATATCCATGCTGCTGAATTCTCTGGACCAGGAAACTCTCTTCGACCGCGCCAACGTCGTCACCGATGACCGGGGATATTTCCGCATTCCCCGGGAGTTGGTTCCCACCGGAGCCGTCATTCCCTATATGGACGAAGGAGGTCTGAGCAACGAGGCTTTCGTGAGCTCCACGGTGAAGGTCGTTGTCGCGCGGCGCATCGATGACCAGGTCGACTATCACCGCGAAACCGTCACCCTGGTAGACGGTTGGAAGCACCAGGAGCTTAACATCACCCTGCCCTGATCACCCGCTGATCCGCAGCACCTTGGCCCCCTTGACGCCGCCTGCGCGCAGCTCCCGCAGAGCCCGGCCGGCGTCGGCAAGGTCGTAGACCTCGGTCTCGGGGCGCAGGTCCGCCGCCATCGCCAGATTCAGGAACTCGCGGATGTCCCGCCCCGCCACATTGGCCACCGACTTGATCTCCCGCTCGCGCCACAGGTGTTTCTCGTAATCCAGCTCCCGCAAAGCCTCGCGGTCGCCGTCTTCCTTGCGGATGGCGTTGATGACCAGTCGTCCCCCGGGCGCGAGGCATTCCAGGGCGCGCAGCACCGGGACCCAAGCCGATGTCGTGTCGATGATCGCGTCCAGGGGGGTGGGCGGCGTGTGGTCGGTGTGGCCCGCCCAGGCCGCGCCCAGGCCGCGGGCGAACCTGCGGGTCTGCTCGCTGCGCGCGAACACGAACACCTCGCTGTCCGGATACAGATGCCGCGCCAGTTGCAACACCAGGTGCCCCGAACCGCCGAAACCGGTCAGTCCCAGGCGCTGCCCGTTCTCCAATGCGCACAACCGCAACGAGCGCCACCCGATGGCCCCGGCGCAGAGCAGGGGCGCGGCCCGCACGGCATCCAGCCCGTCCGGCAGCGGGTGGGCATAGCGGGCGTCCACCGTCATGAATTCGGCGTAGCCGCCGTCGATGTCCCGACCGGTGGCCCGGAAATCCGCGCAGAGGTTGTCGTCGCCGGCACGGCAGCGGGTGCAGGTCCCGCAGGCGGCGGCGATCCAGCCCGCGCCCACGCGGCTGCCGACGGCGGGTTCGGTCACTCCCTCGCCGTGGGCCGCGATCTCCCCCACCACCTGGTGGCCGAGGACCACCGGCAGCCGCGGCGGCGACAAGCGGCCTTCGATCTCGTCGAGTTCGGTGTGGCAGACGCCGCAGGTATGAACGCGGATCAGGACCTCTCCCGGACCCGGTGCGGGGACGAGCAGTTCGGCGAGACGCAGGAATTCACGGCCGCCGGTGATGGGACCGAGTCGTTCCAGGAGCATGGCACGCATGGCGGCCTCCGGATGATGCCGCGCTAGGCCTCTTCGACCTCCGTGACCTCCACCTCGCAGTGCAGGCCCGTGATGTCGGTTTTTTCGCCCAGCAGTTCCAAGGTCTTGCGGCGGGCGTGTTCGATGAAAACCTTTTCCCGAGCGTCGTCGTCGAACACGTTCCAGCAGATCTCACCCACCTTCTCGTCCCCGCAGTAGGCGTGCAGGTCCAGGTAGAGCGAGAAACCCATCTCCGGATCGTGGAAGCTGTCCACTTCGATGTCGATGGCGAACCCATCCTCGGGGATCGCCTTGCCCCCCGTCGCGCGCACGGCCTCCTCCCAGAAGCCGGCGACCTCTCCGTTCAGGTAGAGGCGGAACTCCCCGTCTCCGGTCACGGGCCACACCGCATTGAGGCGCTTCAGATCCTCGTGCACGAGGTCGATGGCGATGTTGGCGGTGATGCGGACGGGGCAGTTGTCGCGCAGATCCTCGAAATCCCGGTACATGGGCAGATCCTTCCAGTCGGGGTTTGCCGGGAATGTAGCCCGGCGGCGGTGCCGGCCGCAAGAATCGTGGCGAAAATCGAAAATCAGGTGTAAAATAGTTTTATAATTTTGTCCACCTCAAAGAAAGGAAGCGGCATGAAGTCCATCGGTGAACTGCTGGCCGCCAAGGATCGCGGCCCCGTGATCACGACCCCTCCCGATACGACGGTTTTCGAGGCCGTCACCTGCATGGTCAAGAACAACATCGGCGCCATCTTGATCTGCGATGGAGAAGAGATCCGCGGCATCATGACCGAGCGTGACTACCTGCGCTTCGTCACCGACCAGGGCCGGACGGCCCGCAACACCCCCGTCAGCGATCTGATGACCGCCAAGATCGTGTTCGTCACCCCCGAGGCCCAGCTCAGCGACGTCGGAGCCCTGATGACCGAATGCCGGATCCGCCACGTTCCGGTCATGGATCAGGGCAAACTCGTGGGCATCGTCTCCATCGGCGACGTGGTCAAGCAAATCAGCCGCGACCGCAAGGCCCGCATCCGCCACCTGGAGGAATACATCAGCGACACCTATCCCCGCTAGGCATGGTGCCGACCCCGCCCTTGTTCCCCACCGGGTTTCGGCTGAAGGCCCCGGCGTTTCGACGCCGGGGCCGTTTTGCGCCGGAGCGGTATTGTGGCCCTCCCCCTGATGCACTAGATTCCCCCTGTTCCGGTCGTCCCACACCGCACGCAGGGGGAATCCCGCCATGGCCCAGACCGTCATCGAAAAAATCGTGCAGGCCCACGCCGTCGACCATCCGGCAGGCAGCGAAATCCGCGCCGGGGACTTCGTGACCCTCCGGCCCGACCACGTCATGACCCACGACAACACCTCCGCGGTGATGCTCAAGTTCCAGAGCCTGGGCAGCGACCGTTTTGCCGATCCGGGTCAGCCCGTTTTCACCCTCGACCACAACATCCAGGATCTGGGGGAGGCGAATCAGGCCAAGTACGCGGCCATTGCCGAGTTCGCCTCGGGCCACGGCGTGACCGCCTATCCGGCCGGGCGCGGTATCGGGCATCAGGTCATGGTCGAAGAGGGCTACGTCAAGCCGGGCGGGTTCTGCGTGGCGAGCGACAGCCACAGCAACACCTACGGCGCCCTCGGCGCCCTGGGCACCCCCGTGGTGCGGACCGACGCCGCGGCGCTGTGGGCCACCGGCACGGTGTGGTGGCAGGTGCCGCCCACGGTGCAGGTCGTGCTGAAGGGTGAGCTGCGCCCCGGTGTGACGGGCAAGGACGTGATCATCACCCTGTGCGGCCTCTACAACCAGGGCGAGGTGCTGAACACCGTCATCGAATTCTGCGGCGACGGCGTTGCGGCCCTGGATATGGAGGGACGCCTGACCATCGCCAACATGACCACCGAGTGGGGCGCGCTGGCCGGCTGGTTCCCCTGCGACGAGACCTGCCTGGAATTCATGGCGCAGCGGCGGGCGTGGTTGGCCGGGCAGAGCCACCCCGAGCGCATCACCGCCGACGAGCTGGCCGCCTGGCACGCGGATCCCCCGCGTTCGGACGACGGCGCGTGGTACGCCGCGCGCATCGAACTGGACCTCGATCGCGTCACCCCCCACATCAGCGGACCCCACTCCGTGCAGGTGGCGACCTCGCTGCGGGAAATGTCCGCCCGGCGCATCAAGGTGGACAAGGCCTACCTAGTCTCGTGCACCAACAGCCGTCTCGGCGACCTGGAGGCCGCCGCGGCGGTGGTCCGGGGCGGCAAGGTGGCCGACGGGGTGGAGTTCTACGTCGCTGCGGCCAGCGAACCCATCGAGACCGACGCCCGCGCCAGCGGCGCCTGGCAGACCCTGCTGGACGCCGGCGCCATCGCCCTGCCCCCGGGCTGCGGGCCGTGCATCGGTTTGGGAGTTGGCCTGCTGGAGGCGGGCGAGGTGGGCATCTCCGCCACCAACCGCAACTTCAAGGGTCGCATGGGCAGCCGCGACGCCGAAGCCTACCTGGCCAGCCCCGCGGTGGTGACCGCCAGCGCCCTGGCCGGATTCATCGCAGGGCCCGAGGGGGTGGACCTCGGAGGCGCCGCGCCGGAGCGCACCATCGAAGTCTTCCCGGCCCCCGAGCGCGGGACCGCCGCCGTGGAGGTGTTGCCCGGCTTCCCCGCCGGCCACACCGGACGCATGCTGCTGTTGCCGGCCGACAACCTCAACACCGACGGCATCTACGGCAAGGACTACACCTACCGCGAGGACATGACCCCGCCGATGATGGCGAAGGTGGTCATGGAAAACTACGACCCGCAGTTCGCGGGCATCGTGCAGGCGGGTGACGTGGTCGTCGGCGGCTTCAACTTCGGCACCGGCAGCTCGCGCGAGCAGGCCGCCACCGCGCTGATGGCCGCGGGCATCAAGCTCGTCATCGCCGGCAGCTACAGCCAGACCTACCTGCGCAACGCCATCAACAACGGCTTCGTGTGCGTGGAATGCCCCGCCCTGGTCAAGGCCGTGCGGGAGCACTTCGCCGCCCAGGTGCAGGCCGGCCAGAAGACCATCATCGATCAGGATGGGATCCAGCTGGACTTTTCCGATTCGCTGGCGCGCTGGCAGGGGCACGAATTCTCATTCTCGCCCTTGGGCAAACCCGTCCAGGAGATCGTCATCGCCGGCGGCGTGGAAAACATGGTCCGCCAGGGAGCGCGTTAGGCCGCCGTGCTGATCGAAGTGGGCATTGCCAGTGGGCTATGGTGCTTCGGCCACAGCCTTCTGGTGACCCACTGGTGGGACGGCGTGCTGCGGCGGCGGCTGCCCCGCGCCCACGCGCTGGGCCGTGTGGGCTACGTGGTCTTCAGCACCCTGACCTTCCTCGGCCTGATGGCCTGGATCCGGACCCTTCCCGAACATTTGCTGTGGGATTGGCCGGGAGGCTGGGTGGTGCTGCGCGGGGCCGGGCTGGCCGCCGCGCTCGTGCTCTTCTGGTTGGGCGGCCGCGCCTACGACAACCGTACCTTCCTCGGTCTATCCCAGCTGCGGGCCTGGCTGGGCGGCCGGCCTGCGCCCGAACCACCGTTCCGGCAAACCGGAATCCTCGCGCGCATCCGCCATCCTTGGTACACCGGATCCATCCTGCTTTTCCTGTGCTGTCTGCCCGTGACCGACGTGAACGCAGTGTGGCGCGGCGTTTTCATCGTCTACATCCTGATCGGCACCGAGTTGGAGGAGCGCAAGCTGCTGCGCGAGCTGGGCGAGCAGTACGCGAAGTACCGCCGCCGGGTGCCGCGGTTCCTACCCCGCCTGCGCTAACCCTATTGCCCGCCCCGATACCTTCCTTTATAGTGGCCTTTCGCAGTCCCGTATGCCCGACAATCCGGGGAATGCCATGCTCGAGGAAAACCTCGTCGAAACCTTCGGCGCATCTTTGCGCAACCACTGGCCCGCCTCCTGCTTCAGCGATCTGGGCGGCAGCGCCATATCCTACGGTGACGTGGCCAACCGCATCTTCCGCCTGCACCACATTTTCGACCGCCTGGGCATGGAACGCGGCGACCGCGTCGCGCTGGTGGGCCGCAACACCGTGAACTGGGCGGTCACCTACCTGGCGACGGTGAGCTACGGCGCGGTCATCGTGCCCATTTTGCCGGATTTCACCCCCGGGGAGATCGAGCACCTGGTACGGCACAGCGGGGCCAAGCTGATGGTCGCCGCGCCCGGCATCTTCGACGGTCTGGATCCCGAGCACATGGAGCCCCTGCAAGGCGTCTTCGGGCTGCTGGACATGGGGTTGATCTGGCACCGGAACACCAGCCTGCCCGGCATCGTCAAGGGCGCCGACACCGGCTACGTGGAACAGTTCCGCGACAGGCTCTCCCGCGAAACCCTCACCTTCGGCGCCCTGGGCGGCGACACCCTGGCGGCCATCGTCTACACCTCCGGCACCACCGGCTTTTCCAAGGGCGTCATGCTGACCCACAACGCCCTGATGGCCAACGTGCAGCACTTCAGCGTGTGCGTGGAGTTGAAGGCCGAGGACCGCATCGTCTCGTTCCTGCCGCTGGCCCACGCCTTCGGGTGCTCGTTCGATTTCCTGGCACCGTTCGCCTGCGGTTGCCACGTGGTGTTCGTGGAGCAGATCCCCTCCCCCAAGATCCTGGTTGCCGCCTTCGAGGAACATCGCCCGGTGGTGGTCATGTCGGTGCCCCTGATCATCGAGAAGATCTATCGCAACCGCATTCGGCCCATCATCGAGACGCCCCGCATGCGCACCATGCTCAAGATTCCCGGCCTCAACCGGTTCCTCCGCGCCAAGCTGCGCGACAAGATCTACGAGGTGTTCGGCGGGAACTATCGCGAGCTGGTCATCGGCGGGGCGGCCCTGAACCGGGAGGTGGAGGCGTTCTTCCGCTTGATCGGCCTGAACATCACCTGCGGTTACGGCATGACCGAATGCGGGCCGCTGATCAGCTACACCGTGAGCGCAGACCAACCCCCGCTGGGCAGCGTGGGGCGCATGATTCCGCATCTGGAGTGCCGCATCCACCGGCCCGACCCCGCGACCGGCATCGGCGAGGTCCACGTGCGCGGCGAGAACGTCATGCTGGGCTATTACCGTGACGAGGAAGCCACCAGCGCCGCCATCGACCCCGACGGCTGGCTTTACACCGGCGACCTCGGCCACCTGGACGACGAGGGCTTCCTGTACCTGACCGGACGCTGCAAGAACATGATCCTTTCGGCCTCGGGCCAAAACATTTATCCTGAGGAGATCGAATCACGGATCAACAATCTGCCCTGCGTGGAGGAATCCCTGGTGATCGACCACGGGGGCAAGCTGGTCGCTTTGGTTTATCCGGACCTCGAAGCCATGGATCGGGCCTGCCTGAAGGACCGCCAGATGCAGGAACTCATGGAGACCAACCGGCAGCAGCTCAACGAGGACCTGCCCAGCTACGCCCGCATCAGCGAGATGCGGATCATGTTCGAGGAATTCGAGAAGACGCCGACCCGCAAGATCAAGCGGACCCTGTACACCGCCGCCACCTGAAGGAGATATGCATGAAGGTCAAGCAGAAACCCCTGGACAAAGTCATGGTGCTGGAGCTGTCCGGCAAGATCATGGGCGGACCGGATTTCGACCTGTTCAAGGGCGAGATCACCGACCTGATCGACAAGGGCTTCAAGGATGTCGTCCTGGATTTCGGCGGCGTACCCTGGATCAACTCCACCGGCCTGGGCATCCTGATCACCGGCCACCTGTCGATGAAGAACGCCGGCGGAACCGTGCGGATCTGCAACGTCCGCGAACGGGTCCTGAGCATCTTCTACATCTCGCAGCTGGAAAAGGTGTTCCAGGTGTTCCCGACCGTCGAAGAGGCGTTGGCGAGCTTGGGGTAGGACGCCGGGCCCCGGCTAGGCGGCCTACTTCTCCGCCTTCTTCACCATCGCATCGCACACCACGTACCCGTAGCGTTCGTACAGACCGTGGGCGTCGCGGGTGCGCAGCAGCTTCTGGGTGGCGGCGGCCACCCAGGGGTGGTCCTCCACACACTCGATCACCCACTTGCCCAGACCGGTGCCGCGGAAATCCGGGTGCACCATGACGTCGCAGATCCAGGCGAAGGTGCAGCGGTCGGTGACCACCCGCGCGAATCCGATCTGCCGGTCGTTTTCATACAGACCGAAGCAGAGGGAATTCTGGATCGATTCCTCGACCTTTTCCTGGGGACGCCCCACGGCCCAGTAGGAATCCTGCAGGGCGGGAACGATATAGAACAGGTCCAGCTCCGACTTGTCGTCGCTGACCCGGTACGGTTCGCGTTTCCATTCCATGGTTCGACCCCTCGCGGCCTTGCGTCGTGCTGTCCGGTTGTCAGAAATCGGCCAGTTTGGGCGCCCGCGGGAAAGGAATGACATCCCGAATGTTCTTGATGCCGGTCACGTAGTTCACGGAGCGATCGAAACCCAGGCCGAATCCGGCGTGGGGTACGGTGCCATAACGGCGCAAATCACGATACCACCAGTATTCTTTTCCATCCAAGCCCATTTCGGCAATGCGCGCATCGAGCACGTCCAGGCGTTCCTCGCGCTGGCTGCCGCCGATGATCTCGCCGATGCCGGGTGCCAGCACGTCCATGGCGGCCACGGTCTTGCCGTCGTCGTTCATGCGCATGTAGAAGGCCTTGATGTCCTTGGGGTAGTTCATCACCACCACGGGGCGCTGGCAAAGATCCTCGCACAGGTAGCGTTCGTGCTCGGATTGCAGGTCCATGCCCCATGAGACGGGAAATTCGAATTTCACCTTGGCCTTGCCGAGCTGCTCGACGGCCTCGGTGTAGTCCATGCGCTCGAAGCTGCTGGTGACGAACTTCTCCAGCCGGGAAACCGCCTCGGGCTCGATGTGCTGGGCGAAGAACGCCATGTCGTCGCCCCGCTCGTTCAGCACGGCCTGGAACAGGTACTTCAGGTAGTCCTCGGCCAGGTCGGCGTCGTCGTTCAGGTCGGCGAAGGCGATCTCCGGCTCGATCATCCAGAACTCGGACAGGTGCCGGCTGGTGTTCGAGTTCTCCGCCCGAAAGGTAGGCCCGAAAGTGTAGACACGCGACAGGGCACAGCAGTAGGTCTCGACGTTGAGCTGGCCCGAGACGGTCAGAAAGGCCTCGCGCCCGAAGAAGTCCTGGCTGAAATCGATCTCGCCCGCTGCGGTGCGCGGCGGGTTGGCCAGATCCAAGGTGGAAATGCGGAAGGCCTCACCCGCACCTTCGGCGTCGCTGGTGGTGATGATGGGCGTGTGGATCCAGTAGAAATCGTTCTCGTGGAAGAAGCGATGGGTGGCCTGGGCCAGACAGTTGCGCACCCGGGCCACGGCGCCGAAGGTGTTGGTCCGCGAACGCAGGTGCGCGATCTCGCGCAGGTACTCCATGGTGTGGCGCTTGGGCTGCACGGGATAGGTCTCGGGATCCTCGACCCAGCCGACCACCTCGACCTCGCGGGCCTGGATCTCCACGCTCTGGCCCTTGCCCTGGGAGGCCACCAGCTCGCCGCTGCAGCGCACGGCGCAACCGGCGGTCAGCTTCTGCACCTCGGAGGCGTAATTGGACAGGTCCGCCTGCACCACCACCTGGATGGCGTCGAAGCAGGTGCCGTCGTGAACGGCGATGAAGCTCAGGCCGGCCTTGGAATCGCGGCGGGTGCGCACCCAGCCGCGCACGGTCACATCGGAGCCCACCGGCACGGCACCGGCGAACAACGCGGAGATTTTCGCATCGGACATGGCGGATCCTCGAATTCAGGGGATCGGGGGACTGGCGAAGGAAAAAGATAGCACCCCCCCAGCCCCGCGACAACCGGGCAGGTCCGGGATCACACGCCGACCGGCTCTTCCATCTGCTCCAAGTTCCACCGCGCGTCGGTGTTGTTGGGATCGCGGGCCAGGATGCCGGCGAGAATATCCACGGCCTCGTCGCGGCCCTTCCCCGCGGAATCCGCCTGCCAAACGATGACCGCCAGATCGTTGGCGGCGCGGTCGTGGTCCGGCCGGCCGGCCAGGACCGCCCGCAGCATGCGCTCGGCCTTGTCCAGGCGGCCCAGGGCGTAGAACCTCTCGGCCTTTTCGGTCCAGCGGTCGGCCTCCCATGAGGGCAGAGGCAGCACCTCGACCCGTGTCGACAGCGGCAGGGGGTGGAAGTGCAGGCCGGGCAGGAAGCCGTCGTCGATGAGCTGCTTGAGGTTGAGGTTGCCGGTCTGGCGGGCGGTGGGTTCGAGGTCCCACTTCTTGCGGAAGATCTGGAATTTCTCGTCCAGCTCGCGGTCGTAGTCCACGCCCCCGGCGATGAAACTGCGGCTGCCGTAGTGATGCACGAAGCTGTCCCGGGCCACCACCGAGGAATACCCGGCCAGGAATGCGCGCAGGCAGTAGTCGGTGTCCTCGTAGTTGCCACGTCCGAAGCCCTCGTCCAGGCCGCCGATCTTCTCGACGACCTCGCGCTTGATCAGCAGGCAGTAGCCCACCAGCCACAGGGCCTGCTCGGCGCCCCCGGCACAGGTCGACGCATGGGTGGCCGCGAAATCGTCCAGCCCCTCCAGGCTGTCCTGGTCGTAACCCACCTGGTCCAGCTTCTGCCCCCCCGTGATGCTGTTGGTCACCGGTCCGGCCAGGCCCACGCCCGCCCCCGATTCCGCCGCCGCGATCAGGCGGTCCAGCCACCCGGCGGTCACCACGGTGTCGCTGTTGAGCAGGCAGATGTAGCGCCCGCGGGACGCCGCGATGCCGACGTTGTTCCCGGCGGCGAAGCCCCGGTTCTCCCCGTTGAAGATCACGCGGACCCGTTCGTGTTTGCCGTCCAACTCGCTCAGATACTTCAGGGTGTCCATTTCGGACCCGTTGTCCACGAAGATGAGTTCGCAGTCGTCGCCGGTGTGCTGCAGCAGGGAATCGGCGCACCGGCGCACATAGTCCAGGGCGTTCCACACCAGAACCACCACGCTGGCCCGCCACCGCGACGGTTCGGGCTCGCCCAGCCGTAGGCGGGGCTGGATGTAGGGGCTGATTTTGTTGTCGGGCGTGGCGATGAACTTGCCGTCCTGGTCGCGGATGAAATCGGGCCCCGCCACCCCGTGCCAACGCTTCATGAAGATCTGCAGGTTGTGTTCGACCTTGGTCCACCGCTGGGTGCCGCTCTGGGATTCGTAGTGGATGATCTCGCACTCGGGACGATAGACCACCTTCCACCCGGCCTGCTTCACCTTGAGACACAGATCCACGTCCTCGTTGCCGTTCCAGTACTCGGCGTCGAATCCGCCGGCGGCCGCGAAGACCTCCGGGCGGATGGCCAGGCACGCGCCGGTGACCACCTGCATCTGCTGGGCGCGGTTGGCCGCCGGATCCGATCCGCTCTTCTGGTAGGAAAGATGGATGCCGCCGAAGGTGACCCGGTCGGCGTGGACTTCCACCAGGGCCACTCCGCCGTGCTGGATGGTCCCGTCGGGAAACAGCAGCTTGGCGCCCACCACACCCACCTGGGGATCGTGGTCGAGGGTCGTCACCAGGGGATCCAACCAGCTTGGTTTCACTTCCATATCGTTGTTCAGGAACAGCAGGTACTTGCCGCGAGCGACCGCCGCCCCCGCGTTGCACCCGTCGGCGAATCCCAGGTTTTCCCCGCTGAGCACCGACCGCAGGCGCTTGGCCTCCTGCTGCTCCCGCAACCACTCGGTGGTGCCGTCGGTGGATCCGTTGTCCACCACGATGATCTCGAATCCCGGTTCGACGGGATGGGTATGCAGCGATTCGATGCAGACCCGGGTCAGGTCGAGCTTGTTATAGACCGGAATGATCACCGATACGGTGGGGCGCGGGTGGTCGTGGGTGTAAGCCATGAAATCAATCCCTCCTGGTCGAAAATCGACCATTCAACCCCCCGAAGGGGGCCCAATTCGCCTTTGCGGAGGGAATTTGCAAGGATCGCGCCCTCATCTTGACAGCGCCTCGACAGGCGGTTATTCTCCCGGCGTCCTTTAACCGCGGCCCGCGAGCCCGAAAGGAGCCTCCCATGTTCGCTTCCGCCCAGGTTCTTTCCGCCCAGACAGTTCCCGACATGCATCAATCCCGGCTCTTTGCGCCTCCGGGACGGCCACGCCCCTTGGCCCGCCGACTGGCCATCCACAACCGCGTGGTGCGGCGGGTGCGCAGCAACCTGGAAGCCGCCGGTTTCCAGGAAATTCCCGCCTCGGGGCCCGAACCCCTTTCCGTGCTGGATGCCATGATCGAGCGGGGTTTTCCCGCCCTGTGGTGCGAACACCAGGTCCAGGGCCCGCCCGATGCCACCGGCCAGCGACAATTGCCGGTCTACCGGGTCATCACCGCGCGGAGCACCGCCCATGGCCTGAACGAACTGGCCGATCTGATGGAAAACCTGCTCAAGGACGTGACCGGCGCCCTCGGGGCCGAGTTGCTCGGCGGGATGCAGGTCACCCGCCTGGATCGGAGCCTGCACTCGCCCCATCTGCGCCTGCGGCACAGCGAAGCCGTGGCTGTGGCCCATGGCCGGGGCTGGGAAGTCGGCCCAGGAGACGACCTGCCACCCGACGTCGAAGCCGCCCTGGTCCGCCACGGCGGCAACCTGCCCCTGCTGGTCACGCACTGGCCGACCGCGCTCAAAGCGGGGCTCGTCACCTGCGAACCGGGGGTTTCGGCGCGGATCAAATATCTGGCGCCTTACGCGGGAGAGATCATGGACGGCGGCATCGAAGACGGTGCCATGCCACGCGCGGGGTTCAGCCTGGGCATCGGACGTCTGCTGCAATATCTCATGGGGCTGGGCAGCATCGCGGACACGGAGATCCTGCCTCGGATGGCGAAGCCGTCAGCTCAGGCCCGCGCCTGACGGGCAACTCCGGCCCGAGTCGCGAAATGCCCCACCCGGGGCTGGACCAGCCGCCGGAAATCGGCGAACGACATGGCCACGATCTCGGTGTGGGTGCCGGCGTTGAAGGCGATGCGCCCGGACCGCAGGAGGCTGCCCGCCACGTAGACCGGCAGATCGTACAATGGCCCGATGGGCGGCATGGCTCCGGTCTCGCAATCGGGAAACTTCCCCTCGCACTCGTCTCCGGTACACAGGGCGACCTCGTCGGCGCCGGCGGCCGCCTGCAGCAGGGTCAGGTCGATGCGGCTGTCCGCCGGCAGAACCACCATGGCCGGACGGCGATCGATCTTCACCAGCACCGTCTTGGCGAACACGGCCTGGGCCACCCCGGACCGATGGGCCACATCCCGCGCCGCAAAGGCGCTTGGATGCCGGACCAGGTCGTAATCCACGGAATTTTCCTGGAGATAGTTCAAGAGTCGGGCGCTGGGCATGGCCAACCTCCCAGGCAGGAGACCGCCCGCGGCCCAGGGGAACAGCCGGGGGCTCAGGCCCATGATAGCACAATTCCAAGAAAATTACGCGGAATCCGGCCAAATGCCCTGCTCGGCGAGCTGTCGCGCGGCCGCCTCCGCCCAGCCCCGGTTGGCCGCCGGGCTGGCGGGGCTGGGGTGCAGAAGGGTGCCTAGGCGCACATCCGCAGGATCCTTGCCCACCAGCGCCTCGAGCTTCTTGCGGGCAAAACCGCCCACTCCCACCAGCCAATGCGGCCGATAAAGGCCGATGAGGGCGCCCAAACGCTCCTCACAGGCGGCGAACAGGGGGCCGGATTCGGCCACGGGCAACTTGTCCGGGGTCCGGTTGCGCCCGCTGTCCTCCATGAAGACCAGGGGGCAATAGTTGACGATCACGTGCTCGGCGAAAAAGGCCTCGGGCGACCCGAATCGCTCCTGGAAATAACCCCACAAACGACGACCGCTGACCTCGGAGCGCGCGCATTCCAGACCCAGGACGGGCCGCTTGGGATGCTCGGGATCCGGCTTGCCGACCGCACCGCCCAGGTCGAGCCACCCCTTCACCGCGGCGACCTCGCCGAACGGAACACCGGTCTGGGCCATGCCCCAGGGACCAGGATTCATGCCCAGCATGAGCACCCGACGCGGGGAAGCGCACCAGCGACTCACGTAGGCGGCGTGCAGATCCCAGGCGTATTCCAGGGGGTTGTAGGTGAAGGCCACCGGGTCGGCGAAGTTCAGGCCGGCGGCGCGGTCCCGGAGCCTGGCCGTGGCCGCCAAAACCTGGTCGGCGAAGGCGGGGTCGCGGGGAAGTGCTGGTTTGTGGACGGGCATGGATGTCCCCCTACCGGTCGTCCTGAAGGGCCCCGCCCCTCAGGTACGGACGCAGTTGCGGCCGGCTTGCTTGGCGCGGTAGAGAGCCGCATCGGCGCGGGCGAAGAGTTCTTCCGGGGTTGAGGTGGGCCCCGTCTTTAGGACAGGTCGGCGGCCAGTTTAAGGTGGACTCCCCGTGCTTTGTCATGCCGCCATTCTCTCATTGTACACTTCCATCGGGGTCATGTCATCGGGCAAGGAGGAGTGCGGGCGCTCCCAGTTGTACTTCCTGGTCCAGTCCCCTATCTCCTGCCTGGCCACCAGCCCGGTTTCGAACTCCTTCAGATAGACGCACTCGTATTTCAAGGAAGTCGAAGGCACGATCGACGAGGAAGACGCTCGTTACGAAGCCTCGCGCTGCCTGAATTGCGGGACCTACTGTTACGATCATGACCTGGAATTGTCACGGTTGGCTGCGGTAGGCTCCGAGACCCAGGAATCCTGATCGGCTGGTAAGCTGAGGGCAAAAGAGGCGACAAACAAAAACACCATGGGCAAACCCCGCCCGGCCTGGCGCCCTTTTCCTGGAAGGTATACCCTGCCATCAGGAAAGAGGTGAGGCTGGATGGTGACATTGAAGAAACCCCTGAAGATCCTCGGCTGGACGGCCGGGTCGTTCGCCGCGTTGCTGATCCTGCTTGTGGTGGGCCTGCGACTCTTCCTGCCCGCGGAAAAACTGCGGGACCTGGCGGTCGCCCGCGCCTCGGCCTCCCTGGGCCGCGAGGTGACGGTCAAGGATGTGCGCGTGTCCCTGCGGGGCGGGCTCGGAATCCAGTTGACCGACGTGAGCGTCGGCAATCCTGTGGGATTCCCCGCCGGACACCTGATGACGGCCGAAAACGTGGATCTCAAGCTGCAGCTGCGGCCCCTTTTTTCGCGTCAGGTGCACGCCGACCGTCTGGTGATCAACGCCCCCCGCATCATTTTGACCAAGCTGGACTCCGCACGGAACAACTTCACCTTTGACGGAGGCAAACCCACCCGCCCAGCCTCCCCGGTTGCGCCCCCGGACAGTTCCGGAGCCACGCTCAACTTCGACCGGTTCGAGTGCAACGGTGGATTCCTGAGTTTCCAGGACGTGGAAGCCGGCGGCGGGTTCGAACTCACGGGCCTGCACCTGAACTGGACGGTGACCGACGCGGGCGCAGGGCGGCTCGACTGCCGCGGCGACACCGAGGCGGACAGCCTAAAGGTTACCGGGGCCCAGAAGTTCGCCGCAGGTCCCGTGACCCTCGCCCACTCAGCGCGCCTCGACACGAAGCAGAATAGATTCACCCTGGAACAAGGTGCTTTGGCCTTGGGAGGGTTGGATTTCACGGTCACCGCCGAGGGCCAATATGGTCAAGGGACTCCCGTCATGCGCGCCGAGATCGGCAGCGAAACCCTCGATCTTGCGACCGTCCTGGCCCTGGCGGCGGAGAACAAACCGGGGACTCTGGACGAAATCAGGCCCGACGGAAAACTCGCCCTGCGGACGGTTCTGACCTTCGACCAGGCCCGAGACGACCCCTTGAACATCGAAGGATCGTGTGAGTTGACCGGCGGGCGGTTTGAACTGCCGAAATTTTCCGATCCCATCACCGATCTGTCCGCCAGGGGCGTATTCAACCTCGACACCCTGCGCGTGACGGCATCCCAGGCGAGAATTTCGGGGGCAAATCTCAACTATACCGGAGCGGTTACCGGCCTGAAGCAGCCGGCCGAGGCCCGAACCGAGGGCACCATCCATCTGACCGCGGATCTGGCCCGACTGCAGGGCTACCTGCCCGCCGAGCGCAAGGCGACCCTGGCCGGCAAGGCCACCGGGACCATCAAGCTGGCCGGCCGTTTGGACAGCCCCGGCGATCTGCCGACCGGTGGGGAGATCACCCTCACCGATCTCAGCTATCGCGATGCCAACATCTTCGAGCCCGTGACCGACCTCGACGCCACCCTGGCGTTCGGGCCCCGCGATGTGACCATCAAGAGCTGCGCGGTGAAGTTCCAGCCCAGCAACTTCACCCTCAGTGGGGTGGTCAAGGGACTCGTGCCCGCCCTGCAGAAAAAACCCGGCCCCAAGCCCCATCTGGATTTCACCCTGAACTCCCAGCTCTTGAACGTCGACCACCTGTTCCCCGCCGCCAGCCCCGGCGCGGTGACGAAAGGGGCCGCCTCCCCCCCCGTGATAGCGGAATTTCCCGATGTCACGGGTTCGGGCGCCGTTTCCATCGCCAACCTGATCTACGGCGGTGTGGCCTTCACCGGCATCACCGGCAAGGTGGCCGTCGCCGACCGCGCCGTAAAGATCAGCGAGGCCGCCGGTGCGGTCTTTGCGGGGAAAATCACCGGCCAGACCACGGTCGACCTCAACAGCATGACCACCCCCGGCTACAAAGGGAGCTTCGCCGCACAGGGCATCCAGGCCGACTCCCTGCTGAGCCGGTTCACGCCGCTGAAGAACCATGTTTTCGGTGGCCTGGATTTCGGCGGGACCTACACGGCGGCGGGGAAAGACCCTGCCGCCTTCCGGCGATCCCTCTCCCTGGACGCCCAGAGCGCCATGACCCAGGGCCGCCTCGTCACCTCGGGGGTGATCCAGCAGGGGCTGAATACCCTGGCCCGGAAACTCGGTCGCACTTTCGACCAGGAGGAGAAGCTGAAGGATCTGGCCGGCCCGGTGAAGGTCAGCGGCGAACGCGTGATTCTCGAACGCTTCACCAGCGAGTTGCCCGGCCTGGGCACCTTGAGCATCGGCGGCAGCTACGGCTTCACCGGCGATCTGGATTTCCGGGGTGAGCTTTTGCTGACGGAGGAGAATTCCCGCAAGTTGCTGGGATCTGCGGGGAGCGGCCTGACCGGCGCCATCGGCAACATCCTGGGCAAGAAGGAGCCGGCGACCGTGCCGCGCCTGAAGCTGCCGGTCAAGATCGGCGGCGCCTTCACCAAGCCCGAAGTCGCCCTGGATTTTTCCGCCATGGCCAAAGCCCGCGGCCAGGAGGCCGCCGACGAGCTGAAGGGCAAGCTGGAAGGAATGTTCAAGAAGTAAAGATGGGGATTTCCCCGATCTTGCGGAACATCAGCGCCACACCTGCCGGCCGGACCGTGGCGGCTTGGCGGCGGCATTCATAGATTACCCCCTCAAGGACAAACCCGAACACCTGCTCGGGACCGGCAGCGTACCCTGCCCCTCTGAATTCAAACCCCCGGAGAATTGCATGAAAACCCGACATATTCTCGTCCTCCTCGCCCTGGTCGCCTCGACCGTCACGTTCGACGCGGCGCGGGCCGAGCATCCCAAGAAAACCGAGCACCCGGCCACGGCCACGCCTGCGGCCGACGCCACGGACGTCGTCAGCGTCGCCGGAAGCGCGGGGAACTTCAAGACCCTCGTCGCCGCCATCGAGGCGGCAGGCCTGGCCGCAGAGCTTCAGGGCAAGGGTCCGTTCACCCTTTTCGCCCCGACCGACGAGGCCTTCGCCAAGCTGCCCGCTGGCACGGTGGAAGACCTGCTCAAACCCGCCAACAGGGCGATGCTGGCCGGCATCCTCGCCAACCACGTGGTGCCCGGCAAGATCATGTCCTCGGATATCAAGACCATGAAGGCCTCCACCGTCAGCGGCCACGACCTCAACATCGTGGTGCAGGACGGCAAGGTTTTCGTGAACGACGCCCAGGTGGTCAAGGCGGACATCGGCGCAGCCAACGGAGTGATCCACGGGATCGACAAGGTGATCATGACCACCGCGGCGCCCGAGCACCCGTCTTCCGACAAGCCCGAGGACCATCCCGCGCACTGAACCCTTCGCTCGGTGCACAGCCCACAACCAGGAGCGGCACCCCCGTGGAGCCGCTTTCCTGACCGGTCGACCTCATCGCCGGTCCAAGGAGTTTGAGATGTCGAATATCCTCTCGCGGACCGGCCTTTTCCTGGCCATGGCCCTGCTGGCCGCCCCCCTCGCCCAGGGTCAGACGCCGGCGGTACCGGCCTCCGCCGCGACCGACACCAGCGCCCCGCCTATCGTGACCGGGGACATCAAGGCCGGCATCGAGAAGCACATCGCCGAGCAGATCGCCCGCGGTGACGGATTCTTCACCGTGGACTTCGAGGGCCGGCAACTGAGGCTCAATCTGGTGCGGGTGCACCTGGAATACCTCGCGTCCCTGGCTCCGACCCGCCACTTCGCCTGCGTGGACATGGCCAGCGACGACGGCCAGTTCTACGACATCGACTTCTTCCTCGCCGGCAAGGCCGACAGCATGACCGTGACCGAGACCACGGTGCACAAGCTCAACGGCCGGCCCTATTACCTGTGGGAACAGGATGACGAGGGACTGTGGGGGCGAACTTCGGTGGACGATGGTTCGAATGCCCTGCTGGGCGTGATCGACGGCACCGACACCTTCGAGTTCCGCTACCAGGCGACGCTTCCCGAGTTCACGGCTCATGCCCGCTGGTGGATTCCCCTGGCCGGTTCCGACGATTTCCAGACCGTGACCCTCAAATCCATCGACGCTCCGGGAACCCGGGAAATCCTGACCGACCGCGACCACGGCAACAAGGTGCTGTTTTTGGAATTGACCCCCGAGGACGGCGGCCGTTCCCTCGAGATCGTATACGAGGTCGTGCGCAAGGAGAAGAGCGCCTACCCGGGGGATCCCGCCGAGGCGAAACGATACCTGATGCCCGAGCGGATGGTGCCCTCGGACCCGACCATCAGGGCCGCCGCCGAGACGGCCGTGGCCGACCGCAAGAGCGACCTGATGAAGGCGCGCGCCCTCTACGACTTGGTGATCGACCAGATGAACTACAAGAAGTTCGGCGAAGGCTGGGGCCAGGGTGACGCCGTGTTCGCCTGCAATTCCCTCTACGGCAACTGCACCGACTACCATGCCTTTTTCATCGGGTTGGCCCGCTCGGTCAGCATCCCCGCCCGTTTCGCCATCGGCGCGGCCATCCCCTCCGAACGGAACGAGGGCGGCACCGACGGATATCATTGCTGGGCGGAATTCTACGCCGACGGCAAGTGGTGGCCTGTGGACATCAGCGAGGCCGACAAGTTCAGCGCCCTGAGCATGTACTACTTCGGCCACCACCCGGCCAACCGCTTCGAGTTCACCCACGGTCGCGACCTGGTACTGGAGCCCGGTCCCGAATCGGGCCCCGTCAACTTCCTGGCCTATCCCCTGCTGGAAGTGGATGGCCGGGCGCAGCGGGTCCCGACCATGTTCCTGTTTCGCAGGGTGCCCCCTCACGCAGACAGCTGACGGACCCGCCTAGGCGCCGCCGGCCAACGCCCGGGGGAACAGGATGTTGTTCTCCAGGTGGATGTGCAGGTGCAAGTCCTTCTCCAGGGCCTCAAGGCCGTGCCACAGGGCGCGCCAGGTGTTGCAGGCCTCGTCGGGGACCGTGTAATCGTCGGTCAGCTCGCGCATCCTGCGCAGCCCCCCACCCACGGCCTCATGCTCATGCTCCATCACCGCGATAGGGCGGCCCGCCCGTGCTCCCTGGCCTTGCCGGATCATGGGGAACAGGACCTGCTCCTCTTTCATCATGTGTTGCTTGAGCTCGGCCTGGATCGTCAGGTAGACCGAGAACAGTTCCGAGAGTCGCTCCGGATCCTTGTCCCGATGCACATCGAGCACCTTGCGGGCCATCGATTCCAGACGGGGGAGTTCCTCGTAGAGCGGCTGGTGGTAAGTGACCATGATATGGTCGATCAACTCGCCGAGGGTCCCGTCCTCCCAACGGTCCGCGGTTTCGTCCGCGGCTTCCAGTTCCTTGGCGATCTCCGCCACGATCACCTCGGTCTGGAGTCCCTTGCCGGCACACACCACACCAAGTTCTTCACCCCCGCCGCAGCAGAAATCGATGCCGTGCCGCGCGAAGACGCGGGTGGCCAGGGGGTGCTGGGCCGCCAATTGCCCCACTTTGGTTTCACTCGTGATCATCATGGCGATTCTCCTCTATGCTCAGGTTCATGACTTCCATTTGGTCCGGATTCAACATGGGTCGGCGGAACCACCGTCCGCCGGGGCCAACAATACGGCCAACGCCGCCAGGACCGGCCCCGTCCCGCTTCCCCTGACTCGACCGGCAGCCGCATGGACTCCGGCCATTCCGATCAGGGCATGGATGGTGCCCATGACGGGCACAAAAAGGATCTCGGGTTCGATGTCGGTGCGAACTGTCCCGTCCGCTGCACCATCCCGGAGAGCCGTGAGCACGAATCTCTTGGAACGCTTGACAAGATCCTGCAGATGGACGACCGCCTCGGCGGGCAGGCTCAGTGATGCCTGTTCGGAGCGCAGCACCCAGGCCACCCCCGGATCCCGTCCCACGATGCGCACACGGTTTTCAGCCAAGGCGAACAGGCGTTTCAGCGGGGGCAGTGACGGGTCGGGAAACGTGGACTCGATTCGAGCCAGCGCAAACCGGGCGGCTTCATTCAGCATCGCCTCGCGCGAGTCAAAATGCCGGAACAATGCCCCCGAGGTGACCCCGACCTCTGCGGCCAGGGTGGCTGTGGTCAACGAGGCGAGGCCCCGTTCACCGATGATCCGCAAGGCCGCGACGGCAATCTCCTCACGGCGGACGGCACTGGATTTCCGGCTGGTGTTTTTCATGGTTCACAAGTAAGTAACCGTTTACTTACCTGTCAAGGCCAAATCTTCGCCCATTCCCCGCGAACCCCAGGTTGACCTCACTTCCAGGTTTTGAGATAATGGGATGGTTCCAATAAGGAGGAAATATGCTCAGCTCCGGATTCCATCAAGTCATTGCGCCCAAGGCCAAGACCCTCAACATCATCTGGGGAGCTTTCCTGGCCGCTTGTGTGGTTTATGTGGTGGTTGCCTGGATCATGTTCGGGCTGGCCAGTGGCGGCGCGGAACCCGTCCTTGATTCCCCGTCATCCGGTGGCCTGCTGCCGACCATTTTCGCCGTTGTGGCCATATTGGCGCTTGGCGCCTCGGTGGTGGCGGAACGCATGCTCCTGACGCCATCCCGCCTCGAAACCCATCTCCGCGAGGTGCCGACAGCGGCGTCCGTGCTCGCTTTCAACAGCGATTTCCCCGCGACGCCCAGCGGGAATCAGACCCAACTGTTCGACAGGCTTTCCGACACGGAGAAACGGTTGGTGGGCCTGAGCATCCCCTACCAGACGGCCAACATCGTCATCTGGGCCTGCCGGGAAAGCATCGTCGTTCTGGGCCTGGTCCTGGCGGTCCTGCAGGCCAGTTTCCCGGTGATCCTGCCGTTCGCTGCGGTGGGGTTCGTCACCATATTGCTGAAGGTCCCGCGGCCCGCGTCATTCTACGCAAGCCGGTTGGACCTGGCGCGCAAGTTCTCCTAGTCGGGGCAATTCAGGAGACACCCGCGGAAATGAGAACTCCCGGGGCTTCCCAACAAGATTGGTATTGTCTATACTTTCAGCCGTCCTGGCGCTGAATTCCCCCTTAACCGAATGGTCCCCCCATGATCGGCAAGGACCTTGCCCACTATGAAATCACCGGCCTGCTCGGCAAGGGCGGTATGGGCGAAATGACGCCGGCCGAAGTGCTGGCGATGATCCGCAACAAAGGAAACTGACCTTGAAACTGATGACCCCCCTAAAGATCGGTGATCTTTGCCTGCCCAACCGCGTGATCATGGCGCCGCTGACCCGTTGCCGGGCCGTCGACCGCCGGATTCCCAACGCCCTGATGGCCGAGTATTACCGGCAACGCGCGGGCGCGGGGCTCATTCTCAGCGAAGCGACCGCCGTCGACCCCATGGGTGTGGGCTATCCCAACACCCCCGGGATCTGGAACGAAGAGCAGGTCGCCGGCTGGCGTCTCATCACCGCAGCCGTCCATGAAGCGGGCGGGCGCATTTTCATGCAGCTGTGGCACGTCGGCCGGATCAGCGACCCCGTCTACCTGGACGGCGCAATGCCGGTCGCTCCCAGCGCGGTGGCCCAACCGGGCCACGTCAGCCTGCTCAGGCCCCAGCGCCCCTACCCCGTGCCGCGCGCGCTCGAAATCGAGGAGATCCCGGGCATCGTCGCGGCATACCGGCGCGGCGCCGAGAATGCGCGGGAAGCCGGGTTCGACGGCGTGGAGTTGCACGGCGCCAACGGGTATCTCATCGACCAGTTCCTGCAGGCCTCGTCCAACCTCCGCGACGACGCGTACGGTGGGTCGATCGAGAACCGTGCCCGCTTCCTGCTGGAAGCGACCGATGCGGTGTGCGAAGTGTGGAATCCCGGCCGCGTGGGCATGCATCTGGCCCCGCGGGGCGGAGAAGACCCTGACAACGATCCCACGGGCGAAAAGGTTTTCGGTTATGTGGCCCGTGAGCTGGGAAAGCGCGGGCTGGCCTTCATCTGTGGGCGTGAACCGCGGACCGAAGGCCGGCTGGGTCCACGGCTGAAAGAGGCGTTCGGAGGGATCTACATCGTCAATCAGGAATTCACCCGCGAATCGGCCGAAGACACCCTCGCCCGGGAAGATGCCGACGCGGTGGCCTTCGGCCGTCTCTATATCGCCAACCCCGACCTGGATAAGCGGTTCGCCGCTGACCTGCCGCTCAACGCTCCGGATCCCGAGACGTTCTACGGCGACGGAGCGAAGGGTTACACGGATTACCCGGAGGCCTGACGACCGAGCCCTGCAACCGTTCGGCTGCAGGGCTCATTTCTTACTTCTGGGAGACTCGAACGGCGCCCGGGGCAGATCATTCACCCAGCCCCGAAAACATGACTCCCGACAACCGCGCCATATCATGCTTCCACGTCGCCAGATCCACGTTGGCAAAAGCACTCAGGCTCGAATGTCCACAAGCGCGAGCCATGACCTGCATCAATTCCACCGAGGCCCCCAGGAACCGCTGCAGCCGCAGCGCCGCTTCCCCCACATCCAGCCGTTGCCGCAGTTCGGGCTTCTGGGTGGCGATCCCCACCGGACAATTGTTCGTATTGCAGATGCGGGCCGCCACGCAGCCGATGGCCTGCAGAGCGCTGTTGGAAAGGGCCACGCCATCGGCCCCCAGCGCCATGGCCTTCACGAAGTCGACGGGCGTGCGCAAGCCGCCGGTGATGATCAGCGTCACGCGTCCGCTCGCCCGCTGCTCATCCAGATACCGCCTGGCCCGGGCCAGGGCCGGGATCGTGGGCACACTGATGTGGTCGCGGAAAATCTCCGGAGCGGCGCCGGTACCACCCCCGCGACCGTCGAGGATGATGTAATCCGCGCCGGCATCGAGTGCGAACTGAATGTCCTGCTCGATGTGATTGGCGCTCAGCTTGAAGCCGATGGGGATTCCGCCCGTGATCTCACGCACCCGATCGCCGAAGCGACGAAAATCGGCCACCGTCACCAGGTCCTTGAAGGTCGGCGGGGAGACGGCGGGTTCACCCTCGGGAATGCCCCTCACCTGCGAGATCTTCCCGGTGTTCTTGGCTCCGGGCAGATGCCCGCCGGTGCCGGTCTTGGCCCCCTGTCCGCCCTTGAAGTGGAAGGCCTGCACCTTGGCGACTGCTTCCTCGGAGTAGCCGAACATGGCGCTGGCCAGCTCATAGAAATAGCGGGAATTCGCGGCCTGCTCTTCGGGCAACATGCCCCCCTCACCCGAACAAATGCCGGTCCCGGCCAGCTCGGCGCCCCGCGCCAACGCCACCTTGGCCTCTTCGGACAGGGAGCCGAAACTCATGTCCGACACGAAGAGCGGAATGTCCAGAACCAGGGGCTTCTTGGCCTGCGGCCCGATCACCAGCTGCGTGCCTACCGCCTGGTCCTCGAGCAACGGCTTGGTCGCCATCTGCGCCGTCATGATCTGCAGATCATCCCAGTTCGGCAACAGATGCCGGGGCACCCCCATGGCAGTCATCGGGCCATGGTGGCCGAGCTTGCTGAGACCTTCACTGGCCAGTTGGTGGATAAAAGCGACGATTGGTTCTTCGGCCGTGGGCTTGGCGACCGGTGCGCCGGAGACCGTCTTGCTGCTCAGGGCGCCCACCTGCCCCACCTGACTGTCGGGTATCGGGGCGTGGGATCCATCGCAATAGGGGAAGTTGGACGAGGCCTTACACGCGCAGAGGGCCGCGTTGCCGTCGGCGTCGGCGGTGAAGGCATGGGGAACGAACGTGGTGCCGGCATGGGATCCGTCACAGAACGGTTGGCCTGCTGAACGACCGCAGGTGCAGAAGTACTTTTCCTCACCCTTGGTCAGGTTCACCATCGCCGGTTTGTTGTCGGCGATGACCGGCCCGTCGCCTGGAGCCTGTGCCGGTGCCGCCTCCGCCGTGGCTGGGGCGCCGTCACCCTCTTTCCAGCTGTTCTCGGCGTGGGAATAGTCACAGAAAGGCTTGTTGCGCGAAAAACCACAACGGCACAGGGCATACTTGCTGTGCGAACAATTCGTCGAGTTCGGATTATCGGTCAGGACAACCGCTTCCACGTTGTAGGGGCCGTCCTTGACGATCGTGATTTTTTCCTCGGTAGCTTCGCCGACGATCACCTCTTCACCCAAGCTATAGGCCAAAGCACCAGACGGGCAGGCGTGCACGCGATCCACGATCTCCTCCACCGTGCCGTTGTCCGGGTAGATCCAGTGGCTCCCGTCACCGGACTTGAAGACCGAGGGCAAACCCTGCACACAGTTGGCGGCCCCGGAACAGATGGAGCGGTTGAAATAGACGGTGATCTCCCGGCCGGGATACTCCTGGAGAATCTCTTCTTCGATCTCGCGGGCACTCGAAAAATCGGTCTCCACATGGGTGAAGTCGCAGAACGGCTTGGTTCCGGATTGGCCGCACGTGCAAAGCAACACCTTCTGGCCGGCCGCGACCTCGACCCCATCCTTGAAGAGAATTTGTTTATCCGAAACGAGTTGCAGGGGCCCGTCCACCAGGGCGGTCAGCTTGCTTTTCATGGTCGCGGACTCCTGTCAAAGGAACGAATCAGCACTGCGGCGGCTCAGGGCGCGCCAACTTCCGACATCAAACAGAGAATATGAGTATTCCGCGGACCCGCAATGCAATCGCCGCCGAGGAGGTGAACGCCGGATGACTCAGGGCTCCCTGCCCTTCGACGATGATGTCGGGATGTTCGTTATTGGCCTCGAGAATCGCATGTTCCACCTCACCCGTAGAAAAACCGGAACTCAAGACGTCCACTGCCACACCGTACTTCGCACCCTGGAGCAGACCTGTTTGCCCCGTCGCAATGAATGTTGGGCTGAGGCCCGATTGCCTGAGCGCCTCACGAGATTGACTGCCGTGGTTCGCTTTCCGACCGCACAATCGGTCCCCAAGACGGTGATGACCGGCATTCCCACGTCCCGGATATCTCCTTTAAAACAATGAAGATCCTTCCTCGCAGGCGGCTTGCGAATGTCGTGGATCCGGACCCCACATTCGATGGCCATCTGAATGAATTCACCGTCCTCGGACAGGAACTCCGGCAGACCATTGACGATGTTCATGCCCTTTTTCATGGCGCAGAGAATGACGTCTCTTTGGGTCCTATCGAGAAACGAGGCCAGGGGGGCGATGCCGTAGATAAAGTAATCGGGAACTGAGAGCGGAGGCTCTGCAATGCCTCCTCCATGCTTGCGAAGACCGGGATCCCGTTCTTGACCCCATCAAGATATTCACTCGCATCGAGGCCAGCCTTGGTGCTGTCGATTATGCCGAGGATCTTGTATTTTTCCGAGTGCCGGGCCAGGCCGTTGGCTACCTTCCCGTCGATTTGACCAAATTCATTTTCGCTGTAAACCAATGTGTCTGCATTCATGCGCTACCTTTGATTTGCTTCCTATCAGGGAATTTCCGATATCGTCACCCCACGTCCGTTTCCAGGGCCATCCGTACTCCGGCGCCTAGTGGTAGAATGTCCAGCCGAAAGTCACCTTGAGATCCGGCACATCGTTCAAGCTGACCTTCGCCTCGATGAAGAAGCGGTCGCCGTTGTCCAGCCCCTTCTCGATTCCCCCGAGAAGGTTAACCCCCAGGTCGGTGTCCGACCCGTTGCCATGATCGTAGTCGTAGTTCTTGATGTTGGCGCCGAGACCGCCGCCAAGGTAGGGCGTCCACACATCCCAGTTTTCGCTGAAGCGATAGGCCGCTTCCGCGTTGATCGCCCAGAGTTTGAGGTGGTCCGACAGGCCAAGCTCAACGTTCGGCTGGAAACGGACGTGTTGGGCGAAGTTGCCGTAATCGAGGTGGACGCCGAAGTGGATCTGGTCCGGATCGTCCGAAAGGCCGACCCGCGGTCCCCAGCCACGGTAGCCGACATCGCTCGACGATTCGGCCCGGGCCGAAACCTGGCCCAGACCCGCGACCAGGACGGCCACCAGAAATGCCGTGGAAATCAATCTCATCTTGTACCCCCTGCTTTCGTCCGCGTGCGGACTAGTGCTCTGTCAGAATTTGCCTTTCGGGTAGAGTGACTTGAGCTTGAGCCGTGCGTCGTTGATGGTGAACTGCCAATCGACGCCGCGTTGTTTGTTATTGCTTGCGGTGGCCCAGGCTGTCGTTTCCCT
>Ga0210044_10002344_pt1 | contig 28250 bp, 29 predicted proteins | sample CryGey13umfilter_2_FD_183959 | JGI IMG/M metagenome (GOLD analysis project Ga0210044, IMG submission 183959) | Groundwater microbial communities from aquifer in Utah, USA - Crystal Geyser 4/9/14 3 um filter (SPAdes) (version 2) | ecosystem: Environmental > Aquatic > Deep subsurface >... | reverse complement strand
CCTTCTTCCTGTGCCGCGAGGTGGGCCGGCGGGTAATGATTCCGCGGCGCGCCGGCAAGATCATCAACGTGGCGTCGATCGCCGGACTCGCAGGCAACCCGCCCGAGATCGAGATGTATTCCATCGCCTACAACGCCAGCAAGGGCGCGGTGGTCAACTTCACGCGCGCCCTGGCGGCGGAGTGGGGACGCTACAACATCAACGTGAATGCGATCGCGCCGGGCTTCTTCCCCTCGAAGATGACCCGCGCGACGCTCGGGCGGATCGGCGCGCAGGTGCTGCGCGCCACACCGCTCGGACGCCTCGGCGGCGAGGACGATCTCAAGGGCGTGGTCGTGTTTCTCGCCTCGGAAGCCTCGCGCCATCTGAGCGGCCAGATCCTCGTCGTCGACGGCGGCGCAGCCGCTGCATGAGCGCGCCCGCCGCTGCCGGACCCGGTTGCCCGGAACGAGCCAGGCATCCGATCGATGCGCAGCGGCTCGCCGAGTACATCCGCGGTCATGTCGCGAATTTCCGCGGCGAACTCGCGATCGAGGAGTTCAGCGGCGGCCAGTCCAATCCCACCTATCTGGTGCGCGCGGAGCGCGAGGCCTGGGTGCTGCGGCGCAAGCCGCCGGGGCCGCTGCTGCCCTCTGCGCACGCGGTGGAGCGTGAATACCGGATCCTCACGGCGCTCTACGGAAGCGAAGTTCCGGTCGCACGCGCCTTTGCCCTGTGCGAGGATGACTCCGTCATCGGCACCGCGTTCTACCTCATGGAGTACGTCGACGGACGCATCTTCTGGGACCCCGCGCTGCCGGGGCTGTCTCGCGCCGAGCGCGGCGCGATCTTCGACGAACTCAACCGCGTCATCGCCGCCCTGCACTGCGCCGATCCGGCCGCCCTCGGGCTGGCCGACTTCGGCAGGCCGGGCAACTATCTCGCGCGCCAGATCGATCGCTGGTCGCGCCAGTACCGGGCATCGGAGACGGACCGCATCGAGGCGATGGACCGCCTGATCGAGTGGCTCCCTCGCGCGCTCCCGCCGGGCGAGGAGACCGCCATCGTGCACGGCGACTACCGCATCGACAATGTCATTTTCGACCGGCAGCGGCCGCGCATCCTCGCGGTGATCGACTGGGAGCTTTCGACACTCGGACATCCGCTCGCGGACTTCGCCTACCACGCGATGGCCTGGCGGCTCTCCCCCGGCGAGTTCCGCGGCCTGCTCGGCCACGACCTCGCGTCGCTCGGCATCCCCTCCGAGGAGGCCTACGTCCGCGACTACTGCCGGCGCACCGGCCGCGAGCCGATCGGGCACTGGGATTACTACCTCGCCTACAACATGTTCCGGCTGGCCGCCATCCTGCAAGGAGTGATGGCGCGCGCGCTGCACGGAAACGCGGCGAGTCCCGACGCGCTCGAGGCCGGCCGGCGCGCCCGCCCGATGGCCGAGGCCGGGTGGCGGCAGGCGGAGAGAATCCTCGCGGGCGGGTGAGTGGAAGCCTCTTCCAACGCGCAGAATCGAAGACACGCAACGGAAGGGCGGAGTTTCGACCAATGGGTCGACCCGACCTGCAACCGTCTGCGATGCTGGGCAATCGTCTGCGTCGGTTGCGGATCTCGGGTTCGATGACAAAGGAGCCGTAAATGGATTTCGCATATTCGGAAAAGACTCGGGCACTGCGCGAGCGCGTGAGCCGCTTCATGGAAGAGAACGTCTATCCGGCCGAGGCGGTGTTCGCGGCCGAAGTGCAGGAGAACCGTCGCGCGGGCAACCCCTGGCAGCCCACGCGCATCGTCGAGGAACTCAAGGCGAAGGCGCGCGCCGAGGGCCTGTGGAACCTGTTCCTGCCCGAGTCGGAATTCGGCGCCGGGTTGAGCAACCTGGAATATGCCCCGCTCGCCGAGATCATGGGCCGCTCGTTCATCGGCCCGGAAGTCTTCAACTGCAATGCGCCGGACACCGGCAACATGGAGGTGCTGGTGCGCTACGGCAGTCCCGAGCAGCAGCGGGAATGGCTGTACCCCCTGCTGGAGGGGACGATACGCTCGGGTTTCGCGATGACCGAGCCCGGCGTGGCGTCCTCGGATGCGACCAACATCGAGTCGCGCATCGTGCGCGATGGCGATCATTACGTCATCGACGGGCGCAAGTGGTGGACGAGCGGGGCGGGCGACCCGCGCTGCCGCATCCTCATCTTCATGGGCAAGACGAGCCCCGATCATCCCGACCGCTACCGGCAACAGTCGATGATCCTGGTGCCGATGGACACCCCAGGGGTGCGGGTGGTCCGCCAGTTGCCGGTGTTCGGCTACGACGATGCCCCGCACGGGCACTCGGAAATCGAATTCAGGAAGGTGCGCGTGCCCGCGTCCAACCTCCTGCTCGGTGAGGGCCGCGGCTTCGAGATTGCGCAGGGGCGTCTCGGGCCGGGGCGAATCCACCATTGCATGCGGCTGATCGGCCTGGCCGAGCGCGCGCTGGAGCGCATGTGCCGGCGCTCGCTCGAACGGGTCGCATTCGGCCGTCCCATCGCCGAGCAGTCGGTGACGCTCGAGCGCATCGCCAACGCGCGCATCCTCATCGACCAGACGCGCTGGCTGGTGCTGAACGCCGCCTTCATGATGGACACGGTGGGCAACAAGGCGGCACGCAAGGAGATCGCGATGATCAAGGTCGCCGCCCCCAACATGGCCGGCCAGGTGGTCGACTGGGCGATGCAGGCGCACGGCGGCGCCGGCGTATGCGACGACTTCGGGCTCGCCTATGCCTGGGCGCAGGCCCGCACGCTGCGCTTCGCCGACGGCCCCGACGAAGTCCACCGCAGCCAGATCGGCCGGCTGGAACTCGGCCGATACAAAGCGCCGAACTAATGCGCGAACTAATGGGGTCAGACACGATTAACACATATCGTGTCTGACCCCATTTTCTCCATTTCCCCTGGTGCCGGGAGAGGGAGTCGAACCCTCATGGTGTCGCCACCGGCGGATTTTGAGTCCGCTGCGTCTACCAATTCCGCCATCCCGGCTTCGCGCGGATTATCCCGGAGTTCCGGCGCCGGCGGCAAGCGCGGCCACGCTCCGCCGGCACGAGGGGTCTGGGATAATCCGGGAAACCTCGGATCACCGCCATTCGCCACCAGAAACACCGCATGGGTCACGGATTTCCCGCCTTCGGTGCCGCTCACCGAGACGACGAGCTCGCTACGCGTCCAGCCGAGGTTTCCAGGATCATCGCGCCGGTGAAACTGAGCGACTTCGACTACGCCCTGCCGCCGGAGCTCGTCGCGCGCCATCCGCTGCCCAGCCGCAGCGCGAGCCGGCTGCTGGTTTTGCGCGGCAGCCGCATCGACGACCGGTGCTTCCGCGATCTTCCCGCCCTGCTGCGTCCGGGCGACCTGCTGGTCGCGAACGACACCCGCGTCGTACATGCGCGCCTGCGCGGCGCGAAGCCGAGCGGGGGTCGCGTCGAGGCGCTGGTCGAGCGCATCGTCGGCGAGCACGAGGCCGATGCGCAGCTTCGCGCGAGCCACAAGCCGCAGCCCGGAACGCGCCTGCTGATCGACGGCGGGCTCGAGCTCGAGGTCGTCGCGCGCGAAGGGGATTTCTTCCGGCTGCGCTTTCCGGGCGACGACAACGTCATGACGCTGCTGGAGCGGCACGGCAGCCTGCCGCTTCCGCCCTACCTCGGGCGCGAGCCGGAAGCCGCCGACGAGATCCGCTACCAGACCGTGTACGCGCGCTCGGATGGCTCGGCGGCGGCGCCCACCGCCGGCCTGCATTTCGATCGGGCGCTGCTCGACGAGCTCGCTGCCCGTGCAGTAGGGTTCGCCCATCTGACCCTGGACGTGGGCGCGGGCACCTTCCAGCCGGTGCGCGTGGAGGACCTCGCTCAACATCGCATGCACCGCGAGCGCTACCGGGTGCCCGAAGAGACGGTGCGCGCGGTGGCTGCGGCGCGCGCGGCCGGCGGGCGCGTGCTTGCGGTGGGCACCACCAGCCTGCGCGCGCTCGAGGCGGCGGCCGCCTCCGGCACGCTCGAAGCCGGCGAAGGCGAGACCGGGCTGTTCATCCTGCCGGGCTACCGCTTCCGCGTCCCCGACGGCCTGATCACCAATTTCCATCTGCCGCGCACGACGCTGCTGATGCTCGCGTGCGCATTCGGCGGCACGCGCAACGTACTGCACGCCTATGGGCACGCCATCCGCTGCGGCTACCGCTTCTACAGCTACGGCGACGCGATGTTCATCGAGCGCGAGGCGCAGGCATGAGGTTCGAGCTGGCTGCGCGCTGCGGGGCGGCGCGCCGCGGACGGCTCCACCTGCCCCACGGCACGGTGGAGACGCCCTGTTTCATGCCGGTCGGCACCTACGGCGCGGTGAAGGGACTGGCGCCCGAAGACCTCGCCGCGCTCGGCGCCGAGGTCGTCCTGGGCAACACCTTCCACCTGTGGCTGCGGCCCGGCCTGGAGGTCATCGCCGCGCACGGCGGCCTGCACCGCTTCATGGGTTGGAACGGCCCCATCCTGACCGATTCGGGCGGTTTCCAGGTGTTCTCGCTCGGGGCGCTGCGCAGGATCAGCGAGGAGGGCGTGCATTTCGCCTCGCCGGTCAATGGCGACCGGCTGTTCCTCACGCCGGAAGAGTCGATGCGCATCCAGCGCGTCCTCGATTCCGACATCGTCATGGCGTTCGACGAATGCACGCCCTATCCGGCCTCGCCCGATGCGGCCGCGCAGTCCATGCGGATGTCCCTGCGCTGGGCCGAGCGCAGCCGCGCCGCCCACGAGAGCAACCCGAACGCGCTGTTCGGTATCGTCCAGGGCGGGATGTACGAGGACCTGCGCAGCCGGTCGGTCGAGGGGCTGCTCGGGATCGGCTTCGACGGCTATGCGATCGGCGGGCTGTCGGTGGGCGAGCCGAAGCCCGAGATGCGGCGCATCCTTGCCCACACCGCAGCCCTCCTGCCCGAGGACGCGCCGCGCTACCTGATGGGGGTGGGAACGCCCGAGGACATCGTGGAGGCGGTCGGCCGCGGAATCGACCTGTTCGACTGCGTGCTTCCGACGAGGAACGCCCGCAACGGCTGGCTCTACACGCGCACGGGAACGCTCAGGATCCGCAACGCCCGCTACCGCTTCGACACCGCAGCGATCGATCCCGAATGCCCCTGCCCCGCGTGCCGCGGCTTCACCCGCGCCTATCTGCACCACCTGCAGCGGGTGGGCGAGATGCTGGGCGCGCGGCTGGCGACGATCCACAACCTCACCTACTACCAGGGGCTGATGCGCGAGCTGCGCGAAGCCGTCGCCGCCGGAACGCTGGAGGACTGGATCGCGCGCTTCCGGGAGATGCGCGGCTGCCGCTGATATAATCGCGCGTTTTCCGAGCGGAGAGAACGACGTGCTGATCGCCAATGCCTGGGCGCAAGGAACCGCGGCGGCCGACCCCACCGGCGGCCTGATGGGCCTGCTGCCCATCATCCTGATGTTCGTCGTGCTGTGGTTCCTGATGATCCGGCCGCAGATGAAGCGCACCAAGGAACACAAGGAGATGGTCACCAAGCTGCAGAAGGGCGACGAAGTCATCACCCAGGGCGGCGTCGCCGGGCGCGTCACCCGCGTCGGAGAGGCCTTCGTCCATGTCGAGATCGCCGAGAACATCGAAGTCGCCGTGCAGAAGCAGGCGGTCTCCGCCCTGCTGCCCAAGGGCAGCCTGAAGGCGCTGTGAGACGCGGGCGCGGCGGCCGGAGCTTCGTACTCCGGCCCGACGCACTGACGCACAGCCTGGAACCATGAACCGCTATCCGCTCTGGCTCTACGCCCTGGTCGCGATCTCGCTCGTGTTCGGGCTGCTCTACACGCTGCCCAACTTCTACGGCGAAGTACCCGCGGTCCAGGTCTCCAGCCTCAAGGCGACGATCAAGGTCGACGAACGGCTGCGCACCCAGGTCGAAGAGACGATCAAGACCGCCGGCATCACGCACGACGGGATCTACTCCGACCCGAACAGCGTCCGGGTGCGGCTGCGCGACACCGACACCCAGCTCAAGGCCAAGGATGTGATCGAGAAAGCGCTCAACCCGCAGCCCTCCGATCCCTCCTATGTCGTCGCGCTCAATCTGCTCTCGGCCTCGCCGCGCTGGCTGACCGCGATCGGCGCGCTGCCGATGTACCTCGGGCTCGACCTGCGCGGAGGCGTGCATTTCCTGCTCCAGGTGGACCTGCCCGGCGCGATCACCAAGCGCCTGGACGCCACTGCGGGCGACCTGCGCACGCTGCTGCGCGACAAGAACGTCCGGCACGGCGGCATCAGCCGCCAGGGACAGACCGTCGTCGTGCGCCTGCGCGATGCGGCGCTGCGCGATCGCGCGCGCGCCGTCATCGCCGATGCCCAGCCCGACCTGCAGCTCGTCGATCAGGGCGCGGAGGGCGACCTGCGGTTGGCCGCTTCGCTCTCTCCCCCGGCGATCAAGCGCATCCAGGAGTTCGCGCTCAAGCAGAACATCACCACCCTGCACAACCGCATCAACGAGCTGGGCGTGGCGGAGCCGATCATCCAGCAGCAGGGCGCGGACCGCATCGTCGTGCAGCTTCCGGGCGTCCAGGACACCGCCAAGGCGAAGGACATCCTGGGCCGCACCGCGACGTTGGAAATCCGCATGGTCGACGACACGCCGGGTGTGCTCGAACAGGCGCTCCAGGGTCCGCCGCCGAGCGGCGCCGAGGTCTATGTCGAGCGTGGCGGCCGCCCGCTGCTGGTCAAGAAGCAGGTCGTGCTCACCGGCGAGCGGCTCACCGACGCGCAGCCCGGCTTCGACGAGAACCACCAGCCGGCGGTGCACCTCACCCTGGACGCCGCGGGTGCGCGCGTCTTCCGCGACATCACGCGGGAGAGCGTCGGCAAGCGCATGGCCATCCTGCTCGTCGAGAAGGGCAAGGGCGAGGTCGTCACCGCTCCGGTGATCCGCCAGGAGATCGGCGGCGGCCGGGTGCAGATCTCCGGCCAGATGACCTCGACCGAGGCGAGCGACGTCGCGCTGCTGCTGCGCGCCGGCTCGCTGGCGGCGCCGATGGAGATCGTGGAAGAGCGCACCATCGGCCCCAGCCTGGGCGCCGACAACATCCGCAAGGGCTTCCACTCGACGCTGTGGGGCTTCCTCGGCATCGCCGCCTTCATGATCGTGTACTACGTGCTGTTCGGCACCGTCTCGGTGATCGCGCTCGCCTCCAACCTGCTGCTGCTGGTGGCGCTGCTCTCGCTGCTGCAGGCGACGCTCACCCTGCCGGGCATCGCCGCCATCGCGCTCACGCTCGGCATGGCGATCGACGCCAACGTGCTGGTGAACGAGCGGGTGCGCGAGGAGCTGCGGGCCGGCGCGACCCCGCAGGCGTCGATCCACGCCGGCTACGAACGCGCCTTCGGCACCATCCTGGACTCGAACATCACGACCCTGATCGCGGGCCTCGCGCTGCTCATCTTCGGTTCCGGCCCGGTGCGCGGCTTCGCGGTCGTGCACTGCCTGGGGATCCTCACCTCGATGTTCAGCTCGGTGGTGATCTCGCGGGCGATGATCAACCTGATCTACGGCACGCGCCGCAAACTGGAGCATGTCTCCATCGGCGCAGCGTGGTCTCCGCCGAAGCAGGCCTGAGCCGCCGCGCACCCGAGGCGACCGCACACCATGGAATTCTTCCGCATCCACAAGGACATCCCGTTCATGCGCCACGCGCTGGTGTTCAACGTCATCTCGTTGATCACCTTCGTGCTTGCCGTGTTCTTCCTCGCGACGAAGGGGCTGCACCTGTCGATCGAGTTCACCGGCGGCACCGTGCTGGAGGTGGCCTACGACCACCCGGCCGATGTCGAGGGCATCCGCACGACGCTGGCCGCGCAGGGCCTGCGCGATGCGACGGTGCAGAACTTCGGCTCGGCCTCCGACGTGCAGATCCGCCTGCCGCTCAAACCGGGGCAGACCAGCGCCCAGGCGAGCGAGGTTGTCACGCGCGCGCTCTCGCAGGCCGACCGCAGCGTCAAGCTGCGGCGCGTCGAGTATGTCGGACCGCAGGTGGGCAGGGAGCTGGCCGAGGACGGCGCGCTCGCGCTCCTACTGGTGGTGATCGGCATCGTGATTTATCTCGCCCTGCGCTTCGAGTGGCGCTTCGCGGTATCGACCATCATCGCCAACCTCCACGACGTCGTCATCATCCTGGGATTCTTCGCGCTGTTCCAGTGGGAGTTCTCGCTGCCGGTGCTGGCGGCGACGCTGGCGGTGCTGGGCTACTCGGTGAACGAATCGGTGGTCGTGTTCGACCGCGTGCGCGAGACCTTCCGCACCAAGCGCGGCATGAGCACCCCCGAGGTGCTCAACCACGGCATCACCAGCACCATTTCGCGCACCGTCATCACCCACGGCAGCACCCAGATGATGGTGACCTCGATGCTCGCCTTCGGCGGGCCGGCGCTGCACTACTTCGCGCTCGCGCTCACCATCGGCATCCTGTTCGGGATCTACTCCTCGGTACTGGTGGCGAGCCCGCTGGTGATGTGGATGGGGGTCTCCCGCGAGCAGTTCATCAAGCCGAAGAAGGAAGCGGTCGCCAACGACGGCGCGGTGGTGTGAGCCGCGCTCAGATTCGCCGCGCGAGCTCCGCCGCCTTGCCGAGATAGTCCGCCGGCGTCATCGCCAGCAGGCGTTCCTTCTCGGGCGCGGGGATAGCCAGTCCCCGGATGAAGGCGCGCAGGCTCTCGCGGTCGATGGCCCGGCCGCGCGTGAGTTCCTTCAACTGCTCGTAGGAATTCTCGATGCCGTAGCGGCGCATCACCGTCTGGATCGGCTCCGCCAGCAGCTCCCAGGCTCCCGCGAGATCGGCGGCGAGATGCACCCGGTCGCATTCGAGCTTGCCCAGTCCGCGCAGCGTCGCGTCCCAGGCGAGCAGCGAGTGGCCGAGCGCAACGCCGAGGTTGCGCAGCACGGTGGAATCCGACAGGTCGCGCTGCATGCGCGAGACCGGAAGCTTGTCCGCCATGTGACGGGCGAGTGCGTTGGCGATGCCGAGGTTGCCCTCGGAATTCTCGAAATCGATCGGGTTGATCTTGTGCGGCATCGTCGAGGAGCCCACTTCGCCGGCCTTGGGCCGCTGTCGGAAATAGCCGAGCGAGACGTAGAACCAGAGGTCGCGGTCGGCATCGAGCAGCACGGCGTTCGCGGCGGCCAGCGCATCGAGGAACTCGCCGATGCCGTCGTGCGGCTCGATCTGCGTCGTGTACGGATTGAACTCGAGCGCGAACGACTCGACGAAGCGGCGGTTGAAGCCCTCCCAGTCGAAGCCGGGATAAGCGGCGAGGTGGGCGTTGTAGTTTCCGACCGCGCCGTTGAACTTCGCCGTGAGCGCGACCCGCGCCAGCCGCTCGCGCGCGCGCCGCAGCCGCCAGGCGAAGTTGGCCATCTCCTTGCCGAGTGTCGTCGGGGTGGCGGGCTGGCCGTGGGTGCGCGCGAGCATGGGAACGTCGGCAGTCGCATGCGCGAGTTCGGCGAAGCGGCCGGCAGCCGCATCGAGGGCCGGCAACAGGACCTCGGCGCGCGCATCGCGCAGCATCAGCGCGTGCGAGACGTTGTTGATGTCCTCCGAGGTACACGCGAAGTGGATGAACCCCGCGGCCCGGAGCGCGTCCGGGTCGCCGGCCAGACGATCCCGCAGCCAGTATTCGAGCGCCTTGACGTCGTGATTGGTGCGCGCCTCGATTTCCTTGATCTGCGCGGCGTCGTCCTCCGAGAAGGCCTCCACCAGCGCGCGCAGCCGCGCCGCGGCGGGCTGCGTCAGGGAAGCGAGTTCGGCGATCGCGGGCTCCAGGGTGAGCGCGAGCAGCCAGGCGATCTCGACCCGGACGCGATTGCGGATCAGCCCGAATTCCGAGAAATGACGGCGCAATGCGGAGACCTTCTCCGAGTAGCGTCCATCGAGCGGAGACAGTGCGGTGAGGGGCGTGACGGGCATCGCAAGGGCTTGCAGCGGTCGACCTGCGCATTCTAGCAGCCCGGTTTCGACTGCGGCGCCGATGATATAATTTCGCAGCTTCACGACCGCGCGACTCCCATGAAACTGATCGGATCTTTCACCAGCCCCTACGTCCGCAAGGTCCGCATCGTCCTGGCGGAGAAGAAGATCGACTACGAGTTCGTGGAAGAATCGCCCTCGGCCCCCGGCAGCCGCGTACCGCTCTACAACCCGCTCGGGAAGGTTCCGGTGCTCGTGCTCGACGACGAGAGCACGCTGTTCGATTCGCGCGTCATCGTCGATTACCTCGACAACTCGGCGCCCAACAACCGGCTGATCCCGACCTCCAACCGGGAGCGCGCGCAGGTCAGGCGCTGGGAGGCGCTGGCCGACGGCGTGTGCGATGCCGCGGCGCTGATCGTCATGGAATCGCGCAGGCCGGAAGGCGAACGCAGCCCCGCCTGGGTCGAGCGCCAGCGCGGGAAGGTGCTGCGCGCGGTGCATGCAATGTCGGAGGAACTCGCCGAGCAGGCCTGGTACCACGGCCCGAACATGAGCCTGGCGGACATCGCGACCGGGGTGAGCCTCGGCTATCTCGCGTTCCGCTTCCCCGACATCGACTGGCGGGGCGAGTATCCAAATCTCGGCCGGCTGGTCCGCAAGCTGGAACAGCGGCCCTCGTTCGCCGAAACGGTCCCGCCGGCCGCGTAAGCGGAACGCCGCCCGCGCGGGCTGCGGCGGGATGTCCACCCACCGGAGTACACCCGATGAGCGACGCCCTCGGCTACCTGATCAAGGTCAGGCCGAATGCGATGGCCCCCTACTTCAAGTTCCTCAAGGAGGCGGGCAGGCATCTCGACCCGAAGACGCGCAACCTGATCTCGGTCATCACCAAGGTGCATGCCCAGACCGAGAACGGCTTCCGCCAGTACCTGGTGCGTGCCCTGCGCGAAGGCGCGAGCGCGGACGAGATCCTGGACGCCCTGCTGATGGCCTTCCCGGCGCTCGGCCTGGCGAAGATCGTGTGGGCGACCGATCTCCTGCTCGAGATGGACATCCCGGAATTCCGCCCCGCCCTGCTCGGCGCCCCGGAACAATGGCACGACGTGATGGCGGCCGGCGAGGCGAAGCCGGGAGAGGCGCTCCATCGCGAATGCGACGGCCGCAGGCTGTTCGTGTACCGGACGGACGAGGAGCTCCGCGTCTACGACAGCCGCTGCCCGCACCAGGTCACCGACATTCCCCACCTCGCGCTCGAAGGCACCCGGCTCACCTGCCCGAAGCATCACTGGGCGTTCGACATCGGCAGCGGACAGTGCATCGAGAAGGGCGACCGCCCGCTCACCCGCTTCGAGCACAAGGTGGAGAACAACCGCCTGCTGGCGTACTGGTAGCTTCCGGGGTCAGTTCTTTACTTTATAGTTTTTCGGCGCCTGCGCACGTCACGGCGCTGTCGTCGATCTGCTCGTATTCTTCGAAAATTCGAGCTCTTTCCAAAAAACTATAAATTAAAGAACTGACCCCGTTGTTGAGATGATGCCGCCGCCCAGGCAGACATCGGACTCGTAGAGCACGACCGACTGCCCCGGGGTCACTGCCCACTGCGGAGCGGCGAAGACGACCTCGCAACGGTGCGCATCCACGCGCTCGATCTCGCACGGCGCGTCCTGCTGCCGGTAGCGCGTCTTCGCAGCATAGACCCAGTGGCTGTGGGGCGGCTCGCCCGCGATCCAGTTCAGATCTGCGGCCATCAGCCGGTCCGAGAGCAGCCGCGGGTGATCGTGGCCCTGCGCCACGATCAGCGCGTTGGCTTCCATATCCTTCGCCACCACGTACCAGGCCTCGTGGGCGCCCGCCTGCGCCTCGTCGCCGCCGCGGATGCCGCCGATGCCCAGGCCCTTGCGCTGGCCGATCGTGTGGTACATCAGGCCGTCATGACGGCCGAGAACGCGCCCGTCGATCGCGCGGATCTCGCCCGGGCGCGGCGGCAGGTAGCGGGAGAGAAACGCGCGGAACGGCCGCTCGCCGATGAAGCAGATGCCGGTGGAATCCTTCCGGGCGTGGTTGGGCAGGCCGGCCTCGCGCGCGATCCGGCGCACCTCGCGCTTGTACAGTCCGCCGAGCGGAAACAGGGTGCGCGCGAGCTGCTCCTGGTCGAGCCGGTAGAGGAAATAGCTCTGATCCTTGGTGCCGTCCTCGCCCTTGAGCAGCTCGAAGCGCCCGCCGGTCTCGCGCACCCGTGCGTAGTGGCCGGTGGCGATCCGCTCGGCGCCCATGGCGCGGGCATGATCGAGGAAGCAGCGGAACTTGATCTCGGCGTTGCACAGCACGTCGGGATTGGGCGTGCGGCCGCGCTCGTACTCGTGCAGGAATTCTGCGAACACCCGCTCGCGGTACTGCGCGGAGAAATTCACCGCCTCGAATTCGATGCCGATGACGTCGGCCACCGCCGCCGCATCCACGAGATCCTGGCGCGATGCGCAGTACTCGGCGTCATCGTCGTCCTCCCAGTTCTTCATGAAAATGCCGACCACATGCCAACCCTCGCGCTTGAGCAGCAGCGCGGCGACCGCCGAATCGACGCCCCCAGACATCCCCACCACCACCGTCCGGCCGGATCCGCTCACGGCGCTCACCGGTAGTGGCGCACCAGGTCAAGCGGGAAGCGCCGACCGGCGAGATAGTCGGCGACGCATTGCGCCACCAGCGGGCTGCGATGCCGCTCGCGCGTCGCGTTCAGCTCCGCCGGCGTCAGCCACAGCGCGCGCACGATGCCCTCGTCGAGCGGCCGCGCGGAATCATGGCCGAGCAGGTCTCCGCCGAAAGCGAAGCGCAGATAGGTCACCTCCGCGTCCGGACGGCGCCACTGATAGACCCCGACCAGGAAGCGCGGCGCGAAGCGGTGCGCGCTCTCCTCCATGGTCTCGCGCGCGGTCGCATCGAGCAGCGACTCGCCCTCTTCCAGGTGGCCCGCCGGCTGGTTCAGGCGCAGGCCCTCGCCGGTGTGTTCCTCGACGAGCAGGAAGCGGCCCTCGCGCTCGACGAGCGCCGCCACCGTGACGTTCGGCTTCCAGATGGTCATTCGATCTGCATTCCCGCGTGACGTCCCTATCTTACCGCGGCCACGCGAACCGGATAAAATGTCGCGAGTTTGTCTTCCGGGGAGAACAGCATGTCGATGGCCGACCGCGATGGTTTCATCTGGTATGACGGGCGTATGGTGCCTTGGCGGGAGGCGACCACCCACGTGCTGACGCATTCGCTGCACTACGGACTGGCGGTGTTCGAAGGCGTGCGCGCCTACAAGACGGTGAGCGGAACCGCGATCTTCCGGCTCGACAAGCATACCGAGCGCCTCTACAACTCGGCCCACATCTACATGATGAAGATCCCCTACGAACGCTCCGAGCTGCTGGAAGCGCAGAAGGCGGTGGTGCGGGCCAACCGGCTGGAATCCTGCTACATCCGGCCGATCGCTTTCTACGGTTCGGAGAAGATGGGGGTCTCGCCCAAGGGCACGACCGTGCATGTGGCGATCGCCGCCTGGCCGTGGGGCGCCTATCTCGGCGCCGAGGGGCTGGAGAAGGGCATCCGGGTGAAGACCTCGTCCTACGCGCGCCACCACATCAACGTCTCGATGTGCCGGGCCAAGTATTCCGGAACCTATGCCAACTCGATCCTCGCCAGCGCCGAGGCCACCGAGCACGGCTACGACGAAGCGCTGCTGCTCGACGTCGACGGCTTCGTCGCCGAGGGGCCGGGCGAGAACCTGTTCATCGTGCAGGACGGGAGGATCTACGAGCCCGAGATCGCCTCGGCGCTGATCGGCATCACCCGCTCGAGCGTGATCACGCTGGCCCACGAGATGGGCTACGAGGTGACCGCCAAGCGCCTCACGCGCGATGACATCTACATCGCCGACGAAGCCTTCTTCAGCGGCACCGCCGCCGAGATCACGCCGATCCGCGAGCTCGACGGACGCCAGATCGGCGAAGGCCGGCGCGGGCCGGTCACGACCCGCATCCAGAACCGCTTCTTCGATGTCGTCAATGGCCGCGTGCCCGAGCACGCGGACTGGCTCGCCCCCGTTTGAGAGTCGCCGACATGTCCGAGACCGCAGACCGTACCCGCAGCGTCGAAGTCGGCGCCGCCGACCTGCCGCTGCACTGCCCGCCGCCCGCCGCGCCGCTCTGGGCGCGGCACCCGCGCGTGTTCCTCGACGTGCTGGCAACCGGCGAGGCCGCCTGCCCGTATTGCGGGACGCGCTACATCTTCAAGGGCGAGCGGCCCAAGGGGCATCACTGAAGATCCTCGTCGTCGCGCCCTCCTGGATCGGAGATTGCGTCGCGGCGCAGCCGCTGCTGCGGCGCCTCCACGAGCGACATCCGGGCGCGGCGATCGACCTGCTCGCACCTCCCTGGGTCGCGCCGCTCGCCGCGCGCATGCCGGAAGTGCGCGGCGTCATCGACAATCCGCTGCGCCACGGCGAGTTCGGGCTACTCGAGCGGCTCCGTCTGGCGCGCCGGATGCGCGTTGCGGCCTATGACATGGCGATCGTGTTGCCGAACTCCTGGAAGTCCGCGCTCGTGCCCTGGCTCGCCGGCATCCCCGTGCGCGTCGGCTACACGGGAGAGGCGCGCCACGGGCTGATCAACCGCCGCCACCGGCTCGAGCGCGGCGCCGGCTCGACCATCGCCGAGCGCTATGCGCGGCTCGCCGATGCCCCCGGCGAGGCGGCCCTGCCCGACCTCCCGCAGCCACGCCTCGCCGCCGAGCCCGCGCAGTGCGCCGCGACTGCAGCGCGGCTCGGACTCGATGGCGACGCGGCGCCGGTCGCCCTGTGCCCCGGCGCCGAGTACGGCCCCGCCAAGCGCTGGCCGGAGGAATACTGGGCACGGATCGCCGGCTGCCTCGCCGCGCGCGGTCATGCCGTCTGGCTGATCGGCTCGGCGAACGATACCGGCATCGCGCAGGCAATCGCAGCGGCCGTGCCGCGCGGCTGTCGCAACCTGTGCGGGCGCACCACGCTCGCCCAGGCGATCGACCTGCTGGCCATCGCGCGCTTCGTGCTCACCAACGACTCGGGCCTGATGCACGTGGCCGCGGCACTCGACCGGCCCATGATCGCGCTGTTCGGCTCGTCGAGCCCGCGCTACACCCCGCCCCTGTCGAAGAACGCCGAAGTGCTCTGGCTCGAACTGGCGTGCAGCCCGTGCTTCAAGCGCGAATGCCCGCTCGGCCATTTCCGCTGCATGCGCGAAATCCAGCCGGAACGGGTCGAGGCGCGGCTGGCTGCGCGCCTGCCGCCACCTTGAACCAAGATCGTCCGTTCAGCGACCCACAGCATCGAGCGCAGGCTATGCGCGTGCCGGCTGCCTTCGGGAGATCCGGAGCGCCAGGAGGAAGCTCATTGCGACCACGGCGACCAGAGCGAGGCCGAAACCGAGCTCCTTGCCGCTCGACCACGCACTGACCTCGGGGGACGCATAGCGGGCGAGGCCGAAACCGGCCACCAGCAGCGACAGTCCGGCCACCGTCAATCCCATGATGCGCGACGCGACGCAGGCGAGGCGGTCGGCACGGCGGATGAGGCGCGCGATCCACAGACCGTTGAGGCCGTCCATCAGCATCATCCCGAGCATGAAGAGAAGCCCCAGGGTCAGCGCCTGCGACACGCCCCCGAACTGCGTGCCGGTCATTGCGAACAGCGCCGCCTGGCTCATCGTATCGAAGGACAGGGCGAAGAGCGCGCCCACGGCGCAGACGAGCAGCGGGTTGCCGGTATGCTGCAGGCGGCCCAGAAAGCGCCCCTTGAGGCCGACCGGCTGCACCACCTGGCCCGGCCGGGCGGCCAGCACCGCGACCAGGTTCATGGCGCCTAGCAGCGTGAGGAAGACAATGGAAATCCACGCGCCGAGGTCTTCCATCCAGCCCGGCACGGCCCAGCGACGCGCCAGCGCCCCGACCGCCAGCGCAATGGCGACGACCACCGCGCCGTGCCCCACGGAAAACAGGAAACCGCACCAGCGTGCAAGCCGCGCTCTGCGGTGGCTGTTGAAGCGGGTCAGTGCGTCGATGGCGGCCAGGTGATCGGCGTCGAGGCCGTGCTTCATGCCGAGCATGAAGACCAGGAACGTCAGCGCCAGCCAGTCGTTCGGAAGCGTGTCGATCACTGAACTCCGCAAGCGGATGAGGAAGACCCGTTTCCCCTAATCACGAACCGTGCCGGATGGACAAGCGGCTGATACGCAAGAATTTGGCTTCCGGTGCGGGTCGCCGCCCCGGAAGCCGGCTTACCGCTGACGACGTTCTTCTGAAATCCTCTTGACCTCCCCGCAACATTCACCCGAGCGGGGTCAGGCAGCGTGCCGCTCGACCAGCAACCCCTCGCGTTCGATGAAGCCGATGATCGCATCCAGCCCCTGCCCGGTCTTCATGTTGCCGAAGACGAAGGGGCGTTCCCCGCGCATCTTCTTCGCGTCGCGCGCCATCACTTCCAGCGAGGCACCGACCATGGGGGCGAGGTCGATCTTGTTGATGACCAGCAGGTCCGACCTGGTGATGCCGGGACCGCCCTTGCGCGGGATCTTGTCGCCGGCGGCCACATCGATGACGTAGAGCGTCAGATCCGCCAGCTCCGGGCTGAAGGTCGCGGCAAGGTTGTCGCCGCCGCTCTCGATGAAGATCAGGTCGAGCCCCGGAAAACGCGCATTGAGGCGGGCGATCGCTTCCAGGTTGATCGAGGCATCCTCGCGGATCGCGGTGTGCGGACATCCGCCGGTCTCGACGCCGAGGATGCGCTCGGGCGCGAGCGCTTCGTGACGCACCAGGAACTGCGCGTCCTCCTCGGTGTAGATGTCGTTCGTGACCACGGCGATGTCGTAACGGTCGCGCAGCGCGCGGCACAGCGCAAGAGCCAGCGCGGTCTTGCCCGAGCCGACCGGGCCGCCGATGCCGATGCGCAGGGGTTGGCCGGCAGTCATGACGCCCTTCAGGAACGGAAAAGCCGCGAATACTGCGTCTCGTGACGGCTGCACGCGATCCCGAAGCCGGGGGCGAGATTGCTCCAGGCCTCGGGACCGAGCGTCAGCGCACGCTGCGCGAGCGCCGGCACGCGCGCGCCGAGCTCCAGCACGATGCGCTGGCCGGCGCTTTGTCCGAGCGGCACCACCTTGAGTGCCGCGATGGTCTGGTTCTCCAGCCACGCCCACAGGTATGCGGTGATCGCGTCCTCGTGCGGGATCCGCCAGGCCGCGGCGGCCGCGCTCCAGACCGCCGGGAAGCATGGCTCATGCACCAGCGCCAGACCGGCCAGGATCTGCGGAGGGAAATCGCCGAGCTCACGCAGCAGGCGCAGCATCGAATGACCCATCTGAACGGTTTCCGCGCGCAGTTCGGCGGCCTCCCGGCCGGCGAGGTACAGCTCGTTCCAGGTCGCCACGGCGGGCGCGTCCTCACCTTGCCAGGCTTCGAGCAGGCGCGACAGCAGCGGCGCCTCGAACCGTCCGAGGTTGAATTCGAGGCAGTCGCCGATCCACACGCGCGCGCTCGGCTCGTCGCTCACCGTGCCCGCCTCCACGGCCCATTCCAGACCCTGCGAATAGCTGAAAGCGCCGACCGGCAGCGCCGGGCTGGCGAGTTGCAGCAGGCGCGCCAGCGCACGTGTCGCGTCGCTCATGGCCGGCGGGTTTCGTGGATGCGCCGCCGTGCCGCTTCGAGGCCGGCGGTGGACACGTCCTGATGGGAGTGGCCGTAGGCGCCGGCCTCCGGCTCGAACGGCGCCACGACCTCATGGACCTCGCAGCCCAGGCCGATCAGCATCTCCTTGAGCACGTGGTCCGGCGCGAGCCGCAGGAAGGCCTCGCCCACCTGTACCGCGACGTGGCGGTTGCCGAGATGGTAGGCGGCGCGCGCCTGCTCCCTGGCGTTCGCCGCGCGCACTTCCAGCAAGGGTTCGGGTGCGGCGACAACCTCGACCACCCGCCCGTCCTGGCCGAGCAGCTTGTCGCCATGGCGCAGCACCGTGCCCGGATCGAAAAAGCACCCGACCTCCTCGCCGCCGGCGAGGCGCGCGCGCAGGCGGCTCCTGCGCCGCGCCTCGAAGGGCAGTACCAGTGTCTCGTCGGCCTGCGCCGAAGGGTCGGCGCGCCCCTCGATCAGCAGCATGCTCAAAACAGGAAGTAGCGCTGCGCCATCGGCAGCTCGGCAGCCGGCTCGCATACCAGCAGTTCGCCGTCGGCGCGCACGGCGTAGGTCTCCGCATCCACCTCGATCGCAGGAAGCGCGCCGTTGTGCACCATGTCGCGCTTGCCGAGGCCGCGGCAGTTGCGCACCGCTTCCAGCGGCTTCGCCAGTCCGAGCTTCGACACACCCTCCAGGGAGGCTTGCGATACGAAGGTCAGGGAAGTCTTCAATGCCCCACCGAATGCACCGAACATCGGCCGGGAGTGCACCGGTTGCGGAGTAGGAATGGAAGCGTTGGGATCGCCCATCGCCGCCGCAGCGATCATGCCGCCCTTGAGGATCATCGCGGGTTTCACCCCGAAGAAGGCCGGCTTCCAGAGCACCAGATCGGCGAGCTTGCCCGGTTCGACCGAGCCCACGACGTGGGCGATGCCGTTGGCGATGGCCGGGTTGATCGTGTACTTGGCGACGTAGCGCCTGACGCGGAAGTTGTCGTTGCGCGCGCTGTCCTGCGGCAAGCCACCGCGCTGCACCTTCATCTTGTGCGCCGTCTGCCAGGTGCGCAGGACGACCTCACCGACACGACCCATGGCCTGCGCGTCGCTCGCGATCATGCTGAAAGCGCCCAGATCGTGCAGGATGTCCTCGGCGGCGATGGTCTCGCGCCGGATGCGCGACTCGGCGAAGGCGACGTCCTCGGCGATGGCCGGATCGAGGTGGTGGCACACCATCAGCATGTCGAGGTGCTCGTCGATGGTGTTCACCGTGTACGGGCGCGTCGGGTTGGTGCTGGAGGGCAGCACGTTGGGTTCGCCGCAGGCGCGGATGATGTCCGGCGCATGTCCGCCGCCGGCGCCCTCGGTGTGGTAGGTGTGGATGGTGCGTCCCTTGAATGCGGCCAGAGTCGTTTCGAGGAAACCCGACTCGTTCAGCGTGTCGGTGTGGATCGCCACCTGCACGTCCATCGCATCGGCGACCGCCAGGCAGTTGTCGATCGCTGCAGGCGTGGTGCCCCAGTCCTCGTGCAGCTTGAGGCCCATGGCGCCGGCACGGAGCTGCTCGCGCAGCGGTTCCGGCTGGCTCACGTTGCCCTTGCCGAGGAAACCCAGATTCATCGGGAAGGCATCCGCCGCGCGCAGCATCGACTGGATGTGCCACGGCCCCGGCGTGCAGGTGGTTGCACAGGTTCCCGTCGCCGGGCCGGTGCCGCCGCCGATCATGGTGGTGATGCCCGACATCAGCGCCTCCTCGATCTGCTGCGGGCAGATGAAATGGACGTGGCTGTCGATGCCGCCGGCGGTGACGATGTTGCCCTCGCCGGCCACGATCTCGGTGGCGGCGCCGATCGGAATCGTCACGCCGGGCTGGATGTCCGGATTGCCCGCCTTGCCGATTCGCCAGATGCGGCCGTTCTTGATCCCGATGTCGGCCTTGACGATGCCGATCACGGCGTCGACGATCAGGGCGTTGGTGATGACCGTGTCGGCCACCTCGGCTGCGACACGCTGGCCCTGTCCCATGCCGTCGCGGATCACCTTGCCGCCACCGAACTTCACTTCCTCGCCATGGGTCGCGTAGTCCCGCTCCACCTCGATCCACAGCTCGGTGTCGGCGAGCCGCACGCGGTCGCCGGCGGTCGGGCCGAACATTTCGGCATAGGCCTGTCGCGTGATCCTCATTCCAGTTTCCCCATCACCCGGCCCCGGAAGCCATACACCTTGCGCTCGCCACCCAGTGCCACCAGCCGCACCGTGCGCGTCTGCCCCGGCTCGAAGCGCACGGCAGTTCCGGCGGCGATGTCGAGACGGTAGCCTCGCGCCCGTTCGCGTTCGAAGCCGAGCGCTTCGTTGGTCTCGAAGAAGTGGTAGTGGGACCCCACCTGGATCGGCCGGTCGCCGCGGTTGGCGACCGACAGCGTCACGGTGGCGCGTCCGGCATTGAGTTCGATTTCACCCGCCGCCGCGAGAATTTCACCTGGAATCATCCGTCATCTCCACTGGCGATGTTTGTTCCTCTGCGTCCGCCGCGATCAGGAAATCCCGCACCGCCGCGATCTGGTCGGCCACGGCGAGAGACGGTGCGTGCCCGACGCCGGCGAACTCGACGACTTTCACTCCGGGAGTGCGCCGCTGCATTTGCTCCACCGTTTCCGGCGGCAACACTTCGGAGTCCGCGCCGCGCAGCACCAGTACCGGACAGCGCACCGCCGCCCAGACGCTCCACAGATCGATGCCGCGCAGGAACTCCGGTCCGATCGGCAGCTCCGGATCGAGGTGCACCGGCAAGCCGCGACTGATGGCCGGGTCGTAGCACAGGCGGTAGCATCCGTCCTCCTGCTGTCGCACGCTGTGCCGGGCGAGATGCTGCCAGTAGGCGTCATCGAGCCGGCCGAAGCTGGCACAGGCTTCGCGCAGGTAGTGCTCCACCGCGAAGAGTGACTCGAAGCGTGTGTCGCCACCGACGCGCCCCTTGAGCCGGAGCAGAGAATGCCAGGGCACGAACGGACCGACGTCGTTCATGACCAGGCGGCGTATCGGCGAGCCCGCTTTGGCGGCGAGCAGCATGCCGATCAGCCCGCCCATGGAGGTGCCGATCCAGTCGAGCTTCGCGCTCGTCCGCCGGCGACCGAGCAAACGCGCCTGCAGACTGTCCAGCAGCCCGTCGCGGAGCGGCGTCGTGACACGCGCGATCAATGCCGCCGCATCGCCCAGATAGGTGGGAAAGCTGTAACCGGATTTGTCTTCGAGCCAGTCGCTGTCGCCGCGGCCGACGACATCCATGCAGACCACCCGGCAGTCGGCTTCAAGCCCAGCGGCGAGGCGGTCGAAATCCCGACTGTTGCGCGACAGTCCGTGAACGCAGAGGGCGACGTGGGGATTCGTCGCTTCGCCCCATTCCGTATAGGCGATGCGATGGAAGCCGTCCGGGCCCAGGCTGAGGAACTCGTGCTGTGACAGGGGCATGGTTACACGATCGGATGGTGCACGGTGACGAGTTTCGTTCCGTCCGGAAAGGTGGCTTCGACCTGGATCTCGGGGATCATCTCGGGCACGCCTTCCATGACTTCGTCGCGTTTCAGAAGGCGGGTTCCGGCGCTCATCAGCTCGGCCACGGTGCGACCGTCGCGGGCACCCTCCATGACCGCCGCAGCGATGTAGGCGACCGCTTCGGGATGATTCAGTTTGAGACCGCGCGCGCGGCGCCGCTCGGCGAGCAATGCCGCAGTGAAGATGAGCAGCTTGTCCTTTTCCCGGGGTGTGAGTTCCATGCTGTCTCCCTACGTGCTCCAGATGCGCGGGAGCCGAGCCTCGCGGCCGAGCAGTGCCGGCCTGAGCAGATGCCACAGCCCCACGAACCAGTCGCGCGCGGCCTCCGACGAATGGCCGAGGTAACGCGCCACCAGCAGCCGCGGCAGCACGGTCAGGCCACGCTGCGCAAGGGGTTCCCGGGGGACGATTTCCCGGCAGGCGGCCAGCAGTGCCGGCGCGATGCGCCCGCCGGCCGCGAGCAGGGTGCCGAAAACACTGAACCCCGCCAGTCCGACCGGCGAGGCCAGCAGCGGCGATCCGCCGGGGAGCCGGCCCTGTTCGATCCACAGGAGTTTCCCGGCCTGCTCGATGCGCGTCGTGAATCGCAGCTCGCCGTTCGCGAAGCGCTCATTCGCGGCGCGGCGCCCCAGGCAGACCACCTCCCAGCCGAGGTAGCGCGCCTGCGCCGCGAGGCGGATGGCACTGCGCATCGCGGCGCGGCCGCCGTCAAACACGATGGCCTCCTGCGGCAACCATTCCAGTGCGGCACCCGCTCCAGCCTCGAAATCCAACGACTGCATCGCCCACGGACCGGCAGAGCGATACCACTTGGCGGCGCCGGGCGTGGTCAGCAGCGCGTGGGCACCGTCGCCAGCCGTCACAGCGATCTCCAGCCGGTCGCCGCCTGCGATGCCCGACGGCGGATGCAGCACGATGGCATGGCATACGGCTACGCCCTCCGGATACAAGGCCTTCTGCACCCGCAGCGGACCACGATGATCGCGCTGCGCCAGGATGGTGGCCGCCTCGCGCCGTTCGAAGCGCAGATCGAGGCTGGCATGCCAGCCTTGCTCGCAGACGGGGTCACGCTGCATCGAAGCATCATACCGAAAGCAGTCCGCGCACGCCGTCGCTCTCCATGTCTGCGCCCGCACCGCGTTTGACGATCTCGCCGCGTTCCATGACCAGGTAGTCATCGGCCAGCGAGCGCGCGAAGTCGTAGTACTGTTCGACCAGCAGGATGGCCATCTCGCCCGACGCGGCCAGCGCACGGATCGCCCGCTCGATGTCCTTGATGATCGAAGGCTGGATGCCTTCGGTCGGCTCGTCGAGGATCAGCAGCTCCGGCTCCATGGCCAGGGCGCGGCCGATCGCCAGTTGCTGCTGCTGGCCGCCGGAGAGATCGCCGCCGCGCCGGCGCAGCATCTGCCCGAGTACCGGGAACATCTCGAAGATGCGTCGCGGCACTTCGGCTCCGCGCGGGCGTGTCGCCAGCCCCATTTGCAGGTTTTCCAGGACCGTCAGGCGCGGAAAAATCTCGCGTCCCTGCGGCACATAGCCGATGCCGGCGCAGGCGCGCTCATGGGGCCGCAAGCGGGTCAGGTCGCGCCGGCCGAAATGAATCGTGCCGGAAGCCGCGGGCAACACGCCCATCAGGCATTTCAGCAACGTCGTCTTGCCGACACCGTTGCGACCCAAAAGTGCCGTGACCTTGCCGGCGGGCGCATCGAAGGCGAGGTTGCGCAGGATGTGGCTGCCGCCGTAGTACTGGTTCAGACCTTCGACCTTCAACATGGGAAACCTCTCACCACCAGGGCACCAAGAGCACCAAGCGACCCCAAGACAACCAAACCAGACCTTTGCTTCGGTTCTCCTGGTGCATCTTCGTGTCCTTGGTGTCTTGGTGGTAAATGCTTTCGCAGTTCAGCGTCCAAGGTATACCTCGATCACGCGCGGGTCGCCCTGCAGTGTTTGCATGTCGCCCTCGGCGATCACACTGCCCTCGTGCAGCACCGTCACCTTGCCGCCGAGCTGCCGGATGAAGGCCATGTCGTGCTCGACCACCACCAGCGAATGCTTGCCTGCCAGCGACTTGAGCAGCTCCGCGGTCCGCTCGGTTTCCTCGTCGGTCATTCCCGCGACCGGTTCGTCCAGCAGCAGCAGCTTCGGCTCCTGCACGAGCAGCATGCCGATCTCCAGCCACTGCTTCTGCCCGTGCGAGAGCAGCCCCGCCTCGCGCCCGCCCTCGGAATCCAGACGGACGAGGCGAAGCGTCTCCGCGATGCGCTCGCGCGCCTCGGCTCCGAGTTCCGCCAGCAGGCTGCGGCGCACTCGCTTGTCGGCTTTCATCGCCAGTTCGAGGTTCTCGAACACGGTGTGATGTTCGAAGACCGTCGGCTTCTGGAACTTGCGGCCGATTCCTGCAATTGCGATCTCGGGCTCGGTCAGCCGGGTGAGATCGAGCGTCTGGCCGAAAAATGCGTGACCGGAATCCGGTCGCGTCTTGCCGGTGATGACGTCCATGAGGGTCGTCTTGCCTGCGCCATTGGGACCGATGATGCTGCGCAGTTCGCCGGAGTCGATGGCCAGCGACAGCTTGTTCAGCGCCTTGAAGCCGTCGAAGCTGACGGTGATGTCGTCGAGATAGAGGATGACCCCGTGCGAGAGGTCCACCTCCCCCGGCTTGACCCGGTGGGCGAGGCCGGTGGATGCGCGGTCGCGGTTCCTCTGCCTTTCCTCCAGCCTGGCCCTCAGCTCCGGCGGCGGCATCACCAGGCCGGGCGGCGCGATGCCGAAGATCGGTGGAATGAGCAGCTCGCGCAGCTTCACGACTGAATTCCTGACCGCTCTCGGCGCAGAGGACGCACAGACGCAGAGCACGCGCAGAAAAGACTGGCACTTTCATAACAAAGCCTTTCTCTGCGATCTCTGCGTCTCTGCGGTCTCTGCGTTGAAAGAGATTGTCTTTTCATGACCGAATTTCCTTGCCTCCGTGCAGGCGGCGCCACAGCCCCACGACGCCGCCGGGCAGGTAGAGCGTGACGGTGATGAAGAGGAAGCCGAGGAAGAACAGCCAGTACTCGGGGAAGGCTACGGTAAACCAGCTCTTCGCCAGGTTGACGAGGACCGCTCCCAGCACCGCGCCCACCAGCGTGCCGCGGCCGCCCACGGCGACCCAGATGGCGATCTCGATCGACGCTGCCGGGCTCATCTCGCCCGGATTGATGATGCCGACCTGCGGCACGTAGAGTGCGCCGGCGATCGCGCACAGCAGCGCCGACAGGGTCCAGATGAAGAGCTTGTACCAGAGCGGGTTATAGCCGATGAACATGACCCGGCTCTCGGCGTCGCGGATCGCCGACAACACCCGCCCGAAGCGCGAGGTGACGAGGGTACGTCCGAGCACCAGCGTCGCCGCGAGCACCAGCGCCGAAAGGGCGAACAGCGTCACGCGCATCTCCGGCGCAGTGATGGAATGACCGAGGATGCGCTTGAAATCCGTGAAGCCGTTGTTGCCGCCGAACCCGGTCTCGTTGCGGAAGAACAGGAGCATTGCGGCGAAGGTCATGGCCTGGGTAACGATGGAAAAATACACACCCTTGATGCGCGAGCGGAAGGCGAAGAAGCCGAACAGGAAGGCAACCAGCGCCGGCACGACCAGCACCAGCAGCAGCGCCCACAGGAAGTTGTCGCTGCCCGTCCAGTACCAGGGCAGCTCCTTCCAGTCGAGGAAGACCATGAAGTCCGGCAGGTCGCTGCGGTAGGATCCGTCGCGCCCGATCTGGCGCATCAGGTACATTCCGAAAGCATAACCGCCGAGGGCGAAGAACAGGCCGTGGCCCAGGGACAGGATGCCGGCATAACCCCAGACGAGATCCATCGCCACCGCCACGATCGCGTAGCACATGATCTTGCCGCCGACGCTGATGGCGTAGGTCGAAAGGTGGAACGGGCTCGCCGGCGGCACCACGAGGTGCAGAGCCGCCGCCAAGGGCAGCAGCAGCACGAAGACGCCGAGCGCGATCCCGCCCTTCGCTCCGATGCTGCGGCAGATGCGCACAGTCAGGGACGTGCGCATCTCAGTTTTCCAGCGACCGGCCCTTGAGGGCGAACAGGCCCTGCGGGCGCTTCTGGATGAAGACGATGATGAACACCAGCACGACGATCTTGGCGATCACCGCCCCGGTCCAGCCCTCGAGAAACTTGGTGACGACACCGAGGCCGAGCGCGGCCCAGACTGCGCCGGCAAGCTGGCCGACACCGCCGAGCACCACCACCATGAACGAGTCGACGATGTAGCCCTGCCCCATGTCGGGGCCGACATTGCCGATCTGGGACAGCGCCACGCCACCCAGACCCGCGATGCCCGCGCCGAGACCGAACGCCAGGGTGTCGACCCGGCCGGTCGGCACGCCGACGCAGCCCGCCATGGGCCGGTTCTGGGTGACGGCGCGCACGAAGAGGCCGAGGCGGGTCCGGTTGAGGACCGCCCACATCAGCGCCAGCACGACGGTCGAGAAGGCGACGATGGCGATGCGGTTCCACGGCAGCACGGCGCCGGCGAAGACTTCCACGCCGCCGGACATCCACGAGGGATTGGCGACTTCGACGTTCTGAGGACCGAACAGGGACCGCGCGCCCTGGATCAGCATCAGGCTGATGCCCCATGTGGCGAGCAGGGTCTCCAGCGATCGGCCGTAGAGATGCCGGATCACGACGCGCTCCAGCGCCATGCCCACCAGGGCGGCGGCCATGAAGGCCACGGGGATCGCCGCGAACACGTAAGCATCCAGCCAATTCGGCGCATGGGCGCGGAACAGGCCCTGCACCGCGAAGGTGGAATATGCGCCAATCATGAGGAATTCCCCGTGGGCCATGTTAATGACGCCCATTACGCCGTAGGTTACGGCGAGGCCCAACGCGGCCAGCAGCAGGATGCTGCCCAGGGAAATTCCGGTGAAGACCCGCGCCAGATTCTCGGCGCGGGACAGATGCGCCTCGACGCGCTTGAGGGATCGACTCGCGGCCGTGCGCACCGCGGCGTCCCTCTCCTGCGCGAGCAGGCCGAGCAGAAGGGCCCTGGTCGTCGGATTTCCGCTCTGTGCCAGCGCCTTCACCGCGCCCAGCCGTTTTCCCGGATCTTCCGATTGCAGGCTCGCCTGCGCGAGCGCCAGGGTCAGGACCTGGCGGATGGGTTCGATGGTTTCGGCGGCCAGGGCTTTCTCCAGCAACGGCACCACTCGCGCGCTCGCGCTGGCCCGCAATGCGCCGGCGGCTTCCAGGCGCACTGCCGGATCGGCGTCCATGAGCCTGAAAGCCGCGAGGACGTTAACCAGTTCGCCACGGATGCGGTTGTTGATGACCACGCCTTCCGCACCGTCCGGCTCGGCTGCGAGCGTCGCGCCGCTGCCCGCATCGATGACCTTGTCGCCTTCCTTGTAGAACAGCGTGTCGCCGGCGACGTAGAGGCCCTCCTCGGCCATGGCGCGCAACAGCTTCTCCGCCTGCTTGTCGCCGCTCTCGGCGAGCAGCGCAATGGCGGCGAGCCGGTCGTCGGAATCCTCGGCGGCAAGCCGTTGCACGACGGCCGGATCGAGGGCGGCGTAGGCGGGCACTACCGCCAGCCACAGCAGCAACGCGACGGCTCTCATGGGTCCATGCGGCCGCGGGAGCCCCCCTGGGGCAGGGAGACTCCCGCCGGTGGCCGTTCACCTCATGCTTGCGGCTCGTCCTTCTTCTTGTCGTTGCCCGGGATATACGGGCTCCAGGGCGCCGCCTTGATCGGGCCCTTGGTCTTCCACACGACGTTGAACTGGCCGTCGGCCTTCACTTCGCCGATGAACACCGGCTTGTGCAGATGGTGATTCTTCTCGTCCATCCTGGCCACGAAGCCGGACGGCGCCTTGAAGGTCTGGCCGGCCATGGCGGCGACCACCTTGTTCACCTCGGTGCTCTTGGCCTTCTCCACCGCCTGCTTCCACATGTGGATGCCGATGTAGGTGGCTTCCATCGGATCGTTGGTCACGACCTTGTCGGCGTTCGGAAGCTTCTGCTTCTTCGCCCAGTCCTTGTACATCTTGATGAACCGGGCGTTCTCGCCGTTCTTCAGCGACATGAAGTAGTTCCACGCGGCCAGGTGGCCAACCAGCGGCTTGGTATCGACGCCCCGCAGCTCTTCCTCGCCCACCGAGAACGCCACCACCGGAACATCGGTCGCCTTCAGGCCGGCATTGCCCAGTTCCTTGTAGAACGGAACGTTGGAATCGCCGTTGATCGTCGAGATGACGGCGGTCTTCTTGCCCGCGGAGGCGAACCGCTTGATCCTGGCGATGATGGTCTGATAGTCGCTGTGGCCGAAAGGCGTGTAGTCCTCCATGATGTCGGCCTCGGTCACGCCCTTCGACTTGAGAAAGGCGCGCAGGATCTTGTTGGTGGTGCGCGGATAGACATAGTCGGTGCCAAGCAGCACCCAGCGTTTGGCGGAACCACCGTCCTTGCTCATCAGATACTCGACGGCGGGAATGGCCTGCTGGTTGGGCGCGGCGCCGGTGTAGAACACGTTCTTCTCCAGTTCCTCGCCTTCGTACTGCACCGGGTAGAACAGCAGGCCGTTCAGCTCCTTGAACACCGGATTGACCGACTTGCGCGAGACGGAAGTCCAGCAGCCGAACACCACCGCGACTTTGTCCTGGCTGAGGAGCTGGCGCGCCTTCTCCGCGAACAGTGGCCAGTTGGACGCCGGGTCGACGACCACCGGCTCCAGCTTCTTGCCCATGACCCCGCCCTTGGCATTGATTTCCGCGATGGTCATCAATGCGGTCTCCTTCAATGCGGTCTCGGAGATGGCCATGGTGCCGGAGAGCGAATGCAGGATGCCCACCTTGATGGTTTCCGCAGCGTATGCGGGAAATACCGCCGCTCCGGTCGCGGCCAGCGTGACGGAGGCGGCCATCACCTTGATTGCGGTTCTGCGTTTCATGCGATTACCTCTTCTGGAAAGTTGTCGACTGTCCCCTTCCGCTCCTCGTCCGGGTGACAGGAGGGATCTAGCGAGAAGC
>Ga0210044_10002340_pt1 | contig 28276 bp, 23 predicted proteins | sample CryGey13umfilter_2_FD_183959 | JGI IMG/M metagenome (GOLD analysis project Ga0210044, IMG submission 183959) | Groundwater microbial communities from aquifer in Utah, USA - Crystal Geyser 4/9/14 3 um filter (SPAdes) (version 2) | ecosystem: Environmental > Aquatic > Deep subsurface >... | reverse complement strand
AGGGCTTGATTGATTCTGTCTCCATAAGTTTGAATTCAACTGATGAAATCCAATATGCAGAATTAATGAGAGTTGATTCCTCTTTACACAAAGAGATGATTGACTTTGCACAAAAGGCACAGAACCACACTGAAGTTGTTTTGTCAATTGTTGGATTATCTGATGTTGATGCAGAAGAAGCCAAGCAGTTTGTAATCAATAAAATTGGGGTTAATTTTAGAATAAGGGAATATTTTTCATGAAATCAAAAATTTATATCTCCGCATTTGTATTATTTTTTGTTTCAACTTTCCTGTATGCACAAAATTCCTCTGCTCAGGTTGCAGACAATATTAACGAACTTCTAAAAGATGATTATTTTAAATCAACGCAAATTTCGGTTGATGTTTTCGATCTAACAGAAAACAAACCGATATTCAAGAAAAACGAAAAATTGCTTTTGAAACCGGCTTCAAATATGAAAATCCTCACCACTTCATCAGCGCTATATTTTCTTGGACCTGAATATAAATTCAAAACTACAATTTGGATAAATGGCGAAATTGAGGATTCTGTTCTGCTTGGTGATTTATATTTTCAAGGCGGGTTCGACCCTGATTTGAAATATGAAAATCTTGAATATTTAATTAGTGAAATCAAACAAAACGGGATTAAACAAATTGCCGGAAATGTTTGCATCGACAAATCAAATTTGGATTCTCTTTTTTGGGGTGAGGGCTGGATGTGGGATGACGAACCTTCAACTGATTTTCCATATTTAACTTCATTAGTTTTTGATGACAATGCAGTATCAATTATAAGCAAACCCGGACAATCGATTGGTAAGCCTGCAATTATTGAGTTTTTGCGTCCATCTAATTTTGATCTGATTAATAATTCAGAAACCGTTTCGAATGGAAGAAGCCGACTTCAAATAACACGAGATTGGATAAACAGAGACAATACGATTATCGTTTCAGGAAAAATTAATTCCACCGCAAATCCGGATACAGCAAGTATAAGTGTTTTTAATCCGCATGACTATTTCCTTTTTTTAATTAATGAACTAATGCAAAAATCAAAGATTGCTGTTGAAGGCGATTTTCTTTTACAAGATAAACCTGAAACATCAAAATTATTAATTTCTCTCGAACGACCTTTTAGTGAAGTGATTGTAAATCTAAATAAAACAAGTGATAATTTAAGCGCAGAGATGACTTTACGAGTACTTGGATTTGATTCATTAAAACAAAAAACTTCAGCCCGGCAAGGATTAAAATTCATTGATAGTTTAATTACAATAATTGGCTTTGACCCAAATAAATACAGGTTGGTAGATGGTTCGGGTATATCACATTATAATTTAATTACAACTGAATTGATTAATGAAGTATTGAAATATTTTTATAAAGAAAAAAACGATTTATATAAAATTTTATATGAATCCTTTCCGATCGCCGGTATAGATGGCACGCTGAAAAACAGAATGAAGAATACACCTGCTGAAATGGATGTTCATGCAAAAACCGGAACGCTAAGTGGTGTCAGTTCGCTTTCAGGATACTTGACAAGTAAAAGCGGTCATATAATTTCATTTTCAATTTTTGAACAGAATTACGTGCGAAGTTCTTCGAAAGCAAGAGAAATGCAGGACAATATTTGCAACATTTTAATTGAAGGTATTTAATGAAAAGCTATCGTGAAGTTCAAATTGTTTTCTCGCCTTTTAATGTTGACTTGATTAGCGGTTTGTTCTGGCAGCTTCCTATCGAGGGAATTACTGAAGCCGATAATCATTTGCTGGTTTATTCATTAGTAGAACGTGGAGTTATTGAAAATAATTTTGAAAACATTTTGCAAGCTGCTAAAAGGGAAAACTTAATTGAATATTTTTTGGTAACATCTTCTGTGGTTGAAAATATTAACTGGAATGAAGAATGGGAAAAGAAAATTCAAACTATAAAAGTGACTGATAAAGTAATTATAAAGCCTTCATTCCGAAATTACGAACCAAAGGACGGTCAAATTGTTATTACAATTGATCCCAAAATGTCATTTGGAACCGGCGAACACGAAACCACACGGCTAATGATTGAATCAGTTGAAAAATATATAACCAAAAACTCACATGTATTGGATGTCGGCAGCGGTACAGCAATTCTATCGATTCTTGCCGCAAAACTTGGCGCAGCTAAAGTCTTTGCAATCGACAATGATGAGTTGTGCCTTGAAAACGGGCTTGAAAATATCCTGGTAAATAACGTTCAATCCAAAGTGAATGTTGTTAATTGCGAATTGCACGATTTGAATGAATTCAATTTTGATTTCATTTTAGCAAATATTAACAAGCATATTTTAATTGACATAGCTCCCGAAATTTCAAAAAGACTAAAACCCGAAGGCACGTTAATTCTTTCCGGATTATTGGATACAGATGAAACGGACATTAAAAATCTTTACAATAAAAATGGATTTAATGTAATTGAGATGAAAAGGATGAATGAATGGATAGCTTTAGTGCTGAAACTTTAAAATTTCATAAAGCTTGCAACCAGATTTTCCTTTTCTTCATTGTCCAATTTTGATAAAACATTACTCATTACCGAATTAAATTCGGGCAAATATTTATCAACAAGTTCTCTGCCTTTGTCTGTTAAATCAGCAATGATTACCCTTCTATCAATCTTTGATGTTTCTGTTTTTACCAGTTCAAGTTTACCAAGATTATGGATAACGCAAGTAATGTTAGCATTTGTAACTGCTAAGAGTTCGCTGATTTTCTTTAAGGCAGTTGGTCCATTAAAATTTAATACTAACAACACATGAAACTGAGGAAGTGTAATCTTTGCTTTTTTAATACTTTTAAATTGAGTACGCTGCAAATAACTGTGCGCTGAATTAAATTTTGTCCAGAACTCAAACATTTGGTTGTTTTTTTCGCTCATATGACTCCTCGCTTTCTTTGTTTTCTTTTTCAGAAGGATGGTAAAAATTCGTATCAAATCTAAACTTAAAGTAAAAAATTTTTGTTTAAATAAAAACATTTATTTTAAAATTATTTTTGTGTTGTGATAATATTTTCATTCCCTTGTATTATGCTTATTTTAATATGAATGATGTATATTTGCCATAAAAAATGCGTTATTATTCCAAAGAGAGAGTACTTTTTTAATGTCTGAAACAAATTTTGAATCTATTACCGAACAATTTCTGATTTCCATAAAAAAATTTTCGAACTCAACAAAGAAAATATATTCAGTAGCCTACCCGGTTCCCAACTTTGAAATCATGAAGATTGTTGACCCGATTCATTCGAGTGGATTTAATTTTATGTCTTTCTCGTCTCCCTCAAACGACAGAAAATTTCTTGGCACAAAATCCCTTTTGGATTCAGAGACATTTTCTCCTGACAATAATTATGAAAGTTTCAAGACGATTGATTCTTTAAGCAAAAACATTATTTCTAATCATAAAATGATCTCTCTTGAGGGAATTCCCTTTTTTCTTTCAGGAATAAAATTCAATGTTGCTGAGCATTCTGAGTTGTGGAGTGATTTTCCTTCTGTTTTTTGGTTTGTGCCGGAAATCGTCTTTTATCAAACCGGTTTGAATTGCTTCATGATAATTAATTTTTATTCCGAAATAATAACGAAACCAGAAATTCTTTCTCTATATAAATTTGCAGCAAAATTGATGAGTTCAGGAAACGATTCATCGAAATGCACAACAATCAGAAAATCGGTAGATAGCTCAGAGCATGTTGATTGGGAAAACAGAACAAACTCTATGCTGCAATTAATTAAAGCAGGAGAGTTAAAAAAAATTGTTTTATCGCGGCAGGTTGTTTATAAAATAACATCAAATATTGGGTTGTTTTATTTATTGGGTAATCTCGAAAAAAATTATCCCAACACGACTGTTTTTATGTACTATAAAAATAATTCAGTCTTTTTTGGTGCAACTCCGGAATTACTTTTAAGTATTGAAAAAAACACAATAACGATTGATGCTCTTGCCGGATCGGCTCCCCGCGGAATTAACTCCAATGAGGATTTTAAAATAGAAAGCGATTTATTGCAAAATTTAAAAAATAGAAATGAGCAACAATATGTTGTTGATTTTATTGTTGAGTCACTTTCCCAAGTTTCAAAGAACATCGAGTTCGATAAAATTCCTAAAATCAAAAAGTTATCAAATATACAACATCTGTGGACAAGCATTAAAGCAGAAACCAACGGCAAACAATCTGTTATATCGTTGTTAAATTTAATTTACCCAACGCCTGCTATTTGTGGAATTCCAACCATTAAGGCAAAAGAAAAAATCATTGAATCTGAAATCCATTCCCGTGGATTATATTCTGGAATCATCGGATGGCTCGACGAAAAATTAGATGGAAAGTTCTATGTTGCTATCCGCTCTGCGTTGATAAAAAATGAATTTTTATATTTATTTGCTGGGTGTGGAATTGTTGATGGCTCAGATCCCAAATTGGAATTTGAAGAAACCGAATTGAAATTTAATCCGATTTTGAGTTTATTTGAAAATGAAAAAACAAATTAACAAAAATTATCTGTGGTCAAAATTATTTGTGGATTTCCTTCACCAATGTGGAGTAAAAGAAGTATGCATATCTCCCGGCTCAAGAAATACACCTTTAATAATTTCCTTCTCGGAAAACACGAAAATAAAAAAACATGTTTTAGTGGATGAACGGTCGAGCGGTTTTTTTGCTTTGGGATTAGCGAAAGCTTCCGGAAATCCTGTAGCAATAGTTACCACTTCAGGCGCTGCTGTTGCAGAATTATACCCTGCCATTATCGAAGCTTATTTTCAAAAGGTACCTCTTATTATCTGTACAGCCGATCGCCCTCATTATTTAAGAAACTCCGGTGCAAATCAAACGATTAATCAAGAAAACATTTACAAAAATCACATACGTTTTTTTGCTGACTTGGGTTTACCTGAAATTAAATTGAACAACTTTTTGATTCTTAAAAAAACACTTGAAAAAGCTTTCCACATAATTCATTCCGAATACATTGGTCCTATACATTTTAATCTACCTTTTGAAAAACCATTTGAACCAAGCAATTTTACAGATTCAATTGATGTCAGAGTTTTGAATAAAATAAATTTTGAATTTTCAAAACCGCTATCTTTTCCACAGCAAATAATTTCAAGAACCTCAACTAAGGTATTTAAAATCATTTCTGGTGCAAAAAGGATTCTTATTCTATCCGGAGAAAATTTTGATAAAGAAGAAAAGTTGTTTCTATCTAAAATAGCAGCCCATCTGAGTTCGCCAATAATTGCTGGAATTCTATCTTCGGTTCGTTTGCAGAACAAATCAAACATAATTAGAAATGCCGCCTCTTTTTTAAGAAGTAGTCAAATCAAGAATTTAATTGAGCCCGATTTAATTATTCAATTCGGATACGCACCAACTTCAAATAACATTCTGGATTTTTTTGCAAATTCATCTGCAAAAAAAATTGCTGTAAATATCTTCAACGAAAAGTACGATCCATCGCTTACCACAAATGTTTCACTTAAAACTTCAGCAAAAGAATTTTATTCACAGATTAAAATAAAGACTGCGCCAAGGAAAGATGATGTGTATTTGAAGTTATTGAAAAATATAGATGCACAAGCAGAAATAATGAAAAAGAATTTTATAAAATTGCACTCCACTTTATTTGAATGGAAAGTCTACTCAAGTCTGCTCAGTAATATTTTGCCATCAAGTAATTTAATGCTTTCTAATAGTCTGCCGGTTCGCGATTTCGATTTCATCACCAGTATTAAAAAGAATATCAATGTTTTTTCAAACCGAGGTGCAAGTGGCATTGACGGAATCATATCAACTACCGCCGGAATTTTTCAGGCAACAAATAAAAGGACTTTTCTTGCTATCGGAGATTTGGCTTTTTACTATGACATCAATTCTTTATGGTTGCTAAAAAGATACAAAATACCATTGACCATAATATTAATCAATAATAACGGGGGCGGAATTTTTGAATTGCTGCCAATTGCAAATGAAAATGTTGAGTTTCAAAAATATTTTAAAACTCCAGTGAATATAAACTTTAAAAAACTTGTTGAAGCATTTGATGGAAATTACTATTCAGTAAGTTCTTCTTCTGAATTTAACGAAATTTTTAAAAAAATCTCCGGTTCAAAAAATTTCTCTGTAATTGAAGTTAAAGTGAACTCAATTAAATCCAAAAACAGTAGAATTGAATTCTGGAAATTATTAGAAAAAAACATTCAAGTATGAAATTGTTGTTCGATGATTTCAAAATAAACATTCATACCAAAGGACAAACTTATTTTAACAGACACATTGTTTTCCTGCATGGTTTTACGGGGTCGGCACTCGATTGGGAATCTGTTTTTAATTTTTTGCCAAGCTATGTTTATGCGACTGCAATTGATTTACCAGGACATGGCGAAAGTGATTGTCCTAAAGAAATTAAACTTTATACAATTGATAAAATTTGTAGTGTAATTGACTTTGTGACTGAAAAATTAGAAATGAAAGACTTTGCACTCTGCGGCTATTCAATGGGGGGACGTGTCGCATTAAATTATTCAATTGCTAATCCCGGAAAAGTTGCAAAGCTAATTCTTGAAAGTGCTACCCCGGGAATAGAATCCCAAGCAGATCAAAAAGCAAGAATTGCGTCTGATAACAATTTGTGCGATTTAATAGAAACTAATGGAATCAACAGTTTTATAGATTTTTGGATGAATCTTGAACTGTTCGATGACTTAAAAAAACTTGACATTTATACATATTCTAAAATCGTTGAGAGGAAAAGAAAAAACTCTGTCGTTGGATTAACAAATTCACTAAAAGGTTTTGGAACCGGTGCAATGTTGCCATTATGGAATAAACTTTGCCAAATAAATATTCCAACACTTTTAATCACAGGAACTTTTGATAAAAAATTTACCAATATTAATCGGCGCATGAATAATTTAATCATAAATTCCAAGCATGAAATATTTGCCGACTGCGGACATAACGTTCATGCTAAAAAAAGCAAAGAGTTTTCAGACTTATTGATAAATTTCGTTAAGTAAAAAAATATTATGAGAATAAGATGAAATTAAAATGGAAATCAGCAAAAAATTACAAAGACATTTTTTATGAAAAATCAAATGGGATGGCTAAAATTACAATTAATCGCCCCGAAGTTCGAAATGCATTTCGTCCCGAAACGGTTCTTGAAATGTACGAGGCTTTTAATGATGCCCGTGAAGACAGCAAAACAGGCGTGATTTTATTGACTGGAAAAGGTCCGTCAAAAGATGGTAAATATGCTTTTTGTTCCGGAGGTGATCAAAAAATCCGCGGAGATAAAGGATACGTGGGAAAAGACGGTGTGCCTCGATTAAATATTCTTGATGTTCAAAAACAAATTAGAAGCATCCCCAAACCAGTTATTGCTTTGGTTGCAGGTTATGCAATAGGTGGTGGACATGTGCTGCATATAATTTGTGATTTAACCATCGCAGCTGAAAATGCAATATTTGGTCAAACAGGTCCAAAAGTTGGAAGTTTTGATGGGGGTTTCGGCGCAAGTTATTTGGCAAGATTAGTAGGACAAAAAAAAGCAAGAGAAATTTGGTATTTATGTAGGCAATATAATGCAAATGAAGCATACGAAATGGGACTTGTAAACAAAATCGTTCCTGTAGATAAATTGGAGGAAGAAGGAGTTAAGTGGGCTAAAGAAATTCTGGAAAAAAGTCCATTATCAATCCGACTTTTAAAATCATCCTTTAATGCGGAACTTGACGGACAAGCAGGAATTCAAGAATTGGCCGGCAATGCAACCTTGTTATATTACATGTCCGAAGAAGCACAGGAAGGCAAAAAAGCATACCTGGAAAAACGCAAACCTGATTTTTCAAAATTCAAACGAGTTCCTTAGTGATAAGCGAAATTAAAAATGTTGGAAAAATTCAAAGATGGATTGTTGCAAGTCGTCCGAAAACTTTGCCCGCAGCATTTGCCCCTGTTTTTGTGGGCTCAGCTCTTGCAATAAATATTAATTCATTCAAATTACTTAATGCTTTCGTAGCATTGACTTGCTCAATTTTAATACAAATAGGAACAAACTTTGTCAATGACCTTTTTGACTTTCTTTCGGGTAAAGATTCTTTAAAAAGAGTTGGTCCTACTCGAGCAGTTGCATCCGGAATGGTTTCGCCAATTGAAATGAAATATGCAATACTTATCACTTTTGGAATAACATTTTTACTTGGACTCTTTTTGGTTTATGAATCTGACTATTGGATTTTGATGATCGGTGTTTTATCAATTCTATCAGGAATTGCTTATACCGCAGGTCCATTTCCACTTGCATATAATGCCCTCGGGGATATTTTTGTTTTCATTTTTTTTGGTTTGGTTGGAACAATTGGCACTTTTTATGTGCAATCCATTGAAATCACACAATTATCTGTTTTGGCATCCATTCCGGTTGGAGCATTGATTACAAATATTCTTATTGTTAATAATCTTCGCGATATTGATGAAGATAAAGCGAACAGGAAAATCACTCTGGCAGTATTGCTGGGTAAATCTTTTACAAAATTTCAATATTTATTTCAACTTGGAGTTTCATATGCAGTTGTAATTTATATCTATTTTAATTTGATAAATCATCTCTTTGTTTTATTACCACTCGTTTCACTTCCGATCGGAGTCGCATTAATTAAAATGATTTTTGCTTACAAGGGAACGGCATTGAACAAAACGCTTGCTATCACTGCAATGTTTTCGGCTTTGTTCAGCTTGCTGCTTGCGGTTGGAATTGCTTTAAGTTAACCAATTATATTCTCTTTAATATTTGTTATTAAATTTTGATTCACTTCATGCCCACCGGAATAGTTAAAAATATTTGCCTCTATTTTATGCTCTTGTAAAAAAATTTTTTCAATCGCCAAGCTGTTTTTTTCAATTATATTATCACTTGTACCAATAAAATAATTTAGTTTGGTTGACTTAAAAAGAAGCGAGGCAATTTTGCAGTCAATATCTTTTGGAAGAAAGCCGCCACAAAGAATTAGGTTGTCAGCAATTACCTTTTTATTCAATATCCATCTGCTTGCTGTTCCTGTCCCTTGTGAAAATCCAACAACATTTATTTTTAATTTGGGCACAAATAAATTGGACGTGATTTGAGAGAAAACATTATTCAGGAAAATCAAATAATCGTTAATTTCATTTTCTCTATCTTCTTTTGTCATCCAGCTTGCACCAACTTCTCCCGAAAAACTCTTTTGATAAAATCGATTTAAGGCTTCGGGAGCAACAATCATTGTTTTGTCATCAACCAAATTTGTAAAAGCATTTAAAAATTCTTGGGCAAGTTGCCCATATCCATGAATAACAAACCAAATTGTTTTTATACCAAACTCTTTAAAGCCAAGTGAATAATATCTTGCCGTTTTTATTGTCTTTATGTAATTGCATTCTACCTTCATTTTATAATCCATGTTTTCCCAAACATCTGTTGTTCTTGTTGTTGTACTTTTTGAAATGCTTACAAAAAACAGCAAGTTCTTTTCTGCAATCTCCAATTAGTTCTTTGCCGGCGAATGCGGCATATTTACACGAAAAATCACAAAATTCCGGGAAATTCATTTTTCCCTTTTTGCTTTTTATCACTTTAGCAATTTTCTCTTAATTTGTTCATGTAATTCTAATTAAAGTTTAGTATTTTTGAAATAGCAACAATTCAATGAAAATGGTGATGGTTCAGGATAAAATAAAGAAAACAATTGAGAAAAAGGGGGCGGCATATTTTATTTTAATTGACCCCGACAAAACTTCTGGCTCACAATTAGAGAAGTTTATTGATATTTGTGTTAAATCAGATGTTGATGGATTTTTAATTGGTGGAAGTCTAATGTTAAATCCGAATCTCACCAAAGAAATTGCCCTAATAAAGTCAAAATGTTCTCTGCCGGTAATAATTTTTCCCGGAAGCATTAGTCAGATTTCTCCTAATGCTGATGCTCTTTTATACATTTCATTAATCAGTGGAAGAAATGCTGATCATATAATCGGCAAACACGTATTGGCTGCTCCAATGATTAAAAAAATCGGGATCGAGCCAATTTCTACCGGCTATATTCTTGTGGAATCCGGCAGTATAACCACAGCAGAATATGTAAGTGGAAGCAAACCGATTCCGAGAAACAAACCTGAAATTGCAATGGCTACTGCACTTGCAGCTGAATTTATGGGAATGAAATTTATTTATTTGGAAGCCGGCTCAGGCGCAAAATTGCCTGTCCCGGATGATATGATTCGTCTCGTATCAGCAAACTGCACTATTCCTCTAATTGTTGGCGGTGGAATTTGTGATGCAAAAACTGCCGGTGATAAAGTTAAAGCTGGAGCAAAAATTATAGTAACAGGGAATCATTTTGAACAAACAAACAATTGGAAAGAAATTAAAAACTTTGCTGATGCAATTCACGGTTCAACTCTTCTGGAGATTTAGATGGACAAAAATAAATTTATTGAAAACTCATTGAGAGAAAGTGCTGAGGTCAAACTTAACATCTATAAAGTATGTTTGAGTGAAATCTTATCTGCTGTTGATTTAATTGTTGCAACATTTAAAAATAATAACAAAGTTTTATTCTGTGGGAATGGCGGAAGCGCAGCCGATTCGCAACATCTTGCTGCCGAATTTATGGTAAGATTAAGCCACGATATTGAAAGACCGGCATTGGCAGCAATTGCACTGACTACTGACAGCTCGTTTTTAACCGCGGGTGGAAACGACATTGGTTTTGAAAATTTGTTTTCACGAGGAGTTGAAGGACTTGGTAATGAGGGTGATGTTTTAATTGCGATCTCTACAAGTGGAAATTCAGGGAATATAACTAAAGCAGTTCAAAAAGCAGCAGAAAAAAAAATCAGAACGATTGGGTTTCTTGGCGGCTCTGGTGGAAAACTGAAAAATATGGTTGATATTCCGATTGTTATTCCCTCGAGCAGTGTCCAAAGAATTCAAGAGGGACATATCACAATCGGTCATATTATTTGTGAACTCGTGGAAAGAGAGTTGTATACTTCTAAATAAATTGCATTTCTATTTTATTTGAGCGGGCAATTCAAAAATACAGACTCATCAAAATAAATTTTTTCTAATTGACTTCTAAAATATTTAAAATAATTTTCGATACTATCATAGTAATCATAGGTGTGTTTTATGCTGTGGAATGGTCCTTTTTCAATTTTTTATGAAAATGGAAACATCAAAAAGATAATTAATTACGTTGATGGCTCGATGGAAGGATTATGTACGATTTTCTATCCAAACAGTCAAGTTGCTGAGTTATATAATTTTAAACACAACAGAAAAGACGGGCAGGCTTCTATTTTCTACAAGAATGGGAAAATTCAGTGTGACTTAAATTACAAAGAAGACAAAATTGATGGACAGGTAACCTACTATTATGATACCGGAAAAATTCAGAAAGAAGTTTTTTACATTGATGGAATTCTGAACGGTGAATGCAAAGTCTTTCATTCAAATGGAGTGTTAGCAGAGCAGTTTAATTTTATTAATAACAAGAAAGAAGGCACCGCAAAATTTTATAAAAAAGACGGAAAACTCTGGCAAGAACTTCCTTTTAATAATGACCAAATTAATGGCGAGGCGAAATATTACTATCCAGATGGAGAATTAAAATCGATTGTTACTTATGTGAATAATATTAAAAATGGTCCCGCCAAAATATTTTATAAATCCGGTTCAGTCAAAGAAGACAAGAAACATGAAAACGATAAAGTTGAAGGTACAAAACTTACTTTTTATAAAAGTGGAGCTTTGAAGGGAGAATGGAATTATGTAAATGGAGAGCCACATGGAGAGCAAAAATTCTTTTATGAAACAGGCGCACTTCTTGGGCTGAAATCTGTTGAAAAAGGAAAAGACCACGGTGCCACCAAAGTTTATTATGCTAATGGAAACTTAAAAGAAGAGTTAAATTTTAATAACGGAATTAAGGACGGTCCTTGTGTCAGATGCGATGAAAGCGGTAACATAATTTTTGAAACCTTTTTTGAAAAAGGAAAATCACTCGGTGAAAATAAGTTCGTCTCTCCGCCACGAAATAATATCAATGTTAATAAACCACAGAAACGATTTGATCTTCTTTCTTATTTCAAAGGATGGCGACTCGCGGTTTTAACATTTGTAATATTTTTACTATATGTTGGAATTATTTACATACTCGGTTGATTTGATAATTTAATTCCTACTATTGAATTATTTCGCTTTGCCAAGAAGCTTCTTATATTTCAACTGTAAAAATTTACTTTTGAAAATTGAAAATTACATCCTTAGTAAAAACAATCGGTTTATTGTTATTTGTCTTGATTATTGCATCTTGTGATGTAAAAATAATCAGGCTTAACAAATATTCTCCAGTTCACAATCAAACTTGGACAAAGCAGATTGATTTGGATCTTGGGAATAGACTCGAGATGCTGTCTAATACATTTGGTGTTGCAATTTCTCGAGGAAAAGGAAAAGATATTCCCGGCAGGATTTATTTTTTTGAAAACGATATTTGGAAACCCGTTTTTGAATTTCCATACTCAGATTACCCTTTCATTAAAAAATTTGACGATAACAATTTTTTGTTTGTAATCCATGAAACTCATCTCGGAAATTATCACCCGAAAATGTACTTCATTAATAGACTCACAAAAAAAACAAGAGAAATACCTTTGCCAAAAATCATGTGGGATCAAAAAGATTATTCAATGTGGAAATCAATTTCAGTGAATAAATCCGGTGCTGCATGGATGGTTGGTCAGCTTGGAAACATTCTTTTTTTTGATGGCAACAATTGGAGCTCTATTAAAAGCCCGATCGATTCAAAAAAATTCAGTAATGTTTTATCCTATGATTTGAATGATGTCTTGGTAAATGATAATGGAAAGGGCTGGGCTGTCGGTCGCAGCGGAATAATTTTGCGGCTTGAAAATAATTCATGGAAAGAATTTACATCTCCCACAAAAAACGAGTTGAACAAAATCGATGCGATTGACGATTCAACTGTATGGATAGCAGGGGAAAAAGGAACTCTCTTAAAATATTCTAAGGGCAATTGGCTAAGTGTTAATACGGGTTTAGATAAAAATCTTTTTTCGCTAAAGGTGGTTGACAAAAATGAAATTTGGATTTGTGGTGAAAATTCTACTCTGGTAAGATTTAATGGAAAATCATGTTTTAGAGTTGACGAGATAAAAATTTTCAATGATATTTTTAATGATTTGAGCGTTCTTAAAAAAGGAAATGGTAAAACTGAAATTTTTATAATTGGAAATGATGGAATTTATACTAATTCGCATGAGTTGGGACTTTCATTTTCAAATATAACCTCGGAAGCTGCATTGCAGAGAAATGGAATTTCTTCAATTTTTTTCGATGCGAATAATGATTCCTATCCTGAGCTTTTAGTCCATTCCGAGAAGGGTCCAAATTTATTTTATCAAAATGAAAAGGGGACAAGGTTTATTGAAGTGCCACTGAACATCGGCGGCAATTTTGATCAGGCACAGAGTTTTCATAGTACTGACATAAATAATGACGGCAGTCTTGATTTGCTTTTAATAAAAGATGGTAAATCATTCGCTGAGTTATTAGGCAATGGGAGTTTTGAATTTATTCACAGCCCAAATAAAGCGGCAATAAAATTAAACCGTCTTCAATCCAATTCAATTCTAAATTCTATACAGACTGCTGATTTTGATAATGATGGAAATCTTGATTTGTATATTTCCAATTATAATGAGAATGATCTAATCCTAAGAGGCAATGGTGCCGGTAGGTTTATTGATGTTATGCGAAATTCAGGTTTGCACAAATCATTAAATCATGAAAGTCATGGTATAGTTTTATCTGACTTTAATAATGATAACCTCGTTGATATATTTCTTTTTTATCGAATCCCGGCCGAGAATCAATTGGGTGAATTATACATCAATGAGGACAATTTTCATTTCAAAAAAAAACAAACAGAAATGTTTTACACAAATAGAATGCCGAATGTTTTTTCAGCAATTTCAAATGACTTTAATAATGATGGCTTTTCTGACTTGTTGTTATTTATTAATGAAGATAATATTCATTTGTATTTGAATGACGGGAAAGCAAATTTTCGGTATTATTCGAAAGAGGCTGGATTTACAGATTCTGTTTTACATCCCGAGCCATCAAACGGTGTAATTGCAACGGCTGATGTAAATAATGACGGCTATTTGGATTTATTTGCCGGTTCGGATTTGTACTTTAATAATTCGCAAACTCATTTTACAAAGTCAAACAATATTACAGGCTTAAATTTTATCGGGAATCCGGTTTTCTCAGATTTTGATAATGATGGCGACATGGATATCTTTGTTGGAAGTTCCCGCAATGCTCTTGGTTCCGGTGATCGCTCAGCTTTATTTAAAAATAATTTAGATAATGATAATTTTTTGAAGATAAAACTGATTGGTAGTTCGAGCAATAAAAATGCAGTGGGAGCCAAAATTACCCTTTTGGGTTATGATGAAAATAACAAGTTGATATACAAAACACAAAGACAAAATTCTTTGGGCAGTAATCCAATGAACCAAGCGGATCCAACAAGTGTTCATTTTGGATTAAGCCCAAGATTAAAGTACAAATTAAAAATCTCTTTCCCATCCGGAGTCGCAAAAGAAGTCGAGTCTATTTCCCCGGGATCAATTATCACGATATATGAACTGAATTTGATTGAAAGAATTTATACCGATTTCATAAAATCTTTAAATAGGACATATTCAATAGTTAACCCTTTCATTGAGATTATTAAAATATTGATCCTTGTTGTCTTATTGTATCTCGGAATTTCCATTTCATTTATTAAAAAATATCTGAGCAGAAAAATAACCTCGTACTTAATTATTTTTATTGTCCTGTTGTACTTAATTGTTTTATATTCAACTATTTCTCATGGTCAATTATATTCAATTGCTTATTCTTATGGAAGTACCATTACACTGTTTTTCGTATTTGCTTTTTTGTATGCAAAGATTATTGAGAAAAATGAAAGCAAATTCATTTCACATTACAAACTGCTTGAAGTAATCGGAGTTGGTGGAATGGGAAAAGTATTAAGAGCTATTGACACAAACACAAAAAATGTTGTTGCTTTGAAAGTAATAAATCCAACTCTACTTAAAGACGAAGAAAATCAGAAAAGACTTTCGGCAGAAGGAGAAATTTTATCATCATTTCATCATCCCAACATTATTAGAGTATTTGAAGTCGCTAAAACTCCTGAACACGTATTTATTGCAATGGAATATTTAGCGGGAGGAACTTTAGAAGAATTTATATCGAAAAATCATCCAATTGATTTCGCATTAGCCAAAGAATTTTTGCTTCAAATCTGTGAAGGATTGATTACCATACATGAAAAAAAAGTTATTCATCGCGATCTGAAATCAACCAACATAATGTTTGATAAGGAAATGAATGTTCGCATTATGGATTTTGGATTGTCAAAATCTCCTCTTGTAACAACAATGACATCTTTAGGAACGGTTCTTGGCACACTTGGATTTGTTGCGCCGGAACAAGTAACAAATATTAATGTTGATCATCGAACAGATATATTTTCTTTCGGAGTAATAATGTATCAAATATTTACTAATCAATTGCCCTTTAAGGGTGAAAATGAAATTGCTCTAATTCATTCTATTTTTAATACTACTCCTGCTGACCCAAATGAATTTAATCCAAACATTCCGGATGGTATAAAAAATATTGTTTTCCGCTGCTTAGAAAAAAACCCGGAAAATAGATATAATTCGATGGTAGAAATTAAAAAGGAATTAAATAGATTTTAATATGGATATCTCAGAAAAAAGAACCGTGCTTAATAAAACATTAAGCGATTTCATGAGCGAAGCATCGCAATCATTTATGAATTTATCTTTGCAATTAAAGAATCATCCGGATAATGCAGATAACCTAAAGCAGTTGGATCGGATATTTAAAAAACTCATTGACTTCAATCGTACAATTGGCATAGAAACAAATAATATTTTTAACGAACTTGAATCAATCAATTTGAAACTGTCAAAAGCAATTGAAGAAAACAAGCGATTGGAAACCTTGTATATTTCCGGAATTTTGTTTTTGTCTGAAACTGAAATGAAATCATTAATGAATAAAGCGATTATTACTATTATTAAAGAACTTTATGCAGATGAAGGATTTATAGTGCTTATAAATAAAGAAATGGAAATCGATTCCATTGTCAGCAAAAACATGGCTTCTGAGACTGAAGAAGCAGCTAAATCTATGAGCTTAAGTGTAATCAAAAGTGCTTTTGAAAATTTGCAGCCAGTTCAATTAAATAACATAAAAATGCAAAACGAATTGAGCAGAAAAACAAGTGTTATTAGACTGGGACTTAATTCTGTCCTTTGTGTGCCACTTATTTCGCATGATTTTGTTTTAGGTGCAGTTTATATAGATCGAAGAAATTCTAATAATCCTTTTAAAGAAGAAGACCTGGTGTTTTTAGTTTCATTTGCAAAGCAGATTGTGAAAGGAATTGAATTGTCGAATGAGATAAGTGCATTGGAGACAAAGTTAGACTCTGATTTCAGAATTGAAATGATGGAACTAAAAAAGAGTTTTTGTTGCCACGAGATAATCGGAAACAGTGTTAAACTTTTCAACGTACTTAGGGTTGCTTCAAGAGTTGCAGATACTGATGCTTCGGTTTTGATACTTGGCGAAAACGGAACCGGAAAGGATTTAATTGCCACTGCAATGCATGAAAACAGTTCACGAAAGAACAAACCGTTTATTGCTGTAAACTGCGGGGCAATTCCTTCCGATTTACTTGAGTCAGAATTGTTTGGTTATGAATCCGGAGCTTTTACAGGTGCAGTAAAAAGCAAGCCCGGCAAACTCGAAATGGCACAAGGTGGCACTTTCTTTCTGGATGAAATTGCGGAAATGAGCATTAATTTGCAGGCAAAATTACTTCGCGTAATTCAAACAAAAGAGATCGAAAGATTAGGCGGGGTTAGTTCACGAAAAATGGACATTAGATTTATCGCTGCAACCAATCGTGACATAAACGAATTGATAGAGAAAAATATTTTCCGTGAAGATTTATATTACAGATTGAAGGTGATCGAAATTAAATTGCCTGCTTTGAGAGAACGCAAAGAAGATATCCAACTGTTGATTGATCATTTTCTTGCTAAATACAGTAAGGCGGAAAATAAATTTATTGCACAGCCTGAAGTTTATGAAATATTGGAATCGTACGATTGGCCCGGTAACATTCGCGAACTCGAAAATGTAATTCACAGGAGCATCATTTTAGCAAAGTCAAATGTGATTACTGTAGCCGACCTGCCGCCCGAGATCATTGAAAATCAAAAAGAAGTGATTAAAATTCAAGGACAAAAAACTTTATTGGAGGCAGAAACCGAGTTTAGGAAAATGTTCATTTTAAAAACTTTGAGAAAAACTGAATCAAAAGCAGAGGCAGCGCAAATTCTCGGAATAAATCGAACCCATTTATACAAATTATTAAATCAACTTGGAATTGAATAGCAAATGATTTTATTTATCAACCCAGTTACCATCACCTTTAATTATATTAATTAATTCTTCAACGGCATTTTCGGAAGCAATGTTTTTTCGGACTATTTCTTTGCCGCGATACAATGTTATTTTCCCAACTCCCGAACCAACATATCCATAATCTGCATCAGCCATTTCACCAGGACCATTAACTATACATCCCATTATTCCAATTTTTATTCCTTTAAGATGCTCGGTTCTGTTTCGAATTTTATTTGTCACATCAACGAGATTAAAGAGAGTACGCCCGCAAGATGGGCACGCGATATATTCGGTTTTTGAAATTCTTACTCTTGCAGCTTGCAGAATTCCAAAAAGCATTTTATTGACGTATGCTTCGTAACCGTTCTTGTTGTATTCAACCCAAACTCCATCTCCAAAACCTTCAATTAAAAGTCCTCCAATATCTGTCGAGGCATAAAGTCTCAGTTGGTCAAACTCAATATAGCTATAACTTCGTTTAATGATAACCGGATTATTAATGTTTCGAATAAGAAGTTCAAAAAATATTCGCCGCTGCTCGGCAAATCCGTGAATGTTTTCTGTAGTAACCACAAAAACAATTGTTTTGTCATTGGCGATTTTATCAAATGCTTCCGAAAAAACATTCTCGATATTTAAATAAACAAAATTCATCACGAAGGATTTTTTGCTTGCAACAATAAACTCATCAAATTGAAAAATAGGAAAACATTTTTCCTGTTCTGCTAATTTCATCCACAATTTGTAATCATAAATTATTTTTAGATTTTGTGGAGTTTCGAACTTCAATTCGTTTTTTCCAATATAAACAAAATCAGCAGCCATTTCATCCATATTCCATTTATCTGTTTCATCTGAGTAATGATAACCAATTTTTTCAATCAGCTTCACATTAAATAAATTCCTGCTGAAATCGGCAAAAACTTTTGGAACAGAATTACCGCCCAAATTAGAAATCGAAATTGCCTCCCGCCTAAAATAATTTGTCGGATCTTTTGGAAGATAATCAATTGGAATAATTGATTTATGATCAACTCGGTTTTTATATCTGTTTGCAAGTTCAATTGCAACCGGAGATTCATTTTCAGGCTCTTCAGTCAATGAAACACGAATTGTATCCCCAATTCCATCTTCAAGTAATGCCCCGATTCCTAAAGCAGATTTAATTCTTCCATCTTCGCCGTCGCCTGCTTCAGTCACTCCAAGATGAAGCGGATAATTCATTTTTTCAACTTGCATTTTTTGAATCAACAAACGATAGGCTTGAACCATCACTTGAGGGTTGCTTGCTTTCATTGAAAGTACAATATCAAAATAATTTTCATCCTGACAGATACGCACAAACTCAAGCGCAGCTTCAACCATTCCGTCTGGTGTATCACCAAACCGACTCATAATGCGATCTGAAAGAGAGCCGTGATTAGTTCCAATCCGCATTGCTGTTCCATATTCTTTGCAGATTTTTACTAATGGAACAAATTTATTTCTGATTCTTTCCAATTCGAAATTGTATTCATCATTGGTATAATCAATTTGTTGAAATTTTTTTCTGTCAGCATAATTACCCGGATTAACTCGCACCTTCTCAATAATTCTTGCCGCAACTTCTGCTGCGTTTGGAGTAAAATGAATATCCGCAATCAAGGGAATATTATATCCCCGATACTGCAATTCTTTTTTTATTTCAGCAAGATTTTGTGCTTCATTAATGCTGGGTGCAGTAATGCGAACATACTCGCATCCGGCTTCAAACATTCTAATTGTTTGCTCGACAGTTGCAATTGTATCCATCGTATCAGTTGTTGTCATTGATTGAATTCTGATCGGATTTTTGCCTCCAAGCGGGATATTTCCAACTTTTACTTCACGAGTTACATATCGTGAATATTGGGTTAAACTATTACAGTAATTTTTATATTTTTTAATGATTTTTTCCATGATGTAAAAACAAGTTTATTTATATTTTGGTTCGATTGATTCTTGAGATAACAGTTTCTATAAAATCTTTTGTGAAATTTTGATTTTGTGCGGTTATGATTTCGCCAGTTTGGACAACAGGAAGATTAACATATTTAACGCCAAGCTTTTCAAGCTGAATTTTTGCTCCTTCAAAACAAGTTGCTTTTGAATTGATTAAAATCCCTGAGTTGGCAAGGCAAATAGGAGCATCGCAAATTGCTGCAATAGTTTTTTTAAGATTATGAAATTTTTGGATTATAGACAGCAAATTTTTATCGCTCCAGTAATTTGTAATTCCCTTTCCGCCAATAATTACAAGAGCCTCAAAATTATTTGGATGAATATTAAAAATCGAAACATCCGATTTAATTTTTAAACCATTTTCACCAATACAAAGTGAGTTTGCATCTGAAGCAATAAAAACTTTGAACAGACTTTTATCAAGCATAAATTTTGAAACCAGGTATTCCTGCTCATTAAAATTTTTTGCTGCTATAAATAATAAAATACTTTTTCTTGTCAATTTTGATTTTCGATTATTACTTCACAAATATAAGAATTAATGGCTCTATTTTTAGTATTTTTAGATAGTTATAAATAAATTTCAATTTGATGAATGAGAATACCAGAAGTTAAAATAAATGAAATAAGAAACTCGACAAATATTATAGATGTAATCCATAATCATGTAGCTTTAAAAAAACGCGGCAAAAATTTTATCGGTCTTTGCCCTTTTCATCAAGAAAAAACGCCCTCTTTTACTGTCAGCGAGGACAAACAGATTTTTCATTGTTTTGGATGCGGCAAAGGTGGAGATGTATTTAAGTTTTTGATGTCCTACAAGAACATTTCATTCATAGAAGCCGTGCAAGAGATTGCCGAACATGCCGGAATTAAACTTTCTTTTGCCAATGAATCTGTAAGCCAGGAGCAAACAGAACAGGAATTGCTTTATGAAATTAATGTGTTTGCTGCAAAATATTTTTCAAATAATTTATTGATTTCCAATGACGGAGAAATTGCTAGGCAATATTTTAAGAAGAGAAATATAAAAGCTAGTACACAAAAAACATTTGGACTTGGATATGCAAAGCCTGAATGGCAAGATTTAGTTTCGCTGCTCACAGATAATAATTTTGATCTAAAAAAAGCCGAAGCGTTAGGATTAATAGATAGAAAAACTGAAGGCGGTTACTATGATAAATTCAGAGGGAGAGTAATTTTTCCCATATTTTCTGCAAATGGCAGAGTTATTGCTTTTGGAGGTCGCGTTTTTGAAGCTGATAAAAACACCGCAAAATACTTAAACTCGCAAGAATCAATTATTTATTCGAAAAGAAAATCTTTATACGGTTTGTATCATTCAAAAGATGAAATAAGAAGAATGGACAGAGCAATTCTTGTTGAAGGATATATGGATTTAATTTCTCTTTTTCAAAATGGGGTTAAAAACGTTGTCGCTTCATCTGGAACCTCGCTAACAGATGAGCAAGTTCAACTTCTTTCACGATTTACACATAATATTATCGTGCTCTTTGATGCCGATTCTGCGGGGCAAAAAGCTGCTTTGCGAAGTATTGAAATTTTACTGAAACAGAATTTTGAAGTGAAAGTTGTTTCTTTGCCCGAAGGCGAAGATCCGGATTCATACATCCATAAATTTGGCAAAGATGATTTTGACAGCTTGGTTTCTAAGTCGAAAAATTTTCTTGAATTTCAAACCGAACAATTTAACAAATCGGGAATGTTGAATGAACCGGAAAATCAAGCAAAAGCTATTCGTGAATTAGTCAAAACAATTGCTTTGATTAGCGATGAATTAAAGCGAAACATTTATATAAAAATCATTTCAAAAAAATTCAACCTGCGTGAAAAGTTAATTGAAACAGAACTTGATAAATACCTGGATGATTTACAGGTAAAGGCAATCAGGCAGGTTAATCTGAAACAAAATTTTGCTTCAGAAAGCAACATTATCAGTCCAATAACAAAGTCAGAATACAGCAAGAAACTTTCTGCATTCGAAAAAGAATTGATAACACTTATGTTTGAGGGAAATAAAGATATTTTAGGGATAATTTTTGACCATATTTCAATTGATGAATTTGAAAATCCGAATGTTAGAAATTTGGCGGAATTGGTTTTTCGGAATTTTCGGAATGGAATTATTTCTCCTGCTGCGTTAATTGAGCAGATTGAAAACGAAGAGATAAAAGAATTTGTAATAAAACTTTCGTTGAATCAAGAAGTGATAAGCAACCATTGGGAAGAGATGAACAACGGGGAAAAGATTGAACTTGAATATAAAAGCTATGCAAAGGATTTGGTTAAAAGCTATCGAATTGCTAAAATTGATTCAGAAATTGAAAAACTTAATAACGAACTGTCGGGAGTCTCTGACGATAAAGAAATCATTAAAACAATGAGACTAATTAACGAATTACAGAGCGAAAAAAAATTGATAGGCAGTGGCAATGGAAATTCAAATTATTAATGGGTTAAAATTTCCTTCCATCTACGAAATTAATACTCGTGTTTGGATCAATAGAATTTTGGATGATAATTCCGAAAAAAAACTTTTGAATGTTCCCGATAAGTATTGGAAAAGTTTGGTTGAGAAAGGAATTGATTATGTATGGCTGATGGGTATTTGGCAAACTTGTTCTTCCTTGATTGCCTCTTGCTGTTTCGAGGATTTTCTTCAAAGAGATTATTCTCGAGCTTTAAAAGATTGGAAAAGGGAAGATATAATTGGTTCGCCATATTCAATCAATAAATATGTGCTTAATCCGGCACTCGGCAATGAAAGTGATTTGATTATACTGAAAAACAAATTAAACAAACTTGGACTAAAATTAATCCTTGATTTTATCCCAAATCATTTCGGTGCAGATTCTGAATTAATATTATCTAGTCCTCAAATTTTCCTTGGCATTTCCGAAGAAAAATATCTTAATGATAGATACACTTATTTTAAACACGATTCGGGCAAAATTTTTGCCCACGGAAGGGATCCATTTTTCCCCGCCTGGCAAGATACAATTCAAATAAATTACTTTAGCGAGTCAGCAAGACAGTTTATGATAAATAATTTATTAAGCATAACAGATTACTGCGACGGTGTCAGATGTGATATGGCAATGCTTTCGCTTACGAATGTTTTTCAAAACACTTGGGGCGGAGTTTTAGATAATAAATTTGCAAAACCGGAGACTGAATTTTGGAAAGTAGCAATTGAAAAAGCAAAATCGAAGCGAAAAGATTTTTTGTTTATTGCTGAAGCTTATTGGAAACTTGAATGGCAACTGCAGTTACTCGGATTTGATTTCACTTATGATAAAGAACTAACTGACCGGTTAAAGGGCAATGCTTTTTTTGTGAAAGAACATTTGCGAGCTGCAGAAGATTATCAAAATAAATCACTTAGATTTATTGAAAATCACGATGAGGAACGAGCAAAGAAAATTTTAGGCAAAGAGAAATCAAAGGCTGCTGCAGTTATTATAAGCACAATTCCCGGTATGAGATTTTATCATGACGGACAGTTTGAAGGAAAACAAATTAAACTGCCTGTTCAATTGGGACGCGAACCCTTCGAGAAAACTTGCACTGAATTAATACAATTTTACGACTTGTTACTTAAAATCACAAACAACAATACTTTTAAGAATGGGGACTGGCAAGTTTTAGAGCAATATTCATCATGGCATAACAATGAACTCTATAAAAACATTCTTGTTTGGCAATGGAATTTTGGAACTGAAAATTATTTAATTGCTGTAAATTATTCCGATCAAACATCGACTTGCAGAGTTCGATTGGAATTGGATGGATTTCCTGATACGATTGAACTTCACGATTTATTAAACGATCAAGAATTTTTGCGTTCCGCTGAAGAAATTCAATCCGATGGCTTATACATTGAGTTAAAGCCGTTTCAAAGTCATATTTTCAAATATTGAAAATGGAATTTACTTTTTGCCAAAACGATAAAATTTGATATCAACTTTTTCTATTGTTGCAAGTCCTTCATGAATTGAAGAATCAATAAGCGGAAGAAAGTTTTCTATTTTTTCCAATGTGTCAATTATTTCAATGATAATAGGTAAGTCCTATGACAATCTTAGGATTTTTGTAGTATGAATTCGGCTATGAGCGCCAAATCCTTCGACACCTCTTATTACCGTTGCACCGGCAAGCCCAAATTCTCTTGCTTGCGAAATAATCCATTCATATAAAGGTTTGTCATTGTGTTTATCACTTTCGCCGATAAATATTCTTAACAAATTTCCTTTTTCAGGCCGGTTCAAAAAAACTCCTAAATTAGTTTTGCTAATGAAAATCCCAACCAAACAAGAATAATGCTGAAAAACAGATGAAGAAAAATATTTAAGAAAGAAGATACAAATTCACCATCCCGCATAAATGAAAACACTTCATACCCAAAAGTGGAAAATGTTGTAAATCCACCAAGAAGACCAATAAAAATAAAGAGGCGTGCATTTTCTCCGAATAATTGCCTGCTCTCTGAAAGTCCGGCAAGCAAACCAATTACCAAACATCCAATTAGATTTACACTCAAAGTTCCAACAGGAAAACTTACAATGTTTGATGCTTTTTGAACAAATCCGCTAAGAAGGTAACGAAAAACCGAACCTAAAAATCCGCCTAGTCCGACTAAAAATATTTTTTGCATAACAATCCGATTATTTGTGGAGCTAAAGGGATTCGAACCCTCGACCTATACGTTGCGAACGTACCGCTCTCCCAACTGAGCTATAGCCCCAAATGTTTTTTTTATCTGCACAAATTTAATCAGAAAAGAATTAAGTGGTAAATTTTCATTCGTAGAAATATTTTTTTTAACAGCCCGGAAACTTTTTGTATAATATTTCCGTCTCTTAGAAAACAAAGGTGAAATTGATCCAAAAGCAAGAAAAAATAATTGAATTCACGATTCTATATAATAAGTATAAAAAAAGAATCTACAATTATGCATTGAAGATGTTATTAGATCAGATGCAGGCTGAGGATATTGTCCAAAACATTTTTATTAAGCTATATGAAAACTTTGACAAAATAATAAATCATCAAAGTATTTTATTTTGGTTATTCAAAACAACAAAAAATGAATTAATGGATCATTACAGAAACAAAAAAAGCAAAGCAATATATAATTATAGTTTGGATCCGGAAGAAATTGCGCTTGAGTCAAAAAATTCATTTGAGCGTGAATTTGACAATAAGGAAATCCTGCATCTAATAGAAGCCGAATTGAATGCTATGAACCCGGAATTCAAAGAGATTTTTATTTTAAGAGAGTATTCTCAATTAAGTTACAAAGAGATTGCAACGGTTCTTGGCATAAATGAAGAATTGGTAAAAAGCCGTTTGTTCAAGATTAGGAAAAAATTAATAAATAATATTTCAAAATTTGTTGATGAATGAGGTTATCATGAGCGAACAAGATATTTTCGAAATAGTTAATTTGTATGCTGACGGAGAGCTTGATAAATCGATTGAAGCTAAAATGTTTTCAATTCTTGCTTCAAATCCGGAGGCAAGGGAATATTTCAAAAGTCTGCAAAAAATTAGAACTGTCGTTGAGAAAACAACCGAAGATTTTCCATCTGAACTGGAAGAAAGAATTCTCAGAAACCTGAAAAGTGAGATGAGAACAGCAAAATCGTTTTTTAAGAATCATGATATTAAAAATTTAATTTCTTATGCTGCTGCTATTATTTTTTTATTTATCGATGGATACCTTTTTCTTAAAGTTTCCAGTTATCAAGAGAGACTTGAAACAGTTTCACAGCAAATGTTTTTTCAATCCAAAACAATTGAGATGCTCTATAATTCTTATGATAAAGTAGAAGTTAAAGCAAATTTAGATAATCAAATAATTATAAAACCAAGTATATGAGGTGTGTATGAAAAACAAATTATTAATAATCAGTCTGGTTTTTCTTTTTGCATGTAGCGATGAAAAGAAAATCGAAATTATCCCGGACTATAATTCAATTTACCTGCCGATGAATGAAGTGACTGAATCGCCAAAACTTATTCAAGGCAGCGAGGAAGATTTAATAGCACAAATCAAAGCTTACATAAAAAAAAATGATAATAATAAATTTGAATACCTGAAATTAGATTTTAATTTATTAATCAATGAAACTGGGGTGATAGAGAAAATTCAAATTGTGAATGAGGTTGATAAAAGCATTGATGATATTGTTATTAAAAATGTCCAGTCCTGGAAATTCATTCCCGGGAATAAAGATGGGAAAGCGGTTAAATCTCAATACCGTTGGAAATATTTTACTGGAGCAGAAATTGCCTTTAACAATCAAAAAGATTATCTGATTGCGGCTGAAGTTATGCCGGAAATAGTTGGTGGATTTCCTGCGATACTTGAAAAAATAAAATATCCTGAAATAGCCAAACGCGCCGGTATTCAGGGTAAAGTATTTGTAATCGTTTTAATTGATGAAAAAGGAAATGTCAGCGGTGCGAAAGTCATTAAAGGAATTGGTGCCGGCTGCGACGAAGCCGCGCTCAATGCCGTGACTTCTGTAAAGTTTACACCGGCCTTAAATCAAGGTAAACCCGTAAAAGTGCAGGTAACTGTTCCGATATTTTTTAAGCTACAATAAACTATTTAAGCCGCCCTCGCCGGAGGACGGCTTAATTTTACTTCAATAAAAAATAATTATAACCCCTTCCCTCAATCTCATATTCCGCTTTATTGTTACCAAATTTCAACTCTGATTTATCAATTAAAGACTTTGCATTAGTTGCGTGATACTCAATTGGCAAGATGATAGTTAACTGTTTTGTCTCGTCACTTTTATTTATTACTACCAGTATTCTTTCATTAAAATCGCTTCGCAAATAACAATATATTGAACTATCCGCATGCAAAGTGTAAAAATCACCGTAGCTGAGAGCCGAGTGACTTTTTCTGATGTTAATTATTTTCCTTACTGAATTAAGAGTTTGTTTTTCATAATTACTTAGTTCATTTCCAAATCTCATCATTCGTCTGTTATCTGGATCAGAAGCCCCGCTCATTCCGAATTCACTTCCATAATAAATAACAGGTAAACCTGGAATGCTGTTCATGTATGCCATGTATAAAATTAACTTTTTGTAATTCTCAGGATTATCAACTTTGGGTGGGTTATTCCATCCAACTTCCGCCGCACTCCATTGACTTACGTCCAAATCACCATCGGCAAAAGACATAAATCTATTTTTGTCGTGACTATCCATAATATTTCCCATCAAATGCAAATTGCCATAGACAGAGAATGTTTTGTGCATTTCTTTATCTAATCCATCGAATGAAGAATTGCTTTGAATAAAAGTTGGCAAAGCAACATCATAAAGATTAAAATTAAATTGCGAGCTCAGCTGACCATTATTAACATAAGAGCTAATTAAATCATAGCTGCCAAATGTTTCGCCAATCTGATAAACGCTGATATTACGGAGCGGAGCAATATTTTCATTAAGTTTCTTTGTCAATGTTCTCCAAAAAATATTTGGAACGTGTTTGACTGCATCGTGCCTGAATCCATCGGCACCGGTTTCTTTCAGCCACCAAACCGCATTATCGGTCATAATTTCTAAAGCACCTTTTGAACCTTCATAATCGAAGGATGGAAGATATGGCTCAAACCAGGTTGTCAACCTATATTCATCCCACAAACGAAGATTAAGTTTGCCATTGGGAAGTTCTAATTTTCCAAACCAATCCCGATGCTCTTTGAAAAACGGATGGTCTTTATGAACATGATTAGAAACATAATCGAGTAAAACTTTTATTCCATGATTGTGTGAAGTATTTATCAGTTCCTTAAGTTTATTCATTGTGCCAAAACGACTTTCAGCTTCAACAGACGATATTGGCCAATATCCATGGTATCCTGAATAATATCTGTGTGGTGCAGGATATTCTTTAAAAGCAATTTCAGGATTATCATATACGGGAGAAATCCAAATCGTATTTATTCCGAGAGAATCAAAGTAGTTCTCATTTATCTTGTCGATAATTCCCTGAAAATCTCCGCCGAAGTAATTTGCTTTCTGATCAAGCGAATCAAATTGTATTGGAGCGTTAATACTTTTGTCGCCATCATTAAATCGGTCAATTAAGATTGAATATATAATTCCATTATTCCAAGTGAAGTTATTTGTGTTTGCAGGTGTACCGTCAAATAATATCTGCTCCTCAATATTGGAAACGTTTCCGTCAATACTGCAAACAATGCGAACAGTTTTCTTTCCTGTAATTTTTTTATTATCCAATTCAATAATAATTTTATTTTTCTGCAGAAGAATGTTTTCCTTCGGAATTAGCTGATTATCAACAAAGCCATAAATATTATTCAAATTCAGTTTCTTATCAATCGGAATTCCTTCAACAAAATAACCGAGAAAAACTTTTTGTGATGTTTTTTCATACTTATCAATATGCAGAAACAACTTTCTTTCTTTTTCTTCTGAGATAGTTCTCACGGAATTAAAATCGCCAAATCCGTTCGGAACTTTTACCGGATTTTCATAATCAACAATTTCATTACCGTCTGCAAAAAATTTATATTGATAAATTCCCGGTGCAAGTGCCACTTCAGCTTCATAAATTCCGTCATTTTCATTGTCTGTCA
>Ga0210044_10002339_pt1 | contig 28277 bp, 22 predicted proteins | sample CryGey13umfilter_2_FD_183959 | JGI IMG/M metagenome (GOLD analysis project Ga0210044, IMG submission 183959) | Groundwater microbial communities from aquifer in Utah, USA - Crystal Geyser 4/9/14 3 um filter (SPAdes) (version 2) | ecosystem: Environmental > Aquatic > Deep subsurface >... | reverse complement strand
GTGATACTTCATAGTTTTTTAGGGGGGGTAAGCCCCTTAGTGCGACAAATTACTATTTCTAAAACCGTAACTTATTTAAAAACAACGACTTATTTTTTAAAAAATTTCCCCCGGACAAGTCAGGAAAAATAGAAGCATTTAGTAACCATATTCAATTATATTTTAATGATTTATACAAATTATTAATAAAATTAAGTTGATGCCAATGGTTGGCTAATGGATATTACAATATATGCGTAAGGCGACATAGTAAGTGTGAAAAAGCATTGGATGAAGAATCGCCGGGGGCTGGGTGTCCCGACTGAGTAGTTTGACTGTTCACTATTCTTCTCTCACATATATTCCGGTTATCGAATTTAAATGTACTTCTTAAATATAACCGAAGTATTATGCCCGCCGAAACCAAAGGCATTACTTAACGCATAAGTAACTTCCCTCTCTTGAGGCTTGTTAAATGTATAATTAAGATCACATTCGGGATCAGGATGTTCAAAATTAATTGTAGGTGGAATTTTGCTGTTCATAATTGCAAGTATTGATGCAATGGATTCGACAGCGCCCGCCGCGCCAAGAAGATGCCCGGTCATACTTTTTGTGGATGAAATATTCATCTTGTAAGCATGCCCGCCAAAAACCTCTTTGATGGCTTTTGTTTCCGCAATATCACCAAGCGGGGTAGATGTGCCATGCAGGTTTACGTAATCAATATCTGTTGTGCTTATTCCCGCATCTTTAAGCGCCATATAAATTGCAAGCTTTGCACCCGTGCCTTCGGGATGAGGCGCGGTAATATGATGCGCATCGGCAGATAAACCAAGCCCAACAAATTCCGCATAAATTTTTGCTCCGCGGTTAAGCGCATGTTCCAGTTCTTCAAGAATTAAACAGCCTCCGCCTTCGCCCATTACAAAGCCGTCACGCGTGACGTCAAACGGGCGGCTTGCTGTTTCGGGAGAATCGTTACGGGTTGATAAAGCTCTGCTCGCATTAAACCCTCCAACACCAATTTCATTAATCGCAGCTTCGCTTCCGCCGGTTACCATAACATCTGCATAGCCGTTTCTAATAAGCATAAAAGAATCAATCATGTTGTTGTTTGCAGTAGCGCATGCAGATACTGCAGAGTAATTAGGACCGCGTAAACCGTGAATAATTGAAATGTAACCTGCCGCAATATCCGGAATAAGCATCGGAATAAAGAATGGCGAAATGCGTGAAGGTCCTTCGTTATTATTTATAACCGCCTGATGATAAAATGTTTGAATGCCGCCTATACCGCTTCCGAAAATAACACCAATACGTCCGCGCTCTTCCCCGCTTAATGTAGAAGTGTCGATGCCGCTGTCCTTTATTGCCTGCCCGGCTGAAACGAGCGCATAGTGAGCATAGGGATCGAGACGGCGTGCGGTTTTTTTATCGATATAGTTTGTTACTTCGAAGCCTTTAAGTTCACATGCAAATTTTGTGTCGCATCTTGACGCGTCAAAACCTTTGATTGGCGCGCATCCGCTTTTACCCGCCATCATTCCGTTCCAAAATTCTTCAACTGTTAAACCGATAGGAGTAACCGCTCCCATACCTGTAACTACAACTCTTCTTTGATTCGTATTTATCATTAATAATCCTTATTTAGTTTTCAAAACAGAAAGCCCTCATGCGGGGCGGGGAAAAGATAAAAAATTAGGTGCAAAGATAAAATGATTCTCTGAAACTTGAAATTTAAGGTCGACTTATTGAAGGAGAGAGAAACTCATTTTAATCTATCCTTTAAAATTCGTTACTAACTGAAGTTACGCACTTTGTGATTTCTTAGTGTCTTTGTGACAAAAAGAAAGTTTAAAAAATGAGCCACAAAAGCACTAAGTCACCAAGTTTCACTAAGAATATTTTATGAAATTCAACTCATGCGTAACTTCAGTTACTAAGAAATCAATCCGTCAAACTTGTCAGCTGTTAAGCGGAAGATTTGCCATTCGTCCATCATTGAAGCGCCGAGGCTCTTATAAAATTCAATCGACGGCGTATTCCAATTTAGCACTGCCCACTCTACCCTTCCGCAATCTCTTTCCTTTGCAAGTTTTACCAAACTCAAAAGCAATTGTTTTCCTATCCCTTTACCCCGCAGGCTTGGACGAACATACAAATCTTCGAGATAAATTCCCGGTTTACCTACGAATGTAGAAAAGTTGTGAAAGAATAATGCATATCCTGCCGGCTGCCCTTCATATTCTGAAATTAACACCTCGGCATACGCACGCCCACCGAAAAGATTTTTTCTTAAAGTTTCCTCATCCGCTTTTACTTCGTGCGATAATTTTTCATACTCAGCAAGCTCGCGGATAAAATTTAATATTAACGTTATATCTTTTTCTTCAGCAGTTCTAATAACCAGTTTATCTTTTTTTAGTACTATCATTCTCATTCCTAATAATTAAACATATGATGGTAAACGGGGAATTAAAGTTGAAAGTATAATAGAGTTTCTGCAAAATAGCTTCTCTGTCATTTCGAAGGAGTCTTCTGCCAAAGGCATCCCTTTGGGAGACTGAGAAATCTCTTAAGAACATGAGATTTCTCCCTTCGGTCGAAATGACATTAACCTGAAAAATTTATTTTGCAGAAACTCTAATGTAATCCGCAGGTTAGTTAACCGGCAGATTAATTTTTATTTGCGCTAAACACCAACATATTTCTAACGGCAAAATCAACTCGTTGTCCTTATCTCCCCACTTTTCGTTTTCATCTTCCTTATTCCAACTTCTTTCTTCTTATTTCTTACTTCTTTCTATTTGCTCTCTCTTTTCCATCCATATGTTTACTTTTATTGCTGCAACAGAAAAAATATAACCAAAGGCGCTGCCTACCAATACGCCGCTGAGAATATCTGACGGATAATGAAGCCCGAGATAAACACGGCTGATAGCGATAAGCGAAGCTGCAATAAACAGAGGTAATTTTAAGTGCGGGTATATTCTATAAAATAAAACCGCCACCGCAAAATTGTTTGTTGCATGGTTCGAAGGAAAAGAAAAAGTTCCGTTGCAACCAAGCGGAGTTAAAACATCGGTCAGTGCGTTGCAGGGTCTAATCCGTTCAAAAATTTCCTTTATAACTTTGTGCTGTAATTGGTCGGTAACTACAATCATCAAAACAACCGCCGCGGCAGCAATTCGTCCCTGCCGTCCGCCCTTGGTTAATAATATTCCCAGAAGAATTATATAAGCAATGTACCAGTTGTTAACATTAGTTATAATTGAAAAAAACTTATCGAGAAATCCTACAGAAAGCGTATGATTAAAAAAGTAAAATATCGTTACATCAATAGAGTATAAGAATTCAGCCATATAAACTAAAAATTTTTTCCAAAGTATAATCTATAAAAAAAATAAATAGTATACTTGCTCAGCAAAATATATTTCGGTTTTCCGATTTTCGACTTTCAATAAAAAATGATTAGATTTGGTTAGTTTTTTAAAGGTAATAGCATGAAAAATTCTACCGCGAATGTAGTTGGTTATCTTGTAAACGAAAAACCGCCGTTTACCAGCAAAGAATATGATGTAATTAAAAAAGAATACAACGACCTTTTGGCAATACCGTTAAAAGTAATGGCTTTGCTGATTGCCATTTCCGGTCTGTTTGCTATGATTTTTGAAGTGCGCTACTTCGCCGATTATTCGGTTCAGGTTTACGGGGTAAGACTTTCATCAACGATAATTGCTTTCGGTGTACTTGTTCTTCTTAACTTGAAGAAAAGCAAAAATTATACTGTATCGCTTGTTCATGTTTTACTCATTTCTATAATCGCTTCATCCGGTTATATGATTTATCTTCTCCCGTCAACCCTGGTTGTTAATGCGCAAATTGTTGGTTTGATGATTTTCACTTCAGCTTTATTTTTAAGCTGGGAAGTAAAAAACCAGATTGTGGTTGCAATATATTATAACATTGTTTTTGCTATGGCAATATTATTAAACGACCAGGATATTTATTTCCTTCCGAATATGTATGAATCGGTTCTGTTTGTAATTTTCCTCAGCGTTATATCGGTTGTTGGCAGCGCGGTTAATTTTAAATTACGAATGCAGCTTGCAGAGAAATCTTTATTCCTCCGTCAATCGGAAAGAAAATATAGATCAATATTTGATAATTCTGTTGAGGGAATTTTTCAATCGGACATTAGTGGAAAATTTATTACCGTAAACCCAGCCTTGATTAAAATTTTAGGATACGAATCGGAAGACGAAATATTGCGGGCTGATATCGAAAAAGAAATTTATTTTAATCCAGAAGACAGACAAAAGCTTATAGACGAGTTAAAAGAAAAAAAGGTGGTAAAAGATTATATACTTCAGTTAAAGAAAAAAGACGGTGAAGAAGTTATCGTAAAATTAAATGACAAACTTGTTAAAGATGAATTTACCGATCGTGTATATTTTGAAGGGAATATGCACGACATAACAACGCAGATTAAATTAGAAAAAGAAAGAGAAAAAGCTGAGACAGCTTTACGCGCTGAAAAAATTAAATCGGATATGCTTGCAAAAGAAGCCGTTCAATCAAACGTAATTAAAAGCCAGTTCCTTGCAAACATGAGCCATGAAATCCGCACGCCTATGAACGGCGTGATCGGTTATTTAACTCTCATCGAAAACAATTCTTATAAAAACATGGAGGAGATGAAACAGTTTTTGTCCGGCGCACGTACTTCAGCCGAAGCGCTGCTCGATATTATTAACGATATACTCGATATATCAAAAATAGAAGCGGGAAGGATGCAGCTGGAAGATGAATGTTTTAACCTCATGGATGTTGTGAATGATTCAATTGCAATGGTTTCTGCAAGAGGGAAAGAAAAACAAATATTATTTAATAAATATATTGATGATGAAACTCCTGTTTTTGTTTCAGGAGATTCTGTTAGAGTAAGGCAAATTTTCGTAAACCTATTGAGTAACGCAGTTAAGTTTACCGAAGATGGAAATGTGAATATTCACATTAAAGCTAAACCAATCGCCGACACTGGAACTCAAATTTATGCTATGGTGGAAGACTCCGGCATAGGTATTCCGGAAGATAAAATCAATTTGCTCTTTCAGCCTTTTACTCAGGTGGATGGTTCTCATACACGAAAATATGGCGGCACTGGCTTAGGGCTTGTAATATGTAAACAGCTTACCGAAATGATGGGAGGAAATATTGTTGTTAAAAGTGAGGAGGGTAAAGGAAGCAAATTTTATTTCACTATAAAACTAAGCCTTCAACAAAATGAAAACGCCGGAGTTACTTTTAAAAAATTTAAAGGAGCGGACAAAGCTGATCAAAAAATCGTTTCTTCATATCTTAGTTCCGACAATAAATTATTCCGCGCAAAGTACAGAATTCTTTTGGTTGAAGACAATGAAGTAAATAGAAAAGTAGCCGTTCGTATTTTAGAAGACGCAGGCTTTAGTGTTGGACAGGCTACAGACGGTTTCAAGGCAATTGAAGCAGTACAGACAGACGACTTCAGCGTTGTTTTGATGGATGTGCAGATGCCGGGCATAGACGGATTTGATACCACACGGCGCATCAGAGGTTTTGGCGGTAAATTTAGTACGATTCCTATTATAGCAATTACTGCCCATGCACTAAAAGGGGACAAGGATAAGTGTATAAATGCGGGGATGAACGATTATGTTTCAAAGCCAATCCGCGCTGAAGAATTGATTCGAATGATTGATTACTGGCTCGGTATCGGTGAAAGTTCGGGTGAAAGAATTGATGTGCCGGTTTCCGCTCCAAATGAAGTAGTATTCGATTTTGAACATCTCCAAAGAATGAGCCTTGGCAATGAAAATTTTAAGAGAGATTTATTAAAAACTTATTTTGATGATATCTCTAAACGAATAAGTAAACTTGAAGAGCATATAACGGGAAAAGATTACACGCGTGCCGGGTACGAAGCGCACACAATTAAAGGAGCAAGTTATTCAGTAGGCGCAAGAGCCGCCGCTGGTATTGCGCTCGCGCTCGAAGAAGAAATAAAAAAACAAAACGATCTAATGATGAAGGACTTACAGCTCAAACTAAAAATTATTTATGATGAAACCTGTGAAATAGTTAAGCAAACTTTGAAATAAAAAAAAGCTGCCTTCATTCTTTTGATGACAGCTTAATTATCATTTCAATTTAGAGAATTACTTCATAAGAAGAACTTCTTTTATCCTCTCCATCGCCCAGTCGATTTCTTCTTTCTTAATTACAAGCGGCGGAGCAAAACGAATTACATTCTCGTGTGTTTCTTTGCAGAGAATTCCTTTGTGCATCAGCGCTTCGCAAAAACGGCGCGCGCCTCCTGCTTCTGGCTTTAATTCCACACCGATAAATAATCCTTTGCCGCGTATTTCCTTAACATGCTGCGAACCGGCATCCCTCAATTTAGTCCGGAAGTATTCTCCCATTTCGGCGGAGTTTTCTATTAATTTTTCTTCCACTAAAACTTTAATACTTTCGCGGGCAACTGCGGCGCCCAGCGGGTTGCCGCCAAACGTTGAGCCGTGATCGCCGGGATTAAAAACGCCGAGCACTTCTTTATCCGAAAGAACTGCCGAAACCGGATAACATCCACCGGAAAGGGCTTTGCCAATAATTACCGCATCGGGACGAATATCTTCATACATGTAGGCAAATAATTTTCCGCTTCTGCCAAGTCCGCTTTGAATTTCATCTGCAACGAATAAAACATTGTTCTTCTTGCAGATGTCGTATGCTTTCTTCAAAAATCCCTCGGGTGGAACTACAACTCCGCCTTCGCCCTGAATTGGCTCAACCAAAAAGGCAACTGTGTTTGGCGTAATTGCTTTTTCAAGCTCTTCAGAATTTCCATATCCGATTACTTTAAATCCCGGAGTAAACGGACCAAAGCCGTCTTTGTATTGAGCTTCGGTAGAAAAGCTAACGATTGAAATTGTTCTACCGGCAAAGTTATTCGTGCAGGTAATTATCTCGGCTGCATCTTCTTGAACTCCTTTAACTTTGTAGCCCCATTTACGCACAGCTTTTAATGCAGTTTCAACAGCCTCGGCGCCGGAGTTCATCGGCAGAACCATTTCGTAACCGGTTAGCTCGCTTAGTTCTTTGTATAAAAATGGAAGCTGATCGTTGCGGAATGCTCTTGATGTTAAAGTAATATTATCCGCTTGTTTTTTTAACGCACTAACAATTCTTGGATGGCAGTGCCCCTGGTTAACTGCGGAGTAGGCTGCGAGGCAATCCAAATATTTTTTTCCGTCAACATCGTAAACCCAAACGCCTTCGCCTTTGTGCAGCACTACATCAAGAGGATGATAGTTGTGTGCGCCATATTTTTCTTCAATTTGAATAAATTCTTTGGTAGTCATAGTAATCCTAATTTTTATTTATAATTCCTTCTGAAATTTATCAAATAAAGAGAGATTAAAAAAATTTGTTATCTTTGATAGTGAGCGTCACATTTAATATTAAGGGTAAGGCTAATTTCATTTAGCTTTGCAGCCTAAAGGTTTATTTTTATAAGTGTATGATAGAAATAAAAACAAATATAATTGAGTTAAGAACTAAAGGTGATACCGAGGTTATCGATATTACAGTTGAAGTTCAAGAATTGCTTACCGACGCAAAGTTTGCTGAAGGAAGCGTATTAATTTTTACGCCCGGTTCTACTGCCGGAATAACAACAATTGAATTTGAGCCGGGACTTCAGAAAGACTATCCTGCTTTTTTTGAAAAAATAATTCCATCCAACCAACAATATAAACATAACGATACCTGGCATGACGGCAACGGACATTCGCATGTGCGCGCATCTCTACAGGGCGCTTCTATTACGGTTCCCTTTATTGATGGCAGGCTAATCCTCGGCACATGGCAGCAGATTATTTTAATTGATTTTGATACTCATCCCCGTACACGAAAAGTAGTTGTTCAATTTACCGGAAAGAAAAAATAATTAATGACAAAAAAAATATTTATACTGTTTATAATTCTACCGCTCACATTAATTTTATCGTGGGGCAGAGAGGGACATTTTTTAATTGCGCGTTATGCAGTTCAAAATCTTCCCAAAGAGATGGAATATTTTAAACAATGGGAAGACTACATAGTCAAACACTCAATTGATGCTGATAATAGAAAAGAAATTGACGGCGAAGATGTTAAGCATTTTATTGATATAGATTTTTATGAAGAATACTTCAGCGGAAGTGTAATCCATGATAAAAATCAATTGGTTAAAAAATATGGCGATAGCATAGTTAACTCAACAGGCGTTCTTCCCTGGGCTACAGTTACAACATACGATAATCTTGTGCAGGCTTTTAAAGAAAAAAACCGGGATAAAGTATTAATACTCGCTTCCGACCTTGCTCATTACGTTGCCGACGGTCATCAGCCGATGCACACAATATTAAATTATGATGGTCAGTTAAGCGGACAAAAAGGAATTCATAAACGTTATGAAACCGAAATGGTTGAGCGGTACAAAGATGAAATTGTTAATTCCGGTTTAAAAGATTCGCTTAATATTATAAGCAATCCGCTCGAATTTGTTTTTAATTATATTATAGAATCTAACTCATACGATCCCGTTATTTTTTCTGCAGATAATTTTGCTTATCAATATACAGGCAGCAGGAAAAGTGAAGATTATTACAAACTCCTCTGGTTTAAAACAAAACATGTAACATTTAACAGAATCAATGCTGCCTCAAATGCTCTATCAGTATTATACTACAGCGCATGGGCTAGCGCCGGCAAACCCAATTTGAAAGAAATTAATTAATTATTATAAAGATTGTGAAAAACGAAATGAAAACTACATATCTACTTTTTATTATTTCCCTTTTTACACAGTTAAGCTTTGGACAGGTAATAACCTGGCTGCCTAACTTCCCCACTGACAGTGATTCTATTACGGTTGTTTTTGATGCCGCGCAGGGAAGCGGCGGACTTGCTAATTACGCAGGCGATGTTTACGCTCATACCGGCGTTATTACAAATCTTAGTGCCAGCGGAAGTGATTGGAAATATGTAAAAACAAACTGGGGCGTTAATACGCCCGAAACTAAACTAACAAGAATTGGCACAAATCTTTACGAATTTAAAATTAAACCTTCGGTTAGAGCTTTTTACGCTGTGCCGCAAAGCGAAATTATATTACAAGTTGCTTTTGTTTTCCGCAGCGGAGTTCAGGTTAACGGGCAGTGGCTCGAAGGAAAAACTTCAACTAATGGAGATATTTTTCTTCCTTTATCGGTTGGAGGATTAAATGTAGCTATAATAAACCCTGTTGAGCGTCCGGTTATAAAAAATCTTAACGATACAATTATGGTAAATGTTGTTTCTGCCAATTCAAATAATCTTCAATTATATGTGGACGGAAGTATTGTTTCGCAAACTACTTCAAACTCTATTGAGTATTCAATTATTACAAATCAAACAGGTAAAAAATGGGTTAAGGCTGTAGCCACGGGAACCGGAGGGGCTGAAGTTGCTGACTCATTTTACTTTGTTGTTAATGCGCCGGTTGTCGTTCAGGCTCTTCCTCAAGGAAACCGCGACGGAATAAATTATAAATCTGCCACGCAGGTTGTGTTATCTATATACGCTCCCGAAAAAGATTACGTTTATGTTATAGGCGATTTTACCAATTGGGAGGTAGACCCCGCATACATGATGAAAAGAACTCCCGACCAATTCAGGTATTGGATTGAGATAAACAATCTTTCACCCGGCACAGAATACAGATTTCAATATCTTGTTGACGGCAACTTACCAATTGCCGATCCTTATTCTGAAAAAATTCTTGACCCATGGAACGATCAATATATCAGCAGCTCAACTTACCCAAATCTTATTAGTTACCCTGTTACTAAAACTTCTCAGATTGTTTCTGTTCTTCAAACCGGACAGACGGCATATAACTGGCAGGTAACTAATTTTCAAAAACCGGACAAATCTAAGCTTATTATTTATGAATTATTGATCCGGGATTTTCTTGCAACGCATGATTATAAAACTTTAAAAGATACGCTTGGATACTTAAAACTGCTCGGTGTGAACACAATCGAGCTTATGCCAATTATGGAGTTTGAAGGCAATGAAAGTTGGGGATACAATGTTATGTTTCATCTTGCGCCTGATAAATATTATGGACCCAAAAATGAACTAAAAAAATTTATTGATGAGTGCCATGCTCAGGGAATTGCAGTTATTCTCGATATGGTTCTTAACCATGCGTTTGGTAACTCGCCGTTGGTTAGATTATATTTTGATGCCGCTGCAGGCAAGCCAGCTTTAAATAGTCCATACTTTAACCGGGATCCGAAACACGATTACAATGTCGGTTACGATTTCAATCATGAAAGCGCAGCCACACAATATTTTGTAGACCGCGTAAACTCATTCTGGTTAAGCGAGTACAAATTCGACGGTTTCCGTTTCGACCTTTCAAAAGGATTTACACAGCGCAACAGCCTTGGCAACGTTAGTTATTGGGGGCAGTACGATCAATCAAGAATAAACATACTAAAAAGAATGGCAGATAAATTATGGGAAACAGATTCAACCGCTTACGTAATTCTCGAACACTTTGCAGACAACAGTGAAGAAGTTGTATTATCTAATTACGGAGCACTGCTCTGGGGCAATATGAATTACAATTATAACGAAGCAACAATGGGTTATAATAGTAATTCAAATTTAACATGGGGTTCTTATAAAGCCCGCGGCTGGCTTTATCCGCATCTTGTAACCTACATGGAAAGCCATGATGAAGAAAGATTGATGTTCAAAAATTTACAATATGGAAATTCGAGCGGAAGTTATAATATTAAAGATCTGCCCGTCGCTTTAAATCGTGTAAAACTTGCTTCTGCATTTTTCTTTACAATCCCCGGACCAAAAATGCTGTGGCAGTTTGGCGAGCTGGGATACGATGTCTCAATTAATGACCCATGCCGTGTTTGTAACAAACCAATTAAGTGGGAGTATTACAGCGATGTTAACCGGCGCAATCTTTATAAAGTAACACAGGCTTTAATAGACTTGAAGAAAAATTACGAAGCTTTTGAGACAACAGATTATACGCTTGACGTAACCGGCGCGGTTAAAAGAATAAATTTATATCATTCAACCATGGATGTTTCTGTAGTGGGTAACTTCGATGTTATAACAAAAACAGCTAATCCTAATTTCTCCAACACCGGCTGGTGGTATGATTTCTTCAGCGGTGATAGTTCAAACGTAACAAACACTACAGATCCTATTTCACTTGAACCGGGAGAGTTTCACATTTATTCCAACGTAAGATTGCCGGCGCCGGAACCTGGAATTTTACTTGATGTTGAAAACGAAAATTATACAAATATTGCAGTTCAAGATTATCTGCTTGAGCAGAACTATCCAAACCCATTTAATCCGACGACAAAAATTCGTTATACAATTCCTTTGGGAGAGACACACAGAGGTGCGTCTGTACAAAACGTCGTATTAAAAGTTTATGACGTCCTTGGCAACGAAGTGGTAACATTAGTTGATGAATTTAAACCTGCAGGAAATTATGAGGTTGAATTTAACGCCAATAGATTGGCGAGCGGTGTTTACTTCTATCGATTAACCTCCGGATCATTTTCTGATTCAAAAAAATTAATATTACTTAAATAGGAAAGTTTTCTAAACATTTAATCAAGTTGCTCAAAATAAATATTGTCATGTAGTTTAATAATGCTTCCGGTTCATCGGTTGATTCTCTGTTTTGATTTTAATTTGAATCATAGATTTGCTTACCAGATGGCACAGAGCAAGTAGTTGGCTGCAGGGCTAACAGACGACACAGCAGTAACATGATTGCAGATTTGAAAAAAGATAAAATGGAAAACGCCAGCCCGCAAAAGCAAGAGTTTGGCAGCCCATCCCTTCGCTGCCAAACACATGCTTTTTCCCCACGCACACGGATTAGAAAGATAATTTCGGATTTAAATTAAAAATAAAATTGTATTTTGCAGATTGATAACTGAATTAAAAATGAGATTAAAAGCATAAGATGAGTTTGTTTCAAAAATCGGTAGAAAAAAAATATTTAAACGAATTAGATTCAGTTCTGATTGAAAAGAAATACAAGGAATTTCAAGACTATTTTGGAAATCCCTCGATTCAAAAGAATATCAGAAATTCTAACGAGGAGCAATTTCAAGAGGGATTTTTACGTGAACTTTTCGTTTCGATTTTGGGATATACACTCAATCCACAACCAAATTTCAACCTGACAACTGAATTAAAAAACATTGCAAACAGCAAAAAGACCGATGGGGCGATTCTATTAAGGGGGCATGCCTCATTGACTAAACAAAACTCCTTAGAAGTAGCATTCCCTATTGCAGTTATTGAATTGAAAGGAACTGACACAACCGACTTAGATAAAATTGAATCACAGGCATTCGGGTACAAAAACCATCATCCGAAATGTGTTTATGTGATTACTTCAAACTTTGAAAAACTCCGTTTTTACATTCAAAATGCGGTTGACCATATCGATTTTGATTTGTTCAACTTGACCCAGGAGCAGTTTTCGCTAATGTGGCTTTGTTTGGCAAAAGACAACTTACTAAACGGATTGCCTCAAAAAATTAAGGAATCATCGCTTTTACAAGAAGAGAATATTACTAAAAAACTGTATGCCGATTACTCAAAATACCGTGAAGCGATTTACAACAACCTTGTAGAGAATAATCCCGAAACGGACAAACTCTTACTTTTCAAGAAAACACAGAAATTACTTGACCGTTTTCTGTTTATCTTTTTCGCTGAAGATAGATTGTTGCTGCCGCCAAATTCAATCAGCGAAATAGTAAAGCAATGGACAACCTTAAAAGAGGAATTAGACGAATATGTTCCATTATACGACCGGTTTAAAAAGTATTTCGGTTACATGAACACAGGTTACAAAGGTAAGAAATACGATATTTACGCATACAACGGCGGGCTGTTTGCACCCGATGAAATACTGGATAACATTTCGATTGACGATGATATTCTTCATAAACATACACTAACATTAAGCCGGTACGATTTTGAAACAGATGTTGATGTAAATATCCTTGGACATATTTTTGAACATTCGTTGGGCGAGATTGCGGCAATAGCCGCAACAATGGGACATGCCCCATTGACTACAGATACCCCACTGACAAATACGAGTAAACGCAAGAAAGACGGAATTTTCTATACACCCAAATACATTACTAAATATATTGTAGAAAATACCGTTGGTAAGCTTTGCGATGAAAAACGCAAAGAGTTTGGCATTGTAGATGAAGAATATGCCAAAGGTCGTAAAAACAGAAAAAAGGACACCATTACAGCCCTTGATAAAAAATTGACCGATTACAGAAATTGGTTATTAAGCTTAACAATACTCGACCCTGCTTGTGGTTCAGGAGCATTCTTAAATCAGGCATTAGACTTTTTAATTACCGAACACCGCAAAATTGATGATTTACGTGCGCAGCTTTTTGGAAGTGGTTTGGTTCTCTCCGACATCACAACCGACATTCTCGAAAAAAACATTTACGGTGTTGACCTAAACGAAGAATCGGTTGAAATTGCAAAACTCTCACTTTGGTTGCGAACCGCACAAAAAGGCAGAAAGCTAAACAAACTGAACAACAATATTAAATGTGGAAATTCGCTGATTGACGACCCCGAAGTCGCAGGTGAGAAAGCATTTAATTGGTATAAAGAATTCCCGAATGTTTTTAAGGAAAAGGAAAAGAAAATATGGCACGTTACAACGGCTACACATAATTCGCGATACTCGCAGCGGATGTTCGACAACCATATTGTAGTTGGCGAACCCTTATGGTTCGATAAGGAAGATGAAATAATAATAACCGAAACAGTAAGAGATATAGCCATAGAAGATAAGCTGAATGTTCTGGAATATAATATCTGCGGCGACCACATGCATATTCTGCTGGTGTGTGAAGAAGAAGAATTACCGAAAATAGTAGGAAAACTAAAATCGGTAAGTGCGAAAATACGAAATAGAAAGCGGGGCTATACTGCCGAAGCTATCGGCGCGGCAGTAACAAGGGGGCATGCCGCAAATGGCGACCGCTCACGCACTTCCGAAAGCGGTATCGGCGCGGCAGTAACAAGGGGGCAAGCCGCAAATGGCGACCGCTCACGCACTTCCGAAAGCGGTATCGGCGCGGCAGTAACAAGGGGGCATGCCGCAAATGGCGACCGCTCACGCATTTCCGGAAGCGGTATCGGCGCGGCAGTAACAAGGGGGCATGCCCCCTTGTCGGAAGAAGACGATACTACGAAACGGGGAGAAACGCAACGGCGGGTATGGACGCAGAAGTTCGGAAAATCTGAAATAAAAGACGGCGAATACCTGGCAAATGCCATAGAATATATCCGGAACAACCGCAACAAACACGAACTGCCCGAAATAAAAGAAATAGGAAAACTAAAAAAAGAATTCCTCTGCACCCCCGAACACGCCTTCCGCCCCGAATATAAAGGCGGTTTTGATGTGGTGATTGGGAATCCGCCATATGTAGTATATATCAAATCGATTTATGGTGTAGATGTTCTGAAATTTGTAAATAACAGATTCGAATTTTCAGAGTATAATCCTAATACTTATTCACTATTTACTGAATTGGGATTAAACAAATTATTAAGGAAAAATGGTTATTTGGGATTTATTATTCCTAATTCATGGCTTGATGGTCAATTTTTCTCTAAAATGCGTTTAGGTGTTTATAATAAAATAGTAAACGAGATTGTTGACCTTAAAAATACAGCTTTTGATGAAGTCGTCGAAACAATTATTTTGCTTTGTAAAAATTCAAACTCAAGTTTTAATTCAATTATTTTAACAAGTGATATCTATAATCTAGAACCTAATGTTTTAGAGTTTGATAAATCTCTTTATATCAAAGGATATAATCCATTTACAACCCAATTAAGTCCATTGTTAAAAAAACTTGAAAACGATTATAGCAAATTGGGTGAATCTGCTATTGTTTATCGAGGTTTAGAGACCCGTGATAATAGCAAATGGCTTTCGACTTCTAAAGATTCTGAAAATCATATTCCAATATTATTAGGAAAAGATGTTGTCAGATATTCCTACCAATACAGTGGTTCTTATGTAAATTTCATTAGAAAGGAAATGAAAAGTAATGCAAATGAATCAATGTACAATCAACCTAAAATTTTAATGCGCAGAACTGGTTCATCAATTATTGCAACACTTGATACAGATAATTATTTCGCACTTAAAAACCTATATTTAATCATTCCAAATGCAGGTATAAATATTTACGCTATTTTGGCTCAACTTAATTCGAGATTATTTAGTTACTTCCATTGGGCTAATAATATTGATGGTAACAAAGCATTTGCTCAATTTAAAGGTGTTTATATTGAAAGCTTTCCGTTTGTCAATTCGGAATTATCAGGTTTTAAAGAATTGATAGATTTGATTCTTGAGAAAAAAAAATCTTTTTCAACTTTAGCAAGTGATTTTCTAATTCTCTTAAAATCAAAATATAATATTGAGTTCAATTCAAATACTTTAGAAAATTGGTATGATTTCGAGTTTAAAGACTTTCTTGGTGAATTAAAAAAAGGTAAATTCAAGTTAAGTCTATCTGATGAAGCTGAATGGATGCAATATTTTAAAGAACAAAAAGAGAAGACACAAAATCTAAAATCGGAGATTGAAAACATAGAAAAAGAAATTGACCAAATCGTTTATGAATTATACGGATTGACAGAGGAGGAAATAAAAATTGTGGAGGAATCGGTATGATAACCCAAACGCACACCATCTCTTCGCTCTCAGGCACATTTGGCGGATAGTGCTAATTTCAAGTGTGTTACATCTAATAAACTTTGTAGCTGCTTGCTTTGAAATTCTGTGATCCAAAGGATTCATTAAGTTAAAATCTTTCAGCCCTTTTTATTCCCAAATAAATTAACGCCGAATAATCTGAATGAGGGAGCTTGTCCGGGGTGTTGAGAGGTATAATAAAAAAAGCGGCGTCTCTTTTTAGAAACGCCGCTTCATCTTTTTTAATTTAAGATATTAAAGAGCAAACTTGTAAAGTGCTGTCAAACCAACGTAGCTTGCATCGCTTGCGAAACTGCCATATTTTACTGACAAATCGAAAGTGCCCATATCGTAACCAACACCAAAAGCATAACCGAATTTGGTTTCATTAAATGTTTGTTCTGGAATTACAAAACCAAAACCCAAATTCTGTGCAGGGATTGTGTACGATACCATGTTCAACCCAAACTGAGCTAATCCGTAAAGCTCGTCAGCAAAATAATATTTTGCTCCAGCCATCAACGGAATAACTGACCAGTCGCCGTATTTGATAGTAACGCCGGAAATGGTTTCTTCTTTACCGGTAAAAATTAAATACCCGGTAGTGAATGTACCGACAAGTTTGTCACCAAAATCGTATTCACCTTGAACAACGCCGCCAAAACCAAGGCTGGTAAGGTCTCCAAAGTTTCCCATAGGCATACCGACAAAACCGCCAACACCAAGCTTCATTGGGCTTTGTGCAAAAAAAAGCTGTCAATTTCTTAACAGCCTTAAATCTCTCAATTATAAATAGTAATTATGATTTATTTTATCCAAATAGTATAACCTGCAGATATAGATAGAACATTTTGACCCCACCTTTTCTCTGCGCCATTTGGATTCCTGGTGTATAAGATATAGTTAAGTCCAACATTAATTAAGCTACTTTCACCGAACGAAAATTTTGGTTTAGAACTAGGACTTACTTATAAAAGCGGTTCTTAAATGGACGGCAATTATAAAAGTTCAGGACAGACCTATGACCAAAAAACATATGGGCACTACTTCGGTTTAACTCCATCATTCCTGGTTGAAACAAAATATAACAATTTAAGACCTTACGCTAAATTTGGTTTTATTGTTGCTTTACCTGGCGCAACCGGTGAACAATCGACATCCGCAGGAACCAATAAAGCCGAATATAGCGGTGGTATAGCTCTGGGTTATGTAGGAGCTGCCGGACTAAAATTTGGAACTGATAAATTACAGTTTTTCGCTGAATTAGGACTTACATCACTTTCCTGGGCACCATCAAAAGTAAAATATACAGACGGATCATCAGGTCAAAGTAAAGAGTACGATTTAAAGGATGAAACTCCACCATCTTCATCTACTAATTCCGCAAGACTTCAGCAAATGGTCCCATTTAGCAATATTGCCTTGAATGTTGGTGTTAAATTAGAATTCTAATTTTTTAAGTGTTTTTTTCAATTCTTCAAAAGCCGTCTCACAAAGACGGCTTTTTTTGTTTTACACTTTGATACATCTTTTTTCAAAAGATATATTTCGGCAGCACCGCAATCAATAAATACTGCGGAGTGGTTTGAATAAAAGTATTCCCCAATTCCGAAATTTCCGGGAAGAGATATTGGATGAAGTAATATACCTGCAGAGCGTTCGAATTTCATATTTGTTCCTAAAGTTTTGAAGTCAAAAATAAGAAAAGCAGTTAGAAAGAAAAAAAAATGATGAAAAGGATTTAAAATAAAAACTGCCTCGTGATAAGAGGCAGTTTCTTAATACCAATTTAATTTTGAAATTATAATCTTACGTTCAAGCCAACTGTGATATAACCAATACCATAACCAAGTTCACCGAATACACCGAGATTTGATGAAAACATATATCTAGCACCGGCATGGAAACCATAGAGTAAATAACTTGCTCCTGCCGCATAAACGCCAGAATATCCAGAAGGTTCATCAACACTCACAATATTATAACCGATTGTCAATCCACCATACAAATCCAAATCCTTCACATCAACGTCCACAAAATGATATTCACCTCTTGCACCAACAAAAATATATCTATAAGTCCAACTATATGATCCCAGGTCATTAGAAGAGGATGAATAACCGACGATACCGCCGACAGAAATTTTTTCGTGAACTCCAAATTGTAAACCCAAGCTAATTGGCGGTAAATCTGCCGTACCATATAACCCGGCTAAACCTCCAATACTAACACCAGCATTTAAATTAGTTACGCCTTTTTTATATGTTTGCGCAAAAGAGAAAGATGAAATCAGAAACAGAACGGTAATAGTAACAAGTGCTTTTTTCATAGAGCTTAGCTCCCTTTATTTGTGATTGATTTATAGTTAATTAAATGAGCAATTTTTCTCATCTAAAATTTATGATCTTTATTTTCTTCGGCAACAGACGTAAAACCAAGTAAAGAAGCATTTCCCAGGACATATTCAAATTTAAGATGCCGGCTTAATTCTAATGCGGTTTCTTTATCTGCGGCTGTAATTATATTAAAACCTTCTCTTGTTAATATCTCCCGCAGTTTTCTTAATTTCTGCGCATCTTCATCTAATACTAATATTCTATTGCTGGTCAGATTCATAAAATTCCTAAATGATAGCAAGAGAATTACAATTGCCGTACCAATAATTTAAAGAACAATAGTTTTGAAATTTTTATCAAAAGCAACTTTGAAAAATAACATCAAAGAACTATGGTATTAGGACAACACTACCACCGGTTTTTCTGTCGTGTAAAAACGACATAAAACTTGGCGTGAAATTAGTAAGTTTATTTATCATTGTCCACAATAAATTAAAAAAAAATTAATTTTCAATCCCTAATTGTGATAAAAGTTTATAGAAATGGGTTCTATTGATACCAAGAAGCTGCGCCGCTTCCGATTTCGAATTTGTTTTTCTTAAAGTACGGAGAATATACATCCTTCTAAATTCTGTTTCGGCATCAAGTAAAGTTTTTCCTGTTTTTATTACCGGATCATTAGATATTTTTTCCAACAATTCCGGGGGAAGATCATTCAGCTCAATTTCATTATCTTTTGAAAGGACCACACATCTTAAAATAACATTTTCAAGTTCGCGTACATTTCCGGGCCAGGGATATTCTTCCAGCACTTCGAGAGCTTCCTCTGCAATTGTAAAACTCTGGCTTTCGGAATGTTTAGTCAAAAAATATTCGCTTAGTTCTTTTATGTCTTCTCTTCTTTCCCGCAAAGGCGGCATAGTAAGTTCAATAACTTTTAATCTGTAATATAGGTCTTCTCTAAATTTTCCCTGAGCGATCATTTCGTTTATATTGCGGTTGGTTGCACAAAGAATCCTTACATCTATTTTGCGTGTTAGCACCGAGCCAAGCCGCTCAAACTCACGTGTTTGTAAAACTCTTAAAATTTTTGCTTGAAGATTAATACTCATTTCACCTATCTCATCAAAGAAGAGGGTGCCTCCATCAGCCATTTCGAGCTTGCCGGGCTTTGGTTTTACGGCTCCGGTAAATGCGCCGCTTTCGTAACCGAACAATTCGGACTCTAAAAGATCAGCGGGAATTGAACCGCAGTCGATAGTAACGAACGGTTTTTCTGCGCGCCGGCTGTTTTCGTGAATAGCACGAGCAAGCAAATCTTTCCCCGTACCATTTTCACCAAGCAGTACAACCGAAGCATCTGTTGCAGAAATTTTTGCTGCGATCTTTAAAACATCAAAAAGTTTTTTGCTTGTACCAATAATTTTTTCACACTTGAACTCCTTTCTGAGGTCATCAAATTTTACGATTGCTTCGGATAAAAGTTTTTTCTCGAGCGAGGATATTTCGAGAGATATTTCAAGCCCGCGGACAATTTGTTTTGCGAAGGATAATAGAAAAACCAAATCTCTATCTCTAAAGGCATTGTCTCTATTTCTTCGGTCGAGATATACTGCGCCGAGCACCTTATTACCGGAAGTTAAAGGAACGCATAGCACAGAAGAAATACCGAGACGAATTATACTTTTGGAAGCGGGGTAATTATTCCCGTCTTTAATGTTATCCGCCTGCATGGGCGTTGAATCTTTAATAGTGTTTTTTATAACAGATGTACTCATCTCCATAGCTTCGGGAGCTTCATCGGGGTTCATGTTTTTGGCAATTGTCAAATCCGGCTCTCCTTTTTCATTTGATAAAATTATAAACCCGGCGTCCGCTTTTAATTCTTTTACTACAGTATTAATAGCAATTTCCATTAATGTTTTCATTTCAGTTTCGGAAGTAAACAAAATTCCGGAAGAGTATAAAATCTCAAGTTTGCTTTTTGCTTCTTTTAATCCTTCAAAATCGCCCTCAAGTTTGTTTAGATAATCCCAAAGTTTATTCATTTCTGAAGTTAAACTCTGGTTTGATTCCATCAGTTGTTTAAATATTTTTTCAACTTTTTTAAGCACATCGGCAGATGCCCCGTCATTTTTCAAATCGATATTCAACTCCATAAAAGAAGTTGAAAGGTTGCTCAAAGTATCGCCAAATTTTTTTTGAAACTGCTGCTGTGCTTCGGTCCAGTTTGACATAATAAATCTCTTTTGGAAAATTGATAGGTTAGAAAATACGCATTAAATAATTGCTATTCAAAAAATCTTTCCGGTTGAATAATTTCCAGCTCCAATTGTTCACCCCGCAACCCTGGAAAGCAAATAATTAGGGCTGAAAACGGGTGAAGCCATAGCGCGGCAAGCCGCAATTTTGAATTGGGAATTTTGAATTATGAATTAAACGCAAAGGAATTTATATAATTTATCATTTAAAATATTTTAACATAAAAAACAAAAATATTATTTTCAATACTATAAGGTAGAAAAAATAACATGATGAGTTCCTCCAACCGACAAACAGACCTTGGGCAAACCCTTTTTAACATTGCCCGAACTGCCATAAACTGTAACCCTCTAATAAAAGAAGTGTATAAGAACAACTTGCAAAAAAGCAAATCCGGTTTGTCTGCCATTGGGGTTGTTATGCATAAAATAATTAGAATTGTTTACGGTATGCTTAAGACCAACACCGCCTTTAACCCCGATATTGACAGAGGCAACACAGAGCATGCTGCTCTTAAAAAACCAAAAGTAGTTGTGATAAAAAGCAGACGGTTTCAAGAGTTTGATTCTTTAGTGCCGGCATCAAAAAAACAGAATAAAAAGAGAGAGGAACAAAAAGCCTCCCAAAAGGAATAACATTCTTATTTACGGGATCAGCTTCTGTTCCCCACCGATAGTGCATATATAAACATCGTCAATGTTTCAGAGAACCTAATTGTTCTTTCGGGATAGCTACACCCCGAAAGCACTTAAAAAAATTTAACGAACAGCTAAATTTTAAGTTGACTTTAATCGGAATAACTTGTTAGGCATTTTTAATTACTATAATATTAAATTCATACTGATTTCAAAAATAAAAAATCGTGGGAAGTTATAGTATTCGCTTCTTTCTGTTAAAGTTTTATTGAATGCGTCAAGGGCAAAAATTCTTCTGGATTCATTTTTATGATTAAAAATATTTAGAAATGTAAACGAAACATTGATATCAAAATCAGAATAAGCTACTTTATATAAGAATGATATGTCTATACTATAATAGGGTTTCAAATTCAATTGATTAGTAAAATCAGTAGAGACTGAATTATTAACAGTAGAATCAACAGAAGAATAATCAGAACTAATTTTCTTATCGAACATATACCTGCCTGAAGAATAAACAAATAATACATTCATATAAAAGTTGCTGAATTGATATTGAACCAAATTAGTGATTGTTAAAGGGTTATAGTTTAACGTATAAAATTGAGTATCGTCCTTATTATTGCGATTAATGCTTTTGCATAAATTAACTGCTATCAAATTTTTCACTGAAAGCGATTTAATCTCATTTTCTAGGAGAAATGATAATCCATATCTTAATCCATCGAAATCTTGATTAAATTCAAAATCGGAATTATAGATAGTAACTTCGTTAGGATAATTATTTGCATAAACCAGATTTTTAAGTTTTCGCAAGAATAATTTCGCACTCACATTAGTTTCAAAAAAAGAATTACTTATATCTTTACTAATATTAATAGAAGAATTTAAGCAATAAATAGGTCGCAAGGGCAACTTGTTATCATCTACAAAAAATATACTGCTTGCAGAACTCGGGTCCCATAATGCATTTTGAAAACTATAGAATACTGGGTTTATTGGTTCTTGAAATGATTCATAACTGATTTGAAAACGTGCATTAAATAATATGGGGTTATAATAAGCAATGTCAAATCCTAAAAATGGATGTATATTATAGAATCTAAAACTATTTAGTCCAATATGTAGTGTTGATAATAATTTGTCTGAAAGTAAGTTTTGATAATATATGATGCTTTCAAAAACATCAGATAAGTAAGATGCTTTTATGCTGTTTTCATTATTAGTAATTGATACTTCATTTGCAGAATTTGTTTTCTGATGTTTATATCCGAGGGATAAAATAAAAGAATGACTTGGTTTAATTGAATATTCTATGTTGCTGTTAAGTCCGAATTCTTCAAATGATAGGTTAGCTTTACCGTGGACATAGACACCTTTATTTTCAGGAAATCTGTAATCAATATTATTTTTACCAACATTGGAATAGAACTGAGTAGAGTTTCTGACTTTACCTAAGTCTGCTTGAATTTCAGCGCCATAATTTAACTGATATGAATTAAAATTAAATCCTTTTGTATTAATACCGAAGTTTCCAATATCCTCAGAGTAAATAAAAATAGGCTTAATAATTAGATTGCTGAACTTTAATTCCGCTAGCATCTGAAAACTTTGGAAAAACGGAAATTTTTTGTATTCAAAATCATTTTTATTATTAATAGAACTGCCTAAAAATGGTTTTATAGTTTCTAATAAAGACCTATTATATCCGACAGTTATCCCACCATTAAAGAAATTAACAGGTAAGGAAATTGTATTCTCAAAATGAAGTATATTAATTTTAGAATTAAAGTGAATTTGGCTGGTATCTATTTTATTTGTTTTTAATTCCAACCTTATAGGTTTACTGTAGCCGTTTAAAGAATGAGTTTCCAACAAAGAGATTTGTGAAAAAAGCAAAGAATTTAAGCCACTTTGCATACCTATCAAACGTGATTGAAATGGAACAGGTATATTATTTATAAAAAATTGTTGTTCCTGAAAATCAGCCCCTTCCATATAAGGTATCGTATTAAAATCAAAAGCTGCATTTATCCCAATTATTCTCAGTGCACTCATCAAATCATAATTTGCTAAACCAGATGAATGATATTCTTCTATGTTTACTTTTTGCTGGCTTACATCATCCGTGTATTTTTCACCTACAACTAATATAGTATCTTTAAGTTGATAAATTTCCTTTACCTGGGAATTCAAAAAAGTGCTGTTTAAAATGAAGATAATTGAAATTATATATTTCATTTAATCATAAATTTTGTCTTTAAGTTAGAAGCTCACCTTACGCAAGAAACAGTTAATCGGATGTAAATCGATTCCGATAGCTTTCGGAATCGACAAATTAAATAATTTTTCTCCGTTAACTAATCCATTAGATAACGGACTTCGTACTACAATATCTGCATAAGGTGAGTTAGAATATTAAAAACTATAAGAAACACCAACTCTTAAAGGAAGATAACCTATATTTTCGTTTAGAGTATAGGGTTCAATATCTTGGTTATAGTTATCCGAAACAGTAAAATTAATAATACTGTCATCGGTAAAGCTAATAATATATCTTGCGTCAGCAAAAATTGAAATCATCGGCGATACTTCAAACTCGACTCCAAACCCAAAATTTATTGATAATGCATTTGCAGATTCACTGCTTATTGTAGAACGATAACTTCCATTACTTGTTCTTTCAATTAAATCAGCAGTGGAAACAATTGAAAAACCAAATCCTGCTAAAATATATGGCGAAATTTTTTGGGATAAATCATTTAGATGATATTTTATATTGGCGCTTAGGTTTAGAATCTTTGCTGCACCACCTTCACCTTGGTTAGTCGTTTTGAGTTTATCTTTTGCTTTCTGCATATCAAACGAAAAATTGTTATAGTCAATATATCCCAAAAGAGATAGTCGAGAATTTAAGTAAAATTCAAAGCCTGCGCCAAAATTATAACTTGAACTCCAATATTCAGAAAAATATTCTCCTGATGCAGGAATGCTTAAGCCTGTATTTAACATAACAGATGTTTTGGTTTGAGCAAGTAAATTATTTGCAAAGAACAGAACCACGACAATTAAGATTGCCTTTTTCATAGTAACTCCTAAATTTAATTTGGCAATGTTTATTATTTAAAGTCTGGCATTCGTGCATTGCCTATAACCGAAATGCCTAACGTACTTGTTTTTAAGCCGCCGCCCAGAACTGCATGCCGAACTGAAAAGCTACTGCCAATAATTTTTAACAAATTTATTTAATAGAACAAACTTAAAACAGCAATTTTGTTTAGCTAAACTAACTTGAGAAACCTAAACCGACCGCTTCAAAGAGGCGGTCGGTTGATGTTGCCTGTTAGCAAATAGAATCAATTCAATTCTATAAGTTAATTCCAATCATTAATAACAGAACTGTCGCAGGCCTTTGAACTTTTCTTGTATCAGTAGAAGAAGAACTATAACCCGCAGTAGAATAACTATAAACCTCCGATTCTTCATATTCAGGTTCACCGGTATAATATCGTATACCAATATTAATTTTATTTATTTTAATCCCACCCCCAAAACCATACGCAAATGATGTTCCCATTTTAGTAGTAACCTTAAAAGAAGAAGCAGAATAACCAGAAGATGCTTCAACATCTGGAACGCTTGATAGCAACAATCCGATTTGACCGGTACCATAAATATTTATAGTTGGCGAAATAGCAGTTTCATAACCTATTCCGGTCATTGCCCAAGATGTTAAATAACTACCAACTGTAGCTTTCTCTTCTGAGTACCGGCTTCTCCCCACACTCTCATCCATACTATTTAATGCTAAAGAAAGAGAAGACACCCACATAATGCTTTCGTTCAAATTTTTTGAGCCTTCTACCATTGCGCAGAAGCCTGTATTTGCAAAGCCTGCTTTATCTTCGTTTTTAGCGTTAGCAGTACTTCCAAAATCGCCCTGTGGTAAAGACAGACCGCCCAAGAGACTAAAATGAATAGAAGAAGTATTTTCTTGGGCAAAAGCATTACTTCCCAAAATTAAAAGTAAAAAAAGAAAAGAACAAAAGTAGCACATTGAATTTTTCATACCAGAACTCCTTTATGAATGTTTTAATTATACCGCCTTATTGTAATATAACATCCCGGCGGTTATAACGTTATATTTTAGTACAAATCTCATTTTTATTCTTTTAAGTCACAAATGACTGTTAAGAACTATCAAAGTAAAAGCTTGTTAGTTCTCGTGTTTGTTCGCTATGTCTTCGTATAAACTTGTCCATAAATTTTTAATTACGCCATAAGTCATTCATCTTTTATAACAGCGATGTTATTAGAAGGTTACTATTTGATTATACCCCAACACTTTGGTTTTTGTTAGACATATCCAATAAATTCGCCACAGATATATATGTTCCCTTAGGAATAAGATTAGCACACCACAAATAATTGCTGCGATTACAAATATTTTCTTATTCACTTTTTTATTTTAAAAATCTTCATTAATATAGGAAAAAACATTTTAAAACATTGTTTTAGGAACACCAAATTTCATTAATGTAAATTTAGCATCATAAGATTTCCTTTTTAAGATGATGCTTTTAATCTTTTGATAAGATTCTTCTATAGGCAGATATTTTTGCTCACTAATCTTTCTAAAATTTTCAAAAACGAAAAAAATTATATCGGCATTAATTGTTGGTTCTGTTGATTCTCTGCCTAACAATAACAAATAGAATGTATTAATTTCTCTTCCATTTAGTATTTTAATAAAATCAGATTTTGTTTTGGGGTTTATTGCCTCTGGAAATTTACCTGACAAATGATTTGCATAATATTTATATACATCGCCTTCATCCGATAATATTACGCCTTCTTTATCTTGAAGTTCATTTAGTATTTCTTTCCAAGGCGAAGCATATACAGGCATCAGGAAATGGCGGTTTGACAAAACATTAAAAATTGAATATAAATTCAGAATTAAAAAAGTAATTATAAAAATCTTCCGCCAATTGCTGCTTTTTAAATTATCATAAAAGAAAGAAAGAAGAATAAATACAAAGGGTAATACAAAAAATGTCCTTGATGGAGTATAGATGAAACTTGTATGTTTAGAAATAAATGTGGTTACTAAGGACGTGAAAATAATTCCTATCACAATTGTTATAACAGAAAAAAATAAATAGACACTATTCTTTTCAAATAAACTTGAAAACTTTGTACCTAAGAAAAAAACGAATAAAAGAATAATTACCCCAACAATAAAAATTATTTCAAAAGGGAAAATTGTTTCGCTAAAGAGAAAAGCGTAAATACTGTACAAAACTTTTAATACTATAGAAAAAGGGGAAGCATTTAAATCTGCTACTTGACCTGCATTCGAAAGTTTTCCTAACTGAACATAGAGAATTACTAACCAGGGGCTGAACGCAATAATCGATACAATTATTGAAATTAGATGCTTAAATATTAATTTCCTTTCTTTTATTAAAAGATAAATAAAATGAATTAGTATGATCACAGATGATGGGTAATCGGTATAAAGGAGAACAATATAACTTAAAGTTAAAAATAAAAATCTTTTTTTCGTTTTGAAGTGATCCAGTTAAAAAATATAAATGTTGAAAATAAGACAATGGTTGCTGCTAAAGAATAATATCTTAACATTGGAATAAAAAGCCATAGTCCACCGGAGAATAGGAATAATATAAATAATGGATGAATTCTTTTGGGATAAATTTTTATAAAGGTGAAGTAAACCGAGGAAATAAAAATGAAGCCTATAATAAATTGAAATATTCTTAAAGTAATTTCACCTGAACCGAAAGCATAAATCCACAATTTCAATATTATAAAATAAAAAGGTGGGTGATAATCGTTCGCAAGCGCATTTATGAAAACTTGTCCAGTTAGAGTTGCAAATTGAATACTAAAAATCTCATCGCCCCAAAAACTTTTTGTTAAAACAGCTCCAACAGTAATAATAGCAGAGATTAGAAAAAAAAGCAAAAAAGGAGATTTGCTTTTTACTACCAGCCAATTGTGTACAATCTCTATTTTCAATTCATCCACCTTTCCAATTCTTTGTTAAGAAATCCCACATAAGCGTCGCCAATAAGCGGACGCCCCAGAACAGCAGTGCCTCTTAAAAAACAACATCCAATAATTATAAAAACATTTATTTAACAGAACTACTTTAAAAAGCAACATTACACGGAAGAACAAAGCCAATGCTTACACAAATGCCAAAATCGAAAACGGCGTCCGTCTTGATTGGCGGGTTAGATAATTTTCGTAGCGAGAAAATTGGTAGTAATAAATTGTTCATATTGTTCTTTATATTTTCTAATTGGGAAAAGATATCCAGAAGGTGTAATTCTGAATAATTGCATTTTCTTCTCGTTAAAAAAATAGTAGAAATCTTGAAAGAATGTTCGGGTATCAATATTACATCCACCAAACTCGAAAGTAACTACATCTATTAATTGGTCTGCGAACATTTTATAGGCGCCATTCAATACATCCAACTCGTGTCCTTCCACATCAATCTTCAAAAGATGAATATGTTTTATACCATTTTCGAAACAATAATTATCAAGTGATGTTATTTGTATCTTTTCGGAGTTACTAAAATCAATATTGAAATGATCTAATTTCCTTTTTGTTAATGATGCTAAACCACTACCTTGTTCATTAGAATAAAGTGTATACTCTCCAACCTTTTTACCTAAGCCTAAGTTGTTTAATTTTACTTTTGTGGAATCAGGAGAGTTTTTCTGCAATAGCTCAAACGTAAATTTACTTGGCTCGAATGAATGTATCTCGAAATCTCTTTTATGTAATTCCTTAAATACCATATTTAGATATTGACCTTTGTTGGCACCAACATCAAAAATACAATATGGTTCTCTTTTTAACGTAAGAAAATTTAAAACAGATTTCTCACCACTATTCTGGACACCGCCACCAGAACCTACACCAGATAAGTAATGCGAAAACATTATATTTTTTTCTAGTATTTTTTGAGCATACTTATTTCCAAAGCATTTAGAGATAATACTTCTAAGCATATAACTCCTATATTTAATTGCCTAACGATTAAGTGTTTTATCTGTAAATGAGCAAAAAAAGAGAGAGAAGAAGGTTATAAAATATATTTGCTCATTTGCAGCTAAAATAGTGTTGTCCCGGAACAAG
>Ga0210044_10002335_pt1 | contig 28298 bp, 29 predicted proteins | sample CryGey13umfilter_2_FD_183959 | JGI IMG/M metagenome (GOLD analysis project Ga0210044, IMG submission 183959) | Groundwater microbial communities from aquifer in Utah, USA - Crystal Geyser 4/9/14 3 um filter (SPAdes) (version 2) | ecosystem: Environmental > Aquatic > Deep subsurface >... | reverse complement strand
TAACTCGCAAATACCATTAAAAACATATAATTTTTTAATAATGAAAAAATAAAACAAAATGAAACAAGAATTTGAAATGACACAAGAAGAAATGAACAACATTATCGCTATTAATAAAGACGGTGGTGACCCTGTAATGTTTTTAAGTGGGGGAATCCCGATTGGAAGTTCTTTGCAGGAAAAAATAAACCAATATTGGAAAATTTTAGGTAATAAATATGGATTTAAACCCATGACAGTTGAAAGTAGTTCAAAAGGTAAATTATTTTTTATTGCTGAACCAGTACCAGTTGTAATACCGAAAACTCGTGAAGAAATCGAAGAAGAAAAGTACGATACTTTGCAGAAAATTGTTGACCAATTAGAATTTTGTAATTATCAAACAAAAGATGGATTACACAGTTTAAAAAATAATTCAGCATTTATTGTGCTAAAGAAACGTGCATCTAGTTAAAGTTGCTAATAACGATTGGTAACCTGAAATACTGTATTTTTTTAAAAGTAATTTCTAAAAACAAAACAAAAATATATAAATTATGAAAAAAAAACTTTATTAGTAATTTTTCCCGGACAAAATATGATACGAAATGCTACATTTAACCTTTTAGTAGCTGAAACAGGTGAACATTTAGCTTCACACTTTTGCAGTCATCATGCATTTGCAAAAAATGATTTATATGAAGCAAGACCTGAAAGAATTAAAAAGTTTAAAAGAAGGTTTGGAGAAGTTGAAGTTAAATATATTGATGAAACTAATATTTCGCTGGAGCAATTAGTTGAGTTAAATAAAAAATGGTATGAACAACTTCCAGAGAAGCAGAAAGCGAAATAAATTTAATTACCGCTAATCTTTTGCACATTGTCAATATAAGCTGAAATATGGCGTAGGTTTAGAGGAAATAAAATTTAATTAAACAAAACAGGGTGCGACTGTAACGCAATTTTTATGAAAACAATAATTAGTAATCCTGTGCAGATAGCAGATGATGAATGGTGGTATAAAGGTTGCTTTATACAAAAGCAAATACACCCATTGTTAAAGCCTTATCACGTTTTTAGAGATAGCGAGAAACAAGAAAGTGTTGGCACCTGCTATACTTTTACAGAATCAAAAAAAATATGTGATTTGAATGAAGTAAAAGATTTCAAGCAAGGATACAAATCATTTTTACAATCAAAAAATTAATTAAAATAATAAATACAGACGAAGCTGAAAATCTTTTAAATAAGCTCCGATTATCAAATGTAAAAATTAGAAGTTTACAAATTAAATAACAAGAAAATGGAAAACTTTTTTTATGATGACAACTTTTGTTCAGGTATTAAAGATTTGACAAGAGTATTTGATATTGACAAAGATAATGTCAATCAATTAAAAGACAATTGGCAAGTAAAAGTTGAATTGGCTGATTTAGAGCCAATTTTTAAAGTAGATGCTGACAGCCTATGTCAATTACTTGCCGATGCTAACGAAGATAGGTTAAGTGAAGATTTTGACGAAGAAGCAAGGATTATAAAAGCATTGAAGGAAACTATTGATTTTGATAAGCTAAAAGATGCCTTACCAAAACTGTACTATCCAAACAACAATTTTCAAAATATTACAAAAGTTGATTTGGTTAAGTGGTTTTCTTAGCCTGACGACCAACTTGTAAATACAACTAAAAAAATATAACTTTAATAAAAAATAACCGCTAACTCATAGTTGTTATCAAAAATATATAATTTTTATTAATAATTTTAAATTTTATAATTATGTTATACGAAATGAAAAAATTAAAAATGCCTGCCATTAAAACATTTACTGATTTAGATGTTAAAATGCTAGAAATAGCAAGAATACAGGAAAAAGAAAAACTTAAAAAAGGATATAAATATGTAAAAGAAACAATTAATGGAATTTTTTCTTATGTATTAAAAAAAATTGATTAATTTTAAAATTATTAAATATGATATATTATATAACATTAAAAAATCCAGAAACACAAATTTTAACTTTTTTACATTTAAATATTAATGAATTGGTTTTAAATCAAGAAAAAGACAAATTTAAATTGTTACGAGGTTATGGTATTAGTTTGTATAAAACTTATATTAAAAGTTCTAAAAATTGTACAATAACAAAAAAACTTATATCTTTAAATAGTTTTGATATGCAAACGCAAAAAAGAAAAGAATTACACAAATATCAAAATATTATAATAGAATAAAAATGGAATATGTTATTGAAAAATCTCCTTTTTTTTCTTATAATATTGATAAAAAAGCGCATATAAAAGAAATAGCAGATTATAAAACTAATCTTATTATAGCTTCAAAAAAATATTTTAAAAGGGAAGATTATTCTAAAATTATTTCTAATGATTTTAGGATAATAGAATATGATAATTTATCGTCTTTTGCAAAAACTCTATTATTTTATATTTGTATAGTTTTATTAGATTATAATTCTCCTATATTTAGATTAAAAATTAGTGTTGTTAGTATTCTTTTTAATAGAGGAGAATCTACTATTTATAAAGCCGTTTCTCAATTAGAAAATGCAAATTATATTGCTAAAACTAAAAGTAAAGAAATATACTGGATAAATCACAATTATTTCTTTAAGGGAAATTATCTAATTGAAAAAAGATTTAAAGAAAAAAAATAAATAAAATAAATAAAATTTAATGGAAACAATATATACAGTAGAACAACAAAATGTTATCGAACAATCCATAAATTTTATCAGACATTCTACTGATAATATTTTAACAATAAAAGGTAATGCAGGAACAGGAAAAACAACAGTCGTTAAAGCAATTTTAGATAATGTAAAACAAAAATATAAATGTGTTGTTTCTGCAACTTCTCACAAAGCTAAAACAGTTATAAATATTAAATCTGGAGTAGAAGGTAAAACAATTCAAAGTTTATTAGGATTAATGCCAAATTTTGATTTAAAAACATTTAATCCTACTAAATTATCTTTTGAATTTTTAATGCGCCCTTCTATATTATCTTATGATGTTATTATAATTGATGAAGCTTCTATGATAAATAAATTTTTATATGAATATTTAAATAAAAATTTTAAAACTAAAAAAATAATATTTATTGGAGATGATTTACAACTTCCTCCTATACACGAAAAAATAAGTCCTGTTTTTACTAATCCAATAAATGTTTTAGAATTAAAAACAATAATTAGACAAGAAAATGATAATCCATTTTTTAAATACTTTGACTTATTACGAAATGATGCAAAGTATAAAACTGTTAATTTTGTAAATGAAATTATAAAAGAAAAAGAACATTTTATAAATGACGTTGGTTTTGCAGTTTTAAAAAAACAACAATTTTTAGAAAAATTATTAGAATATTATTATTCAACAGAATACCAATATAATACTGATTTTGTTAAGTATTTAGCATATACTAATAGTTCTGTAAAAAGTTGGAATAATTATATAAGAAAACAACTTATTAAAAGTGATGATTATATTTCTATTAAGGATAAATTATTAGGATATAAAACAATTTATTCGGGAGATATTATATTATTAACTAATAGTGAAGAATATAATATTACAAATTTAAATTTAAATTCTAATAATGCTTTTGATTTTGAAATTTTTAATTTAACATTAAATAGTTCTTCTACCGAATTAGACACTTTTATTAATATTATAAATCCTATTAATAAAGATTTTGTAAAATTACTTTTAAGTCGTTATGATGATGCAATTTGCATGGGCGGTAGAGCATGGAGAACTTTTTACGATTTTAAAAATAAATTTTTATTATTAGATGATTTTAAAAATAATCAAAATAAAACTATAATACCGAAAGATATTGACTTTAATTATGCTATTACAATACATAAAAGTCAAGGAAGCACATATAAAAATTGTTTTATTAATTTAAACGATATTTTACGTTGTAATAAAAATGATTTAGGTAAATTATTATATGTTGCTTGTACTAGATTTACAAATTCAAATTATTTCTTATGGGATTAGAAATCTTAAAAAAATTTAAAAATACTTTTAAATCTTATATTGATTTTTTAAAAAAAAAATTATCAAAATATTTAGAATTTTTAAAATTGCCTTTGGAATATCAATTATTTGAATGTTTATCTTTTTTAGAATTTAGAAGTAAAAATATAAAACAATCTATTTTTTATTATTCTTATATTTTAAGTTATTTATCATTTACTGATTTATTAATTAAAATAATAATACAAGAATTTTATAATTTAGAAAATAATATTATTTTAAATTATCAAATATTTTAACATGACTTATTTTATAACAACTAAAAATAATTTTAATTTTCAACATCCTGATATTCAAATTGTAAATAATATTAATGATGCTTTTGATTTATTTGTAACTTCTTTAAATAAACACGATGGTAAATTAATTTCTTTTGATGTCGAAACAACAGGATTAGACCCCATCATTAAAAAATTAGTAACAGAAACTTTTTGTATAAATAAAGATATTTTTATATTTTTATCTGCTTATGCAAATACTTTAGAATTTTATAAGTATTTATACAAACAAGGTTATTATTTATTGGGGTCAAATATAAAATTTGATATTTCTTTTATATTAAAAAAATATAATTTTTTATATACTAAAGTAGCTGATGTAATGATAGCGGAACAAAGATTAACATTAAAATCTGGTTTATCATGTAGTTTAAAAGAAATTATAAAAAGATATTTAAACATTAATATTCCAAAAGAAGAAACTTTAATTTTTACTTATTATTCTGAAAAAGATATTATTATTACAGATTCATTATTAAAATATATAGTTACAGATGTTATACATTTGCTTGATATTTTTAAAATACAAATAAAAAAATTAAAAATATATAAATTATTTAATTATGTTTTTAATGTTGAATTTAATTTAATATCTATTTTAGCAAAAGCAGAAGTCGAAGGTTTTGATTTTGATTTAAAAAAATGGATTAAAATTGCTGAATCTAATAGAATTTTAAAAAAAGAAATTATTAAAAAATTAGATATGGAATTAATTAAATTAAAAACTAATTCTATATCTTCTATTTTATTTAATCAAAAAAAGTGGAAACCAAAAAGAAATTTTATCCTGTATGATAATTTTTTAGAAGATAATACTACTAAAATGATTGATTTGTTTGGTGAAGTTTCTACCAGTCAATCTTTTACAGGTAAAAAACAAAAAATTGAGTACAATGAAGGTTGTTTTAATTATTCTAGTGATTTACAAATTATTGAAATATTTGGAACTTTAAATGAACCTTTATATAGAAAAAATAATACAATAAGAATACCTCAATTTAATAAAAATTATGCAATTATAAATACAGGATATTCTGTTAGTAAGAGTTCTTTTATTGAATTATTAAATAAATTTCCAAATAGTAAAATGAAAAATTTTATTAATTTATTATATGAATACAGAGAATTAGATAAAGCTATTACTACTTATGGTTTTAAATATAAAAATTATGTAATAAATAATAAAATTTACACTTCTTTTAGACAATGCGCAACCGATACAGGAAGAATGAGTTCTGGGCAAACTTTGATAAACAAACCTAATTTTCAAAACATTCCTTCAAAATCTTCATTTTCAAAACAATTAAGAAGTTGTTTTATTTCCCCTGAAAATTATAATATAGGAACGCATGATTATTCTGGTGCTGAATTGGTTATTTTAATTGCTATGTCTAAAGATGCAAAATTAAGAGAATTATCTAAAAAAAATATGCACTCTCATTTTGCAAGTATTTGTTCAAAAGCAATTTTTAAATTTCAAAATAAAAGTCAAGAATTTATTGATAATTTTGTAATTACCCAAGAAATAAGAACTAAATTTAAACCTGTTACTTTTGGTGTAATTTATGGTGCGCATGAAGATATTATTTCTAAAGTATTAAATATAAGTCTTAAAGAAGCAAAAATAGTAATTGAAACAATAAAAAATGAAATACCCAAAACTTTTCAATTTATAAATTCTATTGTAAATTTTATGAAAAAAAATGGATATTTAATATTTAATGATTATTCAAATACTTTTGCTGTTTTTAATTATCATAATGCATATTTAAAAGATAAAAGTAACTATGAATTTTATAAATCAAAAATGTTTAATGAAATAAATGAAGCAAGAAATATTTGTATTCAAGGAACACAATCAGATTTCATTAAAGAATCTTCTGTTGAAATACAAAAATACATTAACCAAAATGATATTGATGCGGTTTTATTATCTTGGGTGCATGATGAAATTATTGATAAACATCATATAAAACACGAACAAGGATTAACTTATAAAGATAAAACAAATTTATCTTTTGGAGAAGTAAAATCTTTAATAATGAAAGAAACAGCAGAAAGATATTTAAAAGGAGAAAAAATTTCTGTTGAATATAATGTAAAAAAATATTGGACAAAATGAAAACATGAATAATATAAAAAAATTAAAAGTACAAAATGAAGCACTTGAAGTATTTTTCAATTCTTCTCATTTCGGGGCGAGTAAAAATAAACAAGGAGCATTTCATTGGGTTACTGGTTTGGGTAAGACTTATGCAAGTATTTTAATAATAAAAAAATATTTAAAAGAAAACAAAAAAGCATTAATTTTTGTTTTAGTACCGTCAGAAGCTATTAAAAAACAATGGGAAGAATATAGAAAAAATTTTAAAGTTAATTTTGAAATTTATAGTTCTTTTGAATTATTGAATAAAAATTCTTTTTTAATTTGTGATTTATTAATTGTTGATGAATTGCATTTATTTTATAGTTTAGAAACTATAAAATTAATAAATGGTTCTTTAATTTCTTTTGTTGATAATTTAGGATTAACAGGAACTTATTATGATTTTACTAATAGAGAAGAACAAATAAAAAATATTTTTCCTATTATACATGAAATAACAGAAGAAGAAGCATTAAAACTAAATTTAATAAATACTTTTATTGAGTTTAATTTACCTGTAAAATTAACAAATGAAGAACAAGAAAAATTAAAAGATTACAACAAATCTTTATATGATAATATTCAAAAATTACCTAAAGATTTTTTTAAATTTATAAATAATGTTTATAAAGGAGGAGAAATCAATGGTCAATATTATGAAGGTAAACAACATATATATTTATATGCAGCTTCAAAAAATTGGAAAAGAAATATGAATTTGTTAGACCCTATAAATGCTAAAATTGATTCTTTATGGAATCCTAATAAAATTTATGGTTATTGTAGAATTGTAATGGAAGCTATTAAAAAAAGAAAAGATTTATTATATAATGCAGAAAATAAAATTATTATAATTACAGAAATAATTAAAAAATTAAATTTAAAAACTATTACATTTTCAAAAAGTATTAAATTTACAGAGTTATTAACAGAAACTTTAAATACTGAAAATATAAAAAGTGATTATTATCACAGTAATTTAAAAACTATAATTTTATTTGATGATTTAAAAAATAAATATATAAAAAAAGGAAAAATAACACAAAAAAAAGAAATTTTAAATAATTTTAAAAATAATACTATAAAAGTCTTAAATTCAGTATCGGCATTAGATACTGGTTTTGATATGCCTGATATTGAATTAGCTATTACAGCGAGTGGGGATTCAAATTTTAATACTTACACACAAAGAAATGGGAGAGCTAAAAGATTTTTAAAAAGTAAAAAAGTAATTATAGTAAATCTATATGTTGAAAATAGTAAAGAAGAACAATGGTTAAAAAAAAGACAATCAAAATCAACACATGAAATATATAAAGTATTAAATGTTGAAGATATTTCTTTTAACTATGTTCCGAAAGGAATTAACATAAATCAGATTTAACATGATGAATACAGAAAATTATGTTTCTTTTTTAATAGAACATAATCTAACACAAGAACAATTTTTATTATTAATTTTATTAAAAGAAAGAAGATTAGATTTAATAAAATTATATAAAGAAAAATTTCAAATTGAAAATTCTTTAATTTCAAAATATTTTATAAATGATTTGATTAAAAAAGAATTTTTAATTAAAATAAATGAACAATTATTTGTAGGTGAGAAATTTTTAGAAATTTTTATTAATGATTATCAAGCAGCTTTAGAAATTTATGAATTATACCCATCATTTATTACTTTAAATACAGGAGTTCAAGTTCCTTTAAAAACAATGGATATTAATGTATTTAAAGAAATTTATGCCTTAAAAATAAATAATGATTTAAAAGAACATTTTAAAGTTATTGAAGATTTAAAATATGGAATTGAAAATAATCTTATAACAATAGGAATAAATAAATTTATAACTTCTGAATTTTGGAAATCATTAAGAAAATTAAGAATTGAAAAACCGAATAAAAAAGAAGAATTATTTGAAACTTTAAAATATGATAATAAAACCTAAAACACCTGAACAGGTAGCAAAATTAGCAGAACAGAAAATTATTGAAGAATTAAACGACGTTCAAAAAGGTTTGTATTGTCGATTTAAAGGTTTAAATATAACAAATTCAAAATATTTTAGATTTAGTAGAGTAAATTTGTTTGCAGGTTTATCAGGTCATTTTAAATCTACAATGCTATATATTTTAGAAAACGATTTTTTGAATAAAGAATTAAATAATGTTCCGTTTCCTATTATTATATTTTCTTTTAATTTAGAAATGGAAGCAGAAGATGCTTTATTAAAAAACATCGGTCAAGATTTAAATTTAACTTATTCTGATTTATTAAGTAGCACTTATAATCGTGAAACTGATGGATATAATAAATTATCTAATGAAAATTATTTTAAGGTAAAAAAAATGATTGAAGATTTTAAATCTAAACTTATTTTATTTTTTGATGTTCCTTCTTCTTTAGCCGATATTGATGAAACAGTAACTTATTATCATAATTTATATTACCAAAAATATCCAAATTTTAAATTAATAATTGATATTGACCATACTTTATTAATAGAGCGTAAAAAAGAAAAAAATGAATTAGAATTAATGAAAGGTATAGGAATCTTAGCAATTAAATTTAAAAAAAAGTTTGGGGCTATGGTAAATTTAATAGGGCAATTAAATAATAATATTGAATCAACTGAACGCATATTGAAGCCAGAGTTACACTATCCTAAGAAATCTGATATATATGCCCAAGCACAAGTATTTAACGCCTGTGATAATGTTTATGTATTTAATAGACCTGAAATGTTAGGTATTAAAAAATATGGTTTAAATAAATATGACACAACAAATCTTTTACATGGAATTTGTTTAAAAAATAGATTTTTAAAAGTTTTAAGTTTATGGTTTGAGATTAATAGAGGAAATTTAATTGAAAAAATTTTGTAATTAATATTATATAACATACCTTTGTCCTATAAAAAGGCAACCGTTACAGAACGGAGTAAAACAAGGGTTATAAATTTTATAAAAAATGACTTATGAAACCCAAAAAAAAGAATCAGAAGATGTTAACATAATAAAAACATCTTCTGATTTAAATTCTGAAATTATTGAAGAACTAAGCACAAATCAAAATTCTTCAATACAAGAAAAAATAAAAACGAAACAAGATTTACAAACATTAAATTTTAGCGAATTAGACACTTTTGAAAAAATGTTAGAAGTTGGTAAAGTTTTAATAAATAGTAAACTTGTACCCTTTAAAAAAGCAGAAGATGTTGTTTGTGCTATAATTGCAGGTAAAGAATTAGGAATACCTTTATTTACAGCATTGACTAAAATATATGTAATTAGTGATAGACCTTCTTTATCTGTACATATAATAAGAGGTATTTTACTTTCAAAAGGTATTTGGTTTAATAAAACAAGAGATTTTGAACCTTTTTTTGAATTTGTTGAAGCTGAAAACGGTAAAGTAAAATTAGAAGATGTAACTGAAAACGGTAAAATTACACAAAAACCAATTGTTATAAAACATGGATTCTTAGATGAAAAACCTGATGTAGAATTTTTAAAAAGAAAAATTGATAACATAACAATTTGGGAATTTGAAAGAGAAATAATAACACCTTTAAAAAAAACAAAAGAAATAAAAATAATAGGAAAATTTAGTTATTTGGATGCCATAAATGCAAACTTAATTGTAAAAGATAATTGGAAATTTTATCCTAGATTTATGTGTTCTGCAAGAGCATTTGATGCAGGTGCTTTTGAAATAGCTGATGATTATTTAAATGGTATCAATTCTTTAGAAGTATTAGCTGATGTTAATGGAGTTGATATTGAAATTCAAAATGATAATTTTTAATAATTTAGTAATAATAATTTAGTAATTTAGTAATTTAGTAATTTAATAATTTAACAATTTAATTTTTAGTAACATGAATTTAACAATTTTAACAAACACAAGTACAAAAAAAGAAAAACTTGAAAAAGGTTCTTTATTGTACGTAAACTCAAATGGATTTTCACTATCAGAAAAAGCCACAAATCAATTGGAAATAGCTGATGGTGATAGAGTTATTATTGCAAAAGATGAAGAATCTGGAGCATTTTTTATCGGTAAAGGAACTGAAACTTTAGGAGCAAAAGCAAAAGTAAAAACTGCAAAAGCTGTATTTTCTTCTTCTGCTGCTCATGTAGAATTAGGCGGAGAAAAAGGTAAAAAATCAATTTATACTATTAGTGAAGATTCATCTGAATTTAATAATCTTCCATTTTATAAATTATCTTTTTCTGAAACAATTATTTCAACAAGAGAAAGAAAAGTAAAAGGAGAACAAAATACGGAAACAGAAATTGCGGAACCATCACTTATTGATGCAAATGATTTTGATGTTGAAGATTTCGGAGAACTTTAATCTTTTATAATTTTTAAAAAGCCATTGAAATACATGGCTTTTTTTGTTTTTAATTTTAATCTTTTAATATAATAATATGAATTTAAGTATAAATAAAGAAACCAAAATAGAAAGAGCTAATGGTTTTATACCTCCAAGAGAGGTAGCACCTTCCCCAAAATTTCCAAATGGTTTTGAATTTCCTGTATGTAAACTTTTAAAAGTTTCTTATATACCAAATTATGATACAAAAAATGGAGAAAGACAAGTTTTAAGTTTTTTCTTTAAAGATTCAGAAAAAAGAGAACATAATCATTTTGAATGGGCAATTGAAGAAGATGATGATAATTTTACTAAAAAACTTGACGGTCTTACAAGTAGAATTGGGCATATCTACAAACAAACTATTGGAGATTTACCAGAAGAAGGATTTAATGGAAATACTTTTGAAGAATTTTTTAAGGAAATTGAAAAAGCCTTTTCTAAAACTGTAATTGTAAAAGATAAAGATGTAAAAATACATATTTTGCATCCTTGTTATTATAAAGTAACTTATTATTCTAATAATTTAAATTTTCCACTATCTATAAATTTTTTAGAAAGAGTAGTAGAAGGAAAAGCTTGTAATTTAACAATAAATAAAAATTACGATAAAATTAAACAAGAAGAATTTAGAGGTTTACCATCTTTAGAAAATCTTGGATTACCTACTGATAGTAATCCATATAGTTGAAATTAATAATAAAGCCGTTAAAAATATTTAACGGCTTTTATTTTTTTTATATGAATATTCTTCCAAATGTAACAAAAGAATATGTATTAAAAAATGTAACACAAGAACAAATATTTGAAAAATATTTTAATATATCAATTGTTTTTAATGATTTAATTTGTTCTCCAAAAATAATAAGAGAAGATAAAAACCCAACTTGCAGTTTTTATTATAAAAATAACAGATTAAAATTTAGAGATTTTAGCGGCTCTTTTTGGGGTGATTGTTTTGATGCTGTTGGTTTTTGTATAAATATTAATTCAAATTCTAAACAAGGTTTTAGAATTATTTTAGATGATATATGCAAAACTTTTAAAATACATAAATACAAAAATAAAGATTTTAAAACTACAAAAAAAGAATCTTTAAATACTATTCATAAAATAAAACAACAAAAAACAACATTTTATATTAAATATAGAAAATATAATAAAAATGATTCTCTTTATTGGAATAAATTTAATATAAACATTTCTTTATTAATAGAAAGAAAAATTTATTCAGCACAAGAAATTTATATTTTTAAAAATGATAAATGGATTTTAATTTATCAATATAAAATTAAAGACCCTGCGTATTGCTTTTTTATAGGAGTTGAAAAAACTGTAAATCTTTGGAAAATTTATTATCCTTTACGAAAGAAAAATGAAATAAGATTTCAAACTAACAATTCTTGGTTACAAGGATTACAATACATAATACCTGATAAATTTTGTGTAATAACAAAATCTTATAAAGATGTTTTATGCTTTTATCTTTTAGGCATACAAGCAATTGCTGTGCCTTCTGAAACACATTTAATAACAATAAAAGAATATTTATTTTTAAAAAGATATTACGATTATCTGTTTTTAAATTTTGATTATGATTTAACTGGTATTAGAACGGCAATAAAATATAAAAAGAAATATGGAATACCTTTAATTACATTTACTAAAAAATACAATGCTAAAGATTTAGCAGAATATATAGAAAAATTTGGTTTTGAAAAGGCGAAAGAATTAGTAAATAATACAATAGAAAAAATTAAACTTAAATATATTGAATATGAAAACTCGTATTTATCTTGAAAACAATATTTATATAACTTGTGTAGATGATAATACTTTAAAAAAATTAGAATTAAATAAAGACAATGAAGAATATGAATTATTAATAGGTGAAGATTTTATAAAAATCAAAAATGTAATAATGTTTGGCGATATAAAAAATAATAAAACAGCTATTTTTCCTTATTTACATAGTTTTTATCATACAAAAGCAGGAGAACGTTATTTAGCGTATAGGGACTATTCTATGACTTTTGAAAAACAACTTGAAATTTTACATTTAATAAATAAAGCAGAAGATAAAATAACTTGTTCCAATATACTTTTTAATATTTTATCAGATGTTGAAAAATGTGTAGTATGGAAAATTTAATATTAAGAATAAATTTTGAAAATTTAATAACAAAAGTTAAAATTTCAAATTCAAGACGGGGTATTTATAATGAATATAATGTAAAAACAAAATATTTTAAATACCCATTATTAAAAAAAACTAATATAAAAAAAGAAAGCGTAAAAAACATAAATCCAGATGAACTTATTTTACCTTTTACTATTTGTGGATTTATAAAAAATAAAATTGTATCTGTTTTTGCAGAATTGCAAAATAATAAACTAATTAAAAATTCTAATAATATTTATTATTTTGATAATAATGTTAAAAAAGAAGATATTAAATATTTTTTATATGATGTAAACATAAATGAAAAACATTTAAAAAATACAAGAAGTATTGGAACGCCTAAATATGTTACAATTAATAATCAATTAATGTATTCTAATATTTCACCTTTTATTAGAAATACAGTTGTAGCAGAAATAAAAAAATTTTATAATCAAAAATTTAAAAAATTAATGCCTTCTCAATTATCTATTTTAAGGGAAAAATTAAAAGAAAAATCATTATTTATAAAATTTATTTATTATTCTAACGATTTAAAAACAAATTTTGATATTGATAATAGAATAATTGTTTATCAAAAAACTTTCTTTGATTTTTTAGTAAAAGGATTTCCTGATGAAAATTTTTTTGGACTTATAAAAGATGATAATGCTTTAATTATAAGTTCTTTTTTTGTAGAATTTATTCCATCTGATAAAATTAAATTAATAATAGAAATTTATAAACATAAATATAATTATTATGAATTGTATAAACAAAGAAATATTAATATCTAAAAGTAAAAATAATAAAATATTAATATGGAGCGGTAATATAAAACAAATAGGTATGCAAACTTCTATTTTTATATCTTACGGTCAACTTTTAGGTGCAAAAACAATAAGAATAAAAAATATTACTGGAAAAAATATAGGAAAAGAAAATCAAACTACTGCTACTGAACAAGCTAAGTTAGAATTAAAAAGTTTAGTAAATTCTAAATTAGATTCTGGATATATTTATATTACAAATAAAATACAAAATACTAATATTACAGATGATGAATTTTTAAAATTATGTAATAATTTAATAGGAAATTCTATAACTGATGCAACTGGATTTATAAAGCCGATGAAAGCGTTACAATATTTTAAAAGTAAAAAAGAATTTATAGATTCAAAGGGTATTTTTTATAAAGATAAAAAATATTATTTCTTAAAAAATTATAATAATTCTAGTGATTTAGATACAAATGTTAAATTTCCTTGTATTGCTCAATCTAAAATAAATGGTGTTAGATGTTTATCTACTATTATAAATGGAAAAGTAATTTTAAAATCTAAAGAAGGAAAATTTTTTAATCTCCCTTTAATAGAAAGACAAGTGGAACAGTTGTTACAAAATAGTAATATTATTTTAGATGGAGAATTGTATATTCATAATGAACCTTTACAAACAATAATTTCTGCTATAAAAAGTATAAATTTAAATACTTCAAGAATAGTTTATAAGATTTTTGATATTGCAAATTCAACTATTCCTTTTGTAACTAGATATAAAAATTTAAAAATTTTATTTGAAAATACAAAAAATATAATATTATCTAATGTAGAAATTGTAAAATCATATTCAATACATAATAATAAATCTGCGCAACAAATAACTGATTTATTTATTTCTAAAGGCTATGAAGGTTCTATTTTTAGAAGTTTTAATAATAGGTATGAATCTGGAAAAAGAAGTAGTACAATGCACAAATTAAAAAGAATAATAAGTAATGAATTTACTATTATTGATATAATTTCGCAAAAAGAAAATATATTATTAGGGTTATTTGTATGTATAAATAAAAATGGTAAAATATTTGAGGTAAATCCATCAGGCACAGAAGAATATAAAAAAAATTTATTATGTGATGTGAATAATATAAAAGGTAAAAAATTAACTTGTGAATTTTATGAATATACAATTGATTACATTCCTTTTCATATTGTAAATTCTATTATTAGAGATTATGAATAAATTAAATATTATTAAATTATTAAATATAAAAAAATGGAAATAATTAAAGTAAAAACAAATGATGTTTTAATTCATGATTTTGTTAATAATAAATTAAAAAAAAATGTTGAATATTCCGTAAATAATTATAAAGTTATAAATAATAAATTATATCTTTTTCATAATTTAATTGCAATATTAAATACAGAAAAAAAAGTTTTAATTGTTAAAGAATTTAACCATAAAAGTAGTTTTGGTGACGGTTTAAATTCATACACAATAAAAAAATATTCTTTTAAATATAAAACTATTATTTTAAAAGAACTTCCTTCAAAATATCTTTTTAAAAATTTAAAACATTTTAAAAAATATTTAGATTTATATTTTTTAAAAGATAATGAATTATGTTTTATTGCGTATTTAAAGGAAGTTGCAAAAAGTCCTAATTTAATACGTAATCTTGATTATTTTTTAAACACTAAAGATTATAATAATTTATTTTCAAATATAATAGATTTAATAGAAATTATAAAACCTGCGTATAAAAAACATTTTTTAAATTATAAAATAAATAAACGAATAATTTATGAAAATTTTACAAGTTATACTAAAAGTTCTATTTATACTTACGATTTAAAAAATATTAAAGTAAATGAAATTATCAATGGTGAATTTTTAAATAATTTATTTAGCGAACAAGAATTACAAATTTTAAATTTTAAAAGTTGGCGTTTAAAATACAGAAGAAAAAATAATATATATATTGACACTCATCAAAAAGATTTTGAAATTTATAAATGTAAAGAAAAAAAAGAAGCTGCTGAAAATATTTATTTAGATTATTTAGAAAACTTAAAAAAAAGAAAAGAAATAGAAAAATATGAAAAGTGTATAAAAAATATTTTAGAAATACATTCTTTTATAAAAAGTGGTAACAAAATAAGAAGTTTTTTAAATTTACATTTTTTATATTTAAAAGATTCTTTTGTTTATACTTCAATGGGTGTTATAATACCTTTAAATAGTTGTAAGTTATTATATAAAAGTATAAAAAATAATAATCTTTCTAATTTTGAAACTTTTGAAGGATTTAATAATCATGGAATAATAAAAAAAGATTTTATTTTTTGCACTATTGAAGATTTTAACTCTAATAAAAAATTAACAAATGATGATGTAAAAAACAGAGAAATTGAAGTATTACAAATAGGATGCCACAATATTCCAATATTTGAAATTGAAAATTTTGTAAAAAGAAATAATTTAAATTGATAATTATGATTTTAAAAGAAGAAAAAAAAGAAGAAATTATTATTGGTGATTTTGAACAAATAAATTCAAAAATATCAAAAGAAAATACTTATTTAATGTTATCTACATTAAGTAAAAACTTTTACTCAAAACCAATTGAATCATTTTTAAGGGAAATTGTTTCTAATGCTTGGGATGCAAATACAGAAGCAAATTCTGAAATGCCTGTAAAGGTTATTATAAATGATAATGAAATTAAAATAAAAGATTTTGGAATGGGGATGTCGCCTGATAAATTTGAAAATATTTTTATGTCTTGGTTTTCATCAGATAAAAAAGAAACAAATAATTTATTAGGTGCTTTTGGATTAGGAAGTAAATCCCCATTTTCTTATTGTTCGTCTTTTTATATTGAAACTATAAGTGATGGTATTTTATATTTATATCATTTAACTGATATAGATAAAGCTATTTTATTAGATAAAAAAGAAGTAGAAATAACAGAAGTTGGAACAACAGTAATAATACCGATAAAAAATAATGATAGTTATAGAATACATTCAGCGGCAACAAAAACTTTAGTTTATTTTGATAATGTTATTTTAAATTCTAATTATTATTATAATAATAATTTTTCTATTTTAAAAACATCTGATTTTATCACTACTTCTAAAAATTATGATTTAAATCTTGATTATTTACATATTTGTTTAGGTCAGGTTTATTATCCTTTAAATTTTTCAGCAATAGATAGACCTTCTATAATATTATCCGTTGGTTTATATTTTGATATAGGTGAATTAGATATTATAAAAAACAGAGAAGAAATTCAGTACACAGATGAAACTATTTTAAAATTACAAATGAAATATGATACTATTACTGAATACTTTAAAACAGAAGCACAAAATACTATACAAAACATTACTTTAAAAGAATTTTTAACAGATAATAATAATTTAAATTTTATAACTTTAAATAAAATTAAAATAAGATATGATTTTCAAAAAATAGATTTTTTCAAATTAAAAGAATTAACTAAAAATAATATAGAATATATTATTTACACGTTGTTTGATTTTAATTTAATTGTTAATAAAAATTTATCTAAAAAAAAGATTCTTTTAAGAAATATTTTTAATTGTAATTTTTATTATGCAAAAAACTCTTTAAATAAATGGGATAATATATATATAGAAAATGGTATTGTAGTACATAAGAAAAAAATATCAAAAGACGCTATTTTAAATATTAAAAAAAAGTTATTTAAAGATGATAAAAGTCCTTATGCAGCTATAAATATTATTTTAAAAGAATTTAAAAATTATTTAGAAACAGGATTAAAATACGATAACATAGCATCTGATGATTTTATTAAAAATTATAAAAATGCTATAAAAGATAAAAAAATTATTTTTTATGATTTTAAAAATGGTTACAAAAAAAACGTAACCGTAGAAAATCTTTTAAATAAAAAATATAATTTTTACGTTATAAAAAATAATGAAAAAGATGATAAATATTTAAATATTATTAATTATTTGCCATATTGGTTTCTAAAAAATGTAAATTTTATTATGTTTGCGAAAGTAAATGAAAAAACATTATTAAAAACTAATAAATTTTATCATGCTTCTAATATTTTTAAAATAAAAGAATTATCTAACCATTTTAAAAGAGTAACATTAAGAGATGAAATACTTAAAATAACAAATAAAGCTTATTTTGTTGAAAATTTTTGTGATTTTTATTATAAAAATTATAAAAATTTAATTGAAAGTCTAAAAAAAAGATGTAATTATACTATTAATGAATTTTTTGATGAAATACAAGAATTACATTCTTTATTTCCTCCAAAATATTTAATAATAGAAGAAGATTTAAAAATTTTAAAACAATTTTATAATAACTATAAAGTACTTGCCTATGTAAAACCAGAAATTCCAAAAGATTATCTTAAACAAATTATTATTAAATTTAAATTATTAAAATTAAACATTAAATATTATGAAAACTAAAACATCAATAAAAAAACAAATTAAATTGGTTAGATGCAATAATGAATTTACTATTTATTCAGATAGTGAAATAAAAAGAGTTGTCATTGATGATAAAATCAATCAAGATAAATTAATGGATTTTATTAGAAGATATAATGAAGTAAATAATAATATTCTAAAATTTAACATTGATAAAATCATTGCTAATTATGTAATAGTTTCAAAAAATGAAAAAGCATTTAAAACAATTAAAAACATAGAAAAAGAAAAAACAGGGTGGTTTCAAAAACTTCGAAATTTATTATTTGGTGCTTCTATTACAAAAAAAGAAAAAGAAATAGTAAAAAATGAAATTATTGAAAATAAACAAAAAATTAGCGATGCTCCAAGACAAAAAAGAAGAGGAGAATTTTAATTTTAAAGATTTAATATTAATAAATCCTTTGTTTATACCATCAAATAAAATGACAGAGCAATATTTTAATATTGCTTTGCCATTTGATGTTGGTATTGAAATAGAAACAGAAATTTTTAAAAGTTCTTTTGATATTATGCAAAATTTTAATAAATCTATTGTTATTCAAAATGATACAGAAATTAAAATTAGAATATCAAAAGGATTAGAAGGTGCAAAAGTTTTATATAATTTTTTGAAATTATTAAATAAACACGCTTATTTTAATAATTTAAGTGGTATTCATTATCATATAGACTTTACTACTTTTTTTGATTTTTTTAATAATGACATTAATAAAATAGAAAAAATAATATGCCAACATGAAACTTATATTTTAACAGAATTAGATAAATGGAATTATAAAGGTACATTTAATACTAGAAGAATAAGTTCAAATAAAGGTGATTGGCTTTCTATAAGAAAAATGTTTAAAACATTAGAATTTAGAATAGGAGAAATGTCTTTTGATTATTCTTTAATTATAAAAAGAATATTACATTTAACAGAAATTGTAAAATTTTTATATACTGCAAACGTATTTTCATTTGAAATTACAAATATAGAAGAAGATAATAAAATTATAAAAAATAGAATAATTAAAATTTAACTATGAAACTAATAAATAGTAATAACATTGTAAATTTAAAACATATTGAATTGTCTAAAATTTTTAAAGAAAATGTTAAAAAAAATAAAAATATTTTAGATGTACTTGTTTTAAAAAAACTTCAAAAAGCAATTGAATTGGTTTTTAAAGATAAAGAAATTGTTGATTTTATAACAGTAACAACAGAAAAAAACATAGAAAAAAGTACTGCTACTTTTGGAAATTCAAAAATAACTATTTCTAACATGGGATATTTAAATCTTGAAAATACGCAAGACCCATTATTAGAAAAACTTTTAGAAATAGAAGAAACAGTAGCAGAATTATTAAAACAAAGAAAAGAATATCATAAAAATAATTTAAGAAGTTTTGAATCAATAAATAAAGTTGAGAATATAAGAAAAATAGGAATAACTCCTTACACAGTTTCTTTTGATTATATGCCAAAATTTGAAATTGAAGAAATTAGTGGAGAAATTCAAACTCAGCCACCTGTAATACTTAATAAAGAAGTTTTAAAATTTACAGTATGAAAATTAATTTTTTAAATAATTTCAAAAAATTATTTAATCCTGTAATATTACAAGCTTTACTTACTAAATTAGATAAAAAAGACAAAAATTTAAAATACTTAGTTTTTAAACCTTTTGAAAATTTAAATCCAGAAGATATAAAAGTAGTTATATTTGGAACTAAGCCTTATTCAGATGAAAATTTTAATGGTTTAGCTTTTGGTTGTGCTTGCGAACTATCTCCTTCTTTAAGGGAAATTTCTAAAACTATTAAAAAACTTTATAATGATTCCATTATTGATGATAATAAAGATTTAATGTATTTAAAAAATCAAGGTGTTTTATTATTAAATATGTATTTAATTTTGAATGATAAAAATATTTATATTTGGAATACTTTAATTTTAGATTTTATAAAAAGTTTTTCTATTAATCATAAAAATATAGTATATTTGTTATGGGGTTCTCAATGTCAATCTTTTTCTTATTTAATACATAAAAAAAATAATTTAATTTTAAAATCACCCCATCCAGTATATTTATTTAAAATAACAGGATTTTGGAATTGTATGGATTTTAAAATTGCTAATGATTATTTAAAAAATAATAATAAACTTGAAATAAAATGGTAATAAATTTTAAAAAATTTGATAAAAATGTAAAAATTTCAGAAAAAAAATTAAAAGATACGGTAGAATATAATTTATTTTCAATCATAGAAAACATCTCAATAGAGCCTAATGAGAACCTCCCAGTTGGCGCAGGAGTTAGAATTATTCTACCTGTGGAGTATGAAGCTCAAATCAAAAATGAAAGCGATGTAGAACTCAAATGTGGGCTTGTTATATTAGATTCACCGGGTATCATTATTCCTAATTATAGCGGAGAAATTAAAATTTTATTATATGATTCTTTTAATATAACTAAAACAACATATTTTAATACAACAATAGTACGATTAGTTATCTCTACAAAATAATTAAAATTTTAAAATACAAATAATAATTAATAATTAAATATATATGAAAAATTTAACATTTCCAACAAAAGAAGAATTAAAAGAATATTGTAAAAATTTTAAAAATCCTGTAAATGATTCATTTTTAGTTTTAGGTATTGTATGTCCACATTATAATAATGATGGATTATTAATGTTAAATAAGCAAAGAAATGATATACAATTAGAAATTAATTTATCATATAATTTTATTTCTTACACAGAAGATGAAACAAAAAATATTAAAATGGGGGATAAAATTTTAATAGAACATAATTTAATACCATTACATAAAGAAATTATTAAAACAAAAAAAGAATTAGAAATATTAAAAAATTTCCCTGAAATATTAATGGATAAAAATAATGATAAAATATATTATGAATATGTTTTATATATTATAAAAGGATATAATATATTATTCACTTTAAATTAAATAAAATGGCACATGGATTTTTAAATTTTGGAAAAAATACTTCATTTGTAAGTAAAAAAGAACCTGCATGGCATAATCTTGGAAAAGTTGTTGAAACAATGACTTCTAAGGAAGCTTTAGAATTAGCAAAATTAAATTTTAAAACAGAAATAGTAAAAATACAAACTGTATATGACGACCCGTTAAAAAATAAAGTTTTTGAAAATAGATATGCAGTTTGTAGAACTGATAATAATTATCCTTTAGGAGTAGTAAAAGAACGTTATAATCCAATTCAAAACGAAGAAATTTTTAGTTTATTTGATAAAATAGCAGGAAAAGATAATATTTATTATGAAACAGCAGGTTGTTTAGGTAATGGTGAAGTAGTATTTGTAAGTTTGAAATTGCCTAGTTTTTTAGTAGCTAATAAAGATTTAATTGATAAATATTTAATTGCTACAACAACACATGATGGAAGTGGAAGTTTAAATATTTTTTATAGTCCTGTTAGAGTTGTTTGTAATAATACTTTACAAATGGCTTTTAAAAATTGCTTAAATAAAATTGCAATTAAACACACTTTAAATTATAAAGAAAAATTAAATATTGTTGATAAATCTTTAAATTTAGTACAGCAAAATGAAGAACTTTCAAAAGAATGTTTTGATATGTTATATAAAAAACAAATTAAAGATGATGTTGCAATTTCTTTAATTGAAAATGTATTTAATTTAAAAGATACTAATAATGAAATAAGTACTCGTTCTTCTAACGCTTTAGATGAAATTTTGCAATATTATGAAATTGGTTATGGACAAGCTGATATAAAAGGAACAGCTTATGGTGTATTAAATGGTGTAACTGGATATTTATCAAATGTTAAAAATTATAAAAATGATGAAAGTAAATTTAAAAATTTATTTTATCAAAAAGATTCAAAAATAATTCAAAAAACATTAGATTTATTAGTAGCGGTTTAATAATTTAATTTACATAAAAACGGTTAGTATTAATTTACTAACCGTTTTTTTTAATTTCTAAATCCTGCAAAATCACTTATACCATAACTAAAAGTTTTGTAAATTTGAGAGGAAAAAGGAAATAATTGTGCAGTTTCTCTAAATAATCTTGAATTTCCAGCATAAATACCTGCTTTTATTTCATCTTCATTTTGCATCATTTTATATCCTGCATTTAAAAACTGTAAAACGTCATCTAAAATTATGCCTGCGGGCAAAGGGTTTCTTATAACCCTGTATGCTTCGTTTGGATTTATATAAGAAATCATATCAGTTTTTACTCTTACGCCTTGATTTACTAAATGTAATAATGTAAATTTTAAAAATTTATCATCATCATCATCTAATCCTTTTATAAAAGAAGATAACATAAAATAAGCAGAATATAAACTAACAATAGAAATTAATTCTACCATCATTGCTCTCATATTTGCGGCATCTTCTTTTTTATAATTTACATCTTTTACAATATCATTAAATTTTTTAATTTCTTTTTCTTTATTAAAATTTTTAAAAACTCTATTAAATGTTATTTTATTTAAAGCGTTTTTATAAAAAATACTAAAAGGAGTTTTTATTTCAGAATTTTTTAACTCATCATCAAAAGAAAAGTTTTTAAATAAAAATCCAAAACTAGCAGATTTTAATAATCCTTTTGAAATCGAAAAAACAGAACTAACACCTTTTGAATTTATAAAATCAAAAAATGAAATATATCTACCTTTTCTATATTCTCCTAATATTCTATCAACAGCACCAAATTCAAAACGAGTTGCAATATTTTCAATTAAAAAAGTTCTAAATTGTAACAAAGCTCTTCCTAATAATTGTTTTTTTGCCATTAATGGTAAAACTGAATCGTAAGCACCATGTATTTTAAAAACAACTTGTTTTATTTTATTTTGAAATTCTTTATACGAATCAGGTTCTTTTCCATATTTTTCTTCATCCCACATTCCATCTTCATTTATTGCTTCATAATAAGTAATTTCATTTCCATTTACTATTATTTTATTTCTTTTTAGCATAGCAATAATAATAGGTGCTTGATTTATAAATTCAGTTCTTTCTGTAATATTAAAGGCACTTAAAAATTTATATTTACCGCTAAAATTAATATCATTACTGTATAATTCTTCCGCAGGGTTAGCTAAATATCCGCCAGATTCTATAATATTTCTTATTTTATTTGCTTTTATATTTTCTTTATAAGCAGAATTAAAACTAGCATTTCTTAATATGTTTTCTTTCATAAATGCATAAGCACTCATTAATTCTTTAATTGAAAAATGTAAATCTCTTGATGCTTCTATATAATTTCCAACAAAACCAAAAGACATATTAGCAACTCCACTCATTGCGTTCCATCCCATTACTTTTAATTGCACCCATTTTAAAATTACATCACCAACTTTATTCCAATCTTTATACTGCCCTAAAGTATCAATGTGAGATTGTAATTGTTCTTTTTGGCTATCATATTCAGTTTTATCAATTTTATTATTTTTAAAATTTTCTTCTAATGTTTCTAATGTTTTTTCTAAATTCTCTTTTTCTTCTAATTCTTCATTAGAATATATTATCGTATTTGTAAGTGACTTATCATTTCTACTATTATATAAAATATTAATATTATATTCTAACAGTTTTTTAATATTTTTAAAAGAAGCTGTATCATTTAAAATGGAATTTTCTTTCATTTCTCTTTGTTCGTTTAATACTTTTTGAGCTAATAAAACGACATCTTCTATTTTAGCAATATTATGATATTTTAAAACTTCTAACGAAAAACTATCTAACACATTAAACAAATCAAAAGATTGGTCTTTTGCTAAATCAAATAAAATATCTTCTTCCCATTCTTTTAACAGTTGTTCACTTGGTTTTTCTCCTGTTTGTTTTATATATTCTTGTGTTAATTTAATTTTTACAGTATTAATAATATCATAATTATTTGAAGTTACTGATATTTTTAATTTATTTTCTTTCTCGCCTGTACTTTCATTAATAATTATTTTTTCTTTTTCTGCTCTTATTGCTTTTTTATAAATATTATTTAAACTGGAAAAAGAAAATTTCATTAAACCATTTTTAAAACTATTAATTCCTTTATCTCTTAGATAAGGAATACCATTATACTTCATCTTTCTTCTTTCACTTTCGGGGAGCATCATACTTAATTGTTCCTCTAATTTTTTATAATGGTTATAGGTTTCTAATAATACTTCATTATTTTCTATTATTTTAAAATTAACATCATAATCAGTAACATTTTTTGGTAAAGTTACAAAATAATTATGATTACGATATTTTTCATTTTTTACAAAACTCTCTTCTCTATTTTTAAAACTCTCTATTAAAAATGGAGAATTTTGCTCTACAAAATTGCTTATTAAATTTTTTGTAAATTCATTTTGAAGAATTTGAGATTCATTTGATAAATTAAATTTTTCAGTTAACCATTTTTTATATGAAGATAACCGTGTATTATATTTATCAATTAATTTTTTTTGAATTTCATAATATTCTTCTACATTTTTTTCACCGTATTGTTTTTTAAGATTTTCTAAATATTTTTCAGATTTATCACTTCTAAATAATTTATCTAAATCCACAAAAACATCTGATTCTTCTAAAAAAGAAACATATTTTTTCATATCGCTAAAAGAACCATTTCTATTTAAATCATTTATAAGTTTATACTTTATTTTATTATATGAAGAATTAAATCTGTTTACTAAATGTGGAGTTCGTCTATTCTTAGAATCTTTTTTAAAAAAGATAGAAAAATCATTATCATTATAACCTAAAGAATTTAAAATTTTATTTACTCTTTCTTTTAGTTTATTATTTTTATTTTTTATTTTTAAATATTCTTCTGTTATTTTAATATTTGCTGTTCTTATTATTTCCCCTATAACAGAAAGAAAATCATTTCCGTGTCTAGTTAAATCAAATAAATTAGCATTAACATTATTTACATCTTGAAAATTTTGAAATATTTCAGTTACAGAATTTAAAACATTATGTTTTGATAAAACTTCATTCATTAATGTTTCATTAATTTTATTTAATTTTCTCCTATAAACATAAACATTATCAATAATTTCAGAAACGTGATTTATAATATTTTCATCTAATAAATCATTATCTTCTAATACATTATCTTTAAAATTTTCCCAAAAAGTTAAAATTTTATCAATATAAATAGAATCTTTTGATGTTATTTCACTATTAAATAAAATTTCTAGTTCTTTTAAATCCCCCAGACCTTCATTAATAATATCACTTAAATATCGTAGTTGCACTACACTAGAAAGCCTTTCTTCTAATCTTTGTAATTGTTCTTGTAATTCAAAACTTTTTTTAAAATCATTTTGAGAATTTGCAATATTTATATTATTTTCTACAATATTTATTCTTCTTCTAAAATTTTTAAAAAATAAATATATTTTTTCGTTTTCTTGATTATTTATAGTGTTATTAGACTTTTGATATTCATCTTCAAAATCATAAAAATCATCATCAAAATTATTTTCTGAATCTTTATAACTCTCACCGTCATCGTATATAATAGGAGATTTATTATTTTTTTCTAATAAATTATCATATTCATTTTTTTCTTCTTCATTAAATTCCCTAATAATTTCATTTTCTATTTTTTCATTTTCATTTATAGATGGGTTATCTACGGTTATTCTAAAAATATTATTACCAGCCCTTGTTTTTAATTTTGTATTAATTGGTTTATTTACTCCTGTTTTAAAAATAGAAATTAATTTATTATATAATTCTTTTGTGTTTTTTACACCTAAAGATTCATATTTACCGTTTGTTTTTGTCCATTCTTCTAAAGCAATTTTATATTCATCTTTATTTAATTTTAAAATAGAAAATTTTAAAATTTTATAATCTGCTTTAATTATAAATTTATCATCTATTTTTATTTTTTGAATCTTTAATATTTTTTTATAATTATTTAATTTATCTATTATTTTATCAGCCTGTTCTGATGTATATAATTTATCCTGTGAATTAGAATCTTTTAATTCAGCTAATAATTCTTTTATATTTTTATCTGTTTTTGTTTGTTTTTTTATATTAGCAGCTTCGATAAAATTTAAAATTTCTACAATAGATGCAGTAAGTAATGAATTATTTTTTAAATTTAAACCTAAAGATTCTAATAAATTAAAAATAAAATCATATAATTTATTTAATATATTTTTATTTTCAATTGTTTTATCTTTAATAATATTTATTATTTTTTCTGATTTAAATAATCTACCAGTAAATTCAAACAAATCAGTAAATGGGTAAATTAATTCTGATTCTTCTGTTGTAATACCTTTTCCATTTTTAATTTTTTCTTTTACAATTTCTAATTCTTTGTTGAAATCTCTATTTAAAGTTTTAAAATGCTCTATCATTGCTAATTTAGCAGCATCAAATAATTTAATTAATTCACCAGTATTAGTATTATTTGCAACGCCTGTATAAATTAAGGCGTGCAGAATTTCTTCTAATATAGTTTTTTTAAAATCTTCAACATTTTTTATGTAAGAAGGATTAATATAAATTATTTTATTTTTTCCATCATGTTCACCTTTGGCATTTACAGTAGAACTTAAAATAATTTTATAACCATTTAATAATTGTATATTTTTAATAACAGAATCAACAAAAACTTTAGTTAATGAATCTGTATTTTCTGCTGCAAGTTGTTCTATTAAGTTTAAAATATTATCTTTTTCTGTTATTAAATTCAACTCAAAATGTTCAATAAAATTAATATTATTTGCATTATAAATAGGTTCTTCAAATTCTATTTCAAATTGTTTAACTTCTTCTTTTTTATCTTTTATTATCTGTTCTGTAATTTCTATTTTTTCTTCAATATTAGCAGTAGAATTAATTATTTCAAAATCATCATAACCATTATAATTTTCTGAATCATATTTTTCATTTTCATTATTTGATACTTCATTTTTATCTTTCGTAATAATATCAACTGAATCATTATAAATAGGGAATAAAGAATTATAAAAAGTAGGTAATTCAATATATTCTTTACTATTCGTTGTGTATAATAATTTAGATTCTTTATCGTCAGATTCTAAATTTAAAAAATAAGTTGGTTTTTTTTCATTTTTATTTGCATATTTTGGAAAAGTTTGAAAAAATTGAATGATAAAACGTACAGAATTTATATTTTTAAAATTTTGTTGAATAGTTTTATAAAATTCTGTATAATATAAAAAATTTACAGGAATAAGTCTTTCAAAATTTGAAAAATTATGTGTGTTTTTAGATAATAAAGCATATTTAAAAATATCTTTTATCAACATAGAATTAGTATATTCTTTTCCATTATAATTACCAATTACTCTATCATCTAAAAGCATTTGATAAATAATATTATGAATTTTTCTTTCATCTGAATCTTCAACAGAAGATGGAAATTTTAAATATACTGGAGCATTTTTTATTTCTTCTGATATTTCTGGTATGATTTTATTTAGAAAATAATTAGATATTTTATTATTTTGTAAATCTTTTATAATAGAACCAATAGACATATTATCTTCTGTATCATATAAAAGATGTTGTATTTCATCTTCTATATTTTCAATAGAAGTATAAGTTAGGTACTTTAATAATTCTTTTTGAATTATTTTTGTTAATCTATTTACATCATATACTGTATTATAAGAATTTAAATTACTATTTGCAATAATAAAATTACTAATTGCTTGAAATTTTTTATCATTTATAATAAAAAATTTACTAAACATATCAAGTGATATAAAATTTGGTAATGCAAATAATCCCGGTAAAGTAGTAGGTTTTAATAAAATATTATCAGATAATTGATAAAATCCTTGTTCTATTTTTTCTTCTATAATTCGTTTTTTTTCTTCTTGTGTAAATAAAACATCAGTTTCATATTCTTCTTCTTGTATGTCAAAAACTTCTCCAAAATATTTAGGAAATATTTTTATATTTTCTAATATTTTATTTGCTTTATC
>Ga0210044_10002334_pt1 | contig 28302 bp, 17 predicted proteins | sample CryGey13umfilter_2_FD_183959 | JGI IMG/M metagenome (GOLD analysis project Ga0210044, IMG submission 183959) | Groundwater microbial communities from aquifer in Utah, USA - Crystal Geyser 4/9/14 3 um filter (SPAdes) (version 2) | ecosystem: Environmental > Aquatic > Deep subsurface >... | reverse complement strand
TGCCGAACAGGTTGAGCAATATATCCGTGAAAATCTGCCAAGTTATCAGCAAGTTTTTGCTCAGGCTTTTGCCGAGTTTAGGCAGCTTTATCTTTCTGCCGCAGCCGGGGAGTAATGCTCCAGTATTAGCCGATCGTACTGATTATAGCTGTGCAGTGGACTTGCTGGCTTTTTTGTGGTATAATTCAGTGTTATAAGTTTAACTACTTTTCATTGTGAGTGACCGTATAAGCGCTCAGCCTGGTGTTACAGGAGGTGAAGTGGTGTTGCCACCTGCTACAGCTACGGGCAGAGATGGTATGGCAGCAATCCCTGATGCAGTGATACATAATGATGGTGTGAGAGCGATTAAATGCTTGTCAGAATTGCCTAGGACTACGTCTAGTTTGATGGAAGTTGCTGATTTAGCTGCTAGCGATGGCTCTGTCCAAGCTGTTTCATTCGATTTCATTAGGACTCTTGCCGTTTGGTCGTCAGGGTTGCATGAACGGCGTGAATCACTCCATGTTACAGCCTTGAAGGTTTTGCGTTCGTACGGAATCAATGTTGATATGGCCTTATATAAGTCTGAATACAAGGCGTCTCGTCGGAGGATGATGGAAGATCTGGATCCAATGTATATGGATTTTAAAATTTCAGATGCTTTTCGAGATACTATCTCTAATATTATTGTAAGACTTGGACTTGATTCAGAGTCTTTTGATGTCGATCGTATAGCTCGTGCTCTTGAGGAAGTTGTTTATAGTATTAAATACGAGTCAATATCGGGGATGGCTGAAGCTAAGGAGGCCCTTGATAAAATTAAAAAAGCTGGCAAGAAAGTTGTTGTTTATTCAAATGCTTATTATAGCCAAGAGCACATAGAAGAGTGCATGAGGCGACTTGGATTGATAGAAAATATAGATTACGTTTTCTCTTCGTGCGAGATTGGCGCGCGGAAAGACGCATCAAGCCCTGTCGGTTTCTTGAAAGTTGCTCGAGAGATTGGCATAGATCCTGAGAATATATTGCACGTTGGAGATTCTTATGACGCTGATTATGAAGGTGCTGTGAATGCTGGTTTAAAAGGTATCCATTTGGATAAATCCTCTGAAGAGAATGGTCTGTTGTTTGATAACATCCCTCATAAATCGCGTGAATACGCTTTGTCTGTTATGCATTTTGAACGTTCTCAACTTGCTCGCAATATGCATGCTACTGCGGGTGTTTCTGAACTATTAGAGAAGTCTTATGTGTTTGGGCAAGATGTGCTGGGGCCTTGTATTGTTAAAATATGTCATGATGTTCTGTCTCAAGCTTCCGTATCACAGAGAGCCATATGTTGTTCTGGAGATTATGCGGATATACAAGCTCAGGTATTTCGATCTTTGATCTCCGAAAGACCGCATCTATATCCCGATGTTAGTCAGGATATGATTATGGTTGGTACCTCTGTTGCTGAAGATGCCTTAATTATAGATTCTTCTTCTTGGACTTCTTCTATAGGTACGACTTTGCACATTGAGGAGTTTGATCGGCATGCCATGATGATGGGTTTTGCTGGTGCTGTTCGGTTATTCACTAGATGGGAGCGTATAGCAGGCGTTCTGAATGATGCCGATGCAGCTACACCATTATCTTCATTTGCAGATCGTTATTCCAGTATAGATGAGTATGTCCGAGATTCTGATTATAAAATTGCCGAGGTTTACAACGAAGTTGTGCCTGTGCGCCAAGCTTATAACGATGCTCCCGAAGCTTTGCGAGGGATAGTGTCTTATGATGATTTTGATATATTCTTTGAGCCTGATGCTTATACTATCACGGTTCATTCCCAAGCCCAATTTGATCAATTAATTGCCGTGTCTCAAGGTAGTGGCAAGATGAAACGCAGGATCCGTCGTCTTGTGGCGACTGGTCCGGCTATTAATAGTCTTGTTGGTATCGGAGCTTTAGATTCTTTGCGTGAGATAGATTTGAGTGGTTCCGTAGTTTCTGACGTTTCGGAACTTGCCCAGTGTCTAAAACTTAGAAAAGTTAATCTTTTTGACTGTAGTGTCGATAATTTTGATGCTCTTCGTCAACATGAAGGTATGCGTGTTACTGATGTTCATGGTGTTGTATTGAGAGACGAGGCCTTGAAGTATGTTGGTCACATGGCGGATGTTGGTCTTAATGTGCAGGCTATGACGGATAGGGTTGGTCTTGCCGATTTGTTTCCGTCAACTTCTGGAGCAATGGCAGATCTTTTAACTGAACTTTTGCCTGATAATTTTGATTTGTTGCCAGATCCGGTGAAGTTGAAAATCACCAGGGCTGTAGGAGTTTTGCATGGCGTGAATAATTGTATAGATGTAAATAAGGACCTTGGTACTAGGGGTATGGGTTGGGAAGCGTGTTTGAAAATTTCTGCAGAACAAACTGTTGCAGAAATTAATTCTGATGCATTGGCGGGTGATATACACAGCGGATATGATTATAGGAGGCTCTGCCATGGGTTATGGGTGGAGGTAGATCGTGGGGTAGTTGATCCTTTGGTCGCGGCGATTATTGCTGTTAGATTTCACGGCAATATGGAAGAACGTCAATTGGTTGAACTTGGTCGAATGTTTCCTCCTAAGGATGGCGTCGAATCTGAACGTCAATGGATGGGTCGATGGTATATTGTCCAACAAAATCCTAGCATCTCTGGCTTCGATACTGCTGGAGCGTGGTCTTGCAAGCAAACAGCATTGGATCTGTTCAAGATTACCCGAGTTTTGAATTTGTCTGCTTCTTGTCGTGATTTGTCGCCAGAGGACGTAGCCGTTCTAGCTTCTAATTCATTAGACTCTATACGTAACTGTGATACTAGGCAAAAATGCGCAGAACTAATATTTCAATTGGCCTACGAGCAAGACCCATCTACTGGCAAGGTATTGTGTGCTCCACCACGTGCGGCTAAGAGTCTTGTTTTCGTCTATGGTCCTAAAATCAAATACGATCCTGCGTCTTGTATTGAAGATTCTGATCAAAGTATTACTATTAAGGTTGGTGATAAAGTCTTTAGAAGATGTGTACCTATAGGGCGTGGCAATGTCGCGGAAGTTTACAAGGGTTTTGACGATGAAGGTAGGCCTGTTGCTATAAAAATATACATGGAGAGTTTTGATTCTATGAGCAAAGTAGAAGACGAGGTAATGGTGCTGGCTGAAGGTTGTCAAATTCCCGGTCAAAGCAGGAATTCTCATTTGGGTCAATTTGTTGATGATGCCAATAGTCACGAAATTTTTACTAGAGATAAAGATGAGCCTAACTTAGTCCAGCTAGGGCGCAGTAAACACGCTCCTTCCTTAATTGCCTGTGGGGTGTTTGGCAAAAGTCGTCCTGGTAATGATTTTTCTAGAAGACCCGTGGTAGTGAAAGACTTTGTTGCTGGTATTGTTCCGCGTAAATTAATGAAAGAAGTGTCTAAACATCAAGTCGATGCTCCGGATTCTGTCAAAGCTGTTGTGATTTTGATGCTTAAGGAATGGCTTGATATAATCAATGAAATGTGGCTGCATGGTGTATACAACCCGGATATGAAGGGTGACAACTTTATGATTGATTGTGATTTAACTGATGGATTCCGAGATCCTAAATTAGTAGAAGCTAGTTGGAAAATGGTTGTCGCTGACTGGGGTCTAAGGCTTCAAAAAATAAATGGTGGACAGATGTCCAAAAATACATACGAGAAACTCCTTTTTAAAGGAGTGACTAATGTTGGTATACCAGGAGTTGGAAGTGTCATGAAGACTGCTTTGGAGTATGCTGGTAGGGCGATTGTCAGTAATCCTGGAGGAGTGTTTGATGATCTTAGAGGGCCTATGGAGGCAATAAAAGGTGTAATTTCACGCGCTGAGCAAAGTCCAGAAACTGACTTTAAAGTAGAGCTAGAAGCACAATTTGCTAAAATAAATACTATTAGCGAGTCTCTCGGTCTTGAAGCGCGTTTAAAATATCCTCTGTAGTTGTTATAGCGCGGCTGCCCCTTGATATATCCATGCTTTTTTGTTAAACTCACCTTCTAAATTTTAAGTTTAATACGATTTATTCATGGGTACGTCTGGTGATAACCTTGGGGCAAGGGCTGACGCGTTATGGGATGATGGTGAAAATGATCGTCGCCTGTTGCGTGATGGGTCAGGAGCGAATTCTTATGGGTTTACTAAGCTTGCACAAGTTTTTCACGATCGTATTGAGGATGTTGGGTATTTTGGAGATGATCAGGACTCCAGTGGTTTTGACAAGTCAGGAGTTTTCTTGAACACAGATGTTCATAGAGATTTCTATGGTGGGTGGCAGTTTGAGCGAGGGTATGCCGAAGGAGTTAATTTTACAAATGTTGTTCGTGATACGATTACATGCAAGAGAGTCAGTAGGGCTTCTGATTATACTCCGGAAGGTGCAGTTCCTGATATGGAGCGAAAATCTCAGGTTATAATAGAGGCTTTGATGGAGATTGTTGAGTTTTATCGCAGGTTTTTTCCTGATTATGAATCGCGTTTGCCCAGTCCTATGTATCGTGGCGTTGATGAGTCTTCAAAAACTTGTATTGATCAGCGTGCATATGCTTTTTGTCGCCAAGGGCATGATGCCATGCTTATGATGAGGGACTTGCTTATGAATCAACTTGGGTTTCGTCATACCGATACGGCAGAAGATTTTATGCAGTGCCTTAGGAGAGTGCGTGATGATTTACATATGTATCGCTCTATGGACGATGGTTTGACTAATCATGAATGGCAGCTTGCTTGGGATTACTTGCAACTTGCAATGCAATGCTCGATTGACGAAGGACGATATTCCAAGCTTGGTGTCCATTGCACTGATAGTCCTGACCGCTCCGACGACGAGGTTGAGGATATCTTGGTAAGTAGGTACCCAGCAACGTCTGATTTTGTCTCCGATGCTTGTGACTATATGCCGTCTGATCCAAGTTATATTAGTAGCTTATGCAATTCTGTTTATGGGCATAAACTAAATGACTTGATCTATTCATCTCCAGCTTTTAAGCAGGTCAGAGAGGAGGCTGCTCGTGACTATGTCAAAACTTGTTCCGGCGGGAACCCTTTGAGAGCGAAAAGAACTTTGAGAAGTCCTCTCAAGGGCGAGGTCATTGAGAATCCGACTTATTATCAGATTGAAGAGGCCATCCGAGATGGAAGAGTGAATGGTGCAACCACTGAAATGCTTGATTCTGCGGTGTCTAATGCCACTAATACTCATGTGGCTGCTATCCAGAGGGATGTATCCAATGTCTTTACCGAAGTATTAAGAAAAGTGGAGAGGCTTCAACGTCGTCCCAAGGATATATCTTCTACTTTAGGCACAGCTGTTAAGGCTGATATGGTTCGGGATATTAATAATTCCCTCAAGGTGCTTGCTGAAAGATGTGGATTCGATATTAACAACTTAAATATCGATGATTTTTGTGATTTTCTGATTAGTGGGATTATAATGACTTCTTCTCGAAATGACACTGTGTATGATGCATTGCTGGAAGATTACAGATCTGTAGCTAATGATGATTTAAAAACCGGAAAGATTATAAGAACTCGTTTGATGGGTATCCCTGTGATTATGGACAATATTGACGCTTTGACCGTAGAGACTGCGCGTTTTGATATAGCATAAGTTTTTTGTTTAGCTCGGCTATATTTCGTGGCATCACTAACCGTTTTGCACACGAGAATGTGGTGCAATTTTTCAGGTGAAATTCCGTCCTAGGACGGAATTTGCAGTGTCGCCCTCTCGAATTGGTTGCTACTTCTTCCCCAACGCTCTCACGATGTCCGTTCTTGTTACAATACCTTTCAGGTGACTATTTTTGTCTATCACCGGCAGGCGGCTTAATTTTTTTTCCTGCATGATTCCGATGATCTCTTCCAGTGTCGTGTTTGGTTCTATCGCGGTTACGTCTGTTGTCATCAGGTCTTTGGCTTTTTGGGCGCAGATCTTCTTGAGTTCTTCGTTGAAATCCTCCGGATTCTCGAGGTAAATCAGTCCGCCCAGCAAGCTGATTGCACGCGGGGTGTGCGGATTGTGTTTATGCTTGGCTATGTCTCCCTCCGTTATGATCCCGAGGAGACGTCCTGTCTTGTTTATGACGGGGAGGCCTGTGATTCCTTCTTTGGCCATGCGGTTTATGATCTTCTCTACGGACTCGTTTGGAGATGCAGTGTGGACGCGCTTGGTCATTATTTGTTTTGCGGTTTTCATTTTTTTAGGGATTAGGACTTAGGATTTAGTGGTTAGTGAATGGAATGTTAGGATTTAGGACTTAGGATTTAGGGGTTAGTGAATGGAGCCCTTCGGGCAGATTATAGCTTTTCTACAGGGCCGATGACTGCGACTTTTAGGTTCTCTTCCGCCAGCAGATCCTTGGCTATGCGATTTATGTCCTCTGCTGATACTGCTTCGATTTCGGCAAGTACTTCGTCTACGTCTTTGATTTCGCCGTAAAGAAGTTCATATTTCCCAAGTAGGTGCGCCATTTCTTCGCTGTCTTCGAGGCCGAGTACGATTTTACCTTTCATGTAGTCTTTTGCTTTGCGGAGTTCTTTCGCTGGCACAATTTCCTCCCGTATCAGTCTGTACTCTTCTTTGATCGCTTTCAGCGCCTCTGTTATACGCTTGTTGTCGACGCCGGCTGCTGTAGAAATTGCAGCGCAGTCCGTATAGTCATCTGTATTCGTGCGTATGTAGTAGCAGAGCCCCTTCTCCTCGCGTACGGACATGAACATTCGTGAGCTCATATTGCCTCCTAGGATTACCGACATAACCTGCATGGCGTAGTGGTCAGGATGCGATTCAGGCACGCCTTTTGCGCCGCAAACGACGTGGGTCTGTTCGGTCTTTTTGGTGTGTAAGTTTTCTTTTCGGCTTCCGAGATTTTCTTCAAAAGGCTTGAACTCGAGAGTTTTTTTGTCTCCGCCGAACTTGAATTTGTCTTTGACGATTTTCAGAGCCGCAGCATCCTCGATGTTGCCAACGACCGATACTATGCAATTATCAGGAGTGTAGAGCGATTTCTTGTAACTTAAGAAGTCGTCATGAGTCACGGTTTTGATAAGCTCTTTTGTGCCGATTTGATCCCATCCCATTGGCTGATCTCCGAATACAAGTGTCTCGAAATCCCATCCTATTTGGTACATAGGAGTGTCCTGATACATGTTGTATTCCTCCAAAATCACGCCGCGTTCTTTGTCTATCTCCGCTGGATCAAATGTTGCGTGGAGCATCATGTCGGCAAGGACATCCGCTGCTAGTTCCGCGTGCTCGCTCGCCACTTTTACGAAATATCCCGCGTACTCTTTTCCCGTAAACGCGTTGAAAATTCCGCCGACTCCGTCGATGGCTTCCGATACCGCTTTTGAGGTCGGGTATTTTTTCGCGCCTTTGAAAAACATGTGTTCCAAAAAGTGCGAAATGCCGCGAAGTTCCTGCCCTTCGTATCTTGATCCCGCTCCGCACAGAACAAGAATCGTGACGGCTTTGGTGCCGCTGAGTTTTTTGGTAATGACCCTCAGGCCACTATCCAACGTTGTCTTCTTATGCATAAAGTAAAGTTAGCTACTATGTGTAGCTAGTGTAGTGTCTCCAGTATAGCTTATCAATAGCTGACCATTTTTATTCCAGATTTAAGGATGGTCAGCCCCGGTGGGGAACTTCAAATTAAGCCTTATTCTGCGTCACTCCTTCTCGCCGTACTTATTCAGTATGGCTTTGTCGTCGCTTCTTGAATACGGCTTAATTTGAAGTTCCTATTTGCAAGATATACTGGAGACACTACACCAGGGTAGCAGGAAACGCCCAAACCTTCAATTAAGATCTCAGTGTGTTTTCTTCCATAGAAGATTCAGAATCTTGCTTGTCGTATTAATGCTTACGGTGTCTCCTACGGCTTTTTGCAAGTCATCTTCTTCCATGATTATCTTATTGTCAGGATCCCAGTTGATGTCGAACCATATTTCGGTATTGCTTGATCCTAAGTAGAATGGATCATTCCTATTCCCTGATTCTAAGCCGCTTACTTTGGTCATCGATTTTTCCAGCAATGCGTTGAACCGTACTAAGGCCTCCGCATTTGTAGCAAGTTTTCTGATCTCTTCTGTATCTATGTACTCCCTATTTAATTGGTAGTAGGACATTTCGACTCCACCGATGGTTATGTTCTCTGTGTCACCTACGCTTTCTTTCCACAGGCTATTTACAAGCTCTGCGAATTGATCCCCAGTGATGCTTCCCGGCAAGCTATCTAAGCTTAAGACATTCCTTGGTTGATATCCTGTTGTGTACAGAGTAGCGTCTTTTACTGCAAACGGTTCTGAAGAGTTGTAATATCCCGGAACTGTCGCCGTCCCTATTAGTCTTTCCACTATTGCCAGGTCTTGCGGGGTTAAGTTCGAAAGAGCTGTTTTCAATGGTTCGCTGAATGATGTGAAATTTTTTGACATAGACTGGCCGTTAACATATACGTCCAGCCTTGATTTCTTTTGTAGCGGTTCAGCTTCTGCCGGCTGAGGTTGGTCGTTAGTTGTGGTTGTTGGTGCTTTTTGTTTTTTGTATATTGTTGTTAGAATGCTTTTGTATTCTGCTAGAGTTAGGCTACCTTCAACCGCTTCTTGAAGGCCCGAGTCGTCTAATATGTGTTCGTTGTTTGTTGTTCCCGCTATGTCAAACCATATACTATCTCCCTCTATATAAAAAAGTTCAGATGTTTCTTTTTTGCCTTCCACTTGCGATAATGAGTCGCTTATTAATTCTGACAAAGCTGCAACTTTATCAGTGTTCTTTGCTATTTCGTCCAGTGCTTCTCTCCTTACAGTAGGTACTTCCGAATACCGTAGTGTGCTTGTTGGGCTATTTGCAGGGAATGTTATGTTCTCGTCGAATCCTTGATATTCGATACACAGCGCGTGGACCGTATCCAGCAGTGTATCTTTTGACAGGGCTAGGTCCGTTGACAATGTCATCATTTCCGCCGTCGTAAGGATTAATGCAGAGGTGTTATATCCCGTTTTCACTCTTAATGTTGTCTGATCTATTGATACGTCGACGTCATCAGTAGACGTGTATGGTTCTATGCCATTTAACCTTTGAGACAGTATTGTATTAAGTCGGACCAGCTGGTCTGGTGTTAATGCTTTGAGCTGTGTTTGTGTTGCTTCTGTCATTCTTGAGAACGGCACGGAAGTTAATTGTCCATTGATGGTTACGTCTACTGCTTGTCTTGGTACGCCAGCTACTTCGTTAGCTCCTTCATACGCTCCTGCTGTACGTGAAATTGTCGATGATTTTTTTCTTATGCTGATGTCGTCTGGGTCTTTAGAAGCCCACTCCCACTGGGTTTCGTCATTTATTCGGTAATCTTCTTTTGTATCCTCGCTGCTATTTTGCGCAGTATCCAAAACCGTTACGTATTGTGTGTAATTAGGGTTGTCGATGTCCATAATTGTGCCTGCGACTACCCCTTCCGTACTCTCTTTCGGTGCTTCAAATTTTATTCTTTTTATCTCTAAACCCGTAGCCCCATTCCACTCATATAAGTTAGGATTTACTATGCGGTAGTTGCTTCTGTTCGGATTGCTGTCTGCAGGAGATGAAATTTGTTCAAGTAAATTACTACTTAGCGCTTCTTCTAATTGTATGATCTCAAGGTTTACTACCTCTAGTGGCGCTATTTCGGGCTTCTTTTCTTCTTTTTCCTTCGACCTTCTGCGTAGTCCGCTGACCCAAGAATCTTTTTGAGATGCCTTACTTGCGCCTTGGTACCATGCTAGCGCGTCTTCGTGCCATGGGAGGCTATCCCAGTCTTGTAAGATGCTATCTACATCGATTGTTTCGTCATCAACGAGAGCGTCAGGGTTTCCTTGTTTGTCCTTGTCCCTCTTATCGTTGAGAGCGTGAACGAGGACGAATGCCGCGTTCGGCGTTTGTTTCCAGTCAACTCCGAATTTTGACGCTACAATCCCTGTCAATGTGTCGGAAGATTTGAGGGTCAAGGTTGTTTCCGCTAATGTCGGTTTTTCAGGTATACCTGCTTCTGTAGCTTCGGTCGTGCCTTCTGGAGTTGTTGTGCTTTCCTGTGTTTTTTTGTAAATTTTATCGAGATGGGTATGCAGTAAATTTGACATATTGTCCATCACTTGTGGGTTGAGTGATCTATTTAGTATGTCAAGAATTGTTTGCAGGTATTGCTCTTCGTTGGCGATATCGTTATCGTTTGTCAGTAGAAATGCTTGCACGGCATCCACTTCGTTGATAAAGATACGCGCATAATTTCCATGACCTTGGATTGTTCCATCGGCTTTTACCTTGTCGATTGCCACTTGCTGCGCATCTATCTGCTTATGCAGTCCGCTGAATTGATCCGGTTCGCTTGGTGCCATAATGTTAAGATTAGATGCTGCTTAGTTCGGAGTTTAGGTCTTCCTCCGTTTTTTCGGCTTCGCTTGCGTGAACCGAACTTGCCATGCCCTTGATGGCTTCTTTTTTGTAAGCTTTGATTTTTTCTATCAGCTTCCCTTCTTTGTCGTTCTGGAAATGCTCCATGAGGGCTTTTTTCAAATCCTCTTTGTTATCCTCGAACGCTTGTATCAGTTCGCCGAGATTCTCCTCCGTCATCTTGGGGATGAGGCTTTTCCATAACTCTCGGTCCTTGCCTGACAGGAAAAGATTTGTTCTAACGAGTTTCTCCGCGTAGGCTTTTAGGTCTGCGAGATCTTGTACTTGAGCTGTAGTCATAGGTTTGTTTTTATTTCTATCTTGATATTATAGCATTTTTAGTAGGTCGGTGCAAGTGGTGGATGCCTTGGACATCTTTTTTGTATGTTAAAATTTCCGCGATGAATTTGTATAAAGAAATTTTCGGCAAACTTGAGCGGGCCAAGATTGATTATGTCATTGTTGGTGGCGTCGCGGTGAATCTTTACGGATACGCGCGTTTTACCGGCGATATAGATATTTTGCTTGCTTTGAATATCGAAAATTTGAATAAAATGGACAAACTCATGAAGAGTATCGGATATTCCGAGAGGCAGCCTGTGCCCATACGAGATTTGTCCGATTCCAAGCTTCTTGACAAGCATCTTGAAGATAAGGGCATGAGAGCTTTCACTTATGTTTCTTCCGATATGCCTCAGCTTGATATAGATGTGGTTATCGAGGAGTCCAAGAATTTCGAAAGATTCAAGAAGCGTGCAAATTATGTAGAGGTTTGGGATATGAAGTTGCCTGTTGTCTCGATTGATGATTTGATTGATATGAAGAAAAAAACAGGTCGAGAAAAGGATACTCTCGATGTTACGGCCCTTCTTAAACTTAAAGAATTATGAAGCATCTAGATATTGATACCGATCGTCTGAGGTGCTCCAAACAGAGCTCCGCGGAGTCCAAGCTCGAGTGGCTTTATTCAGCTTTGGTTTTTGGCAAAGCCAAGAAAAAAGTCACCAAGGCGCGTAAGTCTCGCGGGCTGACCAAGTAAAGCACCCTGCGTTATAGTGTCTAAAAGGTGAGCACGCACTCACCTGACCGGATCGTCCAGTCGAAATCGTCAACCAAACCTGTTAATCTGGGCTCCTTCATGCTATATAATAGATACTTTAAGCTTGAAAAAAATGGATTTGCACCAAGAGTTCGTCACATACGGATCGCTCGCACTCAAATGGCGGCGGAAGTGCGAACTGCTTTTGTCCGAAATCGACCGCAAGCAAATCTGGAAGAAAAAGAACTACGCCAGTATCTACGAATACGCGGCCAAATTGGCGGGTATGAGCAAGGCAAGGGTTGACGACTGTTTGCGTATTCATAGGCATATTGAGGATAAGCCGGCATTACTGGAAGTTGCCAACAAGAAGGGACTTTCCGCTGTAAGACCCGTAGCGACCATATCTACCAGGGAGGACGCAGGATTTTGGGCGGATAAGGCAATTAACTTACCTAAGAATGCGCTTGAAAAATATGTACAAACTTACAGAGCGAATTCTTGTCCTAGGACGGAATCTCAACCTGAAAAAGTGCAAATTGTCATAGATCTCGATTCTGCAACCGCCGCCAAACTTCAAAAAATGAAGGGCGATCTTAGCTGGAATGAGTTTATCTCGGGACTGATGCATAAGGAGAAGCCGGAGCGCGTCAAAACCGAGTCCAGATATATTCCCGCCGAGATCAAAAAATACGTTCTCAGCCTTTCCGGAGGGAAGTGCGCGCAGTGTAGCCGCAAAGCCGATGTCTTGCACCATGCCGACAGATTTGCGCATAGCCACGAACATAATCCTGATACCTTGCTCCCTCTCTGCGAAGGACATCATCAGCTTGCGCATCTCGGATATATCGTCAGCGAACAGGATGCTTTCGGGAAGTGGCGTGTTCGAGATCGGGCCGAGCCGAGTGCACTTGATCTCAAGTGGTGTTCTTATCAGCGGGGGTAGGCGACCGCTTGCGTTTTCGCTTGCGTGGTGGCATTTTGAAAAGGATCTTTAAGAAAAATAAAATTGCGTAAAAAACCTAATAGATTAACGATTGTTGTTGGCTTCCTATTCTTTGTGACGGCTGTTGTCGGTATTAGGCTGTTCCAATTGCAGGTTATTTCTCATGGGTACTATAAAGAGGTGGCACAGACAGCTCATCAAGGATATACGGAGCTTCCTGCCAGACGTGGAGAGATTTTGATTACCGATTACAATTCCGGAGAGGTGTTCAAGATTGCGACAAATACAACCCTCAATCTTCTCTATGCCGATCCTTACTTGATAGACGACTCGGGGCTTGTCGCTGAGACTTTGGCGCCACTGGTTTTTGATCTGGAGCAAGAGAAGGGCTTGGATGAACAGAGGGTTGCGGAGGAACTGGAAGTCGCTTATGAGATTGAAAACGAGGAGGAGCGTACAGAGGCTCTTACCAAGATTGCTTACAAGACTGATGAGGAGCTTTTTGATGATTTTCAGGACAGGCTTGAAGAGCAGCTTTCCGAGAAAACCAGATCGCAGATTTTGCTTGCCGAAGGAGTAGATCAGGAGACGCAGTATGCGCTTAATGAGATGGATTTGACCGGGCTTGTGGTTACTGAGAACGGAGATGTCTATGCCTATCCTCCCGAAATCAGTAATAAGGGCAAAACCGCTGAGTTACTTGCTGAGGTTTTTCAAGTCGATGCCGCTAATCTTGAAAGTACTCTCGAGGGGACTAATCGTTATACTGTTATAAAACGCAAACTTGATCCTGAGATTTCCGTTCAGATAGATAACATAATTGACAATGATGAAAATGGCGATTTTCTCGGCATTGATATGCTCGAAGAGTATTACCGTTATTATCCGGAAGGGGAATTAGCCGCTCAGGTCCTTGGCTATACGAACTCTGCTGGCGTTGGACAGTACGGGATTGAAGGTTTTTTCAACTCATCATTAACCGGCAAAAAAGGGTATTTCACCTCCCAGCTTGATGGGGTTGGTCAGCAGATCACAGTTGGCGATAGCGTTCTGGAACCTGCCGAGGATGGTGCCAATATAATGCTTACTATCGACAGGACGATTCAGCTTGAGATTGAGGAGCTACTTGGTGCCGGAGTAGAAAAGTATCAAGCCGAGAGTGGACAAGCTATAGTTATGGATCCGGAGACAGGAGCAATCCTTGCCATGGCGAACTATCCTACGTTTGATCCTAATTCCTACGGAGATGTTTATGAGCTTGCAGAGATCGAAATTCTAGAAAGTGATATGGCGTATTTGTACGATATGGGGGACGAGGAAGAGCCACTTTATTGGCTTTATTTGCAAGTAGATCCGGATGAGAGAATACGAGTGTTTCCGGACGAGGATGACCCGTCCAAATGGTATTCGTATGAGAATTTGTACGGCCCCGAGGTTTATAAAAACAAAACTATTCAAGCGATCTATGAACCTGGTTCGATTTTTAAGCCTATTGCAATGGCCGCCGCCATAAACGCACAAGAAACGACGCCAAATTCCACTCATAGTTGTACAGGCCCCATACAGGTTGATGAGTTTGAAATTCATACATTTAACGACAGTTATCATGGTGCCGAGACCATGACCGAGGTACTCATAAATTCGTGCAATATCGGAATGTCTTATGTCGCTCAGCTCCTCGGGCGCAGTTTGCTCTATAGTTATATCCAATCTTTTGGCTTTGGAGAAAGAACCGATATTCAACTTGATGGAGAGGAGTCGGGATATATCGAGTATTATGAGGACTGGGCCGACTCCGAGCTTGTAACTCATGCTTTCGGGCAAGGTATCTCGGTTACGCCACTACAAATGGTTACGGCGGTTTCCGCTCTGGCCAATGAGGGGGTTCTGATGCAACCGTATGTTGTTGATAGCGTTGAGTATGCCGACGGAAGTGTGACGGAATATGAGCCCGAGATTATTCGGCAGGCCGTCACTAAGGAGACTGCTGATCTTATGACGGCAATGCTTACCGCAGTTGTCGAACAAGGATATTCCACCTTGGCATTTGACGATCATTATGTCGCCGGAAAATCCGGTACGGCTCAGACTTACAAATGGGGCAAAGCGCTTACAGGCAGGGGAACTACAATCGGGTCTTTTGTCGGATATGGCCCTATAGACGATCCGCAGTTTGTGATTCTTGTAAAATTCGATTATCCGAGAGCCGACGAGTGGGGCGCCAATACGGCGGGACCTGTTTTCCACGATATCGCGGATTTTTTGTATAGTTATTATAATGTGCCGCCTGACAAGTAGTTTTTTGTGTATTGCGTCTCGCTAGGGCTTCGACGCTTTGCGTCTGCAGAGTCGCTCGCAACAATCACAAAAAACTTATGTATTGGTGGTGTCTCGTTTTTTTTCACGAAAATTTAAGGTGGGCGTGATACAAGAGATTTGGTTGCTCTTGAGATGGTGATACACTTGTGATACACTGTAATCGTAAAATCTTATGATGAATTTTATGGCAACATCAAAAAAACGTATTAACATTAGTCTTCCGAAAGATATCGAGCTAACGCTTGCCAAGCTTGCCGAAAGGGATGACGTTCCCCAGGCCACAAAGGCTGTTTCTCTCTTGCGAATGGCTATCGAGACAGAGGAAGACGAGGTACTTAATGCGATCGCGGAAGAGCGTGACTCCAAGGATGCCAAATATATTTCTCATAAAGACGCTTGGGTATGACTTTTGCAATTGAGTATCATGAATCTGTTGTTAAAGTTGATATCCCAAAGCTGTCTCTCGATCAAAGAAATCGTATTAAGAGTGCTATTGAAGGAAAGCTTGTTACTGCTCCCGACATTTTCGGTAAGCCGCTGCGCAGGTCTCTTAAAGGCTATAGGAAACTACGAGTTGGCGATTATCGTGTGGTGTTTCGTATTGAACATCGGACTATCAAAGTCCTTGTCATTGAGCATAGGTCTAGAGTTTATATAAAGGTTAGGGATCGGCTGTAAAGCCAAATCACGAAAAACTTGATATAGCCGAACTACCATAAAACGGCAGTAAACCTCAAAGACTCTTTTGCCATATGGACAAAACAGCCGCCGCTCTTTATGCCATTTTATAGTTGCTCGGCTATATGCGTGGTGTCTCGTTTTTTTTTCATAAAAATTTAAGGTGGGTGTGATATTAACGGAAATACACATCTATTTTTTTTAAAATCCCGTAAAGATGAGAAATATTGCAGTCGCGGTCTTGTTGGCATTTGGTATTAATTTTATGAATGCGGCGTTCGTTCTCGCGGAAGATGAGATCCCAATTGAGGCTGATGATCAGATTGTCGCCGAGGAGTCGCTCACTACAGAGCAAGTAGAGCCTGAAGCTTTGGAGGAGCCTGTCTCCCCCGAAGCTTCCGAGACAGAAGATAGCGTGGACAGAGAGCCTATGACGGAAGAAGCTGACGTGTTAGCTGCCTCCGTTGTAAGTAGTGATTTTACACCATTTCTTAATTATGCCGCCGACCCCATGGCTGTTAAGAAAGCGTTGGGTGTTTATGAAACAGATTTGTCTACCGGCGCCGCAACTTACAATTATCCTATTTATATCCCACAGGGTCGTAATGGTATTGAGCCCGGCGTATCGCTTTTTTACAATAATCAATCTTCTTCCGCGGATTCCATTGTCGGCTATGGATGGAATCTCTCTGTTGGCGGCTCGATCTCTCGCAGTCAGGAGTATGGTGTTCTGGAGATGTATGATACAGATGAGTTCTATCTGAATATGAACGGTGCTTCCGGGAAGCTTGAGGCGGTCAGCCTTGACGATGACGAGCACGGCTTATACGGACTCAAGGTTGAAGAGGCTTTTTACAAATACGAGTTTCAATCTGATGATAGTTGGATTGTGACGGATCAAAGTGGCAACTCTTATTATTTCGGACAGAGCGCCGATTCCAGGCAGGATGATCCCGACGATTCGAGCCGTATCGCCGAATGGTATCTTGACGAGATTCGTGATCTTTCCGGTAATTATGTTCGATTTGCATATTCCGAAGATCAGGGGCGAGTCTATCCCGAGTCGATTTACTATACCGGTTACGGAAGCGCGGATTCTTCCAATGATGGAGTTTTTGAAATAGATTTCGGTTTGGCTGTTCGTGATGACTGGACCAAATGGTATGACAAAGGTTTTGAGGTTAAGACGGAATATTTGATTGGCGATATTTCCGTTTATTACGACGGCTTTCTGGTGCGCGAATATGATCTTTCTTATGCTTCCGGTGAGAACGGAACAAGATCGATGCTTGATTCCATAGTTGAGAAAGGTATTAGTCTCGAAGGTGATGTCGTGACGCTTCCGGAGACGTCTTTTGAGTACTCTTCCAATTCAAGTTACACTTTTTCCACCAGCACTTTTTATTCCTCAAAGGACGATGGGTATCTGATCGACGTGAACGGGAATGGGTATGCCGATTGGTGTCTTGAGGGAGACAGTCTTTCTTCGCCATATACCGCTACGTGTGATTTGGATTTCGGTATGAGTTTCGGGTCTGAATATACTGCGCATTTTACGCCTTCGGGGGTCGCTTTCGGCTTGCCCGAAGAGGGTACGTTCGTTGACATGAACGGAGATTCACTCCCGGAATTATTGGCAATGTATGAGCTTCCCGGTTATTCGTATAATTGCATGTATTATAATTTGAGAGGGAGTGATGGTCCATTGGGTGAACATTATCCCGGATGCATGCCCGCCGGAGGAGATAGAACTGCGGCAGGATTCAGGTATGGGGATTTTGACGGAGACGGATTATCCGATCTTTTCACCGGAGATGCCACTTCCGCCGACTGGCTTGATACAGGTGGATATATTTATCTTAATGATGGAGATTATGGTTTTGTAGGCAGCTCTTTTGAAGCGCCCGTAACTTTTTCCTGGGGCGCCGACGCGAGTCCCGGTTTGCATGAGAAACAGGATTCCGGCGCCCGTCTTGTTGATATCAACGGAGATGGTTTGACCGATGTTTTACAGGCATATTTGGATTATAATTATTATTATACCTCTTCCGATGATGACAGTCCTGTGATCTTGTATTACTTGAATAATGGTGATGGGACTTTTTCTCTCGATACGGATTTTGATATGGATTTCCGGTCTTCTTCCTTCCTGCTCTTTGCCACAATGAGTTACAATTATGCGGCTCCTCTCGAAGATGAGAGTTATAGCAGTGCCAGCAAAGATATTTGCATGATCGATTTTAATGGCGATGGTATCCTTGATATTCTCTCCGGTTCGATGATGCCCGAAGTTTATCTGTGGGACGGTATTGATACATGGACATCTTATAGTACTCCCGGGGCTGCTATTAATTGTACCGGTCTTGATACTTCTGGATATATTGGTTATTTGACAGGCAATGATATTAACGGTGACGGGCTCAATGATTTTATCTCCTCCGATACCACCCCATCCACATTGGATGATATAGTTATGAGTAATTGGAGTAAGCCCGATTTGCTTATCGGCATCACAACTTCCAACGGTGCAGGTATAGATATAGAGTATCAGTCAGCCTTGCAGTATGCGAATGATGACGGGAGTATTGCAAATCCGGATTTGCCATTTGCGATGTATACCGTCTCGGCGGTTTCGATTGATGACGGTCTTGGTAATTCCACAGACGTTTCTTATGAGTACAGTGGAGGAGCTTACTATAAATATTTCGACGATTTAAAAGGTCAGTTTGGCGGTTTTGAAGAGGTTTCCGTCTATGAGGATGGCAAAACCACAGTTTATTCTTTTGATATCGGCTGCGATTTTACCGAATTATGTGCCAACGGGATTCCAGATCAGACTCTTGTACATGTTGATGGCGTCGGGTGGTATATGGTAGACGGTGACTACTTGAGAGAAATTACCGTTAATGTTGTTGATGCCGGACTTTGTTCGAGCGTTAATTGTCCCGAAGCGTACTCATCTTACGATTCCGATTTCGTCAGTTATTTTGAGTCCGGTGAAGACTGGGACGATGTTGCCGATGATTTTATGTATAGTTCCGATTATTCGAATCACGCGCTCATGGGTAAGCCCACTACTACTGAAATTTATGACGATTCCGGCAATTTGTATTCAAGGACGGTTAATGAATGGAGCGTAACCGACCTGGGAGATTCTCGCTATTTTCCGCACGTTGACCAAGTGACTGATTTTACTTTTGACGGAGAGAGCTCGGCGCGCGAAAAAGCGGTTTCTTATACTTATAATTCCGACTATGGTCTTGTTATGACAGAGACTCGATGGGGCGAAATCGAGGTCGATGAGTCGGATTACGATGTTACGGATTATTTGTATGGTGATGAGCTTTATTTGACAAAATCGTACGCTGCCAATGACAGCGATTGGGTTTTTAAAATTGCAAATGAGATCTATACGGATGGAGACGGTTCCACTCTGAAAGAATCCGAATACTATTATGATGATGATTTCGATCTTGGCGATATAGACGAAGGGCGCCTATCAGACGAGTACGTGTGGCTCGATACTGATTCGTCGTGGGTGGCAACTCATTATGAATACGATTCTTACGGGAATGTTTCCTTGGTCACCAACCCTCGCGGATACACAACTACTATCACATATGATAGCGAGAACTCATATCCCGCCGAGATAACCAATGCCTTGGGGCAAACCGTTTATTTCGACATCAATTACATCAACGGTGAGCCCGCCGGTATAATCGATATCAACGGGTATGAGCACGCATATCTGTATGATGGGCTTGGGCGGAATTTGTCCATTCTGGGTCCCGATGTCGATGGATTGACTACGGAAACCATGGTCTCTTATGAATATGATGACTCAAGCAGTCCAAGGTCTATACGCGAAGTTCTCACCGATGATACGTCCGATGGGTTTAACTCCTACACTTATGTTGATGGGTTTGATCGTGAAATTCAGACCCGTATAGAAGGCGAGGACTCTTACGCGGTTTCTGATGTTTCGTATACCTCCAGAGGCGACGTTGAGGCTGAAAGCCTGTCATATCTCTCCGGTGGTACGGTCTACACGTCTCCCGATACCGCGCAGCCTCAAATAGAATACTCTTACGACGCTGTATCCAGAGTTTATAGTACGACTACGCCGCTTGGAACCACTTCCGGCGATTACTCTCTGTGGGATGAGACTTATACGGATCCGATGGGTAATGTCATAACTTATCATTACGACAGTTATGGCAATCTGATACAAGTTGACGAGGTTTCAGACGGCATTACTTATGAAACCGCGTATGAGTACGATTTGCTTGGTCAACTCACTGCTGTCACTGATGCGATGAACAATGTGCGAAGCTTGGAATGGGATTCTCTAGGCAGGCTTACGTCTCAATCCGAGATGCATGATTCCAGCGATGCGAATTATGCTGTGTGGGCTTACTCCTACGATGAGAATGGGAATTTGACGCAAATGGCAGTTCCTACCGGATATACTATAGATTATGCTTATGACGAAATTGATCGTATCGAGAGTGAGGATAGCGATTTTTCTTCTGTGGCTTCTGTGAATTATGTCTATGATTCCGCTACGAATGGAGTTGGTCTTGTTGCGTCTATCACTGATGAGGCAGGAAGCGTCGCTTATTCTTATGATGCTCTTGGTTCCCTTGTATCAGAGACGCGCGTGATTGACGGGCTGTATTATGAGACCTCTTTTGTGAACGATCTTCTAGGGCGCAATCTTGAGATAAATTATCCGAGTGGGGCTGCTGCCGTCTATACTTACGATAATGGCAATATGGTTGAGAGTGTCTCGTTTGACGGTGAAGAGATTATTACCGATATCGATTATTCCGAGATGGGGCAATGGGAGGAAGTCTATTACGGGAATGGAGATGTGACTATCAATACTTATGATCCCGACCAGATGTATTTTTTGACCAACAAATCCACGACAGCCTCCGATGGGTCCGTTTTACAGGATTTGACGTATGAGTATGACAGTATTGGGAATGTTCTCTCTATAGTTTCTGATTATACCGTCGAATATGGGTATGACGATCTGTATAGATTGATTACCGCTACCGCTTACGACTCGGCCGATCCGTCTTCCGTGTATTATGATAGATCTTATGAATACGATAGTGTCGGCAATATGATTTATAAATCCGATATCGGAGACTTGTTGTACGAAGAAACCGGTAATGCCAATCCGTATGCCGTTACACAGGCCGGCTCTTATCTTTTTGATTATGATGAGGCGGGGAATGTGCTAGGCGACGGGATGTATGATTATGAATACAATCATAAGAATCAAATGGTGGCGAGTGATGATTACAGTTATTCCTATGATTTTGCCGGTCAGCGCATTCTCAAGGAGGGGGCATTATCAAGTACATATTATCCCAATATGTTTTACGAGGACGATGGTGGTAGTGTCCGTGAATATGTGTTTGTCGATGGTGTGCGTGTTATGGTTTCCGAGCCATTTGTTTACGAGTCTGGCACAGAGAGCTTCTCCACAACCAGCGCTTCCGACTGGGATTCTTTTGTATTTGACCGAGATTTTGCCACTGACGCTGAGGTAGTTGTTTTTGCGAGTATACAGAGCGAAAATGGCGGAAATGACGCTGAGGCCGATCTGAAAAATATTACATCTTCCGGTTTTTCAATGAAAATCGAAGAAGACAGAGGCAGCGATCGCAGTTGGTTTGATGGTGTGCATAATTCTGAGGACGTTTCTTGGCTTGCTTTTGATATGGATAATTTGCCAAGTGGTGTTTACGGAAGTGTCGAGAGTTATAAGCAAACCAGTGGCGCTACAAAAATTGTTACATTTGATGAGCCTTTTGACGAAGTGCCGGTTGTTTTTGCGCAACTACAGAGCGAAAAAGGCACTCACACCGCCAGAGTTAGGATCATTAGTCTCGATGAAACGGGGTTTGAGATGAAAGTCGTCGAAGATACCGGCAATGGTACGAGTGGTGATTGGGATGGATGGCATGTGACAGAGGATATCGCTTGGATTGCTTTTGATCCCGATGACAACCCTTTTGATGGGGAGAGTGGCAGTCTTAATATACGGGGCTACTGGAAGTCCGTTGCTTTTGATTCCGTTTTTGATGATACGCCGATGGTATTCCCCATGATCATCAGTGAAAATTATACAGACGTCTGTATTGTCGACCTCAAAGATGTTTCCGATACCGGATTTTCCGCAAGGGTTGATGAAAATACGTATGCCGGATGGGATGGAAGGCATTTAGCGGAGGCTATCACGTGGTTTGTTGTTGGACAATAAATGCTACTTACTTTTTATTATTGTCGTTCGCTAGGGCATCGCCCCTTCGGGGCTGCTGAGCCGCTCACGACAATAATAAAAAGCTTATTCCTCGCTAGGGCATCGATGAATTTTGGTGATAGTGCGATTGAGCCGCTCGCAACAATCACAAAAAACTTATGTTTATTCCTCGCTATAGGGCTTCGCTTACTGTCCTTTGCGAGCAGAAGCGTATTTAAGCTGACGGTGTTGGCGCTTGGGTTGGCATTGGGGTTGGTGCTGGCGCTGGCGATCCTTTTGTCAGTTCGATTTGGATGCCTCCAATTTTTCCTGCAACAACGTTGTAGATATAAGCTCCAAGAGCTCCTCCAAGATATCCAACTACCCATCCGAATAGCGCGCCCAGTATTAATACTCCAAGGCCCATTCCTATTAGGCTGAATCCTTGCCCAAACAGCAATGCTATTACGCCGAACAATGTCATTAAGGCTCCGGCAAGCCCATATATTACCGCCATCATTGTAGCTTGGAACTTAGCAACGGACTTGACGCCCATGCTGCTTACGGTTTGCATTTCTGCCATGTTTTGTTTTTGTTAAAAAAATACAGAAACATTCTTGTTGCATCTTAGGAAAAAAAATATCAGAAACGCAACCCGTTAAGTTCGACGTTAGGCCATCTTTGCTCGAAGAGTGCCCCTGCCGTCTCGCAACTTACTTCGTAATCTTTGATGTCCAGCATGTCCAATGTGGCGTATACGGCTTTCTCGGTTTTCCCTTCTATCTCGGCATAAACGATGTTTCCAGGATATTCGTCGATGTCTATATGAGTGCCGTTCAGTTCATAGGAAATGCGTTTTTTTTCGCAGTACATACATTCCTCAAGACCTATCGCCGAGAGTATTTTTGATACGATATTTGCGTCTGAGACCAGTGTTTGAATTTCCGGGCGTACTTTGCATTTGCCGACATATTCTCGTGGTCCTTTGTATGCGAACTCAATAATCTTGTCGCCTATTGAGCGTACCCTAATCATTTTGCCCGCCTTGCGAAGTCTCTTGTCCGGGTAATCGAAGTGCCTGATTATCATGAGTCCTCCTCCGCTTTTTTTGCCGCCGGCTTTTTTGACTGCTTTTTCGAAAGCAGTTTTTTCTATTCCCAGAATTTTAATTTCTATCTCTTTAGGACCCTCCGAAAAACACCCTTGCGACTGCAAATTCAATCTTTCGGCTGCAAATGACTCAGACCTCCTCGACGTATCGGTACCTGATACGCCTTTGTCGTCCTTCGCAATTTTCGCTCGAAAGCTTGAATTCTCGTCACCGCAACGGCATTTTTCAGAGGGTCCTTTAGTCATCTTCCGAAATTTTATAAAGAATTTTCCCCAACCGCGAATTGTGATTTTTCAAGTAGTCAGACTCGAAAAACCGCATCTTGCTGAGATATATGAATGGTGTGTCCAATACCGCGACTATGATTTTTATAAACCAAGTGAAAAGTATAATCGACCAGATCTCTTCGAATCCCGGTACTCCATAAAAAGCCAGGAGTGTGAATATCGCGCTGTCTACGAACTGTGACACGAATGTCGATCCGTTATTTCTAAGCCACAACATTTTCTCACCTGTTTTTTCTTTGATTTTTTCAAAAAGATATATGTCTAGATTCTGTGAGATAAGGTAAGTTGCCATACTCGCCGCAACAATGCGTGGAGACAGAGTGAATAGAGTCTCGAATGCTCCTTGCGCGAAATCCCAATCGTTAGGCGCGTAATTAAGCATGAACTGAGTCATGATTACGAAGATGATCGAAGCGAAAAAGCCGATTTGTATCGACTTGAAAGCTTGTTTTTTGCCATAGTGTTCCGCCAAAAGATCCGTGCAAAGAAATATCGACGCATATAGGACATTTCCTCCCGTTGCCGCCATCCCGAAGAGGTCGATTTGCTTGGTGACAAAGATGTTCATGAGGACGATGTTGACCGCTATGAATGCCATTAGCCATTTGCGACCCATGCGAAACGCGAACAGCGCTAGGGTTAAAGATACGATGGCTTGGGTGATGAATAGTACTTCGTTGGACATGAATTGTAGGGGGTAGGGGGTAGGGGATAGGGTGTAGGGATGGAGCGCTTCGCGCTGGATATGATTTAGTTGTTACATGATTTTGGGGTGAGCTCCTGCAGTAGCTCTGTGAATATACCATGTTCGTTCAAGAAAAACTCATCTCGCGTATAATAGTGGTAATTCCCATATATTTCGTATGCCTGCTCTTTTATCTCGGCATTGTCTATGCGGTCACTGAGGTATGTTGAGACTTGGCTGGCTGGTGGATAGTAAGAATTGTCTATTCTTACGAGAGGGTAGTCGTAATCGTAGAGGCGGTCTTCTTCTTCATCTGCAAGTTCTATGTCGTTGCCAATCTGGTAATTCTCTATCTGAGTTGTCAGGCAGGTGAGTTTGTCGTCGAACTCCTCTGTGTTTTCTGCCATCCTGCTATACGCTGCCGCTTCGCTTAGATTCCAGTAGCTTATTTGATCTTTGTCTTCGAATTTTTCTATCAAAGAGTCGCGTTTAGCCGCTAGTGTTATGAGCGCAAGTTTTGTGTCCGCGAAGTGAGATAGTTCTTCATCTGTCAGCTCTGCTTTGCCAAGAATTGAATCGAAAAATTCCGAACTTGCCTCGATGGATTCCTCCCATCCATCAATGGCGTCCGCCGATAAGTTGTTGATGTAGAAATAATCTTTGTAGTTGCCTTCCGGCGGATTGGCCGAAGCTACTATTTGATCCATGTTGAAATAATTGAGCGTTAGCGTTGCTACCATCGTGATTGCCAAGACTCCTCCGAGCAGGTACTTTTCTTTCATGCTTTTTGTTATGTTGAGCGCAAGAAGCAATAGTAAAAACGCCGCCAAGCATGCCAAGAACACGCCTCCTATAAGCCTGATTCGAGTGAGGCCGTATACGTCTACGTACATGAGGTCTCTTTGAAGCGCCGATCCGAGTACGGCGAATAGCTCGAGTATCAGTAGAGCGTTAAGTGACTTGAGGGATCTTACTCTGCCGATGCTCTCTAAGACTTTCGTTTTTAAAATAACCGCATACACGATCAAGCTGCCGAAAAATGATGCGATAAGCAGTTCGATGAATCCTTTTCTTACATATTCCGAGTAGGTCAGGTCAAATGCGGCAAAGTTTGCTTCTGCTCCGAACAAGTATTTGCCCTGTATAAACAAGAAGAACCCAAATAACAAGACCATCCCTATAACAGGTACGGCAACGTCGTAGAAGCTTAGGAGTGTGAATTTTGGCGAGTCGGCTGCGTCTGCTTTGAGCTTAAGGCTCAATAGAAACGAGAGTAAAACGGCCAACATTATCGATACAATCGTGCGGCCCGCGGCTTCGTCTAGTATGTCCGATATCAGCTCTTCGAAAATCGGGTCGGCTTGGCTTAGAAGTCCCGCGAAAAATATTACTGTTATTACGGTGATTCCTGCCGTCTTGATGATCGATAGTAGTCCCGTTTTTTTGGACTCTTGCTTTCGGAAAACTGCTTTTATCATTACTTCTACGTGTCTTGTTGCTTTTTTTATGACGTTCCATAATGTTTTTGTCAGCCAAAGACCTTCCCATTTTATCGGGTCCACAATGTACATTATCGCGAGTGCCAGAAGGGTTATTCTTGTGATCGAAGTATTAAATATTTGGATGAATTCATTAGCTCTTAGGCCTGATGTCAGACCGATTAATATTGAAAAAATTCCGATTATGTAAACAAGCGGAGTGCGTTTTATCCTTGGATAAGCGATTAGCAGCCCGAGGATGACTATTAGATTGAAAAGCCCCATTCCGATACCGATGTTCGCGCCGATTTCAAAAGACATGTCGTAATAAAACAGGTTGTATCCAATGACGATGAGTCCGATTGTCCATGATAGCGTTTTGGGGAACTTGATCCCTGCAACTTCTCTTTCCACGGCCTCTGTGTCTTTCCAAAAAATTTCATTGAGCAGTAGCCCGAATAACGCTAAAACTCCCAGCAAGGTTAAAATTCCGATCATAGCTCCAGTGTGTTACAAAGTAGTCGGGGGGTATTATAGCAGGGTGTAGGGTAGTAGGGTATAGGGTGTAGGGATGGAGCTCTTTATTTATCGGCAAATGTCCATGTTCCATTGAATTTTTATAACAACTTTCGCTCCCGTGGCTAATCGCCAAGATCGCTCAAGTTATTATAAAAATTCTTTAGGATTTGTTGAACAACTTTTACTCCAGCGACCCATCGCCAAAGTCGCTCAATGTGTTTTTTGTAACCTTTTTCGCTCCCGTGGCTAATCGCCAAAGTCGCTCGATGTTTTTTTATAACCTTTTTCGCTCCAGTGGCTAATCGCCAAAGTCGCTCAAAATGTTAAAAAAAACTTATATGTTATTTACTCTCGAATGTCCATGTTCCGTCCCAGCTTTCCGGAGGGCTTTTAATAAGCTGCTCTATACGCTCCAAGTATGTTTTTGTTGGGCCGTCTTGAGGCGCTCTAGCTGCGATGTCTTGGAATCGTTTTTGAGCTTCGGGGAAATTGCCATTACGATAGTATTCGATTGCTTGGTGGAACTCGTCTATAAATGCGTCCGCTCCTTGCGCCAAATGTCCCGTTTCTGCGATAAGCTCGAAGATGTCTATGGGCTTGTCTTTGCCTTTTACACGGATGCGGTCCAGGCGACGGATCGCGAATTTGTCTGATACGACCCCGTGAGTGTTCTCGGAAATCATTATTGTTGTACTGTAGAATTTGTTGGCGCTTTCGAGACGTGCGGCGAGGTTAACGTTGTCTCCGATTGCCGTATAGTCAAAGCGGTCTTGTGATCCGAGGTTGCCAACTACCGCCTCTCCGGTGTTGATTCCGATGCGGAAGTGGATCTCTTGACGTCCTTCTGTTAGCCATTTTTTGTTGAGCTCGGCTAAGCGAGTACGTGCTTCTATAGCGGCTCTGCATGTCAGTTCCGCGTGGTTCTCTATAGGGAGTGGAGCGCCCCAGAATGCCATGATTGCGTCGCCTTCGAACTTGTCTACGGTGCCGCCGTTTCGCATTATTACTTCCGATAGAGCTGAGAAGTATTCATTGAGCTGGGCGACTAATGCCTCAGGCTGCGCGCCTTCCGACCAGTTTGTGAAGTTTTGGATATCTGCGAAAAAGACTGTGATTGCTCTTTTGTCTCCGCCGAGTTTTAATGCGTCAGGATTTTTTATTATCTCTGCAACGACTTCGGGTGAAACGTAATGTCCGAATGCGTTTTTCAACTCTTTGCCGGCCTGAATCTCGGTAAAATATCTATAAAGAGTTGAACCAATGTAAGCTATTATCAGCGCGAGATATGGGTAAACCAAATCGAGTATTATTCCTTGGCGGAAAGCGGCCTGCGCCGAGAACCAATAACCGACAGACAGCACGAAAAATGCGCCAATCGCCCACCAAATTCCCAGGTACATGAATAGGGCGGTGGCAAGCAAAGAAGCTATTGCCAGTATGGCGATTTTTTCCGTAGTCGTTAAGTTGCGGAGATATGCTCCGTCCAGAATTGTTTGAATTGTGTTGGCGTGGATTTCGACGCCGTACATATTCTCGTCTCCCAGTGGTACTGAGTAATGATCTTGAAGTGTTGGAGTGCCAACTCCTATTAGTGCGATTTTGCCTGCAAAATCCTGAGGGTCGAAGTTGCCCGTATATATGTCATAGAACGAGAAGAATTTGTAAGACCCTGCAGGTCCTGCATAATTGACATACATTTCATCATTCGAATTCGCAGGTATGTTCGCGTGATTTTCTCCTGTGAATACGTCGGCTATTTTTAAATCAAAGCTGTCTTGCAGCATCACGCTAAGTAGCAATTCGGACTGTCCGCCGCCGCTGTATGCGTATCCCTCGGCAAGCGCGCTATCTGCAATAATGTCGATCGAGCTACTTGCATCCGGGTATTTGACGAGGACTACGTTGCCCGCATCCTCCATAGATGTTGCCAGGATAATATCACTTGGATGGTCCTCTGCTAGATAGCCGTATAGATTTTCCAGAACGCCGTTTGCTTGCGGATTTGAGGAAAAAGCTTCTTCCAGTGCCGCTTCCGAAGCTCCTTTTGATTCTCTGTTGAACAATAAATCGAGTCCGATAACCGATGCTTCCGCCGATGACAGATTGTCTATTGTTTGCGCATAATACTCTCGATCCCAATCCTGCCAACGACCCAACGTGTCCGCAGATAGGCTATAGTCGTTTATATAAATTATGACTATATCATCGGATATTGGTCTCTCATAATATAGGTTTGCAGAGAACTTGTCCTGCCATGATGAATCGGGATTTACGATGCTCAAAATGCTGGTTAATACCAGTATGGACGCACAGATGGATACTCCTGCGACTAATTTTCGTGTTTTTTGTTTTAGTTTCATCGGTATATTATACCATAAAAACGCCTACTCGGGTAGGCCTGGCTTTGTTGATCTATTATCTTCTAATCTTCCCTCCTGCGTATTGCCCCTAGGCCTATCCCTAGAGCTACAAGTAATCCTGCTAGTTTGCTTCTTGTGCCTTCTTGTACAGTTGCACAGTTGCAACCACCCGGAT
>Ga0210044_10002332_pt1 | contig 28349 bp, 36 predicted proteins | sample CryGey13umfilter_2_FD_183959 | JGI IMG/M metagenome (GOLD analysis project Ga0210044, IMG submission 183959) | Groundwater microbial communities from aquifer in Utah, USA - Crystal Geyser 4/9/14 3 um filter (SPAdes) (version 2) | ecosystem: Environmental > Aquatic > Deep subsurface >... | reverse complement strand
TCGACTCCTGCCAACAAAGAGGCCAAGAAGAAGATGAAGACAGAGATACAGTCTGCCAAGGGCGCAGCGGCTGCTGGACGTGTCATCACGCTGTTCTCCACGAACAGGGACCAGATGCCTGACATCATAACCGCATCTCCATCTCAGAACGACAAGCTCTTCATGCAGACCAGCAAAGATTTACGAGACAACATCTGTTTCTCCCACCAGATCAACCCGTCCATAATGGGCGTGAAGACCGCAGGACAGCTCGGAAATACCGAGGAGATCAAGACTTCGTTCAGAATATTCGAGGCCGCCGTCATCGAACCGCTCAGAGAGACCTTGGAAGAGTTCTATGACGAGTTTATAGACATCATTAACAAATCTGGATCGATAACCTTCACCGGAATCGACCTAAAACTTGAAGAAAAAACAGCATAACTATGGCGACTACATTGTACTTCATTACGGAGACATACCTCCAAAGTCAGACCGGCATATCGCAGAACGTGGATGCCAAGAATTTGATGCCTTACGCGCAGCCCGCTGCCGAACTTCACATGTCCTTGATATTAGGCCGAGAGTACTTCGACGCACTGGTGGTCAAGTACAACGCGCAGACGCTTACCGCAACTGAGATATTGCTCGTAGAGCACATCGCGCCAGCCATGGCGTGGAGAACGGCGGTGATAGCAATGCCATTCAACTGGGTGCAGTGGAAGAACAAGGGTCCTCAGCTACAGAACGGAGAGTACTCTCGTGAAATAGACGAGAAGACGCTGGCGTTCCAGATCGGCAAGTACAGCGACATGGCGGAGTACTATGAGAACCGAGTGACCAAATTCTTGAAGCTGAACGAGGACGACTATCCAGGATGGACTGCGGAAAGTAACAAGGACGATACCGAGCCAGATTCTAGCACGAACTGGGACAATGGAATCATGGTCATCTGATGTTGTAACGTCTTTACGAAAGAAAAAACATAAAAAAAACATGAACGAAATATTCTTAGAACTAGCCAAGATGAGTCCCATAATCGGGATTCTTGGCTACTTTTTATGGTACTCCAAGAGTGAACTCGAGCACAAGAACAAGGAGCTCAAGGAGCTCAATACGTTATTAAGAGACCTCCAACGAGAGGGACTTAACACCATGACGAAACTTACGACCGTAATAGAAGATCTAAGAAATTTAATAAAAAAACAGTTCGACAAATGAAAAAGAAGAGAGAGAGGTCAAAGGTTTCCAAGGTGCTGCACAATGATTTATGCACCAGCATAGACAAGCTCCATTCGCTGATACTCAGCATATCTAAGCAGGACGCAAGGACTGCCTTGATCAAGTCCTTACAAAAATAGGAGGAATCGATTGTGAATTTTTTACTATCTTTGTACCCGTAGGGCAGTTGTCCCGAGCGGGAGGCGAGCTATGCACTCCTGGAGTCGTAAAGACGTTACAACGAGTTGCCTTGATCAAGTCCTTACAAAGGAGGACATCTGATTTACTTTAATTTTTTTCCATCCATGTAAGCTTTCGTCTTCTTGTCGTGACACGTCTTACACGCTGTTTGCAAACCGGACTCCTCGCAGAACAAGGCCTCGCAGAACGCCGGGAGGTCTTCGTAGCACGTCAGCGAACCGACCTCCACAATGTGATCGACAGCGATCTCTTTCCCCGGAAAGTATTCTTTACAAATATTACACATGTACTCGAACTTCTGCCTTGGGTTGTCTCCGGTGTACGGCCGTTTCGCAGCCTGCTTCACGATTTGAGATGGTTTCCAGTACTGACTCCGTTTTCGTAACGTCGATCTGATCATCCCAAAGAACGCAGCGCTCGTCATCGTACCAGCGTTAAAAGGTTTTACATTCCGCATATTCCGCTAAGGATGTTATTATTTCCGAGATTTACTAATTCTATTCCCTGCCCATGATAATAATTCAGCATCTGCTCCAGATGGAGTCTCGACTCCGCTAGCTGTCTCCTATTGAAGTTCGGATGGGATATTAGGTCTACTCCGGCGAAAGTCAGACAGGTCGCTCCTAAACGCACAGCAACCTGCGCCGCAATAAATGGACTGTGGTGCGAAAAAGAGTATAAATGTTTGTCAGGAAACCAACCTCTCTTTTTCTGCATCTCGATGTACATCCTGTCAACAGATCTTGTTTCCATATTTTTTGCCGGCAGTTGTGTGAACAAACATCTCGATAAAGTATTACTTATTATCTCTTGACGCTCATCTGAGAACCTTATCATTCTGTCCACAACCACGTGGTAGTCGATCTTGTGATACCTTGCAGCATCATTAACTCCGACTGTTATATATCCTTCCAGACCGATCGCCTTACTTGCGCTTGGACCACAGCCTAGTATTAGAAAGTTCTTCATAAGTTTCGTAAAATTTCCTGTATATCTTGCTTCATTTTTTGTATCAGTCTGGACACCGACGATCTTGAAACCATCAGGCGTTCTGACATCACCTGATTAGATCCGTTAGTATCCATGTACAGTTCTAATAAAAATTTGTTATGTTTTTTCTGCATCTTATAAATCGCTATAGCGGACTTGCGTGCCGTATACCATTTTTCCAGCAATATTTTTTCCTGAGTATCATTTATGGCGTCCGTCTCTGATGAATATTTGTATTCCGATTCGTACCTGATCTGTGGGACCGTCTTCCTCACGCTGATGTTGTGCTTTGAGTTGGACCAGGTCAGCTGGGTTCTACAGAACTGGACGAAGAATGCCTCGATGTTCTTCACCGTTATTTTATCTGACCGCTCCCTCATGTGCATGTAAGCTTCTTGAAAGAGGTCGTCGACGTGACCAGCGCCGTGACAGGTCCTGAATATCGTCATCGCCGTCGTTGTGAGATCGTCAAAATTTTTCGTGAAGTATGCGTCTATCTCATCGTATATCATCCTAAATGTTTCGATTTGTCGAGCTGCAACACCTTGCACGGATAGTCCAATCCCTGATTGTGCCAGCAGTCCGTGATGATCTGCGTATACTCAGGGTAGTGATAGCTAGGATCTAAAAGCGTGGTCGCAGGATTGTCGAGCGAATAACGGTTGATGACGCTCTCGTCTGCCCATACAGGTAGGATTCTATTTTTAATGTCAGCCTCCACCATCTTGATGGCGTTGTCCATGAACTTCCAGAACTCCTCGTTTGAGAACGCCCAGATGCTTCCTGCGATGTACGGCGATTTGTTCTCGTCCCCGACGTAGCAAGCGGAATTCTCATTGGATTCGTAGGGTCCCCTACGGTTGACGAAGCCGCAGTGCTGCACGTAGACACGGTCTCCTAGTATCTCCTCGGTAATATAGTCCGTCAGCAGCGTGTCTGAATCGAGATATACGTAGTTGTCGTACCCGTCTATGACCATGCGACTGTCGACGAATATGTGGAACCGATCCAGCGTAGGGTACCACTTCCGAGCGGGAATGTGCTCTAAGAAGTGCGCTCTAACGCGCGGGAAATCGCTATCGGGTTCGTCCGTATAGACGTGCACCGTCACGTCATATCCTGGTAGAAAGTACTGGTTGATACTTGCTATCAGGTTGGGCAGAAACTGTTTGTAAGGCCCGGTGGCCATCGTCAGCACACATATCTTCCTGTTGAACTTGTCTTGTTCCTTGTACATCATCTCTTGTTTAATGTTTTTTTTTATTTAGAGTATACAGAGAGATCTAATGACCAGTACTGAATATATAAAGAAGGCACGGACACACGTTGATATGTACTGATCTCTGCCGGTTTCCGTCCACCATAAAGAGAAGAGCTTAGATTCCTCTTTGTCTTTCATCCGTCTCAGTTGGTAGAGATAGAACGCTTCCGCATGGTCATTTAATGTTTGTTTTTCCATTTCTTTTATCTTTCTTTTTATTTTTTTTTATTTTATTTCGAGGGATTAGCGAACTGAAAGAAACAGCCCTCCAATTCGTATGTCTCGCTCTCGTCCTCCTCGTTAATGTCGACGAGATTGCCGTACATCATGCAACAGTAAAATAGGATGTCCATGACCTCCTTGTCGGCGTCTCTGTATCCCAGAATGGCGTCAGACAGTATCTTGATCACGTCCCTGAATGCAGCAGCAGCCTCGTAGCGCTCTGATTCAACCGCCTCGTTCAGCTCTCTAGTGTACGCAACGTGCGCACATCTCAACATCTCTTCCGTCAGTTCCATTTTTTAATTGTTTTCTGTCCTGATGTATTTGTTCAACTTCAATCTCAGCATGTCGAGCGTGCGCTTAAACGTGGTCTTGATGATACTAATATTAACATTGTGATCGTCAGCCATCCGCTGGTACGATTTCAACTTTGACTGAAAGTTTTTTGATCTTTTATTTTTGTAACCCCGTCCACCAGAATAATATAACAGGAAGTCATCTGCCAGATCGTACCTTATTATCAAGGGATAGGTCCTGACGAGATGCTGCACCTTTTCGGACATGAATTTCACCATGCTCGCGTCGTCCATCCACGTCTCCTCATCCTCTTCTATCGAGTCGTGAAAATTCGAGACGTACTCGACCATCTGCATATTAGATCTGGTCTTCAGCTGGAGCGCCTCGAACTTCACTATTGCACAACACCATGTTTGAAGTTTGGCTCGCGTCTCGTCGAATTGTGAAATTCTAGTAACGGCTTTGATCATAGCATTTTGGGTCACGTCGTCAGCGTCGTCAACATTCTTTAGGATGTGATACGCCATGCCGTACATGACCTTTCTGTATGTCATTATTTCAGCTATCATCTCTTGCTCTGTCATTTTAATATCTCCTTAATGTCGTATCCCTCCGCATTGAGGAACTTGACGAGCTTCTCGTTGATCTCCTTCAGCTTCTTCGCTCCAACGTTATATTCTGGTTGGTAAATTTCCAGTGCTTTGATCAGATCCACGTTCAGTGCATCTCTTACGTTCATCTTGATGTCCTCCCCCGGGACCCATGTGTCCTTTGGCGCTTCACGTTTCCAGACCTTTCTATAGAGTTCGTCGGCATATACTAATACGGGGCGCGACATACTCACATGGTCGACGTAATCTACCTTCAGCATAACCATTCCCTCTACTGAAACGCCGTGCAGGTTGCCTAAACGTGAATCGTACACCTGGCCATTTCTTGTCATCCACATGTTCGGAAATCCCGGCACAGGTCTGATCTTCTTGAGGTCGTAAAGAGGCTGATCATTGATGGTCACTTTTTTTTTAATTTTATTGTCAGTTCATGAACTTGTTTCCGCAGCTCCACAATTAGTTTCTCCTGCCTGATCATGTACCTGTCGCGCTGAGTGGACTTCTCTGCCCTGTCCTGCTCCAATTCTCCCTTAATTCTGCTCACCTTTAACTGGTTTATATACAAAAAGCAGCACGTATATCGCCACAAGGACTACACTTAATACAATCATCATCTTCGTCTTTGTTTTCTTTATATATCTCAGAGTGTGTGAAAAAAATTACACATTTTGAAAATTATTCTATTTGATTTTCAAGCACTTATAATTAAAAATGAAAATCTTTCCATTGACAACGCCCCTTCATTTAGGGTCCTTGCAGAAAATTATATTCAATACACATACACGAACGATGCCGATGACGGCTGTCTCGTACGGGCCGTAATGATAAAAAACCCTCTTAGTTTTCATAATCTAAGAGGGTTACTTACCGTTGAGCCGTCTGATCAGGTCGGCCTGATTCTTGTTGAACTTATCGAGCGTCTCGTCGATGTTGTCGTACTCGTACTCGATCATGATCGCCTTACACTCGGCGTTAGACAGCTCGAGGAAGTATGAATCGTCACACCTGGTGTAACATATCGATAGTTTCTCGCGCTTACCTACCTTTATCAGTTTGGACACGTTAGGAACGCCCTGTGTCGTTTTTAAAATAGCGTACTCCTCGATCGTCTTGATGTTGGATCGGATCGCCTGCAATTCGTACTCGTCAAATTTTCTTTTCATTGTTCTTGGTTTTTATTTTTTAATTGTTCTAAAAACAGATCATATTCAGTATATCTGTTTTTCTTAGTCAGTATCATATTCTCCTTCTTAATATCTTGTTTGATCGTGCTGTTGTTGCACGTACGGCACACCCATCTAAGATGACAATGCTTATCGTGATATATTTTCCATCGTGCTGTTTGCTCTACATCTTTATGATCCAACGTGCAAGATTCTGTTTTAGCAAAATCGTTCATCAAAGATTTGAACGTCTTTGGATGTGCGTGATCCACGTCAGTGCCAGAAACTAACGGACCGATATGATTTATATAACAACATTGTTTGTGACCATGATCTATTCTATACGCTAAAATCGTGTCCTGTATCGCTGCTCTGTATACCTTCTGTATAGTATCGGATTTAGATTTTCCAGTTATACAAGTGGTATAACTGAAGTTAGTCTCAGTCCCATCCGTATAGACTACAAAAGAGGAATAGTCCGTATGCACATTCTCGTAATTAAATAACTTAATCTCAAAATATGCAATATCCTCCTTGCGTTTAGCCGTCGGGTGGTTTTGAAATAAGTCATACATGAACAAGTAATCCTGATTTGATATCGTCAGGTTTCAAGACGCAATCTTTATTTCTTGCGATAAGTTCTTTGTAAAACTGCTTTGCTGCTGCTTGCGTTCTGAACTCTCTATTGTTAAATTCCATAGTCATAGTCGTTTAGTTTATATTTGGTGTTATACAATTCGGTTTTCTCTTTCAATTTCTTTGCTTTGAACTCGGCTTTCGTCATCGGCTTGTTCAAGAATATGGCGGCGTGCTCTGATCTGTTCGCATCGTACGTATCGTCCACCTGCTTGTCCACCTCCGCCTGCGACACGTCACGGCCGCCATCCCCCCCTGACCATCCCGTTAGCTCTGTCATGTAGTACTTCGCGTTGTTCGGGCTGATGCCTACCTTGTTACAGCCAGACGCAACCATGTACAGATACATGTGTCGGTTCCGCTCCATCACGTGTCCCTTCACCCAGTACTCTTTGACCCATTTATACTTGTCGTCATCACACATCTCCTCCGCTCCTTCTGGTTTGGTCGGCGCGAGGTAAACCTTAGGTTCGAAAGACGCCTCGTCTATACCGAGGTATGCCAACCGTTTACTGACCCAGTCGAAGAACACCTCGTTATCGATCCGCCCGTTAACCTTGAGCAGGTGTTGTATCTGCCCCTTGTCCTCTCTGAATACATTAGGCGTTCGCGAGAACCTCGTTGCATTCTTGTTGCCCTGATCCTCCTTCATCTTCTTGATCTCCATAGCCGCGTACAGCCTGTGTGCCAATTTGTTGTACTCCTCGATGCTCGCAAGTGGTGTGACCAAACTGACGATGAAGTGAATGCTGTCTCCGCCTGAAAATACTGCCGTGCTCCATGGAAGTCCCGACGCCTTTACCAATCTCTTCTGCTCGTCCAGCGTGTGGTAGTCCATCTCCACCATGAAATTCCTGAACTTCATGACGTTGGTCTTCTTCCTCGAAGTGTGCATAGGATTGATCGTGAAGTAATTCCTCTTCTGGTAGTGCGTTGCAGACGCCCACTGCAGCTTCGTATTGTAAATGCCAGGGATCTTTCCCTCTGGCGTCGTCATCATGCCGAAGCACGTCCTGTCCTCTGGGTCGAACAGCGTCTCGTAAAAAAGTCTTGAGTCTATCATCTTGTTTTTGATTTTTTTTATATTCCTATCTTGTACCTCGTCTCGTCGTACCCTATCCAGTTGGCATAGGCAACTGCTGCTTCTTCTGACAACGTCACGTAATATCCCTCGTGACCACCAGTCTTTACTAGGTTTAGACCTATCTTTGTGAAGTGTCTCTTGTAGTCCTTCTTGAACCACTTGACGCTGGTGTTGTTATATGCCCATTGTTTAAATTCTGCGTTTATCCAGGCCGTACGGATGAACGTATCGCCTCCCGCAGATATTCCTGCCTCGTTCAGATACAGTTCAAAGTCGCCCCTGTTCCTGGTGATCTCGGCGACGACATTAAACTGCTCCGCAAACTTCGCATGATATGTGTCCTTGTATGACAACGATTCGTCTATCCCGCTCCATATATCCTCGTACCTTATGTTCGTCAGCGACTCCTCCTGCTCAGAAGCTTGCACCAAGCCCTCCTGTGTCTGTATGTCGAATTTTCGCACGTTGATCTGGTAGAACCTCCTGACACCGGACTCGTCGAATACTAGAGAGTCCAGTGGTAGGTTTGACGTCGCTATCAAAGTAGCCCTGTTCTTACGGGTTATGGCATCGTTGGTACGCAGCGGTCGCCACTGTACGGTATCATCGGTGATCAACGACTTCACCACATTATACTGATCCTTCTCTATCTCAACTTCGTCCAACTTTATTATGCTACACGACGCGAACAGGTGTCTGTTGCGCTCATCGAACCCCTCAGATTTCTTCACTGATGCAGCTAGCGGCAGAAGGATATTACTTTCGTTACCCTTGCAGTCTGTCTTGGTCAACGTGATCCTGTGCATGGTCTGTGTCTTTCCAGAGCCCTGCATGTTAGAGTACAATATCGGCATGATGTGATGTACGACTGGCAACTCAAAGAACTTGCGCTTAACCTGCCAGATAAAACTGTACAGCGCAGCGACGTCTAACTCCTTGTTGTCGCCGGTCAGTATGTGTGTGAACCGCCTTAACTCGTCAAGAGCCACTTCTCGCTTCGCTGGATCGTACGTCAATTTTGACTTCATCAATCCTATGTGCCTGGTGTACTCCTCCGACTTGTACAAACGTATGGCATCTGATGGACCCAACGTGGCATTGAACAGTCCCGGTACACCACCGGTCAATTTAATGTCTGCTCTTATCACGGTAACCCACGTCCTGAACTCCGTCTCCAACTCTCTCTCAGTATCTCGGTTATTAGATAGGACAAACCCAGTGTGCAAATTGTATGTGTAGTTTTTCATCGCAAGAAAATGCCTGAAGTACTTCAATATGTCGGACTGGGCGAACGCTCTTGATAAATCTTCTTTTTCTAATTTCATTTTTAGTTTGTCTTATTTTATTCTGATGATCATCAACAAGTTCTCCTCGTAGTTAATCTTGGTGATCCATTCGCCATTCGGCATTTTGTTGATCTCTTTGTATAACATCTGCTTGAACGACGTGTAGTTCCTGTTGTCCGTGTGATAAGTCTCGATGCTGCCGACTTTCATATCAGTTAATAGATCTCGAATTTGTGAAGTCAAAGACTTCGGTTGTGGCAGTTTTTTCATAGTTGTTTGTTTTAAATTTGTTTGTTTTATTTATATATCTCTGTTTTTAAAAAGTTTCAACGATATTTTGTTTTTTTAATTCAATATATTGATTATCAAACGATTAAATATTCGGGGCGAAAGGGGGTGAAAAATGCATGTGTTACATATTACCATAGGCTCATACGGCCCATAGAGCTCATACGAGCCTATTCTACCTTTTATAGTACCCTATAATATATAATTTATTACTTACCCTTATCCCCTTTACCTTGTTTAAACTGTTGACGTTCTTGATTTTGTGAGTCGGATTTTTCTAAAAAAGAAAATCCTAAGCCGCCCTTTTTCATTTTTTATTCCCTGTCCAAGGGCGGCTAGGGTAAAACTAAAATCCGACTAAGCGGGAGGCAGCTTTTACCACGCCGAATCGGACCGGCAGTGAAACAAAATCATCATTCATTAATAAAATAATAGATTCAGGTTCTAATGCCATTTTTCCTGTTTTATTTTTATTATCTCACAGAGAGGACCCGGTAGGGTCCTCTCGCTTTTGATACACAGTAGGACCTTTGCACAGTATTGTTAGTTGTAACGTCTTTACGACTCCAGGAGTGCATACAACTGCCCTACGGGTACAAAGATAACATACAATGAACATATTAGAAGTAATAACAATGTCTAGCTGCATAGGCATAATCTTGGGCATCGTCATAACCAGTCAGCCCTACATTTATCTCTTAGATCGATTAGGTCTGTCTGATTATTCCTTCTGGGAGTGCGGCCTCTGTCTCGGCACCTGGACGGCGTTCCTCACGTGCCTCCTCTGGATCACACAGGAGCTCCAGGTCGAGCCCAATATGCTATGCCTAGCTCTTATACCCCTGGTGGCAGAAAAGACTGTGAGGTGGATAATTAAAATTTAAAATTTAAAATATGGAAGAAATTTTTGATTTAATCTCAATGGAAAGAAATACAATACAGAACAAACGGATGTTCGAGCTTTATAATGAATACACGGGTAGGAAGATCAAAGTATGCAGATGTAGTTCGAAGGTTGCGATGATCAAGGAATACTTCCGCGACTACTTAAAACAAAACAATTTCATAAATGCCTGATAAAGATGCACTTGACGATCTATTGAATGCTGACGATGGGACCGTAGAACAGCTTTCTGACGATTCCGAAGAAATCGGAATCGTTCCGGTCTATAATCGTGATGACAAAGGACGCTTCGGCGCTGGTAATAACTTGGGCAAACTTAAAAAAGGAAATCATACGAAGACCACCACAGAGATGAAGAAGTTCCTCTTGCAGTTTGTCACCGACACCGCAGATGATCTCTATGAGGTATGGAACACGCTCAGTCCAAAAGAAAAAGCATCACTGTTCCTGCATATAGTGAAATACATAATGCCTACCGATAGTCAGGTGGCCGATGATCAGTCCATTACGATCGTGATGAAGCCTGCTGAGAAGAAAACCTACCCTGAGTAAAATGGAAATAGAGATGCAATACACTGACGTATTCTCGAATGTGTCCGAAGCGTTCTATTCCGACAAGCGTTTCATACTTCTCCAGGGCGGATCCAGGTCCAGTAAGACTTACAGTATCTGTCAGCTGCTGATCATATACTGCCTGCAGAACCCGGGCAAGATCGTCTCGATCATCAGGAAGACCTTTCCGGCGCTCAAGGCCACCGTTATGCGTGATTTCTTCTCGATTCTGGTCGAACTGAATCTTTACAAACAGAATAACCACAACCGCTCGGAACACATCTACACGTTTCCAAACGGATCACAGGTCGAGTTCTTCTCGGTCGATGACGAGGCCAAGGTCCGAGGGCGTAAGCGACACATCTGTTGGTGCAACGAATCTAACGAAATTTGGAAGGAGGACTTCACACAGCTGAATCTCCGTACCGAGGAGAAGATGATATTCGACTTCAACCCGTCATTCACCAACGGCTGGCTCTACGAATTGGGAGAGCGAGACAACGCTGTCCTACAGAAGAGCACATTCAGGATGAATCCGTTCCTATCTGATGCACAGGTAGAGGAGCTACAGTTTCTAAAACACACGGATCCAGACGCTTACAAGGTGTACAACCTCGGAGAGCGCGCACAGACTCAGGAGCACGTCATCAGGCACCACGTCATACAACAACGTCCAGCCGATCTCACGGAGATCGCATACGGCCTTGACTTTGGATGGACCCACCCAAACTTCCTGGTGAGGATATGGCACGATGGAACAGGCCGGAGGTTTCATCTCGAACAGATCACGTCCCTATCCAACCAGTCCATCGACGAGCTTCTCGTCGTGATGGAGGTGAACGTCGAGAAGGCGTCCATCATATTGGCGGACGCTGCACGGCCGGATCTTATCCATGCCATCAACGACGCGGGATTCAACTGCGTTGGTGCAGACAAGTCCGTCAAGAAGGGTCTCGAGATTCTGAGAACATCGATCATTACAGTCGAACCGAGTTCTTTACAGCTCATAAGCAACTTAGAGTCATACCGTTACAGGAAGATAAGGGGTGTCATCACGGACGAGGTCATGAAGGTAGACGACGACGGAATCGACGCAGCCAGATATTGTACGACGTACCTACGGGCTAATGCCGGAGGACTGCAATTCAGTTGTTAAGTTCGCACAGTAGTTGTAACGTCTTTACGACTCCAGGAGATAGTAAAATAAAAAAATAACATACAATGAACTATTCATATAAACAGTTAGAGCAGATCGTGGAGCCGTTTTGTGCATCTCACTATGCGATCAGGAGATTCTACTCTACGGTCGAGGAGCAGATTCCGACGCTGGCCACCGAGTCAGACCTGTTCCCTGTGGTATTCATGACGCCGATCTCTGCCGGACTCGGCGAGATGATCAAGCAGAACGTCAGGTTTCACGTGTACGATCGCATCGAGAAGGACAGGTCGAACGAGGGAGACGTTGTGTCAGACACGCAGCGGATCATAAATGACATCCGAATGTGGTTCGGGACGGACAATCCGTTTTACGTCAACGTCATGGCGATCTCAGATCCTACTGCCGTTCCAAAGAACAACGCGCTCATGGACTTCTGTTTTGGATGGACCATGGACCTGTCAGTAGAGATGACGGGCACGATGTTTTGTGACATACCATTAGATCCTTCCATAAGTCCGCTGCCATCTGGACCTTACTTCCCTGCCGAGCCTCTCGGGTTCTCAGGCGTGTCAGGATTCAGTGGTATTGGATTCTCAGGCGTGTCAGGTTACTCAGGCGTGTCAGGGTTCAGTGGTATTGGATTCTCAGGCGTGTCTGGATTTAGTGGAATTGGAACATCAGGATTCTCAGGCGTGTCAGGTATAAGTGGTATTGGAACATCAGGATTCAGTGGTATTGGATTCTCAGGCGTGTCAGGATTCAGTGGTATTGGAACATCAGGATTCAGTGGTATTGGATTCTCAGGCGTGTCAGGCGTGTCAGGTTACTCAGGCGTGTCAGGGTTTAGTGGTATTGGATTCTCAGGCGTATCAGGATTCTCAGGCGTGTCATCTGATACTATATGTTTATCCGTCGATGGACAAGGCAACGTACCAACAACTGGCACATTAGGGTATCGAGTTGTTGATAGTACATCGACAATAGTAGCTTGGTATGTTATTGGAGATGTTTCAGGTTCAGTTCAATTCGACATTAAACGTTCAGGAACTACCATCATTGGAGCTGGAAATAAACCACTCTTAAGTTCTGCTATGCGGAATAACGCGGCTCCGACATCTTGGACGTCTGTCGCATTGACAGCAGATGATGAACTAGAATTTGTTTTAGATTCTGCCGCAACATTAACCAAGGCGTGGCTTTATATTCAAATAACTAAATCTTAATATGGCAGTAAATACATTCACAGGAGCAACATCTTCAGCTTGGATAACAGCAACAAATTGGTCTTTAGGAACAGTCCCTACATCTGTTGATGGTCATACAACTACATTTGATGCAGCAAGTCCAGCTTGTACATTAGGTGGTAATAGGGCTTGTTATAGGCTCGATATGACAAATTATACAGGAACTCTTACGTTTGGGACTTTTACTTTAAATGTTTACAATAAGAGCATTATCTTGGGCTCAGGTGCAACTTTGAGTATGGCCGGCGGATATTTAAGCTCTTTTGCAAATGGGATTGCTGTGAGCATAACATCAAATGGTTGTTATGTCCCATATCTATTTTTGGGTGGTCTAAATCCGCATACAATAACATTACTTGATGATTTTAATGTAGGAAAACTAGAAGCACATTTAACAACAAATGTACTCTTGACTCTAAATGGTAATAAAATATTGGTATATGATGACTGGAACTTGGGTACAGGTAATAGACAACTGGGTGGTACTACCACGATAGAATTTACGGGTTCAAATAATTGTTTATGGGGTGGGACCTCGATTACTGGTTCAGCAAAAAATCCTATAATTATAAACAAAAGTGGAGGAACATTAACACTACGAGAATATATCACTCATTCAATTGGTACTATAACACATACCGCTGGTACAGTCGATACATTAACTAATAATTCTAATCTAATCATCCAGGCACAGACAACATTGAATACGAGTGGAATGACTTGGAATAATGTATATTTTCAGGGGAGTAATACATATAGTCTCTATACATTTAATTCATTATTCAATGCACGAAAAATAATAGTCAATTTATATAATGTTTACTTCTTCGGTTCTGCTGGTTTTACTGTTGATGATTTCATAATTAATGACATTCAAAATATAAACAAGAATTTAATATCTAGCTACATAAATTTTTATTATCAGAATGTCTATACAATTAATAATTCAATTAGTTCATATTCAAATAAATTGTATCCAAGATTATTACAGTCTTCAAGTGCAACTGCAAAAGTCACATTAATATATAATGGCACTAATGCTAATCAAGAGGTTATTAATTGTGATGCACTGAGAATTGATTCTAGTGGTGGCAATAAGATATGGACCCTTGATGGTACAATAACAGATAGTGATAATTGGGGGATAAGCAATAGTTCGATTGTTCCTGTAACAGTAGCTTATTTTGGATAAACCGAAGAAATAACATGGTAGAGGAAACAGACAAAATGAACAAACTACAAAAACTTCTTGCACTCAGGGACCGTCAGGTCATCACGCCTGCGCAGGCGGAGCTCATCAAAGACGGCCTGAAGGACCTGAAGACCGACGACATGTCTGACTACGAGATCGTCAAGAAGATTAGCGACCTGACGCCGTACCTCGTTGACGGCATACCAGATGAATCTAGGATGATCAAGACTTTCAAGTTCCTGAACACGGCGGGAATACATCCTGATCCCGAGGCACCAAGCTTCTTGGACAGCGATGTCGTCGTCAGGTATATCTATGAGGGGCCGACCGATTCGAAGAACAGAGATTTTTGCGCATACATGATGCAGAACTTCTCGGGATCTTACTTCAGGAGAGAGGACATCAACCAGATGAGCTTCTCAATGGCGAACAACGATTTCGGTGTGTACAGCATCTGGCAGTACAAAGGGAGCTACTCGTGTCGGCATTATTGGTCAGCATATCTGTTCAGGTTGAAAAAGTCTGGAGAGGGAATCGTGGTGACCAGGTCTGCATCTGAGTCTAGTCTAGTAAACGATAAACCGAAGAAATAACATGGCAGAGGAAACAGACAAAGCATTTAAGGAAGCGTTAGAGCGCCTTGGCGAAGACTACATCTACGAGCTGGACTCTTTACTCAGATCGCTCGGGAAGGTTGCGTCAGGCGATCTTATACGCAGTTTATCGACGCGTCTCATGAAGACTGGTTTCGGCACGTCTTGGACTTTAGTGATCGAGGCGGAAGACTACCTCATCTATGTAGACGAGGGCAGGCGCGCAGGATCGAGGATGCCGCCAGTCGATCCCATCCGAAAGTGGTGCAGGGAGAAGGGAATCCCAGAGGGGGCGGCCTTCGCCATAGCAAAGTCCATCGCGGAGAACGGCATACCACCGTCTGACGTCATTGCAAGAGCACTCCAGAATCTAGAGACGAACAGAAAGTACGACGCACTGGAAGACGCGGCAGGACAGTGGGCCCAGGCCATTACGGACGATGTGCTGTTGAGTCTGTCCAAACAAAAGAACATAACCATCCGTTGATGCGTGCTTCGCACAGTATTAAAAAGAAACTAACAATATGCCGACAATAACGACCAAAGCAACGCCAGATGCACTGTCACCTGCGTACAACCCAATATGGTATTATTTCGATTCGACGAACAAGGCGAACACCAGCTTCCGTTATGTGGTCGACCTTTGGATAGCAGGCGCTGCCACGTATCTTCACAGGTACAAGATCGCACCACGACCCGTTGATGGCTACTGTGCTTTCAACTGTTCGAAGGCGTTACAGACGCAGTTCGCACTGTCTATGGTCCCCACGTTCGTCGACTACGAGGTCAAGGTCGGAGAGGAGTTCAGCGTTCCTTGGATTTACGACACCATCATAAACAGAACGACGGGCACCTGGGCGGGTTATACTCAGCTGTCGGCCGTATCAAATATTCATTCATATCAACCGCAGGATCAGATAGACATCACACAGGATGCTCCGATCACGGCAGCACAACTGTCTGGATTGCATACTGTTGTTGAGGTCATCGACAACAAGACCATCGTCATCGACGTCGTATATCCTGGTGTGACTACGAATGTTGGTTCTGTCAACTGGGCAGACGGTCGCAGGGTCGTGTACGAGAACATCGTGACACTAACGGACAAGAGAGTATTTCAGGGGGCGATACACCACGATGCTTACAATGTATACTCGTCGACACGTTATACGTTGGCGACCCCAATTCTTGGTTACGCCATATCGTATCACCCACTGTTCAAGACGACCGGATGGGGTGACATCACAAGGTTACAGTTCATGGACACGTATTGGAAGGTGTGGGCGCAGACAGACGACGGTACCATTTATGAGTCTGCTGTGAACACGTCGACGACCGATGTAACCTACCTAAATGTGGGACCTACGGAGATAGGGGCGACCTGTCCTAACCTCTTGCTGGGCACAGGACCGTTGTTGAAATCAGATACCAAATGGTACCGGATTCTGTTGATCAACAATACACCAACTTCAATCTCTCAGATGTATCAGTTTAACATGCTGCCTCAGTGCTCCAACTACGAAACGCTGGTGTTGATGTTCAAGGACAGGTTGGGCAGCATGGGATCGTTCACGTTCAGGATGAGAAATGAACACACGCTGTCTTGGGAGAGGAAGAGCAATACGAAGTCTTTCGGGTCACAGTCTGGGACCAATCCTTGGACTTACGCTTCTACAGAGGCGGGAAAGACGATATACTCCATCAACCAGACCAGCACATACACGGTGAGGACCGAGTGGCTGACTCCGGAGGACTCGGCGTACTTCCTAGAGATGGTCGGACAGCCCGAAGTATACATGATAAAGCACGGCGTTACAGTTCCCGTGGTCATATCGACAGGATCACTCAAGGAGGGACAGCGTCCCCAGGACAAGAACATCAAGTACGAGATCTCTTTCATGATTGCGAACAATGACATCATAAACATATAAAATATGGTTCAAGTACAACTAGTTTCAGATTACGAAATATTAACATCGGTAGGAACTCTTTCCAACTGGTACGACGCCGTGAATTTTTACTTCGTTTTCACCGCACCGCACAACCTTGTGCTTAACGACGAGATAAGAATCAGCGGAACAGACCCGTTGTACGATGGCGACCGCAGGGTTAGCAAAGTTTGGAGCTCTACTATCGTACAACTGTATGGCATCTATCCGGGTGGTCCAACAGGAACGGGCGGTACAGTAGATAAGGTCTCCACCGGAACCACATCATCGATGTTGACCGTGAAGGAGAACACGCCGGTGCCGATCAACAGGGCGATCTCCGACATCAAGGATCCCTCTTCCAGGAAGGGCGGGTACACTAAAACCGTTACTCTGGTAGGAGACAACGCGACCAACACAGCGTTGGGAAACATATTCAACATCAACATAGTCACGTCGACCTTCAACAGGTTCGCGAAGACGTTGGCCAATATCATACAGGACGACGCCATCGTCTTCACCGGCTACATGAGACTGCTGAGCATCAACAAGCGCAGCCCCTCGAATGACACGGGAGACCAGGAGATAGAGTACGAGGTGACCGTTGCGGACGGTGCGTCGAGCTTCTTCCAGGCGCTTGGCGACATACGGCTCACGGACCTGGCGTACGAGGAGCTCAATCACCCTAACAACGTTGCGTCTGTCATAGACTCGATACAACATACTTACCTTGACGGATACAAGTACGGATGGCCGATACCCTCTTCAAGGTATGGCAACTACCAGCTGGACGACTTCCTTTTGTGCATCTACGCCAAGAATTATTGGGACAAGATATTCGCAAAGATCGGTTTCTCGTACACGTGGGACTCCATGTTCGACGACAACATAAACTTTCACAAGCTGCTGATACCTTACAACGGGTCCATAGTGGACCCGTCTAAATTGTTGACTACTGCCTATTATAACGTAGAGGCGAACGACACGACGGTAACTTCGACTGCCGTACAGATACCTGCCGCGACGCAGTCTTGGACGTTGGGTGGAAAGTACATAGTAAGCAACGAGCTGATCGACCCGTCCAACAGCTACAATAACATAACTGGCGTGTACGCCATACCGTACAATCTGCCACAGAGTCAGTATGCACTGTTCAAGTACACGATAGAGTATCAGGCGATATTCACCAACAACGAGGCGTCTACGATCTACCTCAGGAGGGACTCCGAAGGCGCGAGTTCACAGTCAGGAGGTTTCGGTTTTAGCGCTAAATTGATGTTAAATGCTCCTTCTGGCATCATCATGAATACCAATCTGGCGTTCTTCTCGAAGAGCTCTACCGGCGTGGCTTCAAACAGTTACTCATTGCCACCGGGCGACACCGTAATGTGGACCTCTACGGCGCCTGTTACAGTAACCATGACGAACAACTACGTGAACTACCCGGTGACGACAGAGTTCACACAGTCCATAGGATTTCATGTCGACCCGATGACGGCCAACCAGGCATTCTGGTCTACTACTAATGCAGGCACTCCTGCTGCTGCCAGATTATTACCAGCAGATCTCGACTTCAGATTCGAGATTTCCGCCATCACGCTGAAGATAACGCCTCCGGTGAACGTGGACTTCACAGGCACGAAACTTGCCAGATTCTACGTGCCAAAGAATGTGAAGGCGAAGGACTTCATAAAGAGCATACTCACAATGTACAACCTCTATGCAGAGGTAGACGTTAACACGGACAAGCACATCATATTCAAGACCAGGGACGCATATTACGACGACGGAGACGTATGGGACTGGACCGACAAGCAGGTTCAGGACATGGACAGCACGATCGCGTTCGCGTCGGAGGAGAGCAACAAGACGCTCAAGTTGACTTACAAGACGGCGAGCGACGAGATAAACGTCGGGTACACCCAGGCAACAAACGAGGTGTACGGCGAGGCGGAGTTCGTGTTCACAGACGAGAACATCAAGGGAGATCAGAAGATGGCGGTCACATTCGAGCCGATGCCGATCATAAAGAATGACCTGAAAGGGATATATGTCTTGGGGGTCAAGGGCAAGGAGCCTAAGACCGGCGTGAGGATAGTGTACGACGGCGGAGTTCGAACCTGTACTTCCTACGACATACTACAGGGCACGACCGTCTTAGGAAGCGCGACGACATACAATTATGCCGGCCACTTCGACGACCCGATCTCGCCGACTTTCGATCTCAACTTTAACATGTGTCAGCGGTACTTATACTACGACACGGCGTACTTCACGAACAACAATCTGTTCAACATGCACTGGAGAAGGAACATCGAACAGATTGACAAGGGCAGGGTAATGATGGCTCACTTCAACCTGACACAGCTCGATGTTATGAACACCAAGCTCAACGACAGGATCTGGATCAAAGACGCTTACTGGAACATTCTGAACATCAACGACTACGACGCGGGATCTAAAGGCCCGACGTCCGTTAAGCTCATCACGGTAGACGAGACGCAAACGCTGTCTCCGTTCTCCTCCGACGAGCCGCCGTTCCCGTTTCCTCCTCCTCTAGACACGCTCAAAAGGGCGGCGGACAACAGCGCACTTGAAGCGAATTTCACCGCGTCATTGGGCACGATCATGCTCGGAGAGAACAACTTCATAAATCCCTACTCGTTCTATAACCTCGTGCTCGGCGACGAGAACGTGATCACTGGTACGAACAACCTGATAATAGGTGCTGGTCTGAGCGTTGATAAGACAAAAGCAGTCTTAATAAACGACGGTAGTCTTGCCATTTACACGACAAAGTTGATGACAACCTCTCCGGAGATTTTTGAGACGTTACCATACCTTGAGGCGGATTCGGCGACAGAATCTTTTGTCATCGGGAGAAACAATAGCATTGACGGGACTATCGGCACTATAATCCTCGGAGGAGACAACAACGTCGTCTTACCTGGTGTAACTGGTGCGTACATCGTCGGATCATCAAACAAGACGATAACGGGAGACAACGAGATCTGGATCGGTGAGGATGTTCACATCGTCGGAGGTGTTGACATACTATCAATGTGGACTAGGGTCGGTGATGACATAGTGGCAAAAGAAAACGAAGTAACGTCACCGTTGATATATCCTAATGTGTTACCTGCATTAGACAAACAGGGCAATCTCGGATCATCTATTTTCAACTGGAACAGTGTGTTCGCTGCTGAAATAAAAATGACTAGCGCCGGATCGATCACTTCACAGAATGGCGGAGGTCAGATCGAGCTGGATTTTAATGGTAATGCTAATAACGTCATTCTTACTACAGACGGCGGCGCAGGATTAGAATCAACATTACAATTACAGTCATTTAGTACTGATATATATTCATACAATCATGATGATTATGCCGGCATTAGTGTCACTGGAGGTGCTTTCACATATCCTAACGTAAATATATATGCAGCAGATGATATAGGTACGACCGCGATGGTAAATCTACAAACCTTCAATGGCATCACGCTTCTCACGGATCTTACAATGGAAAACGGTCGTTTCTCTCTATCAGGAGATGACGGTCTGTATTATTCGGCGGCTGGCGTCGAGATAGCTAGCATAGACGCGGCGAACAGCGCGTTCACTTTCGGATTCAGGACTGGTAAGGTTGGTGTGGGAAGTTTTGTTGAAGGAGGAAGTGGTTTTGGAAATGAAAATACTGCTAGTGGAATCAATTCTCACGCTGAAGGTGCTACCACGACAGCGTCTGGTAATTATTCACACGCCGAAGGATATAACACGACAGCATCTGGTAATTATTCTCACGCTGAAGGTGATACCACGACAGCGTCTGGTAATTATTCACACGCCGAAGGATATAACACGACAGCATCTGGACATTATTCGCACGGCGGCGGACATTATTCGTTGGCAAATCATTTTGGTGAATCAGCGCGTGGTTTAGCCTATATGAATGTTTATGGAGTAACCAAATATTCTCAACACGGAGTATTGTCATTTTATAAGTGGACAGAAAATGCAACGCCAGCTGAAGCATTCTTAGATTCAAACTCACTGAGGTTTACTATAGCATCAGGCAGCGTATACGATTGCAAAATGACTTGTCTCGCGGTTAGTGGTACCGGCGATGTCAAGAACTTCTCTGCGTCTGGAATAGTCAAGAACATAGCAGGAACTACTTCACTGGTCGGTGCCTGGAGTGTAACTTCATCTGATTCCGATGTTTCTATGGCGGCGACAACTATTGCAATGACAGCGGACAACACGAACGACGCACTGGTACCGACTGTAACGGGCATAGCGGCGACAGACATCTGTTGGTACGTGAAGATAGAGTACAACAAAATAATATACTAAATATGACAGACAAACAACAATTCACGGTGCCCGAATCATGGGCAGAGGTCACGGTGGCACAGTATGAGCAGATAGACTTCGCTGACACGATCGGCATGATCTCGATACTGTTAAAGGTGGACAGGGAGACGGTCGAGCACATGACGGGCAAGGGCGTAGGCGAGATACTCGACGCGCTAGACTTCGTGCACCACGACCCCGTCTACAAGTACGTCGAGGAGATCGCCGGATACAAGGTGCGAACCGACATTCAGGAGCTGACGATGAACGAGATGGAGATGATTCAGGATCTGTGCGACGAGTTCCAGAAGAACTCTGCAAAGATAGTTGGGTTCATCTACCGCGGAGATGAGGACCTGCAGCCCAACTCGATACTCAGGAGGAGCGAGATCATAAAACACGTGATGACTGTGGACCAATTGATGGCGATGTCTTTGCATTCAATACTGACGGCTGGCATACTCCTAGCTCCAGAATATCCAGACCTAAAAAAATTAGTAGAATAAAGTCATGGCAAAACAGATAATAGTAGACGTTGACGCGAACACCAGCCCCTTCTTAGACAAGATGGGGGAGGCCACCGGCAAGCTGACCAAGTTTACCGAGGATTCGGTGACGATGGGACAGAACATCTCCAAGATCGGAGGCGGCATCGCGGCGGGATTCGGCATCGCCGCCGGCGCAGTGGGCGCATTCGGGGACGCGCTGGGATTTTCAGCAGGCGAAATAGCCAACGCGCAGGCGAAGGCCACGTCTTTCATATCGATAATGACGGGAATAGGCCCTCTTATGGAGGGCGCAGCAGCAGGAATGAAGCTGCTCAACGCTGCCATGGCGGCCAACCCAATTGGAGTGCTGATTCTTGCCATAACTGCTCTCGTAGCAGCAGTCGTGTACTTCGCACAGGAAGAGGACAATGCTTATAAGGCAACGCAACGGCTCAACGACGCCCTAGAGTCTCAAGCGGCATACACATCCGACGTTGAAGTCATATACACGCGCCTCACGAAGCAGCAGATAGATCTCGCCAAGCTCAGAGGAGCATCAGAAACAGAGATAGCAAAACTGGAGGCGGACCGCAACTCCAACCTCCTAAAGTATGCTGAGGACGAGGAGAGGGTGCTCAAGCAGCAGATGGCCAACCTGGACGCGCTGGTGTTCAGAAACAAGGACCTCAGCGAGGAACAAGAAACTGCGTATAAAGAACTGCCGGACAAGATAAAAGCGGCGTCCGTCAAGATAAAGACGATACACCAGGAGATGGAGCTGGACGTGCTGAGAGTGTCCAACGCGGAGAAGGCCGAGGCAGATGAGAACGCAGACAAGTACGCCGAGGCGCAGAAGAAGAAGAAAGAAGCTGCTGCAAAGTACGGACAGGAGAGGCTCGACGCGTCTAGGACGCTGAAGGACCTAGAGATAGGTCTCATCGAGGACGAGACCGAGAGGTCGATCGCAGCAACACAGGAACAGTACACGAGACTCATCGAGGACACCAAGTCCTCGGAGACCATGCTACAGGAGGAGAAGACCGCCATCATCACGGCGGCGGAAGAATCGAGGATAGCAGCGGTGAAGGTGATAACGGACCAGGCAGCGGCGGAGAAGGTCGTGAGTGACCAGGAGAGCTACGACCAGCTGGAAGAGCTGAGACTATCATTGGTCGCCAACGAGTTCGAACAAGACAGGATAACGCAGCAGCAGGAGTACGATAAGCAGATGGAAGACCTGGACGGGTTTCACGAGAGCAAACAGCTGTCTGACGAGGAGTACGCTACGCTCAAAAAGGCGGCAGAGCAACAGCTGTCTGACGACATCAAGGCGATAAACCAGGACGAGGTGGACTTCAAGGCCGAGCTCAGGAAGGTGGACGCTGACAACGTAAAGAGCACGGCCATAACAACGCTGAACACGCTCGGCGCACTCGCTGGCACCGGTTCGGCAATAGGAAAAGCAGCAGCCGTCGCACAGACCACGATGGACACGTACAAGGCAGCGCAGGGCGCTTTCTCTGCGCTTTCCGGAATACCAATAGTTGGGCCGGCGCTTGGCGCGGTCGCAGCGGGAATCGCCGTGGCCGGCGGTATCGCTAACATCAAGAAGATCGTGGCCGTCAAGCTGCCTGGCACCGTGACTTTGCCAGGGGGGGATACGCCTCCTAGCATACCTCCCACGAATTACGTATCGTCCATACCAAAACCCGCTCCTCCGACACAGGCACCAGGGTTCACCCTGTTCGGTCGGGGCAACGAGAACGGGCTCAGCACCGGAGAATCTGCGACAGCCGGAGCGGCAGAACCGCAGCTGATCAAGGCGGTGGTCTCCGAGACCGACCTTGTCAAGACTAACCTGAGATTATCAACCATCAGAAACGCATCAGAACTATGACCGTTGAACAGTATAAAGAAATAATAGAGGTGGCTGGCATGCAGCTGACGCCCTTGAAGCACAACATCGAGCTGGTCAGCATATTCCTCGACGTGGACAAGACCACGGTAGGGAGAATGAAGGCCAGGGAGGTGATGCAGGACATACAGAACATGCAGGACGAGATGAAGGCGTACACCGTCGGGCTGACCGTCAACATGGAGGACGAGACGCTAGAAAGGATGAACTTTCAGGAGATCACACTAGGAGAATTTATCGACTTAGAACACTACCTGACTCACGGGGAACTCGACAAACTGCTCGCGGTGCTCTACAGAAAAAAGTTTAACGGCGGAATGGTGAAGCACACCTACGAGCCTTACAATCAAGTAGATATAGACTATCGCTCTTTAAGATTCTTGAAGATGCCCGCAGATCAGCTCGCCAAGAATTGGCAAGAATACCTGAACTACCGCAACGGACTTATTGCCGTCTACCAGTCGTTGTTCGAGGAGAACGAGGAGGACATGCTCGAAGAAGAAGACGTGATGACGGCCGCTGAACGGAAGAAGATGGAGATGCAGAAGAACCACGGGGCGTTCGCCTGGGAAAGTTTGATACTGTTCCTGTGCTGTGACGATATAACCAAATGGGAAAACGTGTGTGATCTGCCGGTCATACTGGCGTTCAACATCACGTCGTACCAGAAGGCCGCGAAAAAAAATTAATGCAAACACAGTATGTTCGTGAAACTACCAACCTACAAGATTTCGGCCGATGGTCTCGACGAGAATATAGATATGATCGCCGTGACGTCCAATCCTGCCATAATGATCAAGGGCGTTAAGCTCTCGAGTCATGCGCAGATGACTTTTGCAGCTGATGCAGAACGTATGATCATCGCCGGACCTGCCATAATTCCGAACATGGAGATATACAGGAACGACGAGGACGGAGAGTACAACGTCGTGTTTACCGAGCAGGTGACGGCCCAGCTGGTCGAGAAGTTCGCCAAGAAGAATTCTACATTCAACGTCGAGCACACAAAAGAACCTGCTCCGGTGTTCGTATTAGAGCACTGGATCATAGAAGATCCGGCGATGGACAAGTCCAGGACGTTCGGATTCACAGATTTACCCAAGGGAACATGGTTCGTCATGGCGAAGGTCACCGACAAGAAGTTCTGGGACGACGAGGTGAAGAAACAAGGAAAACTAGGATTCTCGATAGAGGGTCTATTAGGATTAAAACTAACCAAAAATATTATGAAGAAAAAATTTAAGAACGTTAAGCGTTTCGCAGCCACCAAGAAGTTTAAAGATGTAGAGGGCGTAACCCCCGAGGATGCAGTCGTAACCGTTGCTGCTGACGAGATAGCTGTGGATGCTGCTGTCACTGTCATCGACGAGAATCTAGATGTCGTAGAAGACTATACGGGTGAAGTTCTCATCGAGAACGAAGTGGTGACTATCACCGAAGGCGTAATCACCGAGGTAATTCCTGAAGAAAAACCTGCTGAAGATGTGCCTGCTGAAGATGTGCCTGTTGAAGCTGCTGAAGATGTGCCTGCTGAACCTGCTGAAGATGTGCCTGCTGAACCTGCTGAAGATGTGCCTGCTGAACCTGCTGCTATTGACGAGGAGGCAATACTTGCTATAATTCAACCTAAGCTAGACGAGATATATGCAGCAATCGCAGCGATACAGATCGAGTCACAACAGGTGCCCGCAGAAGAACCAGTCAAGATGTCTGCACTCGACAAAAAGATCCAAGCAATGAAATTGATCAACGCTTATTCTAAGTAACGAAAAAAAAACAATGCTGATACAGTAATAATAATCAGATGAAATAAAATAAAAAATTAAAATATGTCTAAAAAATTAAAATTTGACCTTACAGTAGAACCTGCTGCTTTGCTTTGTCCAAATCCACTAGAGTGGTTCATCAAAGCGACGTTATCTAACGAGGATCTCGCTGAGTTCAGACAGGTTCCTGACGTAAAGGAGTCAACTAAGTTAGGTGTCCTTACTTTTACGGACCCAATCCAAGAATTTGCTTGTGCATTCACTGCAACAGCATCTGACCTTGATGCCATCACAATCACGCCTTGTAAGTTGTCAGTAATGACTCAAACTTGTCAGGACGATCTAGAGTCTTCGTTCATTGCTCAGTGGATGAGATCAGGATCTAACATGACAGATTTCGCGCCAGCAAACTTCATGTCTCACTATTACGACGTATTAGCTGCTAAGGTTAAAGACGGACTTTCAGTGATCGCATGGCAGGGTGACACACTTTCAACGGTGTATCCTTACTCTATGTGCGACGGTCTTGAGAAGAAACTGTTAGCTGATGCTGCTGTTCTTGATGTGACCGCCACCACTTTGACTGCTACTAACATCCTTGCAGAACTTGCGAAAGTTAAAGCTGCTCTTCCTGCGTCTATCTCTTACAAGAAAACCGAATTGAGAATCTGGATGGGCGCTTCCGCTGCTTCGCTTTTCCAGCAGGCTGCATCTGTACTACCAAACGCATCTATTTCAGAAGCGTATCCGCTGCAGTACCAAGGAATCAAGATAATTGTTTCTCCAGGTATGTCAGCTGACACAATGGTAGCTACCATAGGCATGAACTTAGTTTACGCTTACGACTTACTAGGTGACGTTTCTGAGATCAACACGATCAACATGAAGCTTACTACTGGCGATGCCACAATCAGAACCAGAACTGACTTTAAATTCTTCGTTGGTTTCACAAACCCAGAGGAAATTGTATACTACAGCTAATCAATAAGTAAAATAAAATAGAACAGGCCGGGACTGGGTTAAATCCGGTATCCGGCCTTTTCAGTTTAAAATAAAAACATAAATTTATGTCATGTAACACATTAACGGGTGCAACAAAAGATTGTACCCCAAACATAAAGGGTATCAAGAACATATACATCGCAGATTTGCTTGACGTTTCCAGCTACACCGTTGTAGCTGGGGTGGTTACGGCAATCACTATGGTTGCCACCTCGCCCGTTGGCTTATTCTACAAGTATGAGTTCAGAAAGACTTCCGGATCTAACTACACTGAGGACCAGGTTGATCCGACAGTAGGCTTGGACGGATGGGCTCAGATAGTAACGTTGATCTTGAACAAGAGGGACGTCGACAAGAGGAACGAGATCGCCATCCTTGCAGAAGGTTTTCGAGATTTAATAATCATCGCTGAGGACAACAACGGAACGTTCTGGTTCTTAGGAGCCAACAACGGTCTCAACCTTACTGCCACGACTGGCGGTTCGGAATCTGCCAACTACACGATGACTTTTTCTGGTGAGGAGAAGTACCAAGCATACACCTTCACTGAAGGATTGCTTGCTGCAATTATCTAAGAATTTTCCAAACGCACAAAACGCCTATCTTTTTTTTAAGGATAGGCGTTTTTCTTTTTAGAATTCCGAAATGATTGTTGACGAACCTTTCGCACAGTATTATTAAAACAACTAAATGCTGATATACATCGAGAAGGGATCGGTCAACAAAATACCGTTGACTCTATGGGAGAGCGTCACGTTGGCGGCGCCGTATTTCATTTTCCAATTCACCAACAGATCGACTGAGGCGGTCAACATCTTCACTGCGCCTAGCGTCCAACTGACAGATAGTTACACGCTCTTCGACATAACTGAACAGCCAACAGGACTTGACGCGATGGCGGGAATCGTGAGCTTACCGAGCGGCCAGTGGAAGGGCGAGATATACGAGTCGGCGACCGAGAGTCTCGATCCTGACGACTGGAGCACAAAACTTAAAGAGTGCATGGTGATCGTCGAGGGTGAGGACATCACTATAAATCAAATTTACAGATAATATGAAATTTTTAGGAATGCAATTTGGCGAGTCAAAACAGAAGCAAGCCGAGTATTCAGTGATGAACTCGAGCCTGTACAACCACGGTGACCTGTCCAAACCATACATAAACGACCGGTTAATAGGCGGCGGCGGATTCGTATACTTCGGAACGGACAACCTCTACCCAGACGTTCTCGCATCCATGTATTACACAAGTTCTTTGCACAGAGCGATCTGTGATTTCAAGCAGTCATTAGTTGCAGGATCTGGATACACTGTCGATTTTAAGGGTACTACTGTTCCCGAGAAGATCAAAGAGGCGATGGTGATGCAGTACATTACCAAGAGCTACAAGAAGATATGTCAGGACTTGATCGTCCACGCCAGAATGTACCTGCGGCTACAGTTCGACGAGAAGGGAAACATACTGGCTGTCAACAGGATCGATCCTGTTATGGTCCGTCACACGCTATCGGACATGTACGGCAACGTCACTAAAATATTCTTGAAACGAGACTGGTCTGTGGGTTCATCTATGAGTAGTCTGCCGGTGTACGACAGAACAAAATTACAACAGGATTGCGTGCTGATGCACCAGGTGTCTTCTGCTGGTTTACTTACTTATGCGATACCAGGTTATGCCACGGCAGGAAACTGGATATTTCTCGACGGCGAAGTGTCTTACCTTCAAAAAAGTAATATTCAAAATTCAATCAATCCTTCCTTTATTTTGAACTTCCCGTCGACTCCTGCCAACAAAGAGGCCAAGAAGAAGATGAAGACAGAGATACAGTCTGCCAAGGGCGCTGCAGCAGCAGGGCGCGTGATCACTTTGTTCTCCACGAACAGGGACCAGATGCCTGACATCATAACCGCATCTCCATCTCAGAACGACAAGCTCTTCATGCAGACCAGCAAAGATTTACGAGACAACATCTGTTTCTCGCATCAAATCAATCCAAGCATAATGGGCGTGAAG
>Ga0210044_10002330_pt1 | contig 28368 bp, 18 predicted proteins | sample CryGey13umfilter_2_FD_183959 | JGI IMG/M metagenome (GOLD analysis project Ga0210044, IMG submission 183959) | Groundwater microbial communities from aquifer in Utah, USA - Crystal Geyser 4/9/14 3 um filter (SPAdes) (version 2) | ecosystem: Environmental > Aquatic > Deep subsurface >... | reverse complement strand
TATAATCAGTAGCGCCGGCTTTCATACATTCAACGGCAATTTCTTCGTTCATTGAACCGGTTAAAAGTATGAATGGAGTTGCCGGACATTTTTCTAATCTTAGCTTTAATGCACGCATTCCGTTGAATTGCGGCATTTTGAAGTCGGAGATAATTATATCGGGAAGAAAGTTTTCGAGTTCTCGGAGAAAATTAGCTTCGGTATCAACTACCCGTGACTGAAAGACGATCTCTCCTTTTGTGAGAGTCCGCTTTGCAAGTTCTGCATCAGTTGGTAAGTCTTCAACGAATAAGATTTTTAATTCTGGGGTCATTTGCTACCTCGGCTGTTTACATTTATTGGATTAGGCAATAGGGAATAGTTGGGTAACATTATATTTCATTTTTACTATTTATCATTTTAAACTTACGACTAAATATATGATTCTTTTAAATTAAATCAATCATTAAATCCTCAACCACTACTCCCTACTGCCTATTGCCTACTTCCTCAAAGATTCGGTAATTTATTAAGCAATAACCAATACATTCCAATTTGTTTTACTGCTTCCACAAACTGATCAAAATCTACCGGCTTTTGGATGTAGCTGTTAACACCAAACTTGTAACTTTCAATCATATCTTTTTCTTGATCGGAAGAAGTTAAAACAATAACCGGGATCATCTTTTTCTCGTCATCATTCTTAATAATTTTCAGAACTTTCAATCCGTCAACTTTGGGTAATTTAAGATCGAGCAGAATAACTTTCGGTTTATCGTTGGGCTTGCGATGGTCATATTTATTTCTGCAATAAATAAAATCGAGCGCATCTTCGCCATCATTCACTACTATGATGTTGTTAGCGATACCGCTTTTCTTCAATGCGCGTAAAGCCAATTCAACATCGTTTAAGTTATCTTCAATAAGCAGAATATCAACCGGAGATGTATCCATTTTGTTCTCCTTTTTTTTATTTAATAAATATCCTAATTATCAATCAAAGAACAAAGCTGTATTTTATTTTTTCCTTGTGAACACTGCAAGAATTTTTTAGGTTTAGAAAGATTTCTCAGGCGCTTCGTTCCTTCGAAATGACAGTTCGGAATTTTTCAGTTAACTGTTTTATTTGTTCAGAAGGATGTATTCCTTTCTACCCCACTCAATCAATTTTTGCTTAATGAAATCGAGAATCATCCGATGCTGCTCACTTCCATTTCCAGTAATAGAAAGCGGTTGACCAAAGGCAACTTCAACCTGTCTGCTTGTGTCAATTTTACCAAATTCCTTAATAATTTTCCCGTTTTTCCACGCATCAGTCAGAATTGCCATTGGAACGACAGGCACATTATTTTGTTTTGCCAATTTTATCCCGAGCGTATTAAATGACTTAGCATCAAATCCGAAACTTCTTGTTCTTTGCGGAAAAATAATAATAGATCTGCCACTTTTTAATCTCGCTGCGCCTTCTTCCATCACCAATTTCAAATCCTCCCTGGGATTTGTCCTACCTACAATAATCGGGTAGCGGGCATTATTAACAGGACCGAATAGAGGATAAGTTGTAAGTTCTTTTTTAACAACAAAACACACTTTTTTGATCGGATGAATAATTGCAGGGAGAATTAAAGTTTCCATCGTACTCATGTGATTTCCGATAAAAACCGCAGGACCATCAAACTTTTTGATATTCGACATGCCAGTAAAATGAAACTTCACTCCTGATTTTTCAAAACTGTCAAGCAAATCAAGAGAACTACCAACCCACTGAAATCCATTATAAACATTATTTACAGCAAGTTTGTTTGAATAATGAATAACTCTAATAATATTTGTGTAGAAAAAAAAGGAGGGCAAAAGCAGTTTTTTTATTTTTGATAAATCTGTAAAATACTCATCATTTTTTGCTATAATTTTTTCAAAATCGGTTAAATTTTTCATATTTCCCCAATACTTATTACAAATTTTAAAATAACAAAGCCTCAAAACAAAATTTTGAGGCTTTGTGACCCCAACGGGTCTCGAACCCGTACTCTCCACCTTGAAAGGGTGATGTGTTAACCAAGTTACACCATGGGGCCAAAATGTTGGGTGAGTAAAGGGATTTGAACCCTTGGCCTTCTGGGCCACAACCAGACGCTCTAACCAGCTGAGCTATACTCACCATGAACAAAATCACAAGAGTACGCCAGAGTGGACTCGAACCACTAACCCCCAGCTTAGAAGGCTGATGCTCTATCCGATTGAGCTACTGGCGCAAGAATCCAAACATTTACTCAAAGAACAAAAAGAACAATTTGTCGGGGCGGCAGGATTCGAACCTGCGACCTCCTGCTCCCAAAGCAGGCGCGATAAGCCGGGCTACGCTACGCCCCGAAAGTTACTTATCAAAAACGGGATTGTAAAAATAAATCTTTCATTGGTGATTGTCAATTTTGACTGCAAATTAAATTTTTACCACAAAAATCACAAGCAATTTCGAAAAAAAACTTACACGAACTTCAATATGACATTTTGGAATTTTTCAGTTAATTCTATTGATTATTTGCGTCCGTTGCGTCTTCTTTGCGAACGTTGCGAGAAATTTTTGAATCCAGAAAGATTTCTCAGTCGCTTCGCTCCCTCGAAATGACAATTTGGAATTACACTTCAAGATTCTGCTGATAAATCCAGTTAACTATTAAACTTAATTATTTATAAGTTTATTCGGGATAATTATTTTCCGAATGTTTATCTTTAAATAAAAAAAAGAAAAAATTGAGTTTACCCTTTTTTATACTTTCACGATTTATAAAATCCAACAGGAATTCACATTTCATTTCCCTGTTATCTGTTTTTACAATATCAGGAATTTCTCTCGGTGTTTGTGTGCTTATTATTTCACTTTCGGTTATTACCGGATTTGAAGATATGATTAAAGAGAAGGTTGTAGGTTTCAATTCACATATAATTATCTCCGGATTCGGTCAGCGAAAACTTGCTGAAAATCTGCTTGTTGAAAATAAAATAAAATCGGTTTTGAATTCAGATATCTCCGAAATGCAAAAGTTTATCTCACAAAAAGCCATTTATTCATTCAAGGATTTTTCTGACGGAATTGAAATACTTGCATTTGAAAAGAAAGATGAGTTTTTGAAAAATTCCATTATTTCGGGCGAAAAATCAGCCCCGGACAATAACAAAATCATTATCGGAAAAAAACTTGCTGATAAATTAAATATCAATACCGGTGACAGATTTACTGTATTCTTAATTGACACAGAAACTTTATCCCAGTTGAACAGAGATTTTAAAATTAAGCAGTTTATTGTTTCCGGAATATTTGAGACAAACTTTGCTCAGTATGACGACATGAAATGTTTTATTGGATGGGGAACTGCCAGAACTTTTTTTGATATGCAAAATCAAATTTCAGGTTATAATATAAAATTAAAAAATTTAGACCAGCTAAATTTTCTGTCCGAAAAATTACAGGGACAATTAAATTACCCTTATTTTGTAAGGACTATATTTCAGCAATATCAAAATATTTTCACATGGATTGACTTGCAGAAAAAACCGATTCCGCTGATTTTAGGCTTGATTGCAATCGTCGCTGTATTCAATATTATTGGCACAATTCTGATGATTATTCTCGAAAAATTTACTGATATCGGGATTTTAATTTCTATAGGCACAAAGCGAATTGACATAATAAAAATATTTTTACTGCAGGGTTTGTCACTTTCAGCAATTGGAATAATTGCCGGGAATATTTTGGCGGCAATTTTGATTTTCCTGCAAACTCAGTTTAATATAATTTCGTTACCCGGCGAAATTTATTTTCTGTCAAAAGTACCTCTGGAAATCAACATGAAAATATTCGCTATTGTTTCGGTTGTTACATTCTTGTTCAGCATTTTATCCTCTGTCATTCCAAGTTATATCGCTTCAAAAATAAACGTCATAAAAGCAGTGAGATTCAACTGATGAATGAATTTTTTATTGCCAAACGTTATCTGAAAGCAAAGCACAAGATCGGTTTTATAACCATTTTGTCGGCAATTTCATGGGTTGGAATTACGATCGGTGTTGCCGCACTGATAATTGTGATTTCTGTTTTTAACGGATTTGGCGGACTTGTAAAAAATTTATTAATCAGTTACGACCCGCATATAATTATCTCAACACAGCAGGCGGAAAATACCGAAAAAAGAATCAACTCACTGTTATCAGAAAATCATGAAGTAAAAAGTATTTCGCCTATTCTCGAAGCAAAAGGGATTGCAAATTCGGGTAACAATTTCAATGTGGTTGTAATAAAAGGATTGAATCTTCCAACTCTGAATTCTCTTGGGTTTATAAAACAAAAAAACAGAATTGAAAACGACTTCAAAAATAATTTTGCAGATATTTTTATCGGACAAATTCTTGCTGCAAAAATGGGATTGATGGAAGGCGATACAATTTCACTTATTCCAATTAAAACAATTAAACAGAGTGTCGTTGATTTCACATCCCTTCCGATTGTTTATAAAGGAATCGTAAAAAATATATTTACAACGAATAACAAAGAATACGACGAAAATTATATTTTCACATCACTGGAATCAGCAGAAATAATTTTTGGCGGAAGATTCAGGATAAATAGTTTTGAAATAAGGCTTGGCAATATTGAATCGCTTAACACAATAAAATCAAGACTGCAGAAAGAACTTGGGAATGAAGTTAAAATAACCACGTGGTACGAGTTGCACAAGAATTTATATGATGTTATGCAGATTGAAAGATGGTCGGCGTTTTTACTTTTGACGATGATAATATCAGTGGCTGTTTTCAATATCTTGAGCACACTAACGATGATTGTTATCGAAAAAAAGCGAGATATCGGTGTACTGATGGCAATGGGATTTAACAAAAATTCAATTATCAGATTATTTATTTATCAGGGAATTCTTGTCGGAACGGGCGGAATATTTTCCGGACTGCTTCTCGGATTGCTCACATGTTATTTACAGATTCGGTATAAATTCTATTCATTGGATCCAACAAAATACATCATTGATGCACTGCCGGTGAAAGTTGACCTGCTTGATATTCTTTCCATTGTTTTGGCGACTTTGTTTCTTGCTTCTCTTGCTTCAGTTTACCCGGCAAAGAAAGCATCTGAAATTAATATTGTAGAATCAATAAAATACGAGTGAAATTATGTCTGAAATATTAAAATGTAATTCGGTAAACAAAACATTTTTGACAGGTCAGAATGAAGAGCTTCACATTCTTAAGAATGTCTCACTATCGATTAAGGCAAATAAATTAACGGTAATTATTGGTGCTTCCGGTGCCGGTAAATCGACATTTCTGCATATCCTCGGTGGTTTGGACAAACCTGATTCGGGCGAAGTTATTTTATTAAATCAAAATCTTTATGAATTAAAGAATAATGAACTGGCAAAATTCCGTAATAAAAATATCGGTTTTGTGTTTCAGTTCCATCATCTTCTGCCTGAATTTACTGCTGAAGAAAACGTAATGATTCCGCTTTTAATTTCCGGTAAAAGCAAAAATGAAGCAAGGAAATCAAGCCTTGAATTATTAAAAACTGTCGGACTGGAATCGCGGAAAAATCATAAACCTGCAGAACTTTCGGGCGGTGAATCACAGCGGGTTGCTGTTGCTCGTTCACTTGCATGCAATCCTAAAATTATTTTTGCAGATGAGCCAACCGGGAATCTTGATAGTGAAAACAGCAAATCACTGAATCAATTATTCCTTCAGCTTAAAAACGAAATGGATATTTCATTCCTGATTGTCACGCACAATCCTGAGTTGATGAATATTGGCGATGAGATAATCGAAATGAAAGACGGCGAGATTATTCCGATAGACGCAAAACAAAATTCACATGGAAAAGAAAATTCGTAATATTTGATAATATCTCACTTATTCATTGTGAGATTTATTGGTTCAACATTCTTTTCAAGAAATCATAAGTCAGTCTGACACCAAAACCAGTATCGTAATTTTCAGTATATGAATTTTCTTTATGTTTCAAAGCCGGTCCAGCAATATCAAGATGAACCCATGGTATGTTCTCTTCAACAAAATTTTCAAGAAATTTGGCGGCTGTTATTGCCCCGCCCCATCGCGGACCAAGATTACTTACATCTGCAATTTTACTCTCCAGCAATGAGTCATAATCATACCACATTGGCAATTCCCAAATTCTTTCGTATGTATAGTCAGCAGATGATTTCAGAGTTTCAGAATATTTTTTTTCATTTGTGAACATGCCGGAAGCAATTTCTCCTAACGCAACGACACAGGCACCTGTTAGTGTCGCATAGTCAATCAACAATTCCGGTTTGAATTTACATGCATAAGTTATTGCATCAGCTAAAACAAGTCTTCCTTCTGCATCTGTATCTTTTACTTCAACTGTTTTACCTGAATAAGATTTTATTACATCTCCGGGTTTATATGATTTTCCGGAAATCATATTTTCAACTAAAGGCATAACACCGAATAATTCAACCGGCAAATTGTTTTTGGACGCAGCGAGAATTGTACCGACAACAGATGCAGCTCCAGCCATATCGCCTTTCATGTCAATCATTCCGCTTGTCGGCTTGATCGATAATCCACCGGAATCATAAGTAACGCCTTTTCCAACCAAAGCAATTTTACGTTTGGATTTTTGAGTTGGTTTGTAATGCAAAACCAAAAGCCGCGGTGATATGTCACTCGCACCACCGACAGCAAGCATTAAATTCATTCCCATTCTTTTAAGCTCTTTTTCTCCTATCAACCTTACAGAAACACTTTTCTGCAAAAAAACTTTTTTAACTTTTTCACCAAAAACTTCTGGAGTCAAAACATTTGCCGGTTCATTTACTAAATCACGGGCAAAGTAAACAGAAGTCAATACATTTTCAATTTGCTTTAGATTCTTTTTCAACAGCAAATCATTTTCAGCCTGAACTGTCACGTTTAATTTTTGATTTTTCTCTTTTTTTGACTTATATGAAAATGTATAATTGCCAAGCCACAAGCCTTCAATGAATGAAAAATAAAATTGCGACTCATCTGCAAATTTTGCTGAATACAAATCAAAAGAAGGAATGATAATATTCAGATTTTCTATATTTTCTTTTTCGAGTTCCTGAATAATCTTTGAAATAGCATCCCTGAAAAAATCGGTAGTGAATTTTTTATCCGGTTTCGTTTTGATTAATATTAACAAATCAGGTTTTCCCGAAGCGACTGCAGTTTTTAATTTTTCCCTCTCGCCTGTCAAAAAACCTGAAAGCAAGTTTTGATTTATATTAATTTCATTGTCTGTTAAAAAGCTTTTCACATTTTTGTTAAGTTTATTGTTATCAATAAAAAAATTCACCAAAGCAGATTTATTGAGATCAGGCAGAATTTGCTTTTTAGTATTATCGCTTTTTTCAATTTTTACATTTAACTGAAAAATCATTTTACACTTCCATCCCCTTTAGGTATTGTGAAATTCTATCAATTATTTTTTCTTCATAGTCTTCTATTTTAGCCACGTCAATTCGTAACCCCGCAGCATTCATGTGCCCGCCTCCGCCATATTCTGCAGCAATTCTATTAACAGGAATTTTACCGACTGAACGCAGACTTGCTTTAAATCCCGTTTCAGTTTCAAAAAAAAGCAAGCCAACTTTTATGCCTTTTATCGTCAGACAATAGTTTACAAATCCCTCTGTATCTTCAACACTTGTATTTGTTTTCATTAAATCATCTTTTGTGATTTTCATGTATGCTATTTGATTTGATTTATCAAACTTCATACTTAAAAGCGAACTGCCGAGTAAATTCAACTTTCCAAGTGAGCCCTGATCATAAATTTCTTTATAAATCTGATTTGGATTTATTCCCGTTTCCAAAAGTTTTGCAATTCGGAGATGAGTTTCCGATGTTGTCCTATCGTATCTGAAAGATCCTGTATCAGTCATGATTGCCGCATAAAGAGATTCAGCTATTTGGAAATCAAAATCAATTTTCATTTCACTGATCAAATCAAAAACCATTTCTCCGGTTGAAGCATAAGATGGATCAACAAAAAGATTTTCGGTGAAATTCTCCGGAAATTCGTGATGATCTATACAAAGTTTTATCTTGCTGCTATTACGAAATAAATCCTGCATTTCTGATATTCTGGAAAGCTGCTGAAAATCGAGTGCAACCAAAACATCTGCTTCATCAAATAATTTGCTATGACTGACAGCATCAAATTTTTCAATAACATTATCAGGATCTAAAAATTCAAGATAATATGGAATTTTGCTGTAATTAATAATTTTAGCTGACTTATTTAATTTCCTAATCAAATAATAGAAACCCATTTCCGAACCGATTGCATCGGCGTCCGGATTAACGTGAGTTGTAATTAAAAAGGAATCGTTGCTGTTTATAATCTGAATAATTTTACTAAAATCCATTCTTCTCCAAACAAAAAAAGCTGCTCCATAAATCAGAAGCAGCTTTTTATTTTTAAGTATTATTAGTCAACAACCCAAGTGTTACCACTGAAAAGTAATTTTTCAAGATTGCCTTTGCCTTTCTTCTCGGTTACTTCATCAATCTGTCTCTGAACACCGCCACCATAAGTCTCTTTAAGGATCTGTCTAAAAATTCCGATTGGTGTTGGTAAAGCTGGATCATCAGTCATGTGAGCCAAAATAAATGCACGAATCGGATTGCTGTCAAATTCATCATGAATCATTACATCATTGATTGAATTTTTACCATCTTCAAGACTGATAACAACAGGTGTAAATCCATCGAACTTTATTCCCTTCTCTTTATTTTTTCCAAAAAGCATTGGTTTTTTATGTTCTAAAACTAAGACATTGTCCATCTTGGTTTCTTTTTCAGTAAGATGCGAATAAGCTCCGTCATTGAAAATATTACAGTTCTGAAATATTTCAATAAATGCCAATCCCTTATGTTCTGCAGCTCTTTTGATCATTTCCTGCAAGTGCTTTGGCTCTCTGTCAATTGATCGTGCCACAAAAGTTGCATCAGAACCAAGAGCAAGAGAAAGCGGATTGAAAGGATAATCAACACTTCCATACGGAGAGCTTTTTGTTATTTTTCCTTTTTCGGAAGTTGGTGAATACTGACCTTTGGTTAATCCATAAATTCTGTTATTAAACAAAAGGACTTTCAAATCAACATTTTTCCTGCATGCATGAATAAAATGATTTCCACCAATACTCATCAAATCACCGTCACCGGTTGCAACCCAAACAGACAATTCCGGTCTAGCAACTTTCAGTCCAGTTGCAATTGCAGGTGCTCTTCCGTGAATGCTATGAAAACCATAAGTATTCATATAATACGGGAAACGGCTTGAACAGCCAATTCCAGAAACAACAACAATATCTTCTTTTTTCTTTCCGATATCGGGCAATGTTCTTTGAACCTGAGCGAGTATTGAATAATCACCACACCCCGGGCACCAGCGAACATCCTGATCAGATGAAAAATCTTTTGCCGTTAATTTTACTTCTGCAACATCTATTTTATTTTCCATTTCCGCCTCCAACAATTTCAAGTATTTTATTTTGTAGTTCAATCGATTTGAATGGCAAACCTTTCAATTTTGAATATGAAATTGTTTTAACCAAATATTCAATTCTCAAAATTTTTGAAAGCTGACCAAGGTTTAATTCAGGTACAAGAACATTTTTAAAACCTTTCAAAATATCGCCTAAATTTTTCGGCATCGGATTCAAATATTTTAAGTGAACCTGAGAAACTTTCACTCCCTGAGCTCTCACATTAGCAACTGCTTCAGTGATTGCACCGTAAGTTCCACCCCATCCAATTACTAACAAATCACCTTTATGTTCACCGATAACTTCCGCATCAGGAATTTCATTCTGAATGTTTTTAATTTTTTGAGCTCTAAGATTGCACATCAAATGATGATTTTCAGAATCATAGCTTACATTACCAAAAATATTAGCTTTTTCTAATCCACCGATCCTGTGCTCAAGTCCCGGCGTTCCCGGCTTTACCCAAGGTCGTGATAAAAGATCATTTCGATTATAAGGATAAAAACCTTCAGGATTTGTTTCAAATTTCACTTCAAACTTGTTCAATTCATCTACATGAGGAATTCGCCATGGTTCAGAACCATTGGCAATAAATCCATCTGTTAATAAAACAACCGGAGTCATAAATTTAGTTGCTAATCTTGCTGCTTCAATCGCCATATAAAAACAATCCACTGGTGTACTGGCAGCAATAACGCAAACAGGCGATTCACCATTCCTGCCATAAATTGCTTGAAGAAGATCTGACTGCTCAGTTTTTGTCGGCAAGCCTGTACTCGGTCCTCCTCTTTGAACATTAATAATTACCAAAGGCAATTCAGTAATAACTGCCAATCCGATAGCTTCAGTTTTTAATGCCATACCGGGACCGCTGGTTGTGGTTATCGCTAATGAACCTCCATAAGCTGCACCAATAGCAGCAGTAACACCACTGATTTCGTCTTCAGCCTGAAAAGTTTTAACCCCAAAATTTTTATAAGTACTTAAATAATGTAAAATATCAGAAGCGGGAGTGATTGGATAAGTGCCGAGAAATATCGGCAAGCCGCTTAATTCTGAGGCAGCCACCAGTCCGATTGCTGTTGCTTCATTTCCGGAAATACTTTTGTAAGTACCCTTTGGAAGTTTAGCAGGAGCTACACTAAAACGGGTAGTAAACAATTCAGCCGTTTCACCAAAATAATATCCGGCTTTAAGTACCTTCAAATTTGCATCCAAAATATCAGGCTTTTTGCCGAACTTTGAATTCAACCATTCAATCGTTGGTTCAATAGGCCGGTTAAACATCCAGTACATTAATCCTAACGCAAAAAAGTTTTTAGATCTTGTAACTTCTTTCGTACTTAGTTTTGAATCTTTCAGTGTATTTGCAGTCAAGGTAGTAATTGGAACTTTAAAAGTCTGATAACCATCGAGACTTCCATCTTCCAACGGGTTGGAATCATAATGAGCGGTTTTAAGATTTTTCCCGTCAAATGAATCTGAGTTGATAATGATAATTGCATTTTTCTTAACGTCTTTTAAATTAATTTTTAATGCAGCAGGATTCATTGCAATCAATATATCAGGGCTATCACCTGGTGTATGAATACTGCTCGAACTAAAATGGAGCTGAAAACCCGATACACCGTAAAGTGTGCCTGCAGGGGCGCGTATTTCTGCGGGATAATCAGGAAAAGTATTTAAGTCGTTTCCTACAATAGCTGTCGTGTTGCTGAATTGAGTACCTGTCAATTGCATACCGTCACCGGAATCCCCGGCAAAACGGATTGTTACATCTTTCAGGTCTTGTACATTCTTTTTGTTTTTATCCATGATTTAATAACTCTTTTATTATTAATTATAATATTTTGTTTTCTAAAATAAATAAGTAGCAAGCGTAAAACAATTTAATCAATTTACATTTGACAATATTTCTTGAAAAGATGAGGCATCAATAAAACCAGTTATTCTCTCAACTTCCTCTCCCTTGCTGTTAAAAATCAATATCGTCGGCATTCCAAGTATGTTGAATTTCCTCCTAATTCTTTCTGTTTCATCATCCATTGTTTTTGTCATGTCAACTTTAAAGGACGCAAAACTTTTACCAGCTTCTGTAACTTTTTTATTGCTGAAAGTCATAGCATCCAGTTCTTTACATGGAATGCACCAATCAGCATAAAAATCAATCATTATTTTCTGTTTCCCAAGAGCACCGGAGAAGTTTTGATCTGAATACATCTGCCACTGCGATGAGTTCACTTCATTTGGAACAAGCCAATAGGCAGCCACTCCAATAAGAATTAGCGAAAAAATAATTTTAAACCTTTTAAAGAACTTAATATCATTGGCAAGTTTATCAAAAAACATCAAATAAGTTCCAACACCAATCATAAAAATCGGAAGGACATATTTGTTAATATCTTTCGGGATAAGAGGGCCTACAAAATATAAAGCCATTCCAAGCAATAAAAATCCAAAAATATGTTTTATGCCATCCATCCAAAATCCGGCTCGCGGAAATTTTTTAATCTTCCCTGAAAAAACAGCTAATACCAAATACGGCGCCCCAAGTCCAAGTGCAAGAAAAAAGAACATTAAGAAACCTAAAAAAATATCAGCTTTTGCAGCCACAAATGTCAATAAACCAATTACGAATGGACCTATACACGGGGCAGCAACCACACCCATTGTCAAGCCCATCAAAAATGCACCAAACATTCCTGATTTTGCACCGCCGGCTTTTATTACAAGACTATCGGGAAGTTTAAATTCATAAACTCCGAACATACTTAATGAAAGCACGACAAAAATTAAAGCAATAATTATTATCACAATCGGGTTTTGCAAAAGCGAACCGAAAACAGCGCCACTCATTGCGGTTGCAACTCCAATTACTGAATATGTAAAAGCCATTCCTAAAACATATAGTAACCCAAGCAAAAATAATCTGCCTGTTCTACCTTCACTCTGTCCGCCAAAATAACCTATAGTAATCGGTATTAAAGGATAGACACAAGGAGTTAAATTCAGTGCCAAACCACCTAAGAAAACTAAAAGCAAACTTAATACTAACCCACTTGATTCAAGTTGATTGGCAAGTGAATTTTCAGTATCAGCTTTTTCACTTGTATTAATTTTCTTATTATCAGAGATTGCTCTTCCCTTTTCAGGATTTTCATTCAGAATACTTACATTTAATTCCCCTTCAGCAACATTCGGAGGCATGCAGGAAGCATTATTGCAAGCCTGATAATTCATTCTCAAAATCAAATCGTGCTTACCCGTAGAATTTGATTTGCTTTTAATTTTACATTTAATTTCAACTTTTCCTTCAAACACAGAAATTGGTTTGGGAGAAAAATCAAATTTAATTTCTTTTGGTTTAGGGTATTCTATTCCTACAATTTCAAAATCCGATGCATTATGTAATTCGACGTTAGTGGCAATCAATGACTCGTCTTTAGGTTTATTTGAATTTATATGCCAACCTGCAAAAATAACAGCTTCGATATTAAACTCAATTATCTCTCCGGCTTTGGTATTAATCGTATCGGTAGAGACATTAATACTTACTAACTTTTTATCAAATCCAAATTGAGCATTGATAAGATTAGTCAGAAAAAAGGCGGCAATAAAAATTTTCAACACTATATTTTTAATCATTTTTATTTCTACTCCATCTCTGCACGATTGGAAATCTTCTGCCGTAGCCAAATGACTTGGTAGAAATTCTCAAAACAGGTGCAGCTTGTTTTCTTTTAAATTCATTTTTATCAACCAGTTCTAAAACTCTTCGGACTGTATGTTCCTCATTAATTATAGAATTTATTTCGTTGAATTCTTTATACTCTTCAAGATACATTCTTAAAATTTTGTCCAATAAATCATATGGCGGCAGCGAATCCTGATCAGTTTGATTGAAACGCAATTCCGCAGAAGGCGCTTTGTCTATAATCTCATGTGGAATTACCTCTTCTTGCCTGTTTATATATTTTGCAATACGATAAATATCGGTTTTGTAAACATCTCCTATAACTGCCAATGCACCACACATATCTCCATAAAGTGTTGCATAACCTGTTGCAATTTCAGACTTGTTGCCTGTCGTACAAAGCAAATAGTTGAATTTGTTCGCAAGTGACATTAAATACAAACCACGGATTCTTGACTGCATATTCTCTTCAGTAACATCATTCGGTAAATTCAGAAATGAAGGTTCGAGAACTTCCTTCAATTTCTCAAACACCGGCTGAATCGGAATTGTTTCACTCGTACAGCCTAATTTTTCAATCAACTTTTCTGAATCCTCAATACTGCCTTTGCTTGAATATTGTGAAGGCATCATCACTGCATGAACATTTTCTTTACCAAATGATTTAACCGCAATATAAGTGACAATTGCAGAATCAATTCCTCCGCTCAAACCGACAAGTGCTTTTTTGAAGCCGGTTTTATTGGCATATTCTCTCAAACCAAAAATCAAAGCTGATAAAACTTCTTCCTCAAATGGACTTTCAATGTTTTCAACTTTTGGATATTTTTTATTTGAATCAAAAATTATAAAATCTTCAGCATAAGTTTTTCCAAGTAAATTCAGATTGCCTTCATTGTCAAAACACATACTTCCGCCATCAAAAATCAAATCCGTTTGCGCTCCGACACAGCAGGCGTAAACCAGCGGGAGTTTATCTGTTCTCGATAAAACCGAAAGCATGTTATGCCTTTCCTGCCTTCTTCCATAAGCATAAGGACTTGCAGAAATATTTATCATTAATGTCGCACCTTTATCAACAAGTCTTTGGACCGGATCTTTTTCGTATCTTCTTTTCTTCCAATAATCAGCATCGTTCCAAATATCTTCGCAGATAGAAATTCCGAGGAATTCATCTTTGAATTTTGTTACATAAACATCTTTTGCCGATTCAAAATATCTGACTTCATCGAATACATCATAGTTTGGAAGAAGAGTTTTGTTCTGAACGAATTGAATTTTTGAATTGTAACAAAGAATGGCTGAATTATAAATTCCGGTTCCAACATTGTCATATTCTTCGGTTATCGACCCAAAGATTAACCCAACCTCTCCGGTTTTATGAGCTATATATTCAGCAGCATTACTTACAGCATTACGGAACTCTTTCTTTTCAATTAAATCCTGCGGCGGATAACCACAGAGAAATAACTCAGGAAAAATTACAAGATCAACTTCTTCTTTTACTCCTCTAAGATAGCCGTCAATAATTTTCTTTTTATTTCCTTCTATGTCACCAATAATTGGATTTGACTGACAAATTGCAATTTTCATATCAACATTTTTAATTTACTTTTCAAACTTAACGATGATAATTTTCTAATCAAAAATTGAACTTTATAATTGCAGATTGCGAATTGATTATTGCAAATTTAATACTAGGCTGCCAAGTGTGTTTTGAATTGAAATTGTAAGTTGCGACATAAGATTGTATCTTAAAACAAAGATTGTCAGTCTGAAGTTGTCGAAGACTAACAAGCGAATAAAATTTTAGGAATCTTCTGTGAGTAACTCTCGATTTCTCTCTTGCTTGATTTTATTTTTTAACAATAATAATTTTATAAAAAACTTATCAAAGGGTTCTCCGTCTAAAAATCTGAACTCAAAAAAAATAAAGTGAGGTTGATATGGGAGAGAAACTTTTTCGTTCGCGTAAATTTCGGGTGCTCGGTGGTGTTGCCGGCGGTTTGGCTGAATATTTTAATATAGATCCGGTAATCACGAGAATTTTATTCATTGCATTTATTTTAGCTAATGGAATCGGGGTTGCTGTATATATTATTCTCTGGATAATTGTGCCAGACGAACCGATTGAAAATATGCTAAACGATCTGAATAAAAAGAAAGATAATCCATCAGAGACGAAATTCCCTGACCTTGAGGAATTAAAGCCTCCTGTTTCCTCAAACAAATCAGGATTAATTTTCGGTATTATTATTACTGCTCTCGGAGTTATATTTCTGTTGTCAAATATTCTTCCTTTCTTCGACTTTGATAATATTCTGCCTATAATTTTCATAATAGTTGGTGCATTTTTAATTTGGAATTCAACAAGGAGTCAGCAATGAAAACGGGACAAATTTTTTGGGGCGTATTTTTTCTTGCATTTGGATTTTTATTCCTCGTATCAAGGTACGATTTGATATCACTAAACTGGAGTTTTGCGTGGGACCTTTGGCCACTCATTCTTATTTTCTGGGGATTGGCAATTATCACCAAAAACTCGAAAGCGACGCCGTTCATCTCCGGTGGATTCGGATTAATTATAGCCGTAATTGTTTTCGGGATGTTCAGCAATATTTTCGATAATATTTCTTCCGACGATTTGGTATGGAGTGACTCAAGGAGTTCAAACAGTTTTTCTGAAGAGTGGAATAAATCAATCCAAATTGCTCATCTTGAAATGCAAGCCGGTGGTGGAAAATTTTTCATCAACGATAAAACAGAGAAACTTATAGAAGGCAAAGCGAAAGGTTTGTTTGCTAATTCTACATTCAGCGTTGATACTTCAGGCGAGATTGCAAATATTTATTATGAATCTTCCGATAATGATATCAAGATTTTTCCAAAGAAAGATTTAATAAATTATCTAAATGTTAAACTAAATGAAAATCCTGTTTGGGATATTGACCTTGAGTTGGGTGCAGCAAAATTAAATTTTGATTTAACCAAATTTAAAGTCGCTTCACTAAATCTTGAATCGGGTGCAACATCATCAACATTTAAATTTGGCAGTTTGCAAAAAGAGGTGAAAGTAAACATAGAAATGGGTGCGGCTAAATTGAAAATTCTTGTACCTGAAAAATTTGGATGCAAAGTTACAGGTGATATGGTTCTCGTAGCAAAAAATCTACATGGATTTAATAAAACAGAAAATTTTTACATTACGGACAATTACGAAAAAGCTGAAGGTAAAATTGATATTAATATTAACAGCGGTGTTTCCTCTGTAAGTATTGAAAGATATTAGACTTCATAACATAATTAAAAAGGCTGCCCAAAATTTTACTTTTGTGACAGCCTTTTATTTTTAATCAACCCCGAATTTTATAACGTGTATAAACCATTATAAAAACTCTACATTATACATTATACACTTTACATTATTTCAGCAGTACCATTTTCTTAATTTCTCTTACATTATTCTTTCCGTCATTCGAAGCGGCTTCCAAAACATAGAAGTAAATTCCTGATGCTGCATCTTTCGCAGTCCAGTTGATTTCATAAACGCCTGCTGATTGCTGCTGATTTACCAATGTTTCAACGATTTCTCCAATCGAATTGTAAATCGCCAGTTTTACATTGCTGGATGTAGGAATTGAATATTTTATCACAGAAGTCGGATTGAACGGATTCGGATAATTCTGTGAAAGAGCATATTGTTCCGGAATTTCATTGGTTTCATTAACATCAGTCACAATCACAGTATTTGTTTTACTTTCTTCACTGAAATTTCGTGAAGTATCAAATGCCCGGACCATAAACCAATATTTAGTATTCTCAGAATTAAGCAGCGGAAGATCGCATAAGGCTACTGAATTATTTCCATAGACGATCAGCGGAGAATTTTCTCCATTCCACCAAGTTGAATCTGATGAATAATAAACATAATATCCTGCCAAGTCATTTTCGGTATTTGCCTGCCATGAAAGAATCACACATTTCTCTGAGTCGAGAATTACATTCAAATTTTGCGGAGCTGCCGGCGGAATTAAATCAGGGACATTAACTGCTCTGTAAACTGTTTTTGTTTCCGCATTTGACGCTGTAATTGTCGCACGGTACAAATTAAACCCTGATGAATCTTTATTTGCCAGTACTTCGTACTCAACAAAAGCATTTCCATAGGCTGCAATATTTCCAATGTTGATTAACGGATTATTTGATGACAAAGTCAAACCATTAAATAATTCCAGATTGACCTGAACATCGGTGGCAGTAACATTACCTGTATTGAAAATATCATATCTTACAACAAAAGGATTTGGTATCAATTCATGTGTAAGTGTATCGATTGAAAGATTTGCAATTGCAGTTACATTAATTGAAAGTGGTGGCAGCAAATCTTTGTTTGGCCTTAAGAATCTCTGTGCTTTGTTATTCGACTTGTTCGATTCAGTGATATTATTAAGAGGATCAACTTTTATGACAATACTTCTGAACTCAGGATTGTTAGGTACAGTATAATCAAACTTGAATACTTCAACATTCCCTACCCCAATAAAAGGAATATACCGTGCTGCTATAATTGGCGCAACACCACCAATATCAGGATCCCCATCATAAGCTTCAACATAAACATTAAATGCATCAATACTTCCTACATTATGTATCGTTGCAGTAACCGATAATAAGTCTCCCGGCACATAAACACTGTCAGGAATAGAAAATTCAATATCAGAAGTTGAAAGTGTTAAATCAGGCAATTGCAATGCAAAACTCAGAGGCATAAAATCCGCTCCAAAACCATAATTGCTTTGTACAGCAGACACATTTCCTGCACTTTCTATTTTGTAAACGTAACTTCCATAATCCGAAGTGAAGGAATAAAATTCACCTGCTTCCAATGTATCTTCATAAATTACAGTTGGCGAAGGATAAGGATAAGTGTCATATGTACCAAGTCTTGTTATTTTTACTGGGTTATTCTGTTCGAAAGAAAATACATGTATCTCGCTTTGGCAAGTTGGGACATAAAATAATTTTCCTGCTCCAATTCCTGTTTCATCAATTGACCTTGCCATGTATGCATAACCCCCGGACCAAACTCCGTAAGGGATATTTGCAACAGCAACTTTACCTGATGATTCAACTTTCCACCATGTTGTATCATTTACATTATATGCATGTACCTGCCCAGCCATTAAAGTATATGTCTCCAAAGTATCACCCGTTGAAGAACGAGTAACAACTACATCATTATTGTCTGAGTAGGAAACCACAGTAATACTGTTTGCCCATCCGCCAACAATACCGGAATAACCATAAAATAAATTTCCTGTAAAATAACCGTTTGCTGATGGTATATAATAATCCTGATCAGAATATGATAGTGCTGAAACAGGTTTTGTCCCCGTTACCTGAAGCGGAGTATTAACCGGAATACTTCCGCTGTTTGCAAATGAATAATGTTCACCTTCATTCAGTGTCCCTGCTGCAATTAAAGCACCTGTTTCCAGATTTCTTACAGTAAAGCCGGTATTATCTTCATATCCGAAAATTATGAAATCGGAACTGTAACCGTATGTATTCATCATCCATGTATTTAATTTAGTTGAAACTCCCCTGCCTGCCTGGTCAACAGCAAAATATCCGTTAACATAGTTTGTAATTGGATCTCCAATCAGAACAGTAAATGATTTGCTTCCGACGATATGATAAACACCTCCGGAATATGTTGACCTGTGATATGTATCGGCTATTAAAGTATCTATTTCTAATAAGTTTCGTGAACCATCATAAATCTTAATTATTGTATCATCAAAATAAGAGAATATAACAATATCAGCGTAAGTAAAAATTGTAGTTTCAAATGAATCTACTGATTGCTGGTTTGCTGCAATAAAACGATTATTGTTGCTTTGCATTAAACCTGTGTTGTTTAGCTGCTTTAAAATATTTGCACCTTCAGGTGCACCTGCAATTTGTGCCCACAAAACATTTGGCATCAAACTGACTGATAAGAAAAGAAATAATGTTTGTAGCTTTTTGTACATAGACCCCTCCAGTTATTTTGTTAATAAATTTCCCAATCTTCTAATGATATTTCAACAATTATGCTACCAAATAAAATTGTGTAAATGATTAAGAATTTCTAAAACAAATATACGATAGTTTCTTCCCCGAAAATGTGATATGAAACAAGCAATAGATTTAGAACATAAGAAGGAGATAAAAAAAAGGAATGCATTATTTCGCATTCCTTTTTTATTTAGTATCATCAATAATTATCAGCTGCATCCTGTTGTAGCACCGCAGGTTTGACACTTCAGACACGTTCCGTTTCGCACCATTGTCATACTTCCGCATTCGGGACAAATATCGCCGGTGTAGCCGCGTTCTCTCGCTTTTTGTACTTCTTTATGATAAGTGCTTCTCTTCATAGGCTGTCTGTTCTCAATTGGCTGATTCATCAAAACTTCTTTATCCAATTCAACCATTCTCTCACTGATAATTTCTTCGCTTTCAAAGTCAGGTTCAATCAGCGGAAAATAATCAGGCTTTTTCATTTCCAATTCTTCTTCGCTTACATGAGCAAGGTCATTTCTGCCAAGATAAGAAACTGCAAGCTCACGAAAGATATAATCAATTACAGAAGTTGACATTTTAATTCTTCTGTTACCCGAAACAGGTCCGCTGGGTTCAAATCTTGTAAAAATAAATGCTTCCACAAATTCTTCAAGCGGAACACCATGCTGCAACCCCAACGATACTGCTATTGCAAAATTATTTAGCAGACTTCTGAAAGCAGCACCTTCTTTTGCCATATCGATAAATATTTCACCGATTTCACCGCTCTCATATTCACCCGTTCTGATATAAACAGTCTGACCATTGATTTTTGCTTTTTGTGTATATCCGTTTCTTCTGTCAGGCAGTCTTCTTCTTTTTGCAATATATCTGTGTATAATTTTCTCAGCAATTTTCACAATATCATTATTTTCTTTATTCTCAATTATTTCTTCAATTTCTTCTTCCGACATTGTGTTCAGCGGCTGCGACAACTTTGAATAATCGCGATAAAGTGCATTTGCTTTCACTCCCAATTTCCATGACTGCATGTAAGCATGTTTAATATCTTCTATTGTTGCCTGATTTGGAAGATTAATTGTTTTGCTAATCGCACCGGAAATAAAAGGTTGTGCTGCTGCCATCATTTTTATGTGTGCATCTGTCTGTATGTATCGTGTCCCTTTCTTTCCGCATTTATTTGCACAGTCAAAAACCGGATAATGTTCGTGCTTCAAAAACGGAGCTCCTTCAATCGTCATTGTTCCGCATACATAATCATTTGCAGATGCAATTTCTTCTTTTGTAAATCCAAGTACTGATAACATATCAAAATCAACACTGTTCAATTGCTCAGATGTTAATCCAAGATTTTGTTTGCAGAATTCTTCACCCAAAGAATATTTATTGAATGCAAAACTCAGTTCAAAAACAGAAGGCAGAATATTCTCAATTTTATTAATTGCTTCATTAGTAAATCCTTTTGCCTTAAGCGTTTCAGCATTTATATATGGGCATCCTACAAGTGTACCCGAACCTTTAGCATATCTGATAATTTCATTAATCTGTTCTTTAGAATATCCGAGTTTTTCGAGAGCAGGCGGAATAGACTGATTTATAATTTTGAAGTATCCGCCACCTGCTAATTTTTTGAATTTCACTAATGCATAATCAGGTTCAATCCCGGTTGTATCGCAGTCCATTACAAGACCGATTGTTCCTGTTGGTGCGATTACAGTAACCTGAGCATTTCGGAATCCGTATTGCATGCCCAGTTCTACTGCTCTGTCAGCATCTTCACGAGCTGCTTTCAGTAAATCTGACGGACAATATTCAGGGTTAATTCCTACAGAATAAATTGTCAGTCCTTCATATTCTTCTTTCGGAACATTATATGCCGCACGTCTGTGATTTCTTAAAACACGAAGCATTGCTTCTTTATTTTTTTCGTACATTGGAAACGGACCAACTTCAGAAGACATAATTGCTGAAGTTGAATAAGCACGCATGTGCATAATTGCAGTTATCGCTCCTGCGATTGCATTTGCTTCATTACTGTCGTACGGAATTCCAAGTCTCATTAATAATGAACCAAGATTTGCATAACCCAAACCAAGTGTTCTGAAATCATAACTGTTCTGCGCTACTTCTTTACTTGGATACTGCGCCATCAAAACACTGATTTCAAGTACAATAGTCCAAAGTGTAGTTGCATGTCGGATTGAATTAATATCAAAAGTCTTGTTCTCAAAATCATAGAACTTAACAAGATTTAATGATGCAAGGTTGCAGGCTGTATCATCAAGAAACATATATTCGCTGCAAGGATTAGAAGCATTTATTCTTCCGCTTTCCGGACATGTATGCCATTCATTAATTGTAGTATCATATTGCAAGCCGGGATCAGCAGAAGCCCATGCAGCCATTCCTATTTCATCCCATAATTCCCTGGCTCGTAAAGTTTTGCAGGGTTTTGGCTGTCTGTTTTCTTGTTTTGATTTTTTCTTTTCAACTCTCCAATATAAATTCCAATTCCCGTCATTCAATACAGCATTCATAAAGTCATTTGTTACGCGGACAGAATTATTGGAATTTTGCCCTGATACAGTAACGTAAGCTTCCGATGTCCAGTCAGTGTTATAAACAGGAAATTCAATTGATTTGAAGCCTAATTTAGCAAGTTGAATTACTCGCTCAATATAGTTCTGTGGAATTTTTGAGACTCTCGCATCTATTATTGCCTGTCTTAATTTTTTATTTGTATTCCTGTTGAACCTGTCATTCTCAGGATGTTCCTGAAAGCAGGCTTTCATAATATTATTCAAGTGTAAATTACATAGCTGTGAACCTACCACTAATGCTGCAACTTTTTCTTCTTCAATCACTTTCCAGTTTATATATTCTTCAATATCCGGATGGTCAATATCAAGAGTTACCATCTTTGCTGCACGTCGTGTTGTTCCACCTGATTTTATTGCGCCTGCACTTCTGTCGCCTATTTTAAGGAATGACATTAACCCTGAGGAAATACCTCCTCCGCTCAAAGGTTCTTTGCCGCCTCGTATTTGTGAAAAGTTTGTTCCTGTTCCCGAACCATATTTGAACAATCTTGCTTCACGAACCCATAAATCCATAATGCCACCTTCATTTACCAAATCATCTTTAATTGATTGAATAAAGCAAGCATGTGGCTGAGGATGCGTGTATGCATCAACAGATTGAGTAAGTTTACCAGTTTTATAATCAACATAATAATGTCCTTGAGCAGGTCCGTTAATTCCATAAGCCCAATTCAATCCGGTATTAAACCACTGTGGTGAATTTGGTGCAGCATATTGACTGGCAAGCATAAAAAGCATTTCATCGTAAAATGCTTTTGCATCTTCTTCAGAACTGAAATAATTTGCTTTCCATCCCCAATATGTCCATGTGCCAGCTAACCTGTGAAATACCTGCCGTGAATCAGTCTCAGATGTGTATCTGTCTTTTTCAGGAAGCTCGGCCAATCTTTCTTCATCCGGTGCAGATGCCTGAAGCCACTTCGGTATGTTCTTCTCCGGAATCTTCTTTAATAATTTAGGAACTCCGGCTTTTCGAAAATATTTTTGTGCGATAACATCAGTTGCGACCTGTGACCAATGTTTTGGCACAAAAACATCTTCCATTCTGAATACAACCGAACCGTCAGGATTTTTAATTTCAGATGTTCTTCTAACGAAATCTAACGATTGGAGCGGGTCAGAATCAGCGTTGGTATAAAAACGTGTAACTTTCATCTATACTCCTTTATATAAAAAATTTTTAAAATATTATTTATTATTTTTTGGTCAAACTATAATGGAATGTTTTTGCAAATCTTAAAGCAAATTTATAAAATTATTTATTGAAAGCAATTTATTTATATATTAAGTCTAAAATATCACAAATAGTTTATTGCTATCTTTACAACAAAAATAAAAAAAACTTTTTTATTGTAAAGTATTGATTTTAATTTTTATTTAACTTTTACAAAAAATATTTTTGAGGTAAAAATGACTTTTCAACGTTCTGCAGGAATTCTTTTGCATCCAACATCACTTCCGGGGAAATTTTCCATCGGTGATTTGGGCAATGATGCTTATTATTTTATTGATTTTCTTGCAAATTCCGGACAAACACTTTGGCAGATTTTTCCTTTAGGTCCAACAGGTTATGGAGATTCTCCTTACCAGTGTTTTTCTGCATTTGCCGGAAATCCTTTGCTGATAAGTCCGGATTTACTTGTTAAAGATGGTTTACTTTCTGAAGATGACGCAAAAACATTAACAGATTTTAATAAACATAAAGTGGACTTTGGAAAAGTTATTGATTCGAAAAATTTGGTTCTGCGAAAAGCATTCGAAAAGTTCAGACCAAAAATTAAACAGAATAAAGAATTCAAAAATTTCTGTGATAAAAATATTGACTGGCTAAACGATTATTCACTGTTCATGGCTTCAAAAAATCATCACAAAGGAATAATCTGGACTGACTGGGAAGAAAGTATTGCATTCAGAAAAGACGGGGCAATTGAAAAGTGGACTGAAAAACTTAAGGATGAAGTTAACTATCAAAAATTTTTGCAGTTCACATTCAACGCACAATGGCAGAATCTAAAAAAATATGCTCATGAAAAAGAAATTAAAATAATTGGCGACATGCCCATTTTTATTGCTTATGACAGTGCTGACACCTGGGCTGATAAAAATTTATTTACCGTAAATGAAAAAGGAAAACTGGAAACGGTTGCCGGGGTTCCACCTGATTATTTTTCTCCGACAGGACAATTGTGGGGCAATCCTCTTTACAGATGGAATGAAATGGAGAAAGATGATTTTAAGTGGTGGCGAAAAAGAGTAAGTAAATTACTGGAACTCGTGGACATAGTCAGAATAGATCATTTCAGAGGTTTCGACGCATTCTGGGAAATTCCCGGCGATGCTCTGACTGCACAAACAGGTAAATGGGTCAAAGCTCCCGGGCATAAACTATTCAAAAGTATAAAAAAACATTTGGGTGACGTACCCATTATTGCTGAAGATTTGGGTGTAATTACTCGTGAAGTTGAAGAACTTAGAGACTCATTTAATTTCCCGGGAATAAAAATTATGCAGTTTGCTTTCGGAGATTCGGGTGAAAAGAAATTCCTTCCTCATAATTTTATTCCAAATTGTGTTGTACATACTGGCTCACACGATAACGATACAACAAATGGATTCTTTGATAAAGAGAAGATTTTAAAGAGCGGAATTTTTGAAGCTGCTCAGGAATATCTTGGATATTTTGGTAACGATATTTGTCAGCAATTAATTAAGACTGCTTATTCATCTGTCGCAAATACTGTTGTTATTCCGATGCAGGATATTTTGGATCTTGACTCATCTGCAAGAATGAATTTTCCTGGAAAACTTGGTGGCGGCAACTGGTCATGGCGTTTTTCATGGGATCAGGTTGACCCGAATATTCCAGCCAGACTTAAAAGAATGTGCGCAATTTATGAGAGACCCAAGAAAACTTTGAAAAATGTAGAAATTGAAATCATAAATGAATAGTCCAACATTTATAAATATTTAACAAAAAAAATATGGGTAAAATTTTAGAGTATTTTTTTCAAAAGGATAAAACAGAAAACTCTGCATTGAGTATGCAAATTGACAGACAAATTGAGATTGCAACGGCTGCATTATTTATTGAAGCCGCTTATTCTGATGAAAATTTTTCTGCGGAAGAAAAGCAGCTAATTTCAAAAATGATTTCTGCTCAGTTTAATTTATCTCCTGAAGAGACCAAAGATATTTTTGAAATTGCTGAAGAAAAAATTCAAAAGAGCGTAAGTTTTTATGAGTTCACAAGTGTGTTAAATACCGAATTGAATAATGAACAAAAATATAAAATCATTAAAAACATCTGGCGATTAATATTTGCCGATAAAGTAATAACCAGTCATGAGGAACATTACATCCGTACTATTTCGAGAAATTTACTGCTCGAGCACAGCGATTTTATTTCGGCAAAATTAGAAGTAAAAAAGGAATTGGGTTTGTGATGCAAGTTTTCTGCTGATTATACGAAAACGACTTTTACAAAATTTCCAAGTATTTATTAAAATGGCAGAGCTGATTAAATTCAACTCTGCCAAAAATAAAAACAAAGATTTTTTGTTTATCTGATAATAATCAATTTTTTATAAGCAGAATCTCCTTTGCGATACTTAAATTCACCGGTGGAAGTATCTTTATAATCTTCTGTAACCGTGAAATGAACAATATATACGCCGCTGACAACCACTTGCCCGGAAGTTGTATTTGAGTTCCATCTTTCATCACCGCTGCCGTTCTCATGTGGAATTGTTTTAATCAAATCACCATTTTCAGTATAAATTTTTATAATGCAATGTCCGGGAATATTAAGAAACATTATTTTATCCGGCTCACCTGTGTAGTTCAATTGAGTTGATCTTATATTGTATGGATTAGGAACAATGCGAATATCAGATAAACTTGCTCCTGCCTGCCTTCTTAAATAAGCACCAATATTTGTTTTTGTATAAAATCTACTGCTTAAAAGATGACCCATTGGATTAGGAATACCATCAGAGTTATTAATGCCATCGCTGAATGCAGATATGTAATAATAATAAGAAAAACCCCTGTTCGCTGTCACGTCATCAAAGTTTGATGTTCCCGGAGGAAGTGATGCAATCTCAGTGAAAGTAGTATCAGGCTTACCAACGGCACGAAATATTTTATATCCTCCGAATCCAGGTTCACTCTCCGTTAAACTTAAATCCCAGGACAAACTTATTCTATCGCCGCCGGATTTTATATCAAATAAAGAAGGTGGCAATGGTGGCTGAGGGATATTATAAGTGAGTCCATAATTTCTGACGGCACGGCTGAAGGTCTTCATGATAGAATCTTTTCCGGTATTAACCCAAGTATTTTTATAAACATTTTCATCTGTTGTAGTTGAACCATCAGGCAAAACAAAAGGACCATTATCACTTGGATTATTATACGCCTGCATCCATCTTTTTCCGATTTCCCAACACATATTTCTGTCTAACCCATTAACACCAACTGCTAAAACGAGAACAACACTATCTCCGGAAGCAATATCCCATGGTCCATAAGAAATCCAAAGACCGGTTCCACCGCCATCATTATGTACTTTCCACGGATCAGAAACTTTTGGCATATAAACCTCATCCATTCTTTCGCTTGGATGGCCATTTGTGCTTCCTTTGTATGGAATTCCGGATAACATATTGTACATACTTTGCTGCAAGGGAGCTGTGGTAATACTCATATCACCAAGATTCGGGTAAGTATCACCGGCATGCCAGCCAAGTACAGCCGGTTGATTTACATCATCACTTCTATCAACAGTGGATTTATCAACATGAAGAGTGACAACACCTGCAAACTGGGGGGAGCTTAATCTTCCAGTCCCTGTAAGAATATCAGGCGAACCAATGTTATCATAATTATTTTCGGCACGCTGTCCTGTCCATTCAAATCCTGCTCTCAGCCAATCCGGAATTGGAGTAGATTCTGTAAGTGCAGAAATTTCATTTGCTCTTAGCGGATAATCTTCACCCCTTTTCGAAACCCAACTGTGTTTTCCATATTCCTGATCATATCCCATTTTATCAGCACCTTCACGACAAACGCTGTAGCGATTCAAAAATCCAAAACGAAAACCTTTCAAGACAGAATTAAGCACTTTTGTATTATTCTGTTCAACATAACCTGTATTCTTAAATGTGTATTCAATTATAAAATAGTTATCATGGTATTGCTGACTGAAAGCCAAAACCCGCCGCTTCATAGTAATACCCATTGAAGTATTGATAATATTGGTTACAATTCGATCGGGAATTTGATTTTCATCAATACTGTCAACATCCTCCAAATATGGTGAACTTATATTAACGCCGTCAACATAAATAGTAGGATTCACAAATTTTGCTGTCTCTTTTATATCCATCGGGAAAATTGTTCTTCCTTCATAAGCAGTTGAAATGTTATGTGTGTAAAAATCCCAATGTTGGTTTTGAGCATCTATAAAATCAGTACACCCCATGAATGTTCTTTCAATTACTGCATTATCCTGCAAAAGATAATCTGAGGGCCAAGTCAATCCTTCATAATAAACATTATTCCATGCTCGTTCTGAACCGATAGCACTAAATTTGCTTTGAAGTGATCCAACCCGGATATAGCGGGTTTGAGTACCGGCTATCTGAGCAATTACCGGCGATGAAAAGATGAAGACAGGCAAAAAAGTAATCAACAAATATTTTAATCGAAACATGTTTTTCTCCCTTTAATTATATCAACCTTAAGATCAGAAATTTATCCTGATTCCAAAACTGTAATGACGCGGATTCAGAAATGTCACCGATTCATTATTAGGCATATTGATATAAGATTTTTTCGAAATTCTTTTTTTATTTGCTTTATCAATTGCAGGATCGTTACTTAGATTTGGCTGTAACGGATCATAAGCGACAGCATTAGGACGATAGTCACCAATTTTATCACTTCCTTTTTGATCGCCGGTTTCCCATGAAAAACGAAGAGAAGTCAAATAATCCTGATAATTATAAGAATCAACAAAACCAGCCATGTTAAGATTTTTCAGGTTAAATACATTTGAGATATCAAAATAAATCTGCAAGTCAAAATTCAGAAGATTTTTTAAGCTGTGAAAATCTTTAGACAATCTCATATCAACGTTAAAATAATCAACCCATTGAACGTTATTTGAAACGCCGGGAATATTATTTGGATTGTAAGTCGCATGAGCGCCCGCATGCCAATTAGCAAGAATACTCAAACTCAATCCACCAAGCGGATTAGTACCGAATGCGGAAGGTCCAAAATCATCAGGTGTATCAAATTCAATATTTGCCCTTGCATAAGGCTGTGGAAGCGGTTTATACTGCTGTTGATTAAGCAATGAATAGGCTCGCTGCTTATTTATATCCTGATAATATTGAGTAATATCAAAGTATCCCGAGCTTGAAACATTGTAGGTATAATTTACAAATCCTCT